>Ga0233425_10000909_pt1 | contig 71091 bp, 34 predicted proteins | sample Watercolumn_Towu_2_FD_181712 | JGI IMG/M metagenome (GOLD analysis project Ga0233425, IMG submission 181712) | Freshwater microbial communities from Lake Towuti, South Sulawesi, Indonesia - Watercolumn_Towuti2014_140_MG | ecosystem: Environmental > Aquatic > Freshwater > Lake | place... | reverse complement strand
TTGCCAAGTGATGACCACGTCTCAAGGGCATTCCTGTGCTTAATTACAAGATAATATCCTGCTCCGGTTTTCGCCTTCGTTGTGAAGAATCTGCCGTGTCCGAGTGAATCAAGCGGTACCAGCAGTGAGTCTGCACGTGACCATGCATTTGTCGAATCACGGAAGATTACGCTCACCGTATCAAGTACCTGATATCCCCAGAATCCGCCGTCGTAATACAAGCCTTCTATCAATACCGTAATATCAAGCAGAAGCCTGTTCAATGGCTTGTCGAGTGATGTGATTGTAAATACTCCGAAGCCGGTCAGACCTTTAACCTTGATTGTCTTGTTTACAGGGTCAATTATGGATTTGCAGTTCGCTCCGGCAAATGCTCCTGTGGTATCAAACGGTAACCAGATTCTTGTTGCCGAATCATACTTTGCAAGGCACATATTCGATGCTCCGCCAATAATCTTTCCAAGTTCATGGTCGCCGTAATAAATTGTTATGTCATACGGGTCAGTCGGATTTGTGTTTGGATTTACAAACCAGAAACTATAACCTGAATTATGAGGTGTCGTTGTGTCAGGAGGCAGTACTCCGCTGTAATATTGTACGGTAACATTGGCCGGCAGTCCGTCGGGTGAAGTGAATTTTGAAAAATTATTTTTACTTTTTGTATTTGTTAAGTCAGATGATTTCTTTAAATCATTACCCAGTGTTTTTGAAACAGGATTAGTAAGTGCTGTTCCCCACTTGATTTCAATAAGTTTTCTGTTTGCGAACCAGTAGGTTGTAGTATCATTTGCGATGGGAGGTTTTGATTCAAGTGCTGAAGGCGGTAGAGTTGAAGTATTAAACTCATAAGCACCGATATCAGTTGGACCTGCAGAAACAACAGTACTGCGTATATTTCCGGCATAGTCATAATTAATTAATGAAATTGGCATACCTTTTCCGTTGAAAATCCAGCAATTTGCACTTGAGGTATCAGGGAACAAATTTGATGTTGAAGTAAACATTGGATTACCTGAATATGAATTTTTATCCTGCCCGGTTGCAGTCTGCCAGGCAGAAAGAGTTATTTTGTCTGCACCGCCGATATAACCAAGAACTCCTTGTGTCCCGCTAGCATAGTAATCGTTATAATTAATGTTCATAAAGTTCGAAGGAGAGGTTACCGAATATATTGCATAACTCTTTGAACCGGAGTTTGAGGCGTTCACAATAGAATTCTGAACAGCATTATTCCGAAGGTCAATGTGAGTAATGTCTGTTGATTTAAGATGAATTCCTGAAGTTGTTGTTGGATTTGTGACGGAAATATTCCCGCTTAAATAAACAGAATTATAATACAGTTTTAAACTATCGATAACTGCGTCACAATACAGACCAGCAATTGAGTTATTCAGATTTGATGTATTTCCTCCAGAACTAATTCTTGAAATAATATTATTACTGATTAAAAGATTTTTAGACGGCACCGACGAAGAAATTTGAATACCATATGGCGGATCATAACCAGCAGTTACAATACTATCTATTCTGTTTCTGCTAATTTCAGAATTTATCGTATTACCAAGTTTAATTCCAGCAGTAGAATAACCTGATGAAATGCAATTGAAAATATAATTATCAGAGATTAATAAATTTTCAGAATTATAAATTTCAATTCCTTTAATATTATATTCGGACTGAAGAGTAGAACCTATAATATTTCCGGTAATTACAGAGCGTTTTGAAGTTGCATCGGAGTAAATTCCCGCATAAAATTTCCTGATAATATTATTTTGAACAATTAACGAATCACATATTCCGCTAAGATACACACCTATACTATTAATGTTGCCAGACATAATACAATTTTTTACTGAATTTTTAAATAAAACATCACTACCCTGAGAATACAAATAAATTGTTGTTCCGAGAGTATTATTTAATGTCAGATTTTTCGTGTTTCCCCCTGTTGAATTTGCACCATCAATATTAATAAATTGTGAATTGTATAAAATAAATGAAGCATAAGCTGTACTCACAATAGTTGAATTTACTCCTGTGGAAGGTTTTATTGTGACGGTGTTTACAGAACTTGCGCCACCGATATAATTTATATTGATTGGAAATGTTTCGTTTGAGGAATACAAAGTATCAACAAGCAGGAATCTCACAGGCCCTGATACACCTCTCTCGTTGATATCATTTACCGCGGATGTCAGAGTAGGATATATTCCCGATATATTATCTCCAATCATTTTCTTTTCAGAATTATTTATTTTCTTAACCGCTTCATTATTATCCGGTTGATATAACAATTTATCTGTATATTCAACACCATTTACATAAGGGACTTTAACTTCTTTTTCAATAACTTTGAGTTCGGGTTTTTTATTTCTGATATTTGATTTTTGATTGTCGATATCCGGTGAAAACACTAATTCTTTAACCTTTTTCAACTCGGGTTTCCAATGAATTTTCAAACCGGAAAGTTTTTCAAATAATGCCGCTCCGACAGTATAGTCACCCGACAGCGGAGGCTGACTGATAATTTTATATGAATATGTACTATTAACCGGAAAGTTTGATGCGGTCAGTTGAACAGATGTGGGATCTCGGGTAAAATTGCCCTGTTTAACTGTTAAATTCGGAGACAGTCGATCATCCTGTGCAATTACGAAATATTGAATGTTTGTACCAACTGTTACACCTGAATCACCCGAAAGTATTGAATAATCAACATAGAAACTGAAAGTATCCTGAGAAGACGTAACACCGGTTGCGTATTTCCATCCGCCGGTTGTTGACGTATTACCGATATACATATTAGTATCGGAGTTTCGTTTGTAATACAATCTTGGTTTATATGAAGTAGTATCAACTTTGTTCAAATCGCTGATATGAACACCCGAAAGAAATCTTGAAGATACGGAATTAGTATTTGATAAAAGCGAATACGAAATAACCGGTCCTGATAAGTCTATAATTTTTTCAAAGGCGCCAATTGAAGGAGGATTATTTCTAACATCACCCTGATAATCAGTTGTGATTCCTGCTATTGAAGTTCCTGCAGAAATAACAGGAGAATTCTGCAGAAGTCTTAAATCGGAAACATTATAAAATAACGGGTCAGCGGAAATTGAATTTGAATCCTGTCCCGTGGCAGTCCGCCAGGCAGTTATTGTATTTATAGCTGAACCATTGATATAACCGAGTCTTCCCTGCGTTCCGGTAACGTAATAATCATTATAATTTATGAAATTATAAGTTGCATTATTTAACACTATTCCATAACTATAACCATAAGAAGAACCCGTGTTGCTCATTGAATTTCGGAATATATTATCTCTTAAATCAACGTTTGTAATTCCTGTCGGGTCAAATAAAATTGCTGCCGATGCAGGATATAATTTATTTAAATTTCCATTCATATACACGGAATTAAAATAAATTTTTATTCCGCCGGTAGTGCCGGAAAAAAACATACCGATTGGAGTAACATAACTGTCATCTCCGATGCCCTTAATATTAGTTATTACATTATTTGAAATAATAATATTAGAATTTGAATTACCTGAATTAATATAAATTCCCGTACCTCCGCCAAAGTTATATGAACCGCTTAAATATTTGACATTATCGATTTTATTCCGGCTAATTGTGGAATTAACTGAATATAATAATGCAATCCCATAAGGGTAGTACAGAGTAGGAGTATAAATATTATACACTGTATTCCCTGAAATATTACAGCCATCAGTATAATTCGCCAGAATTCCGATATAACCAACAGACTCGGAATCTGACCCGATATAATTATCAACAATTGTCAAAGCATTTGTTTTCCCTGCAGAATCTGTCGAATAAATTTTTATTCCATAACTTGCTTTTTTGATAAAGTTATTCTGAATTGTAAGTGAATCATTATCGTATCCTTCCGAAACTATTCCGCAGGAATAGTTATAGATATTTGTATCAGTTAATATATTGCAGTTCTTGATTGTATTTCTCAGCGCTCCGTTTCCTACTCCAAGCGACGAAAGCCTGATTGAATGATAATATGAAAGATTATTCTTAATCGTAAGATTTCTTGAAGTACCGTTTGATGTATTCGAACCGTCAATGATAACGTAATCAGCCCCATTAAGACTGAAAATTGATGTCCCTGAATTACCTGAAACAATAGGTGAAATTCCTTCAGCAGGTTTGAATACAATATTATTCAAATAACTTGCACCCGAAATATTATTGATAACCAAAGGAAAGGTTTCTTTTGATGAATAATCCGCATCGGCAAGGAGGAATCTGACCTGACCGGAGACTCCTCTTTCATTAAGGTCGTTTATTGCAGATGTTAAAGTCGGGTAAACACCGCTGAGATTATTATTCATCATTATCATCAACTCTGAAGCATTTAACCTATTTGATACATCATTTTTGTTGAACTTATAAAAGAGTTTTTCTGTATAATTTGTACCATTTACATAAGGAATTTTTATTTCACGAACAATTTCCTTATATTCATATTTTGGTTCTTTAAATTCCGGGGTTATGGCTTCAGGTTCAATACGCGGATTTTTATTCTTAGTTATTTTATTTTCAATATTTTTTACTTCCTGAGGAATAACCGGAGTTTTCTCTTTAATTTTTACAGTTTCTGTTTTCCATTCAATTTTTAATCCTGTAAGTTTTTCGAATAGTGAATTGCCGACAATATAATCTCCTGAAAGCGGAGCAGAACTACCTGAAATTTTATAAAACCTTGCAGAAGTAACAGGGAAATTTGATGATGCAAGCTGAACACTTAAAGGAGGAGAAGCAAAAGTTCCCGAATTTATACCTACATTCGGAGGTGAGTATTTATCCTGTGCGACTATGAAATATGAAATATATGTCCCTGCAGATACGCCTGTACCACCGAAAAGTTTTGAATAATCAATATAGAAACTGAACGTATCGGGTGATGTAATTACTGCTGAAGTGAATTTCCAACCATTAGTCAAACTGGTATTATCAATATATGTATTTGAATCAGTCAATCTCTTATAGTAAATTCTTGGCATATTCAGAGAAGTATCAATAGTGCTTACGTCGTATATACAAACATTATTAAGATATCTGTTTCCGGTATTTCCTGTATCTGAAAGAGGTGTATATGAAATCGAAGGAGCAAAAACGTCAATTCCTTTTTCATAAGCACCAATTGTAGGAGCTGATACACTTCTGAGAGTATCGAGAAAATCGGAAGGGAATCCAGAAATCGGGACACCAGCCGAAATAACAAGTGAACTATCTTTTGGTCTTAAATCGGTATTACTCATAAAGAGCGGGTCAGCAGATATCGAATTTGTATCTTTGCCTGTGGCACTTCTCCACTCTGAAATTGTTGTTTTTGCACTTCCACCTATATAACCAAGTCTTCCCTGAGTTCCGCTTGCGAAATAATCATTATAATCTATGTTCGTGAAATTTGACGTTGATGCTGAAATAATTGCATAATTGCTTGTGTAAACATAAGGATTATACAAGGAATTAGTGAATACATTATCTCTCAAATCTACATTTGTAATTGTAGAACTCCAGAACAGAATGGCGGCAGTATATGTATGTCCGTTGCAATTCAATACTCCGTTTAAACAAATCGAATTGTAATAGATTTTCAAACCTCCTGTTGTTCCGAAAACTGTAATCCCTGTGACTGATTCAATAGTTGACCCCCCTCCTACTCCTCCGATACGCGAAATAACATTATTATCAATAGTTAGATTACTTGCAGGATTGCCTGTCGCCACATAAATACCCTGACCTCCGTAACAATAGTTTCCCTTATAATAAATACTGTCAATTTTATTTTTACTTACAAATGAATTGGAAACCCCGGTTAGAATAGAAATCCCATAAGGATAGGCAGTACTATTCCCCGTAATAACAATATTGAACACCGTATTTTTTAAAACCAGACAGTCATCTGCGTAAGAAATCTGAATTCCATAGCGGCCGATTGACTCGGAAACAGAATCTGCGCCTATACTATTTCCGGAAATAGTTAAAGCATTATCAACTCCTGAAGCAGAAGCATTGATATAGATTCCAGTATAAGCTTTTTTTACTGAGTTATTCTGAATTGTGAGTGAATCGTTATCACTTCCTGTAGCATTAATTCCGTAGGTATTATAAATTTTATACCCCATTTTAATATTACAATTTTTGATAGTATTTCTTACTGCACCGTTTCCTATTCCAAGAGAAGATATTAAGATTGCATTACCATAAGAAGATGTGTTGTTAATTGTAAGATCCCGTGAGGTTCCACCTATTATATTAGAGCCGTCAATAATATAATAATCACCGCCATTAAATTTAAAAATAGCAGTCGAGTCGTTTCCTCTAATAACTGCTGTATTTCCGGATGCAGGTTTAAAGGTTACGGAATTGGTATAACTTGCTCCTGCATAAGGTGAGAGTATAACCGGAAATGATTCAGATGTATATGCAGTATCGACAAGGGAGAAAGTAACCGCACCGCTTACTCCCCTTTCGTTTAAGTCAAGAACTGCTGCCGAAATATTAGTATATACCCCCATAGGTGCATCTTTAGAATCCCCGTTAATAAAAGAAGGTTCATAATTATAAACAACACCCGGACCTTTATACGGACTTCCATTTTCGAAAATAACTCCGTATTCGATTTCTTTTTCAACTGTTTTATATGTTACTTTAGTTTTTTTCTCACTCCCGTTTTTATCATCTGAACCTGCAATAATATCACCTGATATATTATTTGACTTATCATCAGACTTAATAATTTCTTCTTCGGCAATAATTTCTTTTATTCTGCGAGTGAACGTTTCAATGTACAGATTTTTTCCTGTAAACTTATTAAAGGCAGAAAGTCCGACAGTATAAGTACCTGCAAGCGGTGCGGATACAATTTTATATTTATTCGGATTTGCCGGATGTGATGTAATATTATTCACGTCTGAAGCTACAACTCCCTTCGGATTCGAGCCGACATTTGCAGGAGAGGCAGAATCCTGAGCGATAATATAATAATAAATAGAATCACCGAGATTAACTCCTCCGACATTTGCGTGATTTATCGTAAAATTGAATCCTGCATTAGTTGATGTTCCACCTGTGAACACACCAGCGGTTGATGTCCATGTCCCGGAGAAATTTTTCTTGAAGTAAACTCTTGGAATATATGTCCCGCTTTGAGGCATCCCGGAACAGTCAAGAAGGGTAGATGCAATAACTCTTGGAGTAACAAGGTCATTAGCATTAGATAGCTGCGAATAAGAAATATCGGGCGGAATCAGATTATAACCTTTTTCAAAAGCACCTATTGTAGAAGCCGTTAAACTTCGTGCAGAATCAAGATAATCGGTTAAGAATCCGGATATAGGAATTCCTGCACCTATAACAGGAGAACAGATATCAATTCTTAAATCCGATGAATTCAAAAATACAGGGTTCTGAGAAATAGAGTTAGTATCTTTTCCTGTTGCAGTTTTCCATGCATTCAAAGTAGTAACATCGGCACCATTTATAAAACCAAAAATTCCCTGTGAACCGCTGACGTAATAATCATTATTATTTATTTGTGTAAAATTTGCAGGTGCAGTATAAGAACAAATTGCATAACTTTTGGATTCCGGATGAAGCGAATTAACAACCGAATTATAGAAAATATTATTTCTCAAATCTATATTAGTTATATTTTGAGAGGCAAAATTAATTGCAGCTGAAAAAGAAGGATAGCTGCGAAACTGATTACCACTCATAAAAACAGAATTATAATAAATTTTTAGACCTCCTGAATTATAATCAACAAAGATACCAGAAGGTGAATAATTTAATTGACTATGGGTTTTATATCCGATTCTGCTTATTATGTTATTATCAATAGTAAGATTTGCGTTTCCGGAAGTTGATATCCAGATACCTCTTCCACTACCCTGGTTGTCCGAGCCATAATACAATACACTATCAATTTTATTTCTGCTGATGGAAGAATTAACTATATTGTTTAATTGAATTCCAGAGGGATTATAATAGGCTTGTGAATTAATATTAAATACATTGTTTTGAGAAACCATACAACCGTCAGCATAATTAATAAAAATTCCTGTTACACCGATAAATTCAGATGGGATATTGGAACCGATACTATTACCGGTGATTAATAATGCATTATTAACTCCACCGGATTCTGCAGAAATAATTATTCCGGATCTAGATTTTCTGATAGAATTATTTTGAATTGTAAGTGAATCGTTATCCTTACCATCGGCCTTTATTACATAATTATAATAATTGCCGGAATCACCGGCACCGGTAATATTGCAATTTTTAATTGTGTTTCTTTTTGCACCGCTTCCGGTTCCGAGTGAATATAACCAGATTGTAATTCCTTCAAAAGCAGAATTATTAATTGCAAGGTCTCTTGTTGTTCCGCCTGTTGAATTTGAACCGTCAATTACAACATAATCTGCTCCGTTAAGTTTAAAAATTGCCGAGGTTGATGAACCAGATATAACAGTTGTTACACTTGTATTTGGTTTTATTGTAACCGTATTAGCAGCACTTCCACCAGTGAATTGGTCAATGGTAATAGGAAGTGTTTCTGTTGAATATGTTGCATCAGTCAGCAGAAATCTTACCGGTGCAGATACACCCCGCATATTCAGATAACTGACTGCGGTAGTTATAGTAGCCCAAACTCCTCTCGATTCACCGGTTTTGTTTATATTTGAATATGCAAAATAAAGTTCACCCTGATATTCTTCACCATTTTCCATTGGAATGAAGAACTGAGTTTCAACTTCTTTCTTTTCGTAACTTATTTTATCAGGAATATCTCCGTGATTTTTCTTTCGTTCATCAATTTGATTTTCATATACGGGAACTTCAATTATTTCTTTTTTAATTCTTTTTTCAAAATAAATGTTTTTCCCTGACGCTTTGTTGAATTCAGTGATTCCAATATTATAATCACCTGCAAGGGGCAATCCATTTACTCTGTATGAATTAGTGCTATCAACAGGGAAGTTAGAAGCCAGGAGTTGAACATTCGAGGGCAAGACTGTAAAAAATCCTTTATTAATACTTACATTCGGAAGACTGAACTTATCCTGTGCAACTAAAAAGTATTGAATAACTGTACCCGATGCTACGCCTGAGTCCCCTGAGAGTTTTGAATAATCAAGATAAAAGCTAAATGAGTCGGTTGATGTTTTAACGGCAGTATTATATTTCCAGCCGCCCGAAGATGAAGTATTTCCGATGAATGTATTTGTATCTGAGGTTCTTTTATAATAAATTCGCGGTCTATATTCAGAAGAAGTATCAACAAAGCTCGGGTCAGTAATTTTCACACGATATAAAGTTCTGTTTGTTAGTGAGTCAATATTTGATAATGCTGTATATGTGATTGCTGGTCCAATAACATCATAATATTTTTCATACGCTCCGACAGAAGGAGTGGAAATATTTCTTAATGAATCAAGATAATCATAAGTAATACCTGAAATTGAAGTACCGGCAGACAGAAGAGGTGACCCAAGTTTTGGTCTTAAATCTGATGCGCTTATGAACTGCGGATCAGATGAAAATGAATTCACATCTTTTCCGGTTGCTGACCGCCAGTCGGCTATTGTTGATTTATTCGAGCCAAGAAAACCAAGCATATTTTGATAGCTACCATCTGAGCGATAATCATTATAATTTATATTAGTAAAATTTGAATTTGATGTTCCTGAATAAATTGCATAATTATAGGTTCCGGAAGGTCCGTAGTAATTAACCGAATTATTACGGAATACATTATTTCTTGCATTAATATTTGAAATTGTACTTGTGCTAAACAGAATCGCAGCCGTTAAAGTAACTGAAGATTTATAATAAGTACCACTTAAACATACTGAATTAAAGTAAATATTCAAACCACCTGTAGTCCCGTCAAAAACCATACCGGCCATAGAATTTAAAATAGTAGAATTACCAACACCCAATATTCTTGTAATAACGTTATTATCAAAAGTCAGATTACTTGCGGCATTTCCGGTATTAACATAAATACCTTTTCCTCCATATCCTGATGAACCATTATATCTGATACTATCAATTTTATTTTTACTGACAAATGAATTTTTTACTTCTGTGGAAATTGTAATTCCAACCGGAGGAGGCGATACTGAAGAAATAATTCCAAATACTGTATTTTTCGATATTGAACTATTGTTAACATAGGAGATTATAATTCCATCGTGTCCAATGTTTTCAGATGAATCATTGGAACCGATAGTATTACCGGTTATATATAGTACATCATCGTTTCCATCTGAAGTTCCGTTTACAGAAATTCCGACATATGATTTTTTAACAGAGTTGTTTAAAATTGTTAATGAATCATTATCATCACCTGAGGCATAAATTCCATAAGTCCCTGAAGATTTTGAACCCATCAGTATATTACAGTTTTTTATGGTGTTTCTATTCGCTCCGCTTCCGGTTCCAAGAGAATTAATCCATACGGAATAACCGCTTGCAGCGGAATCACTGATTGTCAAATCTTTTGTTGTTCCATCATTTGTATTCGAACCATCAATAATAACATAATCTGCACCGTTGAGTTTAAATATTGCCGAAGTTGATGAACCTGTTATAATGGGTGTTACGCCCGGATTGGGCTTTATGGTAACTGTATTTGTTGAACTGCCACCGGTAAATTGATTAATTGTAATGGGAAGAGTTTCGGAACTATAAGTTGCATCAGTAAGGATGAATCTGACGGGTGCAGTAATGCCTCCTGAGTTCAAAACATCAATTGCGGCAGTGATAGTAGCCCAGACTCCAGAAGGAGCATCTTTTTTATTTGATTCCGGATATTTAAAATAAAGTGAGCCTTTGTATTCTTTTCCATTTTCCATCGGAACAAATTTTCCGGATTCACCTTTGTTTTCTTTAATAATTTTCTTTTCGAAATAAACATTTTTCCCGGATGCCTTATTGAATTCAGTAATTCCGACATAATAATCACCCGCAAGCGGCGGATAATGTATTGCATATTTATTAATTGTTCCGGTAAGAGGAAATTCACCTGCACTCAGATTAACTGAAGATGGAGTTCGCGCAAAAATTCCATTATTAATACTAACGTTAGGTATAGTTTGTAAATCCTGTGCAATGATAAAATATTGTATAGTATCATCAAGAGAAACAGTACCCGAAGGATACAGTTTTGAATAATCAATAATGAAACTGAATGGTGATGTAGAATTTGTTGCTTCAGTCCACTTCCAGCCGTTATTTGATGAAGTATTACCGGCGTAAGTATTATTATTGACCAATTTTTTATAGTAAATTCTCGGACTTGTTCCGGAAGTTATATTAACACCACTTGAATCCGTGATAGCGGCAAAAGATGTTAATATCCTATTTGTTATTTGGCCTGTATTTGTCAACAGTGAATAAGAAATTGAAGGTCCTGTGGCGTCAATGCCATATTCATAAGCACCGATAGAAGGAGTTAAAACATTTCTTAAAGAATCAATATAGTCTTTAGTGATACCGGATATAGGAATACCGGCGGATAAAACGGGACTTGATAGTTTGGGAATTAGTATTTCAGGCGAACGCAGTTTTGGATCAATGAAAACTGAATGAGTATCTTGTCCTGTTGCGTTTCTCCAGGCTGTTGAATCAAGTTTATCTTGGTTATAAAATCCAAGCACAGGGTTTTGTCCGTCTGTATAATAACTATTATAATCAAATGTCCCGTTATAACACCCCTCAATGAAAACAGAATAAGATTTTCCATAACCTTTCATACTATTTCTGAAAATATTATCCCGCAAGTAGAAATGATTACTATTAGTTAGATAAACAGGAGTAGACATTCCAAATGAATTTCCATTATTTACAAAATTACTATCAAGATATATTGTATTAAAGTAAATCCAAACGTGATCTCCCGAGTTGACAAATATCCCGATAGGACAATTGTAAGTATAGAGTCCTTTTCCATATGCTCTGATATTAAAAATAATATTATTAAATATTGTGATGTAACCATTTGTACCAGACCAAAGTGCAATACCGGCAGCAAGCCCCTGGTATTGACTTACTTTCAATCCTTGAATATTGTTAATATTATTATTATATATATTAGCATTTGTGACAAAAGAGCCAATTGAAATCCCTTCCAGATAATCTCCGGTATTATTGTATAAACCGGAGATCGTATTCTTGAATATTTCCGGAGAAGAAGCATTGCTAATTTCAATACCCAGACAAGAAATGCATTCTGTTGTATCGTTCGAACCGATGTTGTTTTCTTTGATAACTAAATTTAATATATGCAGATTGTAGCGGTAGGTTGAGAAGTAAATTCCTTTGCCTGCTTTTATTATCCGGTTATTCTCAATTAAAATACTATCACTCTTATAAAATCTTCCCGATATTCCGCATGTATTTATGTTTTTATTATTGTTTCTAATAAAACAGTTTTTAATTGTAATCCCTTTTACTGTGTCCTCACCATTGTTTGACAATTTAATTACAGAGCTCCCGTTATTTAATGCCGAATCAATGATTGAAAGGTTTCTTGAACTGGTTCCGTTATTAGAACCGTCAATAATAACATAATCTGAGCCCTTAATTTGTATTATTGATGAATCAGATTTCCCCGATATAAGAACATTTTGAACTCCTGAATTTGGTTTTATTGTTAATTTATTTATAAACGATGACCCTATATTATTTTTAATAGAAATTGGAAATATACAGGACAAGTCAGAAAAAGATGAATCAATTGCATCATCGAGTAAAAATGTAACCGGTCCAGTTATAATGTAGTTATTAAAATATTTCACTGCTGAATCAAGATTTGGAAATGTTTTTCCGTTTCCAATATGGTATTCACCGGAAAAATTTCTGATTATTTTATAATATTTTGTGCCTGAAGCAGGGAAATTTCCAGAGGTAAGATTTACACTTACCGGATTCACTGAAAAAGTAACCTGATTAGAAGTGACATTTGGAACTGAATATACATCCTGTGCAATTACAAAATATTGTATGGTATCATTTTCTGCTGTTGAACCACCATATAACTTGGTATAATCTACATCAAAATGATATTTTCCAACTGAATCCTGAATACCAATATTATACTTCCAGCCGGGATTACTACTGTTATTGCCTATATAAGTATTTGCGTCAGTTATTTTTTTGTAATAAATTCTTGGCTTATTTGATGTTGTATCAACACCGTAAATATCATTAATTGTAACATTAGTTAAAGTTGCATTTGAATTCATATAATCAGGTATCGGAGTATATGAAATAACAGGTCCGAATAAATCATTTCCTTTTTCATAAGCACCTATTGCCGGCGGGTTTCCCCTGAGTGTATCGAGGATATCCTTAGTTATTCCCGAAATATTTATACCTGCAGAAAAAACCGGACTGGAGGGGACAGGAATTAAAATATCCGGAGAATTTAATTTCGGGTTAATAAAAATTGAATGCACATCCTGTCCTGTGGCATTCCTCCACGCAGTTGAATCAAGTTTATCTCCGTTAAAAAATCCAAGAACAGGGTTTTGTCCGTCTGTATAATAACTATTATAATCAATTGTCCCGTCATAACTTTGGTCAATATAAACAGAATAAGATTTCCCATTTCCCTTTGTACCATTTCTTAAAACATTATCCCGCAAATTGAAATAATCACTCATAGATAGATAAACAGGAGTAGATTTTCCCATTGAACTTCCATTATATACAAAAGTACTATCAAGATATATTGTGTTAAAGTATATATTAACGTAACTCCCTCCGTCGACAAATATCCCGATAGTACAGTCGGAAGAAAAGAATCCTTTTCCGAATGCTCTGATATTAAAAATAATATTATTATATATTGTACTATTTTCAATTGAAATATATCCATATAGTGAGATACCGGTTACACGTTGACCTCCTATTTGTGTATTATAATAATACTGCTGAATATTATTAATATTATTTTTATATACTTTTGCGCTGTTTACAGCACTCATATAAATTCCATTCAATTCGCTTTGTGAATAACTATATAATCCTGAAATAATATTCATAAAAATTTCAGGAGATAAAGCATTATTTATTTCAATGCCTCTATATGAAATACATTCAACAGTATCATTTGAACCTATGTTATTACCCTTTATAATCAAATGGGAAGAAACACCATTGTTTCCAATATATATTCCAATACCGGCTTTTGCTATCAAATTATTCTCTATCAATAGACTATCACTGCTTAAAAATGAACCTTTTATACCATAAGAATTCGATAACTTATTATTATTTCTGATAATGCAGTTTTTTATTTTAACGCATTTTATTGTGTCGCTTCCGTAGTTTGATAATTTTATTACTGAACTTGAACCCAGTAATGTTGAGTCTATTACAGTAAGGTTTCTTGAATCCGTTCCGCTATTGGAGCCGTCTAAATATAAAAAATCAGAACCATTTAATTTAAATATAGATGAATCTGAATTCCCTGATATAAGAATATTCTGAACTCCTGTGTTTGGCCTGATGGTCACAGTGTTAATTACACTTGCACCTGAAAATTTATTAACCGTAATTGGAAAAGTTTCGTTTTGTGAATAAGTTTCATCTGTAAGCAGAAATCTGACGGGGGCTGAAACACCGCCTAAGTTCAGGGCATTAACAGCAGCAGTAATGGTTGCCCAGACTCCTACCGGAGAATCTTTTTTGCTTGAATCGGAATATTTATGGTAAAGTTTTCCTTTATATTCTTTTCCCTTTTCCATCGGAACAGAAATCTGAGTTTTAACTCCATTTTGTTTTTCAATTCTTTTTTCAAAATAAATATTGTGTCCTGACGCTTTATTGAATTCAGCAATTCCTACATAATAATCACCTGCAAGAGCAGAATACTGTATTATATAACTATTAATTGTTCCGATGAGCGGAAATTCACTTGCAGTTAAATTTACAGATACCGGTGTTTGTGCGGGAATACCTGAATTAATACTGACATTAGGAATAGTTTGTAAATCCTGTGCAATAACAAAATATTGTATAGTGTCGTTAATAGAAACAGTCCCCGAAGGATACAGTTTTGAATAATCAATAATGAAACTGAATGGTGAAGTAGAATTTGTTGCTTCAGTCCATTTCCATCCGTTATCCGATGATGTATTTCCTGCATAAGTATTACTATTGACCGATTTTTTATAATATATTCTCGGACTTGTTCCGGATGTTGTATTAACACCACTTAGATCTGTAATTGCGGCAAAAGAAGTTAAAACTCTGTTTATTGTTCCTCCATCGTTAGAAAGTAATGAGTATGAAATCGCAGGACCTGATAAATCAATACCTTTTTCATAAGCACCAATAGTAGGATTTGAAACACTTCTCAGGGAATCAAGTATATCTGTAGTGAAAGATGGGATATAATATCCTGCTCCAATTAACGGTGACCCGCCAAGTAAAGGTCTTAAATCGGAATTACTCACTTGAAGAGGGTTTGCAGCCATTGAATTTACATCTTTTCCGGTAGCAGTTCTCAAGTCTGTAATATTTGTAATATTACCTCCATTGAAATACCCAAGAACGCCTTCTGCACCGGACGCATAGTAATCATTGTAGTTAAGATTCGAGTATGCTGATGAACCGGCAAGAGAATAAAACGCATAAGAAGTATTAACTCCCGAAGTATTTTCTATTGAATTATTAAATACATTGTCCCGAACATCGAGTGAAGAAGCATTGCTATTAATGTATATTGCAGCACATAAATCTCCCGTTGACCCGGCACGATTTATTTCTCCGAACAGGTTTACGGAATTATAATACATATTCACATTTATGATACCGCCTGCCATTCTTATTCCAACAATTGAATGGGATTCCAAATTATCATAGCCCTGACCGCTTATGCAATATAATATATTATTATCTACCGTATAATTATTACCTCCTGTTATATCTATTCCTTTGCCTCCCGAACCGTAAATCCCGGTATAAATTATACTGTCAATATCATTTTTTGAAATTCTAACGGAATTATTATTTCCCGAATAAATTCCGGACGGATTTGAAGTGTCACCTTTTATATTATAAATTCTGTTTTTTTCTATTACTACACTACTGTCATTGTTTAGATATATTCCGTATTTCCATATATATTCAGATGCAAAACCTGAACCAATTGTGTTTCCCGATATTGTCATAAAATTGTTAAGACCTGAAGAATTTGATGCAGCGGCGGCGATGCCGTAATATGCTTTAGATATTGAATTGTTTTGAATAGTGAGACTGTCATTATCATTTCCGGAAGATGGGAAAGATGTCCCTCCGACCATTAATGCATAAGATAGTGTATTACTATTGTTTCCTGTTTTAATAATACAATTTTTTACAGTAATTCTTTTTGCACCTGCATTTGTTCCAAGACTCGATACCCATATAGCACAACCGGAACCGGAGTTTGAATCAATTACGGAAAGATTCCTTGAGGTACTTCCGTTATTTGAACCATCTATAGTAATATAATCCGCCCCATAAAATTGAATAATAGCAGAACCGGATATATTTCCTGATATGTATGTATTAACTCCGGAAGCGGGTTTAATTGTCAATGAATTTGTATAGTTTGAACCGACGTTTTGATTAAATTTAATAGGGAGCTGACCATTTTTAAATGATGAATCAACTTCGTCATAAAGTTCATAAGTTACAGGCCCTGTAATTTCGTAAGTATTATAATACCTTGCGGCGGAATCTAAATCGGGAAATGTTTTTCCTGTTCCGATAGAATATGTTCCTGTAAAGTTAACTAAAATTTTGTACTTGTACGGATTTGACGGATAAGTTGAAATAGTGTTCACATTCGTAGCCACCAGCCCTGTTCCGGGATTTGCGGAAATATTTTCCATTGTAGATGAATCCTGAGCAATTACAAAGTAATAAATCGAATCACCCTGAATTACACCGCCTAATAAGGAGTAAGTTATTGTAAAATCCCAGTTGCCGTCTTTACCCGTGCCTGATATTAAACTACCCGCAGTTGAATACCATGTCCCGCTGAAAAACTTTTTAAAATAAATTCTCGGTAAATATGAGCCGGTAGTGGGGACTCCTGTAGTATCTTTAATATTTACGGATAAAGTTCTGTCAGAAGTTGATAGCGTACTGTTTAGCTGTGTATATGTCATTGAAGGACCGATTCTGTCTCCGGGAATTCCTCCGAATTCATTTGCACCTACATCAGGAGCATTTGCAGGATATGTCGGATTATCCGGATACCCTGAGTTTGGATATTTCGGAATACTGTCGCCGTCGTTCGTAACCAGAGAAAGAATAGATGCACCGCTTTCATTTAATGTCCTTTGAGTTGAATCAGGTCTTACATCATAAGGTAAAGTAGAAGTATTTCTGAAAGTGGTATTTTCAGAAAATGAATTCTGTTCTCTTGGTGAAACATAGCTTTTAAAATCCGCAATTAATCTCTTTTTATTTGTTCCGTCAAAAAATAATGCCCTGTTAGTATCCGATGTTGGACCTGCATAAAGATTATTTCTGTCCGAAGTGGTTGAATAATTTGTCAGTGTAGTAGCTGAAAACCCCAGGCATGTACTGACAGAACTCAAGGAACCGCCTCCAGGTACTGATTTATTTATTATAATGTTGTTTCTGATGTCAGTAATGGTAGATGTGTAAATATATAAACCTGCAGAGCCAAAACTCGTTGATGAGCTCACTGCATCAAGGTAAATAGTATTATTGTATATATATGACCTTGCAGGAGTTCCTCCGTTAATACCATATATGGAATTTATATAATTAGCTGTGGGATTATAAAGATTAAAAACATAATTGTTAAACGTAAAAACGTGTGACCCGCTGCCAAGATACATTCCCCAAACATACATTCCCGTAGTTCCATATAAAGAATAAATTTTGTTATTAAATATTTTTGCAGTATCATTACTGTAATTATAAATTCCGACTACAGAGCCACCTAATACAGATGGTAAATTAAGAGTCAGATTATAAATTTTATTCCCGAAAATAAATCTATCAATATTGATTGAATTAGCTGTAACTATACCTCTTATAGTATTAGTCCCATTTGAGTTTGTACCTCCTATTCCGAGATTATATATTTCATTATCATAATAGTTCTCAATAGTAGGGGCGCCGTTATTATAAATACCATATAATTGCATTTGAGAAGAACCTGAAGATGAAGGGATAGAATCGTTATAAATTTTATTATGATGGAGATTTACTCTTGATGTGCCTGTCGTTATACAATACATATAAGCCGAGGCACCCGTTTTCTGGTTTGAATATATTGAGTTATCATAAATCTCAAGTAAAGTAGGATTTGGATTTGAGACAGCTCCGCTTCCGGCTTGAATCAGATAACAATAACCTGTACCAGGAACGCGGTTATTTTTAATTGTATTACCGGAAATCTGCATTGTTCTCGGTTTCGAAGTTGCACTTATTGCATAAAAAGAATTTGAAAATGCTCCGTGATTGGGATAACAATTTTCTACCGTGTTGCTATCAACAGTTATTTTATTGAATATTCTCGAACCGCTTAAGGTATCACCCATAGTTACATATATACCGTAAAGCTGCCAAGTTTGTGCCCGGTTTTTTACCGATACATAATTTTTATTAATCCATGCAGATGAATTTGTGGATGCTGCCATATATATACCGTATGCGCCTCCGTTTGAAAGAGTATCGGTATTGATTGTATTATTATTTACTTTAATACTATCCTGATAAATGGCATAAATTCCATAACTGCTATTTGTACTTGAAGAGTTACCAATATTATATACTGTATTTCCACCTTCAACTCCTATTTCATTAAAATGGTCATAATATCTGAAAGGAGATGATGTATTATTGTATCCATTCAGAGATATTCCTATGAAGGCAGAGTCAATGATATTGCCATAAAACTTATTATAAGAATTTGTTCCGTTCGTATCACCGATTGTTAATGCCGTAGTACTTGCTGATGTATGATTTGCAGAATATATTGCGTAAGTTCCATTAGTATTTGCAAGTCTGCGAAGGCCAATACGGCAGTTTTTAATCGTAATAAATCTTGATGCATTCGTAGCGGAAGCCTTTAAAATAGCATATCCCCATTCCATCTGGGTTGCAGAAGTTGTATTAGAAGTATTTTCAATTATATCTATTCCATCGAAAGTAACATAATCAGTTCCTGCAATAACGATTATTCCATCTAAAGAACCTACTCCGGTACCGGCAGTAATACGTGGATTCGCTCCACTTCCAGATTTTTGAAAAATAATTTGGTCTGTAGCATTTGAGAGTGTTGTAGTAAGTTTTATATTAGCATTTGTTTCAGTATGACCTGCATTTACGTCGAAAATTACTCCACCGCTTCCGGGTCCGTAAGTATTTAAGGAATCAACCGCTACCTTTATCGTAGGATAATTCGCACTCGGAATTGAAATAATTCTTGCAGTATGAATAGAATTAGGAGATTTAATATCACTGTTAAGTGAGTTAAAAGATGCAGAATATCTGTTATGATATTCATCCCAGATATTTATTTTCCAAGGGAAGTTCGGGTTATAAAAACCACTAATAATAAGAACTAATGGGAAAAAAAGTATAATTTTTCTCATAAACGTCAATGGTTAATTATTAAGGAACAGTAATAGTTAATTATTAAGGAAAAGTAATAGTATATTATAAGCAAGAATAATTAAAAAAAGTTTATGATTATCTAATTATATAACTCAACATAACAACTAAAAGAAAAAAACTTTCTCCTTTTCCTAAACCTGCTTATAGGTATGTTAATTAATATTTTTTATTGAAAAAATCAAGACAATTAGATGTTGATGTCTGATTTTAATTAGTATTGAGATGAAAAATTTGTTTTTCTGCTAAGTACGGAAAAAAATTATTTTATCAATAGACATTTTTTAGTTTGAACAAAGTCATCGGACTGCAGAATGTAAAAGTAAGTACCTGACGGAAGATTTGAGGCATTCCAGTCAAATTCATAAAAACCCGGGGAAAGCGATTCATTAACAAGTGTTTGTATTTCCTGTCCGAGTGAGTTATAGATTTTGAGAGTCGTTATCATCCCCCCTACCCCCCTTCGAAGGGGGAGGTTAAATTTTATTTTTGTCGATGGATTAAATGGATTTGGATAATTCTGAGATAATTCGAATACAGCCGGTGTACCTATTTCAACATTCCCGTCGAGATTATAAAAATTATAATTTCCATTGAAGTCAATTTGCTTCAGTCTATATTTATATTTTCCGGTGTTAAGTTTAAAATCAGTGAATGAATATTCTGTTGGAGTTATTTTTGTACCGCTTCCTTTGACAAATCCAATATTTTTCCAATCGTCATTAAAAGCGATTGAAGATAAAGTTCTTTGAATTTCAAATCCCGCGTTATTCATTTCGGAAGAAGTAATCCAGTTAAGTTTCACATCTCTTGAATTTAAAACGAAATTGAAAGACTGAAGTCTTACGGGCAGCGGAGCATTTGCCGAGCCGACTGTCCATATAGAAAATTGAGTTGTGGTAACGGTGATAATCCTCGGGTCTGAAGAAACGACAGTAGAATCACCAATAGATTGAAAATTTGTTCCGCTATTGGTGGAATAATAAACCATTGCCTTATTCTGAGTAAAGTTAATAGTATTATCATAAACAGAGAACCATTGATAATCCACAGTTCTTCCGCCCGGGACTGAACTATTTGCGGGGGTGATAGTCCAGTTACACTGAATACCTGAATTTCCATTAAAAGTAATTATACCCGCAGTACCTGTTTTGCGGGTAATAACCGTATTCCCCATATTATCGGGACCGGGATAAATAGTCACTCCAATGAAAGATAATCCAAGACCTGCACCAATACTGCGTGCATCCATAACAGTTGTTCCTACAACTCTTTTAGTTGAAGTTTCAATTAAATCGGATGCTGAAGAAGCGAGATGAAGTTCAAAAGAACCTGTATTCAGAAGTCCGTTTGTAAGTGATAAAATAAAATTAACAGTAACGTTACCGCCAAGCGCAACTCCTGCGGCTCTATTGATAGTCAGATTCTGAACGACATTGCCTGTAAAAATTCCTGCGGGAATAGTTGCAGGACCGACGATAACAACAGTTGAATTATTCAGAGAAGTGATTTTACCTGTTCCTGCTCCGATAGTTCCGTTTAATGTCAGCGTATAATTTCCTAAATCGAGAATTCCGCCTGTCGGGGTGAATGCACCGTTGATTGTAAAATTATTTTGAAGCAGTGCAGTTGGAGAATTTGTATTGAAAACCGTAAAATTAAAAACCGGAATCTGCGAATTGAATTTAAAAGTGGACGAAGCGGGGGTAGATGCATTTCCTGTTTGTATTGTCCCGCCGGAGATTGTTTTTGTACCTCCGCTTACTATATTAAAGTCACCGCCTGTTCCTGTATTTGACCGCTGCAGAACAAGACTTCCGTTTGACATTGTAATATTAGAAGTATTGGGGAGGGAAAAACTTGCAGTTGCAGTTCCATTTCCGACAGTACACAAATTTAAAGTACCGTTGGACATAAGGAAGGATCCGCCTGTAGCGGCAATTCTGCCGGCGACATTCATTGTTCCGCCCTGCACATCGAGAGTTCCGCCTGCGGGGAGATTAATTGAATTACCTATGGTATTTCCGAAAGTTGAAGTACCTGCAGTTTGTCTGATGATTCCATTATTGGTTACAGAAAAATTACCGCCGATGAATGTACCGCCGCTGTTCAGGAAAATACCTGCCGCACTTACTGAAAGTCCCGTTGTAACATTCAATGCATAGGCACTATTACTAAAAGTTCCGTTAGTTACCGAGAGAGTACCTGCGACGGTTCTTGCACCATTAAGAGAAATAGTAGATGTTCCGTTTGTAACAGTCACATTATAAGGTGAGTTGGCAGTAGGCCACTCGAAAGTTGAAGTAGCATAGGAGACATTTCCACCGTAAGTTAATAATTGAGTTGGATAACCAGCTGTATAGGAAAAAGCAAGTGTTCCTCCATAAATATAATATTCACCCCGATTGTAATTCACTCTTCCATCCTGGACAATGATTGTATTTGTACCATCAAAAGTTGAGAAACGGGCGTAATTGCTTGTCAACGTTGCATTACCGGAAATAGTAAGGGTAGAAGTTCTTGCAAACAGAATTCCCCAGACATAAGTGAGCGAACTGCTGTGATTGATTTGCCCGGAATTTCTAAGTTTATTCTGTCCTCCACCAACAAGATTAATATCGCCATTGCCTGTAAGGTTCACAATCCCTCCGTTCACATCTAGATATGTTCCTGTATAATAAGCAAGAATAAATCCTCCATCGTTGATAACACCTCCTGAATTGACTGTTACTGAAACAGAAGAACTTGCCAGAAACAGTTCTCCTGTTAAAGAAGCGTTTGCACTGCTGGTTAAATTTAATGTACCATTTACAATAACATTTAAAGTATTTAAAACATAATTAGTTGTGCCGTAGGGAACTGATAAAGTTTTCCCTGCATTTATTGTCAGATTACTCACATAGGAAGTTGCCTGATTCACGGTAACAGGACCGTTAATAATAACGTGGTCTCCATTTGGAACGACACCTCCAACCCAGGTAGAGCCGACATTCCAGTTGCCGCCTGTGGTTGTACTTGTGATAGTTGAAGGAACTCTGGACGTTATAACTACATTATCGACATTAGCAGGAGGCATTGTGCCGAGTGAGTTATCATTATAAAATGTGAAGACCAATCTTTTAGTTCCGGTGCCTGATGCACTCAGATTGAACGAAGCAAAATTTGTCTGCCCCCAAATAACTCCAAAGGAACCTATTCCCAGACGGGAGCCGGCAACGGGAGTTACTGTATTATCAACAAGACTCACTTCAAGAAAATCATAATTTATTTCAGCATAACATTTTGCAACGAATGAGATTGTAATAGCAGTTTCACCGGGAGGAATTGTAAAATCCCTGTAAGCATGTGTACAGGAGGTTACATTAATGTTATAAGTATTCGGGGGAGGAGCACCACCGGGATTTTGTGAAACGTACAATGAATAACTTCCCGCATAAGGTGAAGCAGTACCTCTGACCCACTGATTTGTCTGTGTACCATTTACGAGAGTAAAAGAATTTCCCGTTTCGAAAGTTTCGTTTACGAGGGTCGTAAGCGGACCGTTCGGAGAAACTTTATTATCGGATTTTAAGATTTCGGGTAAATTCTGAACAGTACCTGAAATGTTATTACTTGTAGAAACGTGGTCTAAGTAAATATTATTTTTGATGATTTTGTTTTGGGCAAAAACAATCAACGGTAATTGAAAAACAATTACCACTAATACAATATATATATTTTTCATATTCAAATTTATTTAGTTAACGGTTAATAAATTCAATGCAATAAGGGATTGGTAAATTGATTGCAGAATCCCGTGTTCCCTAATTACGGCTGTAAAATAGTATGTTTTTAAAAGATATTAAATATTAGTATTTATAACTTAAAAAGATATTATATTATTTATAAACATATAAGTTAACATAAAAAAAAATAGTTTAGTAATTATGTTTTGAATATGATGAGTTATTAAAATACAAAATTACATAAAGATATATGTTTAACATATATATTTTTTTTAGACATAATTCGGGGTTTGTGAGGAATAAATAATGATTAATGAACAATGAATAATGATTAATGAAAAACTGAAAACAATTACTATTAATTAAAAAATTTGAAAGTATAGAAAGTTTTGTTTTTTATTTTTATTTTGGGAAATGATTTCACCCGAAAAGATACAGGAGATTACTTCGGCAAATGAAATAGTTGATGTTATTTCATCTTACATTCCTCTAAAGAAGCGGGGGAAAAATTATATGGCAGTATGTCCTTTTCATCCCGATAAAAATCCATCGATGACAGTATCAATCGAAAAGCAGGTGTTTCATTGTTTCGGATGCGGAGCGGGAGGAAACGTGATTTCTTTTGTTCAGAAATATGAGAAGATAACATTCACCGAAACTGTAGAACTTCTTGCGAAAAGAGCAGGAATTGAAATTAAATATAAATCAGGTTCACCGGATTTATCGAATGAAATTTCAAATCTATATGAAATGAACAGACTGGCGTCAATTCATTTCAAACAAAACCTTTCAAACATAAGCGGAGGGGAAAGAGAATTTATTCACGATTATATCCGCAGGAGAAAATTCAAGAAACAAACGATGACGATGTTTGAAATCGGATATTCGGGAAGAGGAAAAAATGATTTGATAAAATATTTCAAGGAAGAAACTCCGTTCAAAGAAGCGGATATGGAATCTGCGGGACTTGTTATAAAAAGCGAAAGAGGAAATTATTACGACAGGTTTCAGGGGCGGTTAATGTTTCCAATATTCACAGAGAACGGAAAGATAACGGGTTTCGGAGGAAGAAAATTATTTGAAGATGACCAGATGGGAAAATACGTGAACTCACCCGAAACGAAAATATATAACAAGAGCAGGATTTTATACGGATTAAATTTTGCAAAAGAGTTTATAAAAAATGAAGAAAGCGTAATTTTAGTCGAAGGATATATGGATTTAATTTCGCTTTACCAGGCGGGATTTAAAAACATAGTGGCTTCAAGCGGGACTGCCCTGACCGAAGAGCAGGTGAAGATTTTGAAACGATATACAGGTAATATAATAATGATATACGATTCAGATGAAGCGGGGGAAAAGGCAACACGCAGGGGGATTGAAATAATTTTAAAGGAGGGAATGGATACGGATATTGTAACTCTTCCCGAAGGCGATGACCCTGATTCAATAATTTCGAATTCGGGAAAGGATGAATTTGAAAAACATCTGAATAATAAGAAAGATATTATAACATATATAAGTTCTTTATACAAAAAAGAGAATAAGCTTGAAACGGTAAATGACAAGGTAAAATTCACCAGGGATATAATAAACAATATAAGTTACATACCCGATGCAATCAAGAGAGGACAATGGCTGAAGGAATTAAGTAAAAGATATAATTTATTCGATGCGGATTTAAGGGAAGCACTGGATGTGGCATTAAAGAGAAACAGAAGACCTGAGATACCGAAGACGTCTGTTTACATTCCGGAAAGAACAAAATTAAAAGGTGAAGAAAGAATATCATTACTTGAAAAAGAATTAATAGAAGTATTAGTAAAAGGCGATGAAAAATCTCACGATTATATTGCAGAAAACATCGATGTGCCGTATCTTGAAAATAAAACCGTTATAAAGATAGTAGAAAGATTTTTACAGGAATACATAGACGAAGGAAAAGTTGACATATCGCAATTACTGAACAAGTTTGAAAAAGAGGAAGAAAAATCTTTAATAACAGAATTCACACTGAGTAAACACGAGATAAGCACATCGGAAAATTTTGAGAAACACAGTTTTTTAAAAATAACAGAAAATCCGAAACAAAATTATCTTAAATATGCAAAGGATGTGATAAAAAAAATAAAGATAAGGAAACTTGAAAAGGAAATAGCGGAATTGAAAAAGGATAAGACAAAACTAAACAACCTGATAGCATTAAAAAGGGAAGTAATCAAATTAAATAAACAATAACGTTTATTTTATTTTTATCAAACCGACGTTAAAAAAATAAATTCAGTATTTGTCAATAGAAAAATGTATTTTTTAACTGCATTATTTTATTGATAGATAGGGGTATATTCTAAAAAATTACTTTAATTTTTTAATTTAATTCACTATATTACAATGTCATAAAATAAAAACCAGTTAAAAGAATGAAAAAACATATCATTTTCTTAAGTTTTTTGATACTGGCAACAAATTTTCTATATTCACAAAACAAGATAGATTTACAGAAATTACCTCAATGCCGGTCTGGTTATGTGCAACTAACATTTGACGGAGGATTTTTACAACCGCTGGGAATAATGGGGGACAGATATTATCCGAGCGGAAACGGGGGGTTTGATTTTGCGGTAAGGGTGAATACAGAAATTGCTCTTTTCACAGAAGGAAGGTATAATTTTCTTATAAATGCCGCACCGAATTCTCCTGATGCAGGCTGGGGAGAATGGACAGTTGGACCAAGATATTACTTTGTATCCAAGTATGTAAAATCCATTTTTTTCTGGGAAGCGGCGACAGGGATGTACCTAAAGCATGAAAGTTCATACATTGACCAAAACGATGTGACAATTGACGGAAAAACTGAAATCCATATGGGTGCAAACGGCGGAGTGGGGGCAGAGTTATATCTTACAGATGCGGTTTATTTTACAGTGAAAGCCAAATATAATACAATATTCGGGACAGGAGGCTCAAACAATTTTCTGAGCGGATACGGTGGATTGACGTTTAAGTTCAAATGACAGTAGACCATTTTAATCTCCTTTAAATAAAATTAAAAAAAAATGTGCCGCAAGGCACATTTTTTTATGTGTACAATCAAAAAATATTTTTCACAATAGAAGATAAATAAAATACCTTTTCATTTTAAAGATTTACATATAAATTAAGATTAAGAAAAAGCACAAACAATTTTTTATTTTTGACAAAAGAGAGAATACATAAAGGTATTCCGGTATCTCCGGGAATTTCGATAGCGAAGGCATATGTATATTCCCGCAAGCAGATAAAAATAAGTCCTCAGGCAATAACTCCCGAACAGATAGAAAAAGAAACACAAAATTTAGAAACTGCAATTGAGCGGTCGAAATATGAACTGAACAAAGTATACAATTTATCAAAGGAAAAAATCGGGGAAGAAAATTCCAAAATATTCGACGCTCAGATGCAGATATTGAATGACAGGTTGTTTTTTGACGATATAATAAACAGAATATCCTCGGAGCATAAAACAGCGGCAACACTGATTCACATTGAATCAATGAAAATGGAATCCGCACTGTCTTCGGCAAAGGATACATATATGAGGGAACGGATTTCCGATTTCACGGACGTTATGAACAGGATATTACGCAATATGAAAAACGAAAGACTGGTTTCGAAAGTGGATGAGAAATCAATAATAGTAGCACATGATTTAACACCTGCGGATACGATACTATTCAGCAAGAGGAAAGTACAGGGATATGCGACAGATACAGGCGGGACGACATCACATGCGGCAATAATCTCCCGTGCACTGAGAGTTCCTGCAGTAGTCGGAATGATAAATATTTCAAAGAACGTAATTCACGGTTCTACAATAATAATAGACGGCTTTGACGGTCTTGTGATTACGAATCCGGAAGAAGATACGATAACAAGATTCAACGATAAATACAACGAGTATCTAAAGCATGAAAAAGACCTTGAGGAGGTAATATACCTTCCCTGCGAAACACAGGATGGAAAACACATAAACCTGACAACAAATGTTGAATTTGATGAAGAGATAGAATTTGTGAAGTACAAAGACAGATGCGGAATAGGATTATACAGAACAGAACATTTATTTTTTGAAAAAGGAACGTTCCCGTCATTATCGGAGCAGGTACAGGAATACTCTTACATTTCCGAAGTTGCATATCCGGAAAAAGTAACAATCAGGACATTCGATATCGGAGGGGATAAAATTCTCGATAAAAGTGAAAAAGAAAACAATCCGTTTTTAGGATGGCGGGGAATAAGAATATGTCTGGACAGGAAAAATATTTTTAAAGAACAACTTGCGGCAATGTTAATGGCATCGAATAAGAAAAATGTAAAGATAATGTTTCCGATGATAACTTCAGTGAATGAAGTGAGGGAGGCAAAACAGTTATTACAGGAATGCAAGTCTGAACTTGAGAAGCGGGGATATCCTTTTGACAGGGAAATCCAGGTAGGAATAATGATTGAAGTTCCTTCTGCCGTAATGATAGCAGAAGACCTGGCAAAGGAAGTGGATTTTTTCAGTATCGGGACAAATGATTTAATACAATATATTCTTGCAGTTGACAGAGGGAATTCAAAGATATCAAAAATGTTCCAGGAATTTCATCCTGCAGTGCTGAGGGCAATACGGGACGTTGTAATTGCGGGACACAGGAACAATATACCAGTGAGCGTTTGCGGAGAAATGGCATCAATTCCAAAAGCATCGTTTATTCTAATAGGGCTTGGCATTGATGAGTTAAGTGTAGTCCCTTCGATATACCCGCAAATAAAACAAATAATCCGGGCAATCAATTATGAAGAAGTAAAAAACTTTGCAGACAGTCTGCTCGGAGAATGCTGTGAAACGATTATAAAAGAAAAAGTGAATGAATATTACAAAAACAGAATTCTGAAAATAATAAATAATAAATGATAACAACTGAGAAAATAAAGATGATTGACAAGTCGGATATGTTCAGCATACTGAAAGATTTTCACTTACAGGTTGAAGATGCTGTTAATATCGGAATGAATGCAGATTATAATAGACCCGATACACTTAAAATAAGAAATATAATAATTAACGGACTTGGCGGTTCAGCAATCGGCGGGGATTTAGTGAGAAGTTATATTTCATATGAAATCGACAAACCAGTTTATATAAACAGGACATATAATCTGCCTGCATTTGCGGATGGGAATACGCTTGCAGTCATTTCAAGTTATTCGGGTGATACTGAAGAAACGACATCGGTATATTTTGAGGCGATAAAAAAGGGATGCAGGATATTATGCATAACAAGCGGGGGAACAGTAGCAAAAACTGCAAAGGAAAACGGACATACATTAATAATTGTAAAGAAAGGTTATCAGCCGAGATGTGCATTAGGATATTCATTTTTCGGATTACTGACTGCATTTATTAAAATGAAACTAATAAAAACAAGAGACAAGGACATAAGCGAAACCATCGAAAAAATTAAAAATAAATCAACAGAATATTCAGAAATAAATAACTCAAAAAATCCTGCAATTGAATTTGCCCAAAAACTAAAAGGAACACTGCCAATAGTATATTCCTCATCGGATGTACTTGACGTAGTAAATCTGAGATGGCGCGGGCAGATATCAGAGAATGCCAAGATACTTGCATACGGAAATTTATATCCCGAGATGAATCACAACGAACTTGTAGGATGGAAAATAAATGAAGATATAATGAAAAAAATATCCGTGATATTTCTGAAAGATGCAGATGATAATGAAAGAGTTAAGTTAAGAATGAAAATCACAGAAGAAACCTATAGAAAATATGCACATCAGATTATCAACATAAATTCAGACGGCGGAAGTAAACTGGAAAGAATTTTCGATTTAATATATCTCGGGGACTGGATAAGTTATTATCTTGCTTTGTTAAACGAAACCGATCCGACACCTGTAGACGTAATAAAGGATTTGAAAGAAAAATTGACTGAATTTTAGTAAGGTAATTTATTATTTTTAAAGATTATTAAAATTAAGTTGATTTCGGAGTAATATAAATATGTCCCCATGGTTAACAAATTTAATCATAATTATAGTTAAAGTATTAGCAGTAGAAACAGTCCTATTATTAGGGGTAGCATACTCTGTTTATGCAGAGAGAAAAGTTGCGGCATTAATACAGAACAGGATAGGACCGAACAGAGTCGGACCGAAAGGATTACTACAGCCGATAGTCGATGTTGTAAAACTGCTTTTAAAAGAAGACATAGTCCCTGAAAAGGCAAATAGATTTGTACACAGCTTAGCACCCGGAATTTCTCTGATAGTAGCCCTTTCCACAATAGCGGTTGTACCGTTCGGTGATAAAATAAATTTATTCGGATACGAAATCAAATTACAGATTGCAGACGTTAACATCGGCATTTTGTATATGCTTGCTTTATTATCTCTCGGCGTATACGGAGTAACATTGAGCGGTTGGTCATCAAACAACAAATACTCACTGCTTGGCGGACTTCGTTCTTCCGCACAAATGATAAGCTATGAATTATCAATGGGCGTTTCGGTTATTTCAATAATTTTAATCAACGGTTCACTTAAATTAGACACAATAGTAGCAAATCAGTACGGATGGCACTGGAATTTAATTTTACAACCATTGGGGTTCATCACATTTCTTACGGCAGCGTTTGCCGAGACAAACCGTGCGCCTTTTGACCTGCCTGAAGCGGAACAGGAACTCGTAGGCGGGTATCACACGGAATATTCGAGTATGAAATTTGCGGGATTTTTCCTTGCGGAATATGCGAATATGATTGTATCATCTTGTTTAATAACAACTCTGTTTTTAGGCGGCTGGCAGTTTCCGTATTTACAAACCTTCGGATTACCGGATTTCTGGGTGAGTATCATACAAATGGCAACCTTTGGATTTAAGGTGTGTTTTATGGTATTTTTCTTCATCTGGGTGAGATGGTCAGTGCCAAGATTCAGGTATGACCAGTTAATGAATATGGGATGGAAGGTGATGCTTCCGATTGCAATACTGAATCTTGTAATTACTGCTTTGGTGGTCACATATTTTAAATTGAAACCTTTTTAATTCATTAGTACTATAAAGAATAAAAACTAAATATGAAAAAGATATATTTAATATTATTAATATTAATTCCTTTATTAATCACAAATGCACAGACATATTCTGATTTTACATTACTTGACATAAACGGTGATGATGTTACATTAAGTAAATTACTCGAAAGGGGACCCGTATTGATTTCGTTCTGGGCAAGCTGGTGCAATCCTTGCAAGGATGAAATGAGAAAAATGAAATCCATATATGAAAAATATAAATCCAATGGATTCACATATCTTGCAATCAATCAGGACAATCAGAAATCGATAGCAAAAGTGAAAGCATTTGTAGAAGCGGAAGATTTTCCATTTCCGGTATTGCTTGATACCGACCAGAAAGTGAACGAAGCATACAACGGGGCAAATCTCGGACTGCCTTATGCAATCCTGGTAGGAAAAAATAAAGATATACTTGCAATCCACACAGGATATCTGCCGGGAGATGAATTGACTATGGAAAAGGAAATCAAATCCGCTCTTGGGATTAAGGAATAGATATTCTGAATCAGGATTAAACCGATTACACAGATTTTTTTATAATTCATTAAAGGAACCAAAATAAATATTTGAGATGAGAAAATATTTACTTATTGCAGTTTTGTTTTTAATAACCGATGTTATTTACCCGCAACTTAATTTAAACGTTAAAGCATCCGTAAATAACATTTTCAGATACGGAAACGGTTATGAATATTTCGGAGGGAATAAGAATTCGAAGGAATATTTTGAAAATTTATCCGATGTGAAATTAACATTTAACGATGTAGTAGTAGGAATCCGCTATGAAATCAGCGACCCGATAGAATACGGACTTGATTTCAAGGGAATAAAGAAAAGATATGTAGAGTACAAGAATAAAGATGTAGGGCTTACCGTACGGGGAGGAGATTTTTTTGAAATTATTTCCCGCGGATTAACCTTGAATACATTCGAGAACAGGGCACAGGGATTCGATACGGGAATTGACGGGTTAAGAGTATCGTATAAATACAATTTCGGCGAAGGAAAAAATCAGATAAAGACCAAGGCGGAGATACTCGGCGGAGATTTAACATTCAGCGATTTTCTGAATCCGAAGAGAATCGAAAACTATAAAGTGAGGGATGCAAATTTCGAAATTTCGCCTTTAAAATTCCTTACACTCGGGACAAATTATGTTTATACGAAAGGAACAATTCCGAACGAGACAAATATTATAACAAATATCACAGCCGATTTACCCGAAGGTTATCTGACAATAACATCCGGTACATTTGAATTATATGCATCTTATGCACATAAGAGTCTGAGAGCAGATAAGAACAGTTTGTATCCGGTGGGAATGTCAACGAGGGGCGATGGATTTTATTCTTCGCTTTCATACTCGACCGGCGGTCTGGGAATGACTATTGATTACAAAAATTACAGATTTGATTTAACCGCACCTAATTACAGAAATACAGACCGTGCAACGAAGATGCTCCCCTTTCAGAATCCTCCGACGGCAGTAAAAGAACATTATTTTGTATTAATAACACGCAATCCGCATATTGTGAATTTTAACGATGAGGTCGGCGGACAGATTGATTTATTCTGGGTGGCAAATGATAAACTCAGATTTAATTTAAACAGCAGTGTTTCATCGAATCATTATGAATATACTAAAACTGGTCCTGACGTATATCAGAGAGTGGAAAGAAATTTCAGTTTAATTCCATCTTTAGACGAATCATTTAATCCCTGGTGGGAAGTTTATCTGGAAACAGAGTGGAACATATCGGAAAAGTTTTTCACAAAGATTGCAGTATCGAGACAGAACTCGGTTATCTATAATATAGACATTCCCTCATCGACAGAAAAACTGATTGTAACGACTGTGCCTGTTGAATTCAGGTATTACATCAGCAAAGAATACACATTAAAGATTGATGCGGAACAACAATGGCAGAAGAACAACATCAGGCCATTAGACCAGCAGACGTTTATGAACCAGTTATTTTCTTTCAATCTGACAAAATCCCCGCATATCGGATTAACATTCAATATGGAATTCACGAATGACAATGAAGAACCGACGGGAAAGAAGAGCTGGTTCAGCGGAGAAATTTCATATAAGTTGAATCCGTCAAATTCGGTTGCAGTATCATACGGCTCTGAAAGGGGCGGACTGCGATGCACAAACGGAGTGTGCAGATTTGTAAATCCGTTCGAAGGATTAAGACTGACGGTGATGACGCTGTTTTAGTGCTAAGTGCAGAGTGTGTCGAGTGCGGAGTTCGTTAAGTTCATTGAATCCGTTAAGTAATGTCATTGCGAGGCGGAAGTGGCAATCACTGACATTTAATCATTAAATAAAAAATATGTAGCCGCAGACTTTAGTCTGCGTTAAAAAAAATAAAAATTGTCATTATTAAATACATCATATCAGGTTTTCAGGAAGGATATTAAGTCGGAGTTAAGGAACAGGTATGTGATTAATTCCCTGCTGATGTTTGTGATAGTAACGATTTCGATTTTAAGATTTTCAATCGGGGATGAAAAGGTGACGGGAGAAGTGTTATCGGGGTTGCTCTGGATAGCGATATTTTTCTCGGCTATAAGCGGGCTATCGAGAGTATTCATTAAAGAAGAAGAGAAAGAAACTTCATTTGCATTAAAATTAAGTTCGCCTTCTATAAGTATATTCATCGGAAAATTATTTTTTAATTTTGTTTTAACATTCGGACTGAATATAGTAATCATAATACTTTTTATAGCCATTACTGATTTTCAGATACAAAATGTTTCTGCATTTATAATTACAATCTTACTCGGCAATATCGGGATAGTATCATCATCAACAATCATAGCCGCAATAATTTCAAAAGCGAATACGAAAGGAACATTATATCCGGTGCTTGCGTTTCCGGTATTACTGCCATTATTATTGAGTGTAATAAATTCAACAAAACTAGCCGCTGCGGGAGAACCGACCGTAAATCTTATGGGGGATTTTCAGATACTCATTTCCTATGCGATAGTTGTGACAATTTCCGCACTGATGCTTTTCAGATTTGTGTGGGAAGACTAAATTCAATTTTCAATGTACAATGTTCAATTACAAATGATTTCAGATAAACCTGTTTGACACCACACAGTTTAAGATATCGTTTTGCTTAGCAATATTTGATATAAATAAAAAAATTTTTACAAGGAATACCGGCAAGGAAACTGATAAAAACGATATTTTGATAATTGATTAAAGAAAATAATTTGTATATATTAGCCATATACAATAATTATGAGTATTTTTGATAATATTACTGGGTTTGATTGGGATGAAAATAACCTGCAAAAAAGTTTTATTAAGCATAATGTCTCTCCGAAAGAAAGTGAGGAGGCATTCAAGGACGAGAATTTGATTTTAGTAAAGGAAGTTAATTTTAAAAACGAAAAAAGATATGTAGTTTTCGGGGTAACTCCCCGGAATAGATACCTTACCGTGGTTTTTACTATAAGAAATAATTTAATAAGAGTTATCTCTGCGAGGACGCAAAATAAAAGTGAAAGAAAAATTTATAAAGAAAAAAATGAAAAAAGCAAAAAAGAAAAATCTTAAACCCATTCCTTCTTTTAAGTCAGAGGATGAAGAAAGGAATTTCTGGGATAAAGCAAATACGGCAGAATATTTCGATTTTAGCAAAGCGACTAAGGCAAAATTCCCCAACCTGAAATATTCCACTGAATCAATTTCAATAAGACTGCCTAAATCATTATTGGACAGAATTAAAATGATTGCAAATAAAAAAGACGTTCCTTATCAGTCATTAATCAAAATATATCTTGCCGACAGGGTGTCAGAAGAAGGATAATTCACAATTAGTAATTAGAGACTTATGAATAACGATGGTTTTATAAAAACGACAAATAAAAAAATGTGTTTATCTTCTGGATTCCAGCTTTCGCTGGAATGGAAAGTTGTGGATTTGTTGTTTTTCAGATGTCTCTAATTAGAGACTTCAGAATTACGATAATTTTATTAAATTGTTTTTCAGATGTTTCTAATTAATAATTGGAAAGAAAGAATGAGTAATGAGTGATGATTAAATAGGAATGGGGACAATTAAGAATTAAGAATTAAGAATATGGGATAAAAAAAACGACCCTGGAATCTGGTGAGAGGCAGATTGGGTCGCATAGATAGCAAATTAAAAAGGTTTGTGAGAATGAGAAACTTATTTAAGAACATCCCGGATTTTTCCGTTTAAAACTTTTTTATTTAATCAACATCAGTTTTTTTATCTGGAGAAAATTTCCTGATATTAGTTTACAGAAATATGTTCCGCTCGATAAATTTGTTCCATTTAATTCCATTGTATAATATCCTGATTCTTTCAAGGCATCATTAAGCATAGTAAGCACTTCCCTGCCTGTGATGTCGAATAGTTTAAGAGTAACTTTTGAAGTATTAGGAATTTCAAAATCAATTTTAGTAACAGGATTAAAAGGATTCGGATAATTCTGATGCAGTGCAAATACAGACGGTTTTAAAATTTCCACAAGGGAATTTAATGAAATGTAATGTGCCGTTCCGTTGTAATCAATTTGTTTAAGGCGGTATTCATATTTTCCTGTGTTCAGTTTTTTGTCAATATATTTGTATTCTTTTATCTGGTTTGTGGTTCCGTATCCTTTTTCAAATCCGATTTTTGTCCACTGTAAATTATTGTTTTCAGTTTTTAATCTTCTTTCAATTTCGAAACCGTAATTATCAATTTCACCTTCGGTAATCCATTTTAAGTTTACATCCCTCTGGTTAATGCTATAATTGAAAGAGGTCAGATGAATTGGATTAGTCCCCTGATTTCCAACAATGAAAGAAGAGAAAAATGTAATATAACTCGATGTTGAATTCAGAATTTTATAAATGCCCGGAGATGGATTATTAAGGGATGCAGTAACAATATCATAGCCGCCGTAGCCATTATTCCAGAGTCCTATTTCTCCACCGCCGTATATTGTAAACATAGTGCCCCACTCATTTTCATTGAACTGGAATTCCATAATTGTATTTGTCAGACCGACCATATTTTTACTTATATCCCATTGTCTTTTTACAGCAAGTTCAGGCTGCCAGGGATTATGGTCAAATGTATTTTTTACTCTAACACTGAAGTTATTAGGGGATGAAGAAGGATTAAGCTTTATTGAGACGGGATTATATGAACCTGAAATACCTACAGGGAAAACGACCGGTACATTATCATTATTGACGGGCATTCGAAGCATACCGGCTCCATTTGTAACCACATATCTTGTTGAGCCATATCCCGAAATATTACCAAAAGAATTTACAGTTAAATTATAGTTACCGAGTGTGATTTTACCATTTGTGAAATTCAGATTTCCCTCTATATATGTACTTCCATTAAGAACGATACCGCTTGTGTTATTGACATCGAGATTATTATAAGTAGAAAAACCGTAAAGTGTCTGCGGAAAAGTGCCGTTCAGTTCCACATTACTCCAGTTATAGAAATTTCCATCATTAAGAATATTACCTTTTACTTTCAGAGTACCTGAACTTACAATAATTGTGCCTCCTGCCTGAACGTTAAGATTTCCGCCAATCTGCATTACATTATCTTCAATTTTTACCGAGCCGTATGGACCAATTATGAGACTTTGCGATTTTAAATTTGGATTGAAAAGAATAATAGAAATAAGAAGTGCGGTTATTACCTGTATCAATATTATTTCTATTTTTATGAGAGTAGCCATTTTAAAAACTAAAAAACTATATTAAATTTTTTATTTTAAATTAATAATTATTTTTACAAGCACATCTGTTCCCTGTGTTTTAGATTCGATGCATGTACCGATTTCAAAATTATCTCTTCCTGAGGCAGAATTATTATCCGATTTTTTTGCTGTTCTCCCATTAATATCATTCAGAATAAGCAAATCACCTGATATGACGGATAAATTATTTTTAATTAATACCTGTGCAATACCTGAGACGACAATATATCCTTCGTTATTATTTAAAATATCTTCATAAACTATTCCAACCGGTTTAGTATTCAGTGAAGGAAGAATAAATGCTCCTGCATCCGTAGTTGAAATGGAAACAACCGAGCCTTTTTTAACTGTATTTCCCGATTTATTAATCAGTTTAACTGCAAATCCTCCTTCGGGTGTCATCATTGATTTACCTTGTGATTTAGAAGGTGAAAAAACACCTGAAGTTGTAACGAATGTGTACCAGGCAGTTCCGTTATAATAATATAAACATTTTACATCAGTATCATATACAAATAAACCTGTGGCAGGAGAAGTGATTGCTTCCCGCTGAATAGTAGTCATCCGAGGAATTAATAAACCTTTAGAAGTTGAATAAATATCAAGCATTGCGGAGTTATCTGCGGATGCACCATTAGTATTGATTGCGACCTGCGGAAAAGCAGAACTGAAAATCAAGATTGTACTGAAAGCTATTAAAATTTTTTTAAAGTTATTCATTTTTTTCTCCTTATAAACTTTCAACAACTAAAAGAGCAATTAGTGTGCCAAAAACGACTATTATATATATATGTAAAAACAAACCCCTTAAGAATAAATTTTTGAGAATTGTCTCATTTTGAGATGTCAAATCTCATTATGAGACACTATAAAATTATTCATATTCTTCGTGCGGGAAAAATTTTGAAACTCAAATAGGTTAAATATGGTTAACTATGAAGAAAACTAAATCCAATGAAAAGAACAATAATAAAAATCGACGAGGAAAAGTGTGACGGGTGCGGTATTTGTGCACAGGGGTGTATGGAGGGTGCATTGCAAATAATAGACGGGAAGGCAAGACTGATAAGCGAATTATTTTGCGATGGACTTGGAGCGTGCATTGGCGAATGTCCGCCCGGAGCGATAACGCTGGAAGAAAGGGAAGCACAGCCATACAGCGAAACAGCGGTAATGGAACGGATATCAAAACAGGGAGAAAAAACAATAGTTGCACACCTAAAGCATTTATATGAACATAATGAAAAGGAATATTTCAAAACAGGGATTGAATATCTTGCAAAACATAATATTGAAATAAATTTGGAAGAATTAAATAAAGCATTAATGTTCAAAACAAATGAAAATCACACAGGACATAGTTGTCCCGGTTCAAGGGAAATGAATTTCAAAAATAATATAACTACAGATATCCGGGAAAGCACGGACCAGCCTTCTGAATTAAAACAATGGCCAATACAACTTCATCTAGTAAATCCGCAGGCATCATATTTTCAGAATTCAGATGTGGTTCTTGCGGCAGACTGTGTTGCATTTTCACTTGGAAATTTTCACAACAAATATTTAAGGAACAAATCACTTGCAATTGCATGTCCGAAACTTGACAGCAATATGGAATCGTATTTGGAGAAACTCAAGGTTATGATTGATTCTTCAAAAATAAATATGCTGATAGTGATGATAATGGAAGTCCCCTGCTGCGGAGGATTGTTAAGGATGGCACAGCTTGCGTTGCAGAATTCACAGAGAAAAATTCCGATAAAGCTTGTGACTGTCAGTATCAGGGGAGAGATACTACAGGAGGAATGGGCGGCAATCAATTGATATTATACACACTCCCTACCCCCTCTCAAGAGGGGAGAGTAATTGATAATTATTCTTTTCATTATTTAAAAATTTTACCGATTAGAATATTTAAAACTGTTTCTATTTTGTAAATTTCAGAATGGAAAAAAAATTCACATCAAACCGGGATTTTTATGATACGGTTTCGGGTTATTATGATTCAATGATAAATTCGAGGCAAGCGATAAAAAACAAAAGCCTGTCATTCAAAAAATTAATTTTACCGGGTATGCATTATGCGGCGGATATTGGCTGCGGAAGCGGTAACGATTCGATTGCACTTGCAATGAACGGACTTGAAGTAACAGGTTTTGACAATTCGGAAAAAATGATTTTGAAAGCAAAGGAGAATGCATCAAAATATAAATCAGACATTTCATTTCATCAATATCCCGCCGACAAAATTCCCGCCGTATATAACAACAAATTCGATTTAATATTATCTCTGGGAAATACGATTGCAAATATTGAAGGGAAGAAGTTATACGGTTCAATAAAAAGGATTTATGATATACTAAAAAAAGACGGAATATTTATTTTACAAATATTGAATTACAGGATAAAAAAAAAAGAGAATAGAAAAATTATTAAAATTACAAAGAACAAAACAGATTATTATATCAGATTTTGTGATTTTGAAAAGTTGAAATTCAATTTTAATATATTGAAATTCAAAATAAAAAATACTGATGAGTATGAGTTATTAACTTCTGCAATATATCCGTATGATAAAAAGCAACTTTCACAAACACTTAAAAAAGCCGGTTTCGGAAGATTAAAATATTTTTCAAATTTTAATAAAGATGCTTTTTTACAGCATAATTCCACTGATTTGATAATAGAAGTAAAAAAATAATTATAATAAATTAAAAACAAATTAAATTATAAGGTAAAAATGAAATATTTTCAGCAATTTGATGATTTTTAAATTTTAATTTGCCTTTAATATACAATTGAAACAAAATAAAAAATACTTTAAATTTATATAATTTAGTTCTTTGGAAAGAATAAAAAATTTATTAAAAAAATAAAACAGAAGGAGAAAGAAAATGAAATACAATTTACTTGCTTTGATTCTACTTTTCTTTGCCATTCAGTATTCAACTGCACAGGATGGAGTTGGCAGCTGGACACAAACGTACAATAACAACGGCCGTATTTATGGAATAGTTGTTGACCCATCTAACCCATATACCATGTATCATGTTAGTTTAGATTCAGGGGCATACAAATCCATAAACGGGGGATTAACATGGTTTCAAATTAATAACGGGTTAACATATAAAGGAGTATTCTGCATGGCAGTTGCACCATCAAATGGTAATTATCTTTATCTTGGAACAGACCAGAATGGTTCAACAAACAGCGGTATGTATACGAGTACAGACGGCGGAAACACATGGTTTATTGCAAACAACGGAATAGTAGAAACGAGTCGCGGTATACAGCAGATTGCCGTTCACCCGACTAATCCATTGATAGCATATATGACATTATTCGACGGATTAGTTGCATCGACAAACGGACTTTATAAAACCACAAACGGAGGCGGCACATGGGTGGCATCAAGCAATGGAATAACAAATAAGAGTTTATTATCGGTGGTTATTAATCCATTGAATCCCAATGTGATGTATGCAGGCACATCATTAATTTTACCTGCGGCAGGTCCTTCACAAATTTACAAATCATTTGATGCCGGAGCAAACTGGGTAGTATTCAGCAATGGATTACCTACATTGACTACCTCAGGTGATCCGGTAAGATGTTTAAGTATAAGCACATTTGATACATCGGTAATAGCAGCCGGGTTATTCAGAAATGACACACTTGGAGGACTTTTTGTTACGACAAACAGCGGTAATAACTGGGTAAGAAGATATACACCTTTTGATTCAGCCAATACATTAATAAGGTCTTTAGCAATCCGTCTCGGAACAAGTGATGAAATTGCTGTCGGTATGGATCACGGTACAAGTGTAACAAGAAGAGGGGTATGGAGAAGCACCGATAAGGGGATGACATGGACAACTCTGAATACGGGTTTAATGTCAGCTTCATATCCGGTAAGAGCTTTAGCATACAGAGTGGCTGATGATTATACCTTATTTGCGGGAGCGGCAAGTACGACATTACCGGGCAGAGGGATATTTGAATACACATGGAATCAGACATTCCCAACCCGAACATGGTCAGAGCAAACATCAGGATTGACAACTGCGCTATATTCAGTATCGGCAGTTGATAATAATATTGCCTGGATAAGCGGAGCATCCGGAAAAGTTCTTAGAACAACAAATTCAGGAGCATTATGGACTAGTGTTGGTGGAAATATTCCGACTACTGCGGCACTCTATAACATTTTCGGATTAAATGCAAATGTAGCAATAGTTTTAACTTCGCCTTCAGCAGGTGGGAGCGTAACTATATACAAAACTTCGAATGGCGGAACAAACTGGGCAACAGTATATACACTCACAGCCGCCGGAGCATTTGGAGATGCACTATGGATGACAGATGCAAATAATGCCTATTATTACGGAGACCCGGTTGGCGGTAACTGGCATTTACTCAAGAGTACAAACGGAGGAGATAACTGGACAACGTGGGCTACTGTTGCGACGACAGCAGCAGGCTGGAACAACGGAATGTTCTTCTTAGGGAACAGCGTGTGGTTTGGTGGAAACTCAAGTTTTATGATGTACTCATCGAATCTCGGAGTTAACTGGTCGCAACAAACTACCCCTACTGCAAATTCATACGTAATCTGGTTTAACAATTTCCTGAATGGATTATCCGGGAATGTATCATTATTCCAAACCACGAATGGAGGTCTTAACTGGGCAACTCTGACATCACCAATTACAACCAACGTTAGCGGAGTATGCGGTATTGGACAGGAATGGTGGGCATGTCCGCAAACGACTTCTGTACATTATACTTCAAACAATGGGACTGCCTGGTCGACTGCATATACAGCACCTGCCGGGAATTTCTATCATCTATCAAGAGCGAGAAACGGTTATGTTGTATGGGGTGTAAGAAGCAACGGAGGAATAGCCAGATTCGGTGGACCATTAACCGGAATAATTCCAGTCGAAAATCAAACACCGACATCATATAACCTATCACAGAATTATCCGAATCCGTTTAATCCCGTTACAAAGATTAACTTCGACATTCCGAAACAGGGATTAGTTACACTAAAGATATATGATGTACTTGGAAGATTAGTTACAACTTTAGTGGATGAAGTAAAGAATGCAGGAAGTTATTCGGTTGATTTTAATGCCGAAAAATTATCGAGTGGAACATACTTCTACAAATTAGAGTCGGGTGATTTTGTAACAACGAAGAAAATGACACTGATAAAATAAAAAGCAGAAAAGTTAAAAAGTATAAAAGTCAAATTATGATAGTTTTGACATAATAAACTGATTGACTTTATAATAAGTGAAAAAGCGGTTTGCGAAAGTGAACCGCTTTTTTTATCTTATAACCCTGCAAGCAAGAACTAAAAAGTAAGAATTTAAAATTGAAAAACATTTTTTTTGAAAATATAACTATTGTATCTTCTCTCTATATTTTTCTTGCTAAATCTTACTCATATTTTTTCGCTAAAGAATTAAATCAGGATTTGCCTTTAAACATATGAATAAAAAAAATATATTATTTAATCTTTTATGTGAAATATACAATAATTACGAATGTTTTACAGGAAACCAAGATTTGATTATTTTTCTCCACCAAAAAACTGGAGAATTCCCGTAATTGTTACAACAGGAATTTTTACAGGGCTTATTTTATTTGTATTATATGCTGGTAATGCCACATCATATTTATCAGAAAATCCGGAGACCTGCATAAACTGCCATGTAATGTACACACAATATGCAACCTGGCAGCACAGTTCACATGCAAGGGTTGCAAACTGCAATGATTGTCACGTACCTCATAATAATGTATTCAGTAAATTCTTTTTCAAAGCAAAAGACGGGTTGAGACATTCAACAATATTTACACTTCGACTTGAACCGCAAGTGATAAGAATAAAAGAGGCGGGAATCAGAGTTGTACAGGCGAACTGTGAAAGATGTCATGAAGGATTATTATCTTTTCACGAAACGATGGAATATGTATGGAGAGGAAAGAACGGAGAAGACGAGGAAAATGAAAGGTTATGCTGGGATTGCCACAGGGAAACACCACACGGAAGGGTCAACAGTTTGTCTTCAGTACCAAATGCAAGGGTACCAAAGTTAAATCCGATAATACCGGAATGGATAATGAAATTAACAGGAAATAAAAAATAATATTAATATTATAATATGGAAAAAATATCAGACCAAGTAAAAAGAAAACCCTGGAAAGGATGGGTTTTATATTTCATTACAATTGTAATTGTTTTTATTGTCGGACTTCTTGCAAATTCGATAATTGAAAGAAGGAGCGAATCCAATCTTATTTTTCAGAGCGTAAAACCAATTGCAGACTGGGAACCGAGAAATGAGGTATGGGGAGAAAATTATCCGAGAGAATATGAAACATATTACAAAACAAAGGATACCTCATTTGCAAGCAAGCACGGAGGCTCGGCAACGATAGATATGCTCAGCAGATATCCTAATTTAGTTGTAATGTGGGCAGGATATGCATTCTCCAAGGATTATAATCAGGGCAGAGGTCATTACCTGGCAATAAATGATATAAGAAAAACATTACGAACAGACATACCGCAACCGGGGACGTGCTGGTCGTGTAAAAGTACTGACGTGCCGAGAATGATGAATCAACTTGGAATAGCAAATTTCTATCGTACGCCGTGGAAGGATTTAGGGAGTGAAATAGTAAATCCAATCGGCTGTCAGGATTGCCACGACCCAAAGACAATGAATTTACGAATAACGAGACCTGCATTGATAGAAGCATTTCAAAGACAGGGAAAAGACATAACAAAGGCAACTCATAATGAAATGCGTTCATTGGTTTGTGCACAATGTCACGTTGAATATTATTTTAAAGGGAAGGAAGAAAAATATCTTACATTTCCATGGGATAAAGGATTGAGTGTAGAGAATATGGAAGCATATTACGATTCTACAGAATTCTCAGATTGGACACATGCATTAAGCAAAGCACCAATGCTGAAGAACCAGCATCCTGATTATGAAGTATTTACATATGGAATTCATTATGAACGGGGAGTTTCCTGTGCGGATTGTCATATGCCTTATAAAAGCGAAGGAGGAATCAAATTCACTAATCACCAGATTCAGAGTCCGCTTGCAAATATTTCAGGTTCCTGTCAGGTATGCCACAGGGAAAGCGAACTGACACTAACAAAGAATGTATATGACAGACAGGATAAAATATTTGAACTTTTAAAAATCTCAACCGATGCAATTGTGAAGGCACATATTTATGCAAAATATGCATGGGATTACGGAGCTACCGAAGAACAAATGAAACCAATATTAAAATTAATAAGGCATTCGCAATGGAGAACCGATTACGTAGCGGCAACACAAGGCGGGAGTTTTCATGCTCCTCTTGAATGCGCACGGATTCTTGGAACTTCAATACAAAAAGCTGAACTGGCAGTAGGTATGCTGATTGAACTATTTACAAAAATGGGGAAGCCAGTTCCGGAAATGCCTGATATTTCTACAAAAGAAAAAGCACAGAAATATTTAGGGCTGGATATGGCAGCATTATGGAAATCCAAAATGGAGTTTATCACAAATATATTACCGCAATGGGATAAAACAGCGGATGAGAGGCAGGGGAAATATAAAAAGAACAATTAACAATTAGTAATTTCAAAATTAAAGTACGTTTCATTTCTCACTATCATTTATAATTTATTAATTATTTTTTAATTAATAAATAATTTTTGCGGGGCAAACTTTTTCGGGTTAATTGATGTTATTAAATTGGATTGAAACATATACTTAAATTTAGATAAGTTTGTACCTTATATGGAAGACAGAATATTTGAAGAACTCGGAAAAGCGAAAGCGAATATAAGAAGAATTTATACAGATAAATTCAGCGGGAAATTAACCGCTCAGGAAATTGAATTTATTATAGATTCTTTTGATGCAATAATATTTGAAATGGTGAAACTGATGAAAAAAGGGAAAACAGTTCACGAAACATTTTTTTCGAATATAATTCTTCGCTCTCCTGATGCAATAATGGGATTTTATAATGAGAGTGAAATTTTTGTCTGGAACGAGGGGGCTGAAAAGCTATTCGGATGGAAAAAAGAGGAGGTAATTGGAAAAGATTTTGAAATATTAATACCTGAATACCTGAAGGCAAAAGGTGAAAAGGAATATATAATCCGGGAGGCAAAGGAAAAGGGATTCATATCAAATTACGAAACACAGAGGATAACAAAAAGCGGAGAACTAAAAGATGTAAGTATAACCCGTTTTCCGATTCTTGATGATAAAAAAGAAACGATTGGAAACGTAGGAATAATAAGAGATTTAACCACTCAAAAAAATCTTGAAAGGGAATTAAAAGAAAAAGAGAAACTGGCAATAATCGGAGAAGTGGTATCAACAATCGCGCATAATCTCTCAAATCCGCTGAACATAATTTCCGGAAATGCGGATTATTTGTTGATGGACAAAACAGAGCGTGCGGAGGGATACGAGGAATTGAAAGTGATTATTGCAGAGACGACGAGAATAACAAAATCCATAAGACAAATTTTAAACTTTTCAAAACCTGTAAATCTGACAAAGGAAAAAACGAATATAAACAATCTTATTAATGAGGTTACAGAACGGGTAAGGTTTATTATTAACGATAAGAAAATAAATTTCGAAAGTGATTTTAAGACTGATATAAACGAAATACCGATAGACAGGGAACAAATGCAGGATGTATTACTGAATATCTTAAACAATTCGATACAGGCAATACATTCCGAAGGGTATATTAAAATAAAGACTAACGTGGAAAACGGAAAATTAAAAATTATTATTTCCGACAACGGAGGAGGGATAAAAGAGTCCGATTTGCATAATATTTTTAAACCGTTTTTTTCGACAAAGGAATACGGAAAGGGTACGGGACTCGGATTATCTTTTGCAGAAAGGGTGATAAAAGAACACAGAGGGACAATAAAAGCAGAATCAGAATACAGGAAAGGGACAACATTCACAATTTTACTTCCGATTTCAACTGACTGATTTTGTGTCCGGTGATTTGAAAACCAAATGAATTAATTACTAATTTAGCATTACATTTTTATTTAAATATTATGTCATCAGAGGTTATAAAAAATGTATTATCGGAAGCATTGAAAGATACATATCTGATGATACCTGTATTATTTGTCCTATATTTTATTCTGGAATACCTCAGCCACGAAAAAGGAATTGACATAATTGCAGTTTCAAAAATCTCGGGAAAGTTCGGTCCTGTTGCCGGAACTATACTCGGGATAATACCACAATGCGGAATGTCAGTGTTTATGACTTCGCTTTTTCTTTCAAGAAAAATAACAATCGGGACGCTTGTAGCTACATATATTGCCACCTCCGATGAAGCACTACCTGTTTTATTTGCCCATCTTGAGCATTACAATATAATGGTTTATATAATAATAATAAAATTTGCCGGCGGTATTTCAGCAGGATATCTGGTAGATTTACTGATAAAACAAAAATATTATGCTGGTAAATTAAGAGAAGTGTTTTCTTCAAAGATAGTAGAAATAAAACAGGAACTTGAAAAAACAAAATACCTGGAAATAATCCGACATAGTTTAAATAAGACTGTAAGAATATTTCTTTGGGTTTTTGTAATTACAATCGTTTTAAATTTCATTATGGCACAAGCGATTGCAGAAAATACTTTTAATATAAAACACATAGATAATTCAATTCAGATTATTTTATCTTCTTTATTCGGTTTAATTCCGAATTGCGCCGCATCGATTACATTAATAGAAAGTTTTTTAAAAGCGGGATTAACATTCGGAGCTGTTGTTGCAGGTCTTAGTTCAGGGGTTGGGTTCGGACACATTGCATTATTTAAAGACAGTGATTTAAAGACAGCAATAAAAGTGACATTAATTTGTCTTTTCATTTCGATAATAATCGGGTTTGTAATCAGTTATGCATTTCCGGGAATAAAAGCGTAAGTTGAATGATTAATGAGGAATGATTATTGAACAATGATTATTGAACAATGATTATTGAACAATGATTATTGAACAATGATTATTGAGGAATGATTATTGAACAATGATTATTGAGCAATGATTATAATAATTCATTTTTCTTATTTTTTTTCATCAGGAAAAAAGTATTATAATTAAAGTTGTCCTTTAATAATAAAAAAGCCCGTTGCGAGGAGCAACGGGCTTAATAAAAGGAGGAGATAAAAACTTTCTAAAAACTACCCTCCTCGAAAATGCTTATTTGAAATAACATCCCGATAAATCGGGATTTCTGATAAAATAAATTTCGTTATTTTATCATCATCATTTTCTTAGTCTGAACATAATTCCCGGCAACAAGTCTGAAGAAATAAACTCCGCTTGAAAGTCCGTTTGTATTATCAAATGTTACAGTATATTTTCCCGTAAGTAATCTTTGATTCACCAGAGAGGCAACTTCCCTACCTGATATATCAAATACTTTGAGTGTTACAAATTCGCTTTTCGGGATAGAGAAATCAATCTTTGTACTTGGATTGAACGGATTCGGATAATTCTGTGACAGGTTATAAACTGTCGGGACTTCACCAATATGCTGTTCAATTCCGACTATTGCACCGATTGATGCATATAGTACTGCAATTGTATAGAATGGATTATGCAAACCAAAACTTCCGTCATTTTCAATCATTCGATAGTTAAAATATGCTTTCCTTAAGTTAACATTATTTGAATCTGCGGCAATCCAGTTCCAGTTTATTGAATCAAGATGCTGCGGGTTCATTGCTTTTCTTAAATTTGTCAGGACACCTTTCACTTCTGTCTGCCAGCTCTGAACAGTACCGTTCAAGTCATAATCTTCAGGAGCCATAAAATCCGAGAAATGAGTTACTCCAGGATGACAACCAAGACATGGGTTTACGAAATCAAAATTTGTTGCTGTATATTTCATGTTCGTACTGTGTCCGCCAACTTTATCTCTTGTAACTGTTCCTGTGTCGGTAGTAGCATACATATGACAACCGACACATCCATCAGAAATATTTTTATGTGAACCATTCACATAAGGTAAACTATTAAATGTGGCGGCATTTTTACCCATTAATACATCACCCTGAGTACTACCGTGCGGACCCCATGTGGAAGATGTAACTTTGTTTAATACGTATGTGGAAGCAGTTCTTCTTGATTTATGGCAATCAACGCAAATTCTTCCGTTACCAAGACTTGAATAAGTATGTCCGCTTCCGAGAGTATCCGAATTTGTACTGGGTTTTCTTAACTGATATTCAGATGTAGTTGCACCGTGCGGGTCGTGGCAGGTTTGACAAGTAATCATTTCCTGGTCAGCTAAGGAAGTATTTAGAGGACCTTTGAAATTTTTTGTATATTGAATAAATGATTCTCCGTCATGACAACGGTTACAATCGTTTGCTGTTCTGAATCTGAGACTATCCGCTACATTTCTTCCTTCAAATACAGCTTCAGAATGCAAACTATGTTCCCATTCCGCATAATAGTGATGTCTCCAGGGTTCATCATGACAGGATCCGCAAACTGCTGCTTTATAACTAATCTCAATTTTATTAGTATCACCACCTCCCAATGCATGTTCGCTTCCCGGACCGTGACAGTTTTCACAACCAATAGTTGCAAAATTAACAAGTCCCGGATAATAAGTTTTAAGAGAATCCCATTTTCTTGGATTTGGAGGACCTACCCAATTCCATCCTAAAGTTCTGGCAACATCATCAAAACCATTATTTAATGCAAATTTATTGTGGTCATAACCAGTTGTATGACATTTCATGCAACTTTTACCATAATATGCAGCACCACTATCGATTTCGTATTTGAAAATTCCAGCATGTCCACTGACTTTCCATTTATTAAAAATGCCTGAAAACAGTGAATTTCCGGAATGGCAGGTCATACACTGCGGATAAGTAGCCGGGACTCCCTGAAAATTACCAACTCCTACAAATTTAGATGCATATATATACATTGTAGTATCTTTTGAACCAGCTGTGGTGTTCATTGTTACTTTTACATTATATGTCCCGGTTGAATCGGCAAGGAATTTACCCCACCAATTTAGCCCGGAAATATTTGTAATTGCTGCATTTGAACCTGTAGGTTTAGATAAAAGTGACCATGCAGCTCCTGTTACAGCAGCAGTATCTCCAAAATTCCAAACCCTTACATAAACCCACGTTCCTTTAGCAACAACACTTAATCCTGTAGCAACCGTAGAATCAGGAACTAATTGTGTTGTTAGTTTAAGCATTTCCGGAGTAACGTGTTGAACCGAAATTTTTGCTCTTGGAGCGGCAAAAATCACACTTACCAACAAACAAATTAAAAGAGTAACTAATGTTAATTTTTTCATAATATTAATTTTAATAAATTTTAACTTAAAAAAACTACTTTTTATTATGCAATAAGTGTGCCATATTAGCTTATTATTAAATACCTGTTATTTTATTAATATTGTTATAAATTAAAAATTTAAATATGTGGAGAATTGGTACATAATATCCATTAGTGTAGAAATGAAGGACTATTAAATGAAATAACGATTGTATTAATAATAACTAATAAATAAGTTCGACTTATATTTGAGTAAAATAATCATTAAATTTGTACATTAAATAATCAGCAAAGTGAATGTCAGTATTTAAAGAAATAACGACAATAACAATTAAGTTATTGAATAAATATGAGAATATCGTGAACTGTACGCTTCGATATAACGGAATGGCGAAAGAAAAAATGCCTCTTTTGGTTTTTTGTCATGGGTTCAAAGGATTTAAAGACTGGGGTTGTTTTCCATATTTGCTTGAAAGTTTATCAGAGGCAGACATATTCACAGTTGGATTTAATTTCTCACATAACGGAGTAGGACTGACGGTAACAGATGAAAAAGAATTCACCCGGCTTGAAATGTTTGAAAAAAACACAATTTCAAAAGAGCTGGATGACCTTGACTGCGTAATAAAGTATTTAATTAATAATACGGGATTATATAATTATGATATAGATAAACTGATTCTGGCGGGACATTCCCGGGGAGGTGCGGTTGCAACAATAAAAACATCGGAAGAAGAAAGAATAAAAAAATTAATTACGCTTGCTTCAGTTGACAGGTTAAATTATTTCAGCGAAAGGAAACTGCAGGAATGGAAAGAAAAGGGATATGATGAATTTGAAAATACAAGAACAAAACAGATGATGAAAATGAGTTATGAATATATTGAAGACCTTGAAAAAAACAAAGACAGATTTGATTTAATCAAAGCGATGGAAAAAATAAATGTTCCGACTTTAATAATTCACGGCACAGAAGACCTTACGGTTCCTAAAAAAGCAGCGGAAAATCTATATAATGCAGGAGACAAAAATCACACTTATCTCGAATTATATCAGAGCTCACATACCTTTGGATGTGAACATCCTTTCAAAAAAACGACAACAGCACTTGAGAATATTATATACAGAATGATTCATTTCATAACAGAGAAGTGAGTGTCTTATTCATACTACCTTTGTACCTGAATGTGTAAGTGATACATACGCCAGGCAGAATCGTAGGATGAAAGTTTAATCGTTTGAAATAATTAAAAAATTTATTTATAACAATAAAATGAGGCTGTCTTAAAAAGTTATTTTTCATAAATTGAGACAGCCTGTTGTTAAAAATATTATTATTTTTTTACTTCATTTTTAAAGTCCTAATGATAAATTCATTCTGTAAGTTCTTAGCATCCCGGGAATCAAACCACTTCTATCTGATGCTGCAAAATATTCAGTATTGAATATATTAAACACCTGAACAGATAATGCTCCCCTGAACCATTTAGAGAACTGGTAATTGTAACCTGCATAGAAATCAAGCGTACCTGCAACAGGAAGCTGATTGTCATATGTAGATTTATAAATTTCCTTTCCTGATGATGTTTTTCCAACATATTCCGAAGTTACGGCTGTATAAGTACCTCCATCAAGCAAGAAATTTCTTGCAAAAAAATTAAAATCAAGACCAGAGAAGAATTCTTTATATTTATAATCCAATCCAAGATTAAACATAAACTGCGGACCACTTGCTAATTTTGTGCCTGCAAGCTCGTCGAAAAAGAGAGTATCAATATTTCCATTCATATCACGAGCAGAAGAATTGAAAACATTTCTTTTACCATTAATTGTTTTTACTTCATCAAGAACTGAAAGCCATTGATTATCCATATAAGTCATAGAGCCGCTGAATTTCACACCTCTGAACGGAAGCAACTTATCAAGGTTTGCGTCAAATTGCAATTCGACCCCCATATGTCTTGAAGTTCCAACAAGCAAACTGATGTTACCGTTTCTGTCATATCCGGGTTCTCCTGCTTTGGATACATCGGTAATTCTTGTTGATTTATTTTGCCAATCCATATAATACCCATTTAACTTAAGGAAAATATTCTGGTCACTCCAACCAAATCCGAGTTCGAACTGATTTGATTTTTCATCATTGGCATTCGGGTTTACTCTGCCCTGGTTATAATAAATACTTAAATCAACAAATCTTTCAACATGGGCAAAATTACCAAATACATTAAGACTACTTGTGATATTATAATTTAAACCTATTTTGGGTTGTAAAAATCCTCTTGACCTTTCAGCATTCACAAGTGTAAATGCATACATTTTATTGTTTGTGCCGTGAATATAAAACAATCCATCGCTCCTGACGCCTTCTGTAGTATCTGTTGTAGTAACCGGAGTACCAATTGCGTTTTCACTTGGCATATTTTCAGTAAGTTTATATTTGTACCATACATACTGTATAGAACCCATAATATTCAGTGCGTTAATCTGGTAATTCCCCTGTGCAAATAAAGTAAACTGGGGAGTTTCTCCGATATAATTTCTATATTGAGTTTTATAAGTCGGGTCAGTCGCAAGTTCCCATCCGAAAATATTTCCGACATCCCCTGTTGGTCCGTTAAGGTCTCCCTGAGTTACAACACGGGAAAAACTTTTCGGTGGTTTACCGACAGTGTCAATATAGCCATATGATTGAGTAAATGTAGATTTTCCGAATAGGTTATTGAAATGACCGGGATGGTCAGCTTTCCAGCTTCTGAATTCTCCTCCTGCAGTAATATTAAAATCTTTATTTATTTTTGTCTGAACACTTGCAAGTAATCCAAACTGTCTATGTAAAGAATAACTGATTCTTTGTGCAGCATTTTTCAAATATAGATTTGCTGCCGACGTATCTGCGATGTAACCATCAGCACCATAAAGGTTAGTATTAAGAGTATCATAAGTGAATCCGTTATTTCCAAATCTTGTTCTGGAATAGGAGAACATTGTTCCATTACCTGTAATGCTTGACCCGCCGCCTCTGCCAAGGGAATAGAAGAACGTACTGTTCAATGATGTTATCGGACTAATTTCATAAGTATAATGCAATTCCCCCTGCGGTTTATGGTAAAAATTATGTGAGAGATTTACAAAATTATCATCCTGCAATTCTCTTGAATCATCTGTTAATCCATAATTCTGTGCTCCTGTTGTTTTATTTGGACCTACTTGATTTACAACGTTTTTCGGAAGAAATGGAGCCGGATTAGCTTTATATCCGAATTTTTTAAAATACAAAATATCACCACTCCAGGAATATCCGTGTAACTGCGGAGCTCCGTGTAATATCAATCTAAGACTGTGCTGTGAACCCGGTAAGTATGAAATTGAAGTGTAATAATTTGTACCTTCGTACCTGCCGCTTTTTCTTGTACCTTCAGCAATTTTTCTTTCAACATTAAGAGTTGCACCAAATTTATTATTAATTAATCCCGTGCCAAGTGAAACACCGTACAATGAATTTAATGGACTTCCTAAAGTAGTTGTTTATAATGCTGTTGGTAAGTATAATGTTCCTTCTGTAAGAATATTGAAAGAGCCCCCGAAAGAACCAGCACCGTACAGGGAAGAACCAGCACCTCTCTGAATCTGGATTGACCCTGCATTATTTGAAACGGCTCCCCAGTTTGACCAATAGACTGCATTTGATTCCGGGTCATTTGTAGGAATTCCATTTACTAATACCTGAACATAATTCTGTGTAAAACCTCTGACAAGAAGAACTCCCTCGCCGTTCCCAACACCGTCAGTAGAATACGCATACATTCCCGGAGTTCCACGGACAAGCAAAGGTGCATCCTGACCGCTCATTTTGGTCTCGAGTTTGAATTTATCAACGTCAGTAAAAGCGACAGGGGTTACTCTGTCTTTAGCACGGTTAATTTCAATTACTTCAGTTACAACCCCGCCTGCTTTAAGAGAAATCTTTAACTCAATATCAGAATTAAGATTTACTTCCTGTGTATAAATTTCATAGCCGACAAAATTCACTTTAATAATGTAAATTCCGGTTGATAGTTTTTCGAATATAAAATTTCCGTAGCTATCAGTGGTTCTGATGGAAGTACCGGGAGAGAGTGTGACAGTTGCATTTGCTACAATATCACTTGTCTCGGCACTTTTAACATTACCCTTTAAATTATAAGTCTGCGCGTCTGCCTGACATATAAGGAAAAAGGATAATGAAAGAATGGTAAAAACGGACAGTAAGACCTTCCGCATAAAAGTATACTCCTCTTTTGTTTAATTAAGAAAAAAAACTAAAAAAATAAATCAGATGTTAATTAAAAACATAATTGTAAAATATCTTCTGTAATTTTAGGCAAAGAAATTATTTTACAATGTTTTCAAAAATAATTTTGTTTTGTTACTATAATATTTAAAAAATGTTAATTTTTTAATTTTTTGGTTTATCCTTTTTTTATATTCCATTTCACCAATTTTTTTCTAATATTGAAAGATATATTAAATTATTTTAATATGAAAAAAATAATAATTTCTATTTGTTGTTTATTCATAATAATAAATCTAATTTACTCTCAGGAAAAATGGGTACAGGACCCGAGGATAACAGCAAAATTTCCCCAAGAAAATTTTGCTCCTATACCAAAGATTTTGAATAAATGGGAAAATCAGAATACTACAGTAAGATATATTTATACACCCTATGGGGTAATGGCAATTTCACCAAACATCAGAGTATTACCTAATTCAAATCAACAGAACAGTGTAATTCTTGTATGCAATCCGGTCAATCAATTAATAATGTTTGGTTCGGCAAACACAACGGTTGGTGCAGTTTTCGGACAGGGAGTATATGTAACAATAAACGGAGGTGCAAGCTGGTTTGGAACAGATGTGATTCCAAATTTACCAACAGCAACTTCAGACCCTGCACCTGTAATAGATAAAAACGGAGTTTTCATAATCTCAACATTAAATACAACAGCTTCAGTCACTCCATTGCTTGCAAGCTATTCCAATAATAACGGAACAACATGGTCTTTCCCATATACAATAACAGGCGTAAGCTCAGATAAACCCATGTCAGGTACTGACGATATTTCATCGAGTGCATATTACGGAAGAACCTATACGGTCTGGACAAATATGGTTTCAACCCAACCACCGATAATGGTTTCATACACAGCAAACAGCGGTAATTCATGGAGTACACCGTTGCAGATAAATTATCCACCTTCGGGGCATTATTCTCAAGGGTGCGATGTTGCAGTTGGACAATCCGGAAACGTATATGTATGCTGGGCGTCGGCTACAATGTCATTACCTTATACAGAAGATTATGCAGGTTTTGCAAAATCTGTAAACGGCGGAGCAAGCTGGACAATAACCGAGAATATTTTCGATATGAACGGAATCAGAAATTTTGAATTCAATGGCTGGGGAGTAAGAGTAAATAGTTTTCCGAGAATGGCTGTGGATAAGAGCGGAGGACCGAGGAATGGATGGATATATATTGTTACATGCGACCAGGGGATTTCACCTGCGGGAAATGACCCGGATATAATTTTACATCGCTCTGTTGACGGAGGAAGCAGCTGGGGTTCTGGAATAAGAGTGAATCAGGATGCAATAAATAATGGAAAGGTACAGTTTTTTCCAGCAATAAATGTTGATGGAACAGGCGGAATAAATATTGTATATTACGATAACAGAAATTATCCTTCATTCGGAGATTCATGTGAAACGTATATGTCACGTTCAGTTGACGGAGGAGATTCATGGACGGATTTAGCAGTAAGCGACCACAGATGGAAACCGAAAGGAGAACCCGGTTTCGGGAATTATATGGGAGATTATATCGGCATCACATCCGGAAATAATAAAATATGGCCGTTCTGGTTTGATGATAAATCAGGGACATTTCAGGCATGGACAACATCAATAGATATAGGACCGACAGTAATTCACACACCGCTTACGAGCACTGAAACCACGACAGGCACGAGAGCGGTAAATTGTATAATTATTCCTGCCGGGTCGAACATCAATTCATCATTGACAAAAATATATTATTCAAAAAATTCGACGACTTTCACAGACAGTGTTGCAATGACAAATACAAGCGGTAATAACTGGACAGCAAATATCACATTAAGCGGTGCGGGACTATACAGATATTACATAAAAGCAGTAGATATGCTTAACAGGGCAGGGAGTTCACCTATCAATGCTCCGGCAACATATCACTCTTTTACTGCGGGAGCAGATACTGTAAGACCTGTAATAGTTCACAAACAACTCGATATAACACCTAAAGTTTACTGGCCTGTGAATGTTACTGCCACAGTTACTGATAATATGGGTGTTGACAGCGTTTGGGTTGAATGGTATATCAACAATCCAACTCCGATAAGAAAATTCAGACTAACATCATCAGGTGGAAATAATTATTCTGCAAATTTCAATTCGGTAAATTCTGATGTAAACATAGGAGACATAATACACTATGTAATAAAAGCGGTTGATGTTTCGAGCAATCATAATATTGGCAGTCTTCCTGCAACGGGGTATTATGCATTCAGCATAGTTCTTTTGAGGCTGCGGGAAGGTTTCTGGGTAACTCAATTTCCTCCGCAATACTGGACAATAACGGGAGGAGGAGCGAGTTACTGGTCAAGGAATAATGTGAGCAGTTACGGACTTGGAAACGGCTCGGCAAAATTTGCTTTCTGGGATGCGACAAACGGAACTACAGCAACTCTTACTTCACTTACTTTTGATGCTTCGTTACCGATAGATTCATTAAGATTTGATATTGCACACGCATTTTACACGGGCTCTGTCGATGCAATGAACGTGGAAGCATCCACAAACGGCGGAACAAGTTATTCACTCGTAGCGGCAATGACAGGAGGTGTAAATTTTTCAGACCCGCTGTGTATGTCAACTGTTACATCAACAAGTTCATTTACTCCATATCCAAATCAATGGAAGGCAAGACGATTCCAGATTCCATTGGGGACGAATAAAGTGAGGTTCACTACAATCAGTGCATACGGAAATAACATGTATCTCGACAGCATTTGTCTTGTGAATCCGACAAGCGGAGTGAGAAATATCGGAATAGAAATTCCTTCTTCATATAAACTTGAACAGAATTATCCGAATCCGTTCAATCCGGTGACGAAGATTCGATTTGATGTTTCAGGTCATCCCCCCTACCCCCCTTCAAAGGGGGAAGCATTTGTATCTCTCAAGGTTTACGATATTCTCGGGAAAGAGATTCAGGTGCTTGTGAATGAACAACTCCAACCGGGGAATTATGAATCGAAATTTGACGGAAACAATTTACCTTCAGGAATTTATTTTTATCAGTTATCAATTAATAATGTTTCATTTGCGGTGAGGAAGATGGTGCTTTTAAAATAGTATTAAGTATTAAGGATTCAGAATTAAGTTCAAACGGTCCGCCACGACGGATTTACGCTGCGTTTCAATTTGTAGGATTTGTAAAGATTGAATGTCAAAATGTCGAAAAGTGAAAAAGTCAAAAGGGGAAATATATTTTTTTATTTATTTTTTTGAGTTAAATAAGTCGAAGTTGAATGTGAGGGAGCCGTAAGGGAGGACGGGCATTTTCCATTCGGAAGATTGTTTTCCCCAGAAGAATAAAGCACCAGCATCTAATGCTACAGCAGGTCCAAAAAATCTTAATCCAAGAAATGACATCGGGAAAAAATATGCTTTGGTATAAATCCAGTTTTCGGTAATTGCTTTTAAATCTTTAGCCAATCTTACTTCACCGCCCAGCACAATTAATCCTGCGGTCTTTTTATATTTGTCGAATGCATAACCGAACCCTCCGGAGAAAGAAGCCGATTGAGTTCCGAGGGTTGCACCTGCATAGCCGACAATCAAGTTATAAGCATTTTTCTGAGTCCAGTCAAAATATATCAACCCAACGGCAATATCACCGTATTTAAATCTATAAGGAGTAATTTTTGCGTTAACATAAATCAGCTGGTTTTCAGCATTCGGGAAAATTGAAACACCACCGACAATACTTCCGAAGTTTTCGATACCATATCCAATCATTGGGAAAAACAATTCGACATCGGATATAAGCAAAACATTTTTACGGATTGGTCTTGCAGTCGGGGCGAGGAATAAACGTGCGTCGTTGGGGTCGGGGATGATAGTTTCTGTTTTGAGTGAGTCCTGAGAAAAACTAACATTAGAAAATCCGGAAATAATAACTGATAAGAAAAAACAGCATAAAACAATATGTTTTGTTTTCACATTTCCTACGTTTATTATTTACACATTAAAATGGATAAACAGGTTTAAATAAAAAATGGAAAAAAAACATAAAAAATAGAACGCTGATGACACAGATTGAATAGATTTACATGTATTTTTTTTATAATTGCCAACAAAAACATTAAATTTTTCCATTCCAGCGTAAGCTGGAATCTATTCTTTTTTTATTGGGTTGGAGAATTATTGAATACATTAGAAAAATGCCAAACTTAATACACAAAAAATGGTCAGTAAAAAGATTGAGGATAAGAGAATAATGGATTCCAACTTTCGTTGGAATGGAAGGCTGTGGTTGGAATGGAAGGTTGTGGCTGGAATGGAAGGGCAGAGATGGAATGGAAGGTAAAGGATAATTGAAAAAAGCATTAAAAATAGAACACTGATGACACAGATTGAATAGATTTACACGGATGTATTTAATAATTAAAAAAACAAAAAAAACATTTGTAGATTGCCACGTCGCTCCGCTCCTCGCAATGACATTTTCTTTTCAATATAAAGTCGGATTAAAATATAGAAAGAAAAAGAAATTGAGTTTAAGTATTTTAGAGAATGCCGAAATTTTTAATTAAAGGTATTATAGCAGTTGTGCTGATTATTTCAGTGATTATTACGATTCTTGCATTGTTTAATAATCTTACTCAGAAATCTTTTTATCCGGAAAACGGATATATAGAATTGAAGGAGGTTGAGGACACTGTCATTATTTATAAAGATGATTTCGGAGTGTCGCATATAAATGCGAAGAACGAAAATGATTTATATTTTGCACTGGGATATATTCATTCGCAGGACAGGCTCTGGCAGATGGATATTATGAGACGGGCGGCAGAGGGAAGATTGTCAGAAATAATAGGAGACAAGGGAATTGAAATCGATAAGATGTTCAGAACGATAGGAATCGGGAAAATTGCAGGGACTATTTATGAAAATTCTTCTAAGAAATCGAAAGAAATTCTTGAGAGTTATGCAAAGGGAGTCAATTATTTTATTCAATACAGAAACAGTAAACTTCCACTTGAATTCGACGTATTGAATTACAAACCATATGAGTGGAAACCCGAACATTCGGTTATGGCAGCGAGGATGATGGGATGGCAGTTGAATTTTTCCTGGGTGACAAAATATGTATTCGGTGAGATTGCAAGGAAATTCGGACTTGAGCGGGCAAAGGAATTTTATCCAGACTATCCTGACAGCGGTCCGTTTATAATCAAAACAGAATCGAAAAAATCAGATAAGGAATCCGAAAAGAAAAAAGAAACAGGACAAAATAACTTATTCGAAAATTCATCGATTGAGCTTGCACAATACGGGAAAGATTTTCTGAAAACCGATATGAAAGCGAAAGAACTTCTTGGATTTTTTGATATAAATACGGGAAGTAATTCATGGGTGATAAACGGAACGAAATCGGAAAATAAAAAACCTATTCTTGCAAACGACCCTCATCTTGCACTTTCGTCTCCATCGATGTGGTACGAAGTGGAAATGAAGTGCGGTAATACGGATTTTAATGTATGCGGGTTTTCATTACCGGGTGCACCGGGAGTGATTATCGGACACAATGAAAAAATAGCATGGGGAATAACAAACCTGATGAACGATGATGCGGATTTTTATGTGCTGAACCGCGACCCTGCAAACCGTAATAAATATTTGTATAATGAAAATTCGATATTCCTTGACAGCACCGAAGAAGAAATTTATATCAAAGACGAGAAGGAGCCATTATATTATTTTACGTACAGGACAAAACTTGGTCCTGTAATTTCCGACCTTGAAAAAACAAATTTGAGCAATGAAACGAAATTCAAAGTAAGGGGCGACCAGTTATTAACATTCAAATGGACGGGATTTGAAATGACAGATGAGACAAAGGCAATTTATGAAATCAACAGGGCGGACAAATGGGATAAATTCAGAGATGCCTTGAAATCATTCGGTCTTCCCGCTTCTAATTTTACTTATGCTGACGTAAATGGTAACATTGGTTATCAGGCGGCGGGACTTATACCAATAAGAAAAAATTTAGAAAGCAATTCGCAGCAGTTCTATCCGTCAACCGAAGACATAATGTGGGCGGGATTTGTGAATTTTGATGAACTGCCTAAAGCATTTAATCCACCTGAAGGATACATAGTTACAGCAAACAATAAACCATTAAAAGATTACAAACATTACATTTCGAATTTATACGAGCCACCGTACAGAGCAGAAAGAATTGAAGCACTATTAAAAGCAAGAAATAATTTCAATGCGAAAGAATTTGAATTGATACAGAATGATGTGGTTGACCTGAAAGCGAAAGAATACTGCAAATATATTTTTGAAGCATATAAAGATTCATTGAATTTAAACAGCGAAGAAAAACAATGCCTTGACAGACTGAAAAAATGGGATTATGCTGTTAATGTTTTCAGTACAGAGGCGAGCATAATATCGGAATTTGAAATACAACTTTTCAAATATTTATATAAAGATAAACTCGGCGAGGAACTATTTGAACAATATGTTCAACTAAATAACATTCCTATCAGAAACACTTTAAAAATTTTGAAAGAGGAATCTTCGTGGCTGTACGATTTATCCGGTACAACACGGACGGAAAAAAGAGAATTTATAATAAAAAAGTCGTTCAGGGATGCGATTGATAATTTATCTAAAATCTTCGGCACACAGGATAACACAAAATGGACGTGGAACGAACTTCACAAAATTGAAATCAGGCATCCGCTTGGAGTAGTTCCTGCATTGAGTCCGGTACTAAATGTTGGTCCCTATGACCTTGGCGGATGCGGAACAACAATTGCATACTCGGGATACAGTATATTCAAAGCATATAAGAACAATGATTTTAATTCTTTCGTTGGTCAGTCGTGTAAATTCGTGATAGACCTTTCGAATACGAGTCTTCATTATTCAGTTATTCCGACAGGACAATCAGGACAGCCGCTGCATTACAATTACAAAGACCAGACGAGACTCTGGCTGAGCGGACAATACAAAACAGTTGTATCTGACATAATAGAACTAAAGAAAGAGAAACTAAGCGCCATCACTTTAGCACCGTATTAAATTATAATCACTTGGGACTTTTAAAAAAAGAAAAATATCTGAAATACAGACCGAAAAAATTTCTCGGACAGAATTTTCTTGTAGATGACAACATTGCAAAAAAAATTATCAGACAACTTGGAATAACGGGTGACGATATTGTGATTGAAATAGGTCCGGGACACGGTGCTTTGACAAAACATCTTGTCAATATGACAAATAATTATTTTGCAGTTGAAATAGATAAGGAAAAATGTGATGAACTTTATGAAAAATTTTCCGGAATAAAAAAAATATTCAATAAAGATTTTTTGAAATTTGATTTTGAAAATGATTTGAAATTGAAACCAAGCAAAAAGATAAAAATAATCGGTAATATTCCATACAATCTCACAACTGAAATATTGTTTAAGATTTTTGAAAATCATAAAATATTCGAAACAGCAATACTGACAATTCAGAAAGAAGTGGCAGAAAGAATCACTGCAAAGCCGAAAAGCAAAGAATACGGTATATTATCGGTACAGTCGTGTATTTATTCCGTGCCGAAAATGCTATTTACAATTCCGGCAACGGCTTTTTTTCCTAAACCAAAAGTAAATTCCGCCGTTTTAAAACTCGAATTAAAAGAAAAACCTGAAATTAAAAATACTGAAATTTTTAAATTGATTGTGAGAGAAAGTTTCGGGCAAAGAAGAAAGATGATGAGAAATTCTCTGGAAAAATGTTTTGAAAGTTATAATTTAAGTTTTACAGATTTTGATTTCGATTTTACAAGGAGGGCAGAAACCGTGAGTCCCGAGGAATATATTGTATTAAGCAATAGGGTGTACAATCTGATTCAGAAGTGATGTTTGAAATACTGAAAAATAGAATATACAGGGAAGCAGAATTCGAAGCAATAAAAAATGATTTCGGAAAAAAATTATTAAATATTCATGGGGTTCAGGGTTCTTTAATTTCATTCATTACTGTTTTTTTATATGAAAACCTTTCAAAGAAAATTTTATTTGTTACAAATGATGAAGAGAAGCTTAACGGAGTGAAAGGAGACCTTGAAACTATTATTAATGAAGATATAATCACAGAATTTTCAGCAGATGGAAAGAACGAAGAACTAACAAAGACATTAAAAAATTTATCCGAAGAAAACGAATTTATAATTTTTGCAAACACTTCTGAACTGGAAAAAACCATTATTCCAAAAAATGAGTTCACAGAAAATATAATAGAACTTGAAAAGGGGAAGCAATTTGATTTTGAGAGTTTAATTCAGAAACTTGGAAAATACAATTATTCAAAAAACCATTTTGTCGAAGAGGTGGGAGAATATTCGGTGAGAGGCGGGATTGTTGATTTATTTCCCGAGCATAATGATGTCCCGTTGAGGATTGAATTTTTCGGAGATACAATTGAATCGATAAGGGAGTTCGACATTGCTACTCAGCGGTCGGTGAAAGAACTGGAAAAAGTAAAAATCGGGATTAATCTGTCGTTGAAAGAAGATAATGAAAAAAATACGGTTGACAAAGGTTTATTGAGAGATTATTTACCCTCCGAAACTCTGATAATTGCAGATTCGGTCAATGATATTTCTGAAAATATATTAAATGCAGGTTCAGAAGAATATAACAGTTTTGAAAATTATTTTTCAGAACAAATAAAAAATAAAAATTTTATAAAATTTTCAAATTACATAGTTGAAGATAATGAAAATCCTGAAGTAAAAAATATTCAATTTAAATCTAAATTACAGCCGGCATTTCATTCACGGCTCGAACCGCTGTACAGTAATCTTTCGGAGAACATAAAGGAAGGGTTTCAATGCTTTATACTTTGTTCAGATGAGAATCAGGCAAGAAGAATGAAAACGATGCTGGGTGATTTTGAGAGTGAAGACGAAGAGAAATCAGAAAGAAAAAATATTCCGTCAATACATATTTCAGATGAATTAAAAAGACTGGGGATATCGGAAAAAGTTCATTACATTCCGGAATCAATTTACGGAGGATTTATTCTTTCGAAAGAGAAATTGCTTGTTTACACAGAGCATCAGATTTTCGAAAGATATTTCAGGCACATAAGAAAGCGAAAGAAAAAATTCAGAGGACTTACATTTGAGGATGTGAAAGAGTTGAAACGCGGAGATTTTGTGGTGCACAGGGATTTCGGAATCGGAATATTTTCAGGTTTAAAAAAAATTAAAGTCGGAAACAGCGAACAGGAAGCAGTGAAACTGAAATATGCAGAAGATGATGTTTTGTTTCTCAGTTTAAACTATATTAACTTGATAAAAAAATATTCGGGGACAGAGGGATACACTCCTAAACTTACACGGCTTGGCGGAGGAGAATGGGACAAGATAAAGGAACGGACAAAGAAAAAAGTAAAAGATATTGCAAGGGATTTGATTCTGTTATATGCAAAGAGGAAATCGGAAACAGGTTTTAAATTTTCTGAGGACACTCACTGGCAGAGGGAACTGGAAGCGAGTTTTATGTTTGAGGATACTCCTGACCAACTTTCAGCAACGGAAGATGTGAAAGAAGATATGCAGTCGGAAAATCCGATGGACAGACTTATATGCGGAGACGTAGGGTTCGGGAAGACTGAGGTTGCAGTGAGGGCAGCTTTCAAAGCCGTGCTTGATAACAAGCAGGTGGCGATATTAGTGCCGACAACAATTCTGGCACTTCAGCATTATAATACGTTCAATGACAGATTAAATATGTTTGCTGTTGAGGTTGGAATTGTTTCAAGAATGACATCAAAAAAAGAGCAGACAAATGTATTAAACAGACTTGAAGAAGGGAAAGTGAATATATTAATCGGGACACACAGGATGCTGTCAAAGGATATTAAATTTAAGGATATAGGTTTACTTGTTATTGACGAAGAGCAGAGATTCGGAGTGAAAGCAAAAGAGAAACTGCGTTCAATAAAACCAAACATAGATACACTTACACTTACGGCGACTCCAATTCCGAGGACATTGAATTTTTCACTCCTTGGAGCGAGGGATTTATCAGTTATTAACACACCTCCCAAAAACAGGAAACCTATTATAACTGAAATCATTTCTCTTGACTGGAAATATATAAAAGAAGTTATATCAAATGAATTAAAAAGAGGCGGGCAGGTATATTTTGTTAACGATAAAATATCGAGTCTTGAAAAATTTGCAGACAGAATAAAAGAAGTTATTCCGATTGCAAAAATCGGAATAGCACACGGACAAATGAACGGTAATGAACTGGAAGATATAATTATTGATTTCATTGAAAGAAAAACGAATGTACTTGTATGCACAAAAATAATTGAATCAGGGCTTGACATACCGAACGTAAATACAATTATCATCAACAATGCAAATATGTACGGACTTGCAGAGCTATATCAGCTACGGGGAAGAGTTGGCAGGAGCGACGTACAGGCATATGCATATTTCATATCTCCCCCATCGGGAAGGTTAACAAAATCGGCAATAAGAAGACTTCAGGCAATTGAAGAATATACAGAGCTCGGTTCAGGATTCAACCTTGCAATGCGTGATATGGAAATACGCGGAGTGGGAAATCTACTCGGGAAAGAGCAGAGCGGGTTTGTACAGCAGATGGGATTTGAAACATTTCTGGATATAATAGACGAAGCGGTCAGCGAACTAAAGGAAAACGAATTCAAGGATTTATTTGCGGACGAAAAGTCACTTCAAAAAGTGAGCGAGAAAATAGAAAAGAAAAAAGAAGAAAAGCAGACGATAATTGAAAATGATTTGAATGCATTGATTCCGAAAGATTATATAGAAAACGATACTGAAAGACTGAACATTTACAAAAGACTTTACGCTCTGACTAAAATTGATGAAGTGGAATCGATAAAGGATGAACTGAAAGACAGGTTCGGTGAATTTCTTGAAGACGTTGAAAATCTGCTCGAAATAATAAAAATAAAAATCATTGCAACACGGACAGGGCTGGAGAAAATCAGAATAAGCGGCAACCATCTGGAACTGCATTTCCCGAATGACAAAAAGCACAGAATTTATGAGAGTGAATTTTTTAAAGATTTAATAAGAAAAATATCCGAATCAAAAAAAGGGAAATATAAATTTGCAGAAGAGAAGGAAGTGCTTATGATACAGATAAAGTTTGAATCTTTCGAGGATAAAGAAAGGATTAAAGAAGCTAAAATAATTCTGATTTCGTAATGAACAATGATTAATGAACAATGATTATTGAATAATTAGTGATTAATAATTTGTATTATTGTACAAGATAAATATATGATAATAATAGTTAATACTATACGATGGGAACGTATAAAAATGGGCAATATTATACGATGGGAACGTATAGTATATTGACAATATTGAAATATTTCGCAATATTTGCATATGAATGAGTCATTATTTTATCGATACAATCCCTGGTGGGAAGAGGAGTTTAAAACCGATGAATTAATAGAAAGGAAATCTGTTCAGGATAAGATTAATTTATCGATTAAAAACAAAGAGATAATATTAATTACAGGGATAAGGAGAGTTGGGAAAACATCAATAATGAAATTAACAATCAGACACCTGATTGAGAAAGAAAAAATCGACCCATCAAATATTTTTTATATAAGTCTCGATGATTATTTACTTTCAAAATATAATATTATCGAAATAATTGAAAAGTACAGAAAAATTAAAAGAATACCATTCGAATCGAAAATTTATGTTTTTCTCGATGAAGTTGCATATAAAAAAGATTTTGAGCTACAATTAAAAAATCTATATGACAATCAAAATATAAAGATTTTTGCTACATCATCGAGTGTATCAATACTAAAATCGAAGAAACCTTACCTTACAGGAAGAAATGTAATAATTGAGATATGTCCTCTTGATTTTGAGGATTTTCTTGTTTTCAGAAATAAGAAAATTACGAAACGGAATGCTCATTTACTTGGAAAATATTTTGAGGACTTTATGCAAATTGGAGGAATACCCGAATATGTATTAAGAGGAAATGTGGAATATTTAAAAGAACTAATAGATGATATTATTAAAAAAGATATAGTAACATTTTATGGAATTAAAAACCCGGAAATATTGAAAGATATGTTTGTGCTGCTTATGGAACGGGCTGGAAAAATAATGAGCATAAATAAAATCGCCAACATTTTAAAAATATCACCTGATTCAGCCCGAAGATATCTGGGTATGTTTGAGGAAACCTATTTGATTCACACAATAAGCAGGCGGGGTAAAACAACTGAAAAAATTATATCGCCCAAAAAACTATATGCATCTGATTTGGGTATCAGAAATTACTTTACAGGATTCAGAGATAAAGGCAGCATTTTTGAAAATTATGTTTTTTTGAAAATTAAGAATTTGAATCCTGAATATATTTTGGAAAATGGGGTTGAAATAGACTTTATAACAAAAAATAATATTTTAATGGAAGTTAAATACGGTTTACCAATGAATAAAAAACAAGAATTTCTGTTTAAACATTTCAAAGCAAAGAAAAAAATATTAATCAATGGTTTTGAAGATTTAGAATATCTGAATTTTAGCGGGTGAATAAAATAGTATATATTTAGATATAATAAAATTTCTTATCTTATACGCCTTTAGTTTGATAAATAAAAGCAATGAACGAATTATAAATTAATGAAAGTTTTACTTACAGCAAGTCCGAGGACATTACACGGATTTAACCGTTTAATGAAAATTCCGAATATCGGGCTTTGCTCTATTGCGGCGAATATTGACAGGAGTTTATGCGATTTAAAAATTCTGGATTTGACAATTGCAAAAGGTGACCCGTATAAATTTTATAGAAAAATCTTATCAGAATATGAACCCGACGTAGTGGGAATAAGCGGAATGATAATTCACAGCCATGAGGTTTCCGCTCTGGCGAAAATTACAAAAGAATTCAATAAAAATATTACAGTGATAGCCGGAGGATATTACCCGACTGTTGCATACGATTACATTGCAAAAAGCGACGATATAAATTACATAGATTATATGATTCGCGGAGAGGCGGAAATACCTTTCAATAATTTTATAAAATCACTTAGTAACGGGAATAAATATACAGACATTCAGGCACTTTCATACAGAAAAAACGGAAGCTTTGTGCACAATCCAAAAGGAGAAGTGGCACAGTGCGAAGAAATAAAACCACCCGACAGGGATTCACGAATTCTGAAAAAGGGATTTCACATATTCGGATTTCCTGCCGATTCGGTTGAATCATCAAGAGGATGTACATTTCACTGCAACTTCTGTTGCATCAGACAGATGTACGGAAGAGGATACAGGAAATACAGCATTGAGAGGGTGCTTGACGATATAAGAGATGCAAAGAAGCGGGGTGCTAAAGCGATAATGTTTACGGATGACAATATCACACTCGACGGAAAAAGATGCTTTGAATTATTCAATGCAATCATCAATGCAAAACTTAACGATATGAAATATTTTCTTGAAGCAAGCATAAGCGGATTCAAGAAACATCCCGGACTAGCGGAAACAATGGCAAAGGCGGGAGTGAAATGGGTATTTCTCGGAATTGAAAATGCATCGGATGAAATGCTGCAATCGATGAATAAAGATGTGCAGTTGAAAAGTTCGGATGCATTCGAAACAATGGCAGATTTAAAGAAGAACGGGATTTTCATTGTCGGAGGATTTGTTGTTGGTCTTCCCGATGAAACGGAAGAATCCCTCTGGGCAAATTATCATTACGCACTGAAACTTGGTGTTGACGTGCCGACGTTTAGTATGGTAATTCCGCATCCGGGAACGGAAATTAGGGAAGAGTTGAAACATGGGGGATATATCATTAATGAAGATGATTTTTCAAGATATCACGGGTGGGAAGTGAACGTAAAGACGAAACATATGTCATCGGAAAAGTTATATGATATTGTGCATAAAATGGAACTGAGGTATGTGTCAGAATCGGGTGTAATAAAATCATTATGGAAAACATATCCATGGTTTTTTATAAAGATGAGTTCGGGATGGGTTTTGAAAAATCCCGTTGATTTATTTCATTTCGTTTCGGGATTTTTTAAGAAACTATTGAAGAAGAAGTTAAGAAGTCAGAAGTTAAGAAGTTAAGTAGAAATTATATTAACAATAACAGGCAGGGATTAGTAAGGATTTTAAAATAGAGCCTGAAGAAAGTTCAGGATGACAAATAATAATGGAAACGGTAATAGCAATAATCGGAAGGCCGAATGTAGGGAAGTCAACACTTTTCAACCGCATACTTGGAAAGAGGATTGCCATTGTTCATCCGACAAGTGGAGTTACACGAGACAGGAATTACGGTGAAGCAGAGTGGACGGGAAAAAAGTTTTTTCTGATTGATACCGGTGGATTTGTTCCAGAATCGGAAGAATTATTTGATAAAGCAATTAGGGACCAGATAAAAATAGCGATAGAGGAATGCGATAAAATTTTATTTGTTGTTGACGGCTCTGCAGGGTTACATCCTGTTGACGGTGAAATTGCAAAACTGCTAAGGAAACATTCAAAGTCAAAAGAAATTATTCTTGCAGTGAATAAGACAGATACTTTTGAAAAAGAAAAATATGCATCAGAGTTTTTTAAGCTTGGTCTCGGAAAACCTTTTCCAATAGGGGCTTTGAACGGATACAATACTGCCGACCTGCTTGATGAACTGACAAAATCTTTTGATGAAAAAGATACAGAAGAAGACAGGAGAATAAAATTTGCAATTGCGGGGAGACCGAACGTTGGGAAGTCATCGATTTCAAATGCAATATTGAATGAAGACAGGAATATTGTTACGGATATTCCCGGGACGACAAGGGATTCGATAGATTCGGTATTGAAATATTATGGTGAGGAGATTGTGCTGATAGATACGGCGGGACTGCAGAGGAAAAGTAAAATACAGAAACTCGAATCTCTTGAATTTTACTCCATCGTAAGAACATATAAAGCAATTGAAAGAAGCGATGTTGCAATTCTTGTAATCGATGCCACAACATTAACGGCACAACTTGAAAAATCAAGCAGTCTGAAATATGCAAAATTTAAACTCGATAAAAATGATACGAGGATAATTGATGATGTGATAAAACTTAAGAAGGGTTTATTGATTGTGATTAACAAATGGGATTTGATTGAAAAGGATACAAATACTGCAAAGGCAATTGAAATAAAAGTGAAAGAGCATTTAAAAAGTTACGGTTTTCTGAAACTGATTTTCATTTCCGCACTTACGAAACAAAGGATTCACAGGGTGATAGAAGAAGCAAAGAATATTTACGACGAGAGGGCGAAACAGGTGAAGACAAGTGAATTGAACGAAGCATTGATAAAAGAAATAAAGAGGATTCCCCCGCCGTCGGTTTCGGGAAAGGAAATAAAAATAAATTATATAACGCAGGTGAAAACAAATCCGCCTGTGATTGCGTTTTTCACAAATGAACCGAAGGGTGTGAGCGAAAATTACAAGAAATTTCTTGAAAGGAAGATACGGGAGAATTTTGGATTTGAGGGGACACCGATAACTCTTGTTTTCAAGCGTAAAAATTAGATTTTAGAACTTTCAGTTCTTTGGGAATAGCACGCAGATTACGCAGATTTAGAAAGATTTACACTGATTTTTTAATAAAATAAAATTTAATATTTTTAAAACTTTGTAGTTAAATAAATAATATAAAAATAGAACGCGGATGATATGGATACTTCGGATAGGCACGGATTAAATACAAGACAAGGGAGCTTCTGCCTGGCGCAGACAGGTGCTCCATTGCAGAAATTAAAAAAGAAAAAACAACAGTAAACTATTGTGTAATAAAAATATAAATTAATAATTTATGATAACTGAGGTTTTTACGGCGGCGACGTATGGGATTGATGCTTATTTAATAAGGGTGGAGATTAATCTTGAACAGGGGGTTTTTTATTATAATGTTGTAGGATTGCCGGACAATGCAGTTAAGGAATCCAAGGAAAGAATTTCCTCTGCGATTAAGAACTCGCTGTTTGTATATCCGACTAACAAAAAATATATTATCAATCTTTCACCTGCAGATATCAGAAAAGAAGGAAGTTCGTTTGATTTACCGATGGCAGTGGGAATACTTACAGGTTCGCTGCAGGCACAATCTGATAAACTGAAAGATTATATTTTTGTCGGAGAGTTGTCGCTTGACGGGAAACTCAGAAAAGTACCGGGTATTTTACCGATTGCACTTGAAATAAAAAAGAAGGGATTTAAAGGAATAATTCTTCCGCCCGATAATGCGAAAGAGGCGGCGATTGTTGATGGGCTTGATGTCTACCCGTTTGAAACATTGAGAGAAGTAGTAAGTTTTTTAAACAGCGAGGTTGAAATACTTCCATATAAAATAAATGTAAAAGAATTATTCGAAGAGGAGAGACATTATATTTACGATTTTGCTGACGTGAAAGGACAGGCAGAAGTGAAGAGGGCGATGGAAGTGGCAGCGGCGGGTGCACATAATATAATTATGATTGGTCTTCCGGGTTCGGGAAAAACAATGCTGGCAAAGCGTCTGCCGTCTATACTACCTCCGTTGACACTTGATGAGGCGCTTGAAACGACAAAGATACATTCGATTGCGGGATTGATTCCGCCGGATACTTCTGTAATTGCGGCAAGACCATATCGCTCGCCTCACCATACTGCAAGTGATGTTTCGATTGTCGGCGGAGGAAGCAATGCAAAGCCGGGAGAAATATCATTTGCACATAACGGAGTATTATTTCTCGATGAACTTACGGAATTTAAGAGAAACGTACTTGAAGTAATGCGTCAGCCGCTTGAGGACAGGGTTGTAACAATTTCACGTTCAAAGGTAACGGTACAGTATCCATGCAATTTTATGTTCGTTGCGGCTATGAATCCTTCACCTGCGGGAACGGCGAAGGAAGCGGAGATGTATTCGGATTATGAACTGCAGAAACATTTATCAAAAATTTCGGGACCTATTCTTGACAGGATTGATATACATATTACAGTAAATCCTGTGAAATATGATGAATTGTCGAGTAAGACTGATGCAGAAAAATCGGATGTGATAAGGGAAAGGGTTGTGAGAGCGAGGGGATTGCAGTTGAACAGATTCAGAGGGATGAAAGGGCTTTACACAAATTCACAGATGCAGTCAAAGGAGATAAAGGAGTTTTGCAGAATCGGAGCGGACAGCGAGAACCTGATGAAAATGGCGATTACGAAACTCGGATTATCCGCGAGAGCTTATGACAGGATATTGAAAGTGAGCAGGACGATTGCGGATTTGACTGGCGAAGAAAACATCACACCTGCACATATCAGTGAAGCAATACAGTACAGGAGTTTGGACAGGACGGGATGGCTAACTTAATCTTCAATCTTCAATCTACAATCTTCAATGTTCAGTTAAGTTCGTTAAGTTTTTTAAGTTTATTAAGTTTTTTAAATTTATAGGGTTCATAGGGTTTATAGAGTTCATAGGGTTTATAGAGTTCATAGAGTTCATAGGGTTCATAGGGTTCATAGGGTTTATTGAGTTTGTAGAGTGTGGAATTAATTAAGTTCGTTACCTTCCTGACTGTGTCAGCAGGCAGGAGTCAGGATAGAACTTTGCGGTTAATTTTTCGGAGGGATTGCCATTATTTTGTTAGTGGTAATAATTAAATAAGTTTATTACATTAGTAAAAAACGGTTTATGATTTGCACAACAAATTTAAGGGTTTTTTGTGCTTTTTGGGGAATAATATTCCTCTTATCATTTTTATGTATTATTTTAATAAAAGAAATAACTTTTCTTTAATATGAGAAAAATAATTTTTACATTATTCGTTTTTCAAATGTTTTTAGTTTCAGTACAAGGACAACTTTTTTTTCCAACAAGAGTTGGAAATAAATTTGTATATATTTTTCAATGGACACAAACAGGAGGAGGAGGGACAGGAGGTAATCGTTATAATATAGTTGTTAATACATCAAAAGA
>Ga0233425_10000908_pt1 | contig 71118 bp, 57 predicted proteins | sample Watercolumn_Towu_2_FD_181712 | JGI IMG/M metagenome (GOLD analysis project Ga0233425, IMG submission 181712) | Freshwater microbial communities from Lake Towuti, South Sulawesi, Indonesia - Watercolumn_Towuti2014_140_MG | ecosystem: Environmental > Aquatic > Freshwater > Lake | place... | reverse complement strand
GGAGGTGTGACCGGAGCAAAGGTTTGGTCAAAATCGAGACACCATTGTGGATGACAGTCCCGGAACTCTCGATTCCACACACTCTCTCATTGTCTTAAGCCCGACAAGCTGCTAGGAATCAAGGTAGCAGACAGAGGAGCGGACGGCTCGGCGAGCCGTCCCTACCAACGACTCTGCGAACTCTGCGCCTCTGCGGTTCAATCTCCGATGTCGCCGACGCCGAAATACGTGCAATCTGGATGGTGGAACACGAGCGCGCTGACGCTGGCTTCCGGTTCCATCATGAAACCTTCGGTGAGATTCACGCCAATCTCTTCCGGCCGGAGCAGCTTGAAGATGCCGGTTTGGTCTTCGAGCGCCGGGCAGGCGGGGTAGCCGGGGCTGTAACGTTTGCCGCGGTAGCAAGTTCGGAAACGGTCGAGCATTGTCATCTCCGACGGGTCGGGGAAGCCCCAGTCTTCGCGAATACGACGATGCAGCCATTCGGCGGCCGCTTCGGCGGTTTCGAGCGCCAGCGCCTGCAACGCGTGCGACTTTAGGAACTCGCCACGGGCTTTGAATTCGTTGGCTCGTTCGATGACGCCGGTGCCGGCGGTGACGACGAAGATAGCGAGGGTATCGCCTCCCGGTGCGATATAATCGGCAAGGCAGAAGGCGTCGGCCTTGCGTTGGCGAGGGAACACAAAAGTGTGGAACGGCTTTCTCCCAAGGTTGTCATCCTGAGCGGAGCGAAGGAACTCTGAAGATGCACGCGGCAACCCCGGTCGATTGTGAGGTTCTTCGTTTCGCTCAGAATGACAAGCAAAAAAGTTGATGTTGTTGCTGTTGCTTGTCACATCGAAGAACTGCCACACGGCGTTGATCTTCATGAACTGGCGGGCGGCTTCTTTCACTTCCTCGACGGCGTCATTCAGTTCCATCGCTATCGAGTCGCGGGCGGCAAGGGCGCGCTCGAAGTTGGTCCTGAAGCCGAGATGTTTGCCGTAAAGCATCTGCGGGTTGATGTAGCTCCAGACTTCCATGTGGTTCGGGACGGCGATGACTTTGCGGTCGGAGTAGGGAGCGGGTAGGGGAGGGAGGATGCGGACGCGAGTGGAGCGAGTGGTGGATTCGGCGACAACGACCGACGGCGCGCTAGGGACAGCGCGCCCTACCGATGGCGTTAACTCGCCGAGGCGGTTCATGGCGGCGAGGCCGGTCATGGCGTCGCGGCAGTATTGGACGGGGCCGTCGTAAGCCGCGGCGATCTTGGTGTTCGTAAATTTCTCGGTGAGGGCCGCTCCGCCAACGAGGATGGGGACGTTGATGCCGGCGGCTTTGAGGTCGGCGGCGGTGACGGCCATTTGTTGGGCGCTCTTGACGAGGAGACCGCTGAGGCCGATGGCGTCGGGTTTCTCGCGATGGTACGCTTCAATCAAGGTTTCGGGCGGAACTTTGATGCCGAGGTTGATGACCTTGTAGCCGTTGTTTGAGAGAATGATCTCGACAAGGTTCTTGCCGATGTCGTGAACATCGCCCTTGACGGTGGCGAGAATGACTTTGCCTTTGGCCGCGCTCTCGCTGTGTGCCATGAACTTCTCCAGGTGCGCGACGGCGGCTTTCATGGCCTCGGCGCTCTGGAGGACTTCGGCGACGATGAGTTCGTTGTTGTTAAAGAGGCGTCCGACTTCGTTCATGCCGGCCATGAGTGGGCCATTGATGATGTCGAGCGGGCCGGCTTCCTTCAACTTCAGGTCGAGGTCAGCAACGAGGCCGTCCTTGCTGCCTTCGATGATGCACCGGGCGAGGCGTTCGTCGAGCGGCAGGTCGCTGGTCTTCGGTTTCACGCGGATGGCGGCGTCGCGGAAATGTTCGTTGATCGCGGCGATGGCGCGCTGGGAACTGGCGAGGTCAGGCGAATGGAAGAGAACATCCTCGGCGAGTTTGCGTTCGGCTTCGGGGATGCTCGGATAGCGTTCGAGTTTCTCGGCGTTGACGATGGCGAGATCAAGCCCGGCTTTCACGGCGTGGTAGAGCATGACGGAATTGACGATCTCGCGCGCGGCGGGCGGCAGGCCGAAGCTGACGTTGCTGACGCCGAGGATGGTCTTGCAACGCGGCAGCCGTGCCTTGATGAGGCGGATGGCCTCGACGGTCTCGACGGCGCTGCCGATGTAGTTGGCGTCGCCCGTGGCGCACGGGAACGTGAGGGTGTCGAAGATGAGGTCTTCCTCGGCGATGCCTCGCTCGGTGCAATACTTGTGGGCGCGCAACACGATGGCGAGCTTGCGTTCGCGCGTGATGGCCTGCGCCTGCTGTTTGTCCTCGTCAATCGTGCCGATGATGACCGCCGCGCCGTAACGTTTCACCAGCGGCAGGACGTTGTGGAACTTCTCCTCGCCGTCCTCGAAGTTGATGGAGTTGATGATGCTTTTGCCAAGACACCACGTCAACGCCCGTTCGACGGCGCGCGGGTTGGTCGAGTCAATCATCAACGGCACTTTAACCTTGTGGATGACCTTCTCATAGAAGCGGTCAATGTCGGCCAACTCGTCGCGGTCGGTGTTTTCGAGGTTGATGTCAATGATGTGCGCGCCGCTCTTGACCTGCGCCCGCGCAATCTCGCTTGCCTCCTCGAACTTCTCCTCCGTGATGAGCCGTTTGAACGCGCGCGAGCCAACTTCGTTCGTCCGCTCGCCGATGATGAGCGGACGGTCATCGTCAGTCGCCTCGATCAACTCGATGCCGGCGTAGTAACTATGGCGTTGCGCGCGAAACCGTCGCGGCGCTTTGCCGGCAACCATCTGCGCGATGTTCCGTATATGTTCCGGAGTCGTTCCACAACACCCGCCGACGATGTTGAGCCAGCCGTTCTTGACGAAGCGCTCCAGCGACGCCGCGAGCGAAGTCGGCGTCTCGCCGTAGCGACCTTCCTCATCCGGTAATCCGGCATTCGGGTAACACGACACCGCCGTCGTCGCCATCTCGTGGATGGTTCGTATGTGGTCGGTCATAAACTCGGGGCCGGTGGCGCAGTTCAAGCCGATGGCGAGCAAGTCCACATGCTGGAGCGAAGCAACAAACGCGTCCGCCGCCTGACCGCAAAGCATCGTCCCCATCGGCTCAATCGTCCCGGACACAATCACCGGTATCTTTACGCCGACCAGATTAATCCCAATCAGTGCCGCTTTCGTATTCCGAGTATCCTGGCAGGTCTCGACCAGCAGCAAGTCCGCGCCCCCTTTAATGAGCGCCGCTGCCTGTGTGTAAAAATTCTCGATGAGTTGCTGAAAGGTCACGCCACCGGTAACGGTGATCGCCTTCGTCGTCGGCCCCATCGAGCCGGCGACGAAGCCCGTGCCGGCTTCGCGCGCCAGCTTGACCGCGGCGATGTTGATCTCGCGACATTTGTCGGCGAGGCCGTACTCGGCGAGCACCAGTGGCGTCGCGCCAAAGGTGTCCGTCTCGACAATGTCGGCGCCGGCGGTGAAGTATTGACGATGAATGTCGCGGATGACGTCGGGGCGCGTGAGCACAAGATGTTCGTTGCAACCTTCAAACTGCGGCCCGCCGAAATCAGCAGCGGTGAGGTTGCGTTGTTGGATCATCGTGCCCATCGCGCCATCGAGCACGAGGATCCGTTCGTTCAACAAACTGGCGATGTTTTGCGAGTTGCCCATGAGAGTTTAGGGCACTAAAGTAATCGCAGATGAAAGCGAACACAAGTTATGCGTTGGCCGCGGCGCTCTGCATCGCTGCGATGGCCTGCGCGAAGGAGGGAACCATGAAACTCAGCAGTCCATCGTTTCAACACAACCAACGCATCCCCGCGAAATTCAGCGGCGAAGGCGCTGACGTGTCGCCGGCCTTGAAATGGGAAGGCGCACCAGCGGGGACAAAGTCATTCGCATTGGTTTGCGATGACCCCGACGCGATGAGCGTGGCGGGCAAAGTGTGGGATCACTGGTTGATCTGGAACATTCCCGCAACGGCGACAGAGTTGCCGGAGAACGTCGAGAAGAAGGAGACGGTGCTCGGGGGAGCGAAGCAAGGGATGAACGGTTGGCCGCGTCTCGGCTACAACGGGCCGATGCCGCCACCGGGACACGGCGTCCATCACTACCATTTCCGTCTGTACGCGCTCGACAACGTGCTATCGTTGCCGGCGAAGGCGACGAAGCAGCAGCTTCTCGATGCGATCAAAGGCCACGTGTTGGCGGAAACTGTGCTGACGGGAACGTACGAGCGGAAGTGACCCCGCGCCGAGCGGGGTCATCCTGAGCGTCAGCGAAGGATCACGGAATCGCTGCGACCCACACGGAATCAATTCAGAGATTCTTCGCTTCGCTCAGAATGACAATCATGGTACTGATATCATCTGATGGACAACAACGACCGCATCACCGCCGACAAGCCGTGTCTGCCGCCATACGCAGAGGGGCAGCAGCAACCCGGCTTGTTGACCGACGTGCTCAAACAAGTGTCGCGCTCGTTTTACCTGACGCTGCGCGTGCTGCCGAAGGAGATTCGTCCGCAGATTTCGCTGGCCTACTTGCTGGCGCGCTCGACCGACACGATTGCGGACACGAAAGTTGTCGCGCGCGAGCGACGGTTGGAGTTGCTGCGCGAGATGCAGGCCGGCGAAATCAAAGCCATCGCGGAATTGGTCGAGCACCAAGCATTGCCGGCGGAGCGGACGCTGCTGCAACGATTGGATGAATGTTGCGCGATGCTGAAGTCCTTTTCCGAAGGCGACCAGAAACGGATCGGCGACTTGTGGCAAACGATCATCGCCGGTCAGATTTTCGACTTGGAACGATTCCCCGGCGACCTAATGGCATTGACGGATGAAGCCGAATTGGACCGGTACACCTATCTCGTCGCCGGTTGTGTCGGCGAGTTCTGGACGCGGATGTGCGCCGCGCACTTGCACGTCGAGCTGAGCGAAGCCGCCGGCATCCGGTTCGGCAAGGGGCTGCAATTGGTGAACATCCTCCGGGACATTCCGCGTGATTTGCGGATTGGACGCTGTTATTTGCCGGTGAAAGAACCGGCGCAATTGCTGGAGGCGCGGAACTTTGCGGAGATTCAACCGCTGTACAACCAGTGGCTCGACACGGCGGTGGCGCATCTCGATGCGGGTTGGCAATACACATTGTCGTACCCGCCCAAGCTGTGGCGGTTACGGTTAGCCTGCACGTGGCCGATTTGGATTGGCTTGGAAACGGTCGCGCTGTTGCGACAGGCGAATCCGCTCGAAGCCAACAAACGTGTGATGGTGCCGCAAGGCGTGGTGAACCGAATGCTGGTGCGAACGTTGTTGACGTGCCGGTGCAGCAAGGCGCTCGACAAACGATACCGGCAGTTACGCGCCAAAGCCGTGCGGTGAGTTCCTGCTACGCGCGGGTTGACGGAACAAAACCGAAACACCGAAACTTTCACCGACCGCCTTACGGGGTGAATCACAGCGCGTTGCAGAAATCTTCCAGACTCACGCCTGCTTGGCGAAGGATGCTGTGCAATGTCTTCGGGAGAATCGGATTGTGATTCGGAATCGTGACGCGCACGCTGCCTTTGGTCATGCGAATGTGTGAGCCTTCCTGATTGGTGATAGTAAAACCGAGTCGTCGCAACGCCTTGACGGCCTCAGCGCCGGAAACATCGCGTGGAAGTTTCACGCGACTGCCAAAACGGGATCGCTGACAAAATGAAGGCGGATGCCTCGCGGCGCTTTTGCCCGACCGAAATGACAACAGACAGCTTCGCGGATGTTCGTTTGAAGTTCGCTCAGGTCATTGCCTTGCGTGGTAATGCCGCCGTTGCCTTGCGGGTCATCCCACGATGCGACATACGCGCCGCTCTCTTCGTCGCGCTCAACTGTGAGGGTGATTTCCTTCATCGTCTATAGAATACTCATGTTTCCTGATCTGCTCAAGCCTCGTGTTACCTGCGGTGTTCGTCCTTGAAGAGCTTGTACTCGACACTGTCCACGAGCGCTTCCCAACTGGCTTCGATGATGTTGTCGTCCACGCCGACGGTGCCCCAGATGGCGGTGCCGTCAGTGGACTCGATCATGACGCGCGTCTTGGCCGCGGTCGCCAGTTGCGAATCAATGATACGGACTTTGTAGTCCACCAGTTTCACCTGCGCGATGGTCGGGTAGAATTTTTCCAGCGCGGCGCGCAACGCGCGGTCGAGCGCGTTGACGGGGCCGTCGCCTTCGCTGACGGTGTGAACGACGTGGCCTTTGACTTCGAGTTTGACGCTAGCCTCGACGATCTTGTGGTCGCCGACGCCGTGACGATCCATGATGACCCGGTAGGCGAGCAGGTTGAAAAACGATTTGTGTCGCTTCAACAACTTCTGGACGAGGATGTGGAAGCTGGCGTCAGCGGCTTCGTATTCATAGCCGGCGTGTTCCTGTTGTTTGAGCTGGCGGAGAATCTCCTTCGCTTCCGTCGAATCCTTGTCGAGATGGATGCCCATCTCGTGGGCTTTTAGGAAGATGTTGCTGCGGCCACTGAGTTCGCTCACCAGAACGCGGCGGTGGTTGCCGACCAGTTCCGGCTCGATGTGTTCGTAGCTGCGCGCGAGTTTCTCGACGGCGTTGACGTGGATGCCGCCTTTGTGCGTGAACGCTGTCGCACCGACAAATGGCTGGCGGATGTCGGGACGCACGTTGGCGAGGTCGTCCACGAACAACGACAACTCGCGGAGCCGGCACAGGTTTTCACGCGGGATGCAGTCGCGTCCCATCTTCAACACGAGACAGGGGATGACGCTGGTCAGGTTGCAGTTGCCGGTGCGTTCGCCGTAGCCGTTGATCGTGCCCTGCACTTGCGTGGCGCCGTTCTCGACGGCCACGAGGGCGTTGGCGACGCCGAGGCCGGAGTCGTTGTGCGTGTGGATACCGACAGCACAGTTCAACATTCTCCGCACTTCCGCTGTGATTCGCGCCACGTCGGCGGAGAGCGCGCCGCCGTTGGTGTCGCACAGCGCGACGCAATCGGCGCCGGCTTGCGCGGCAGCCTGCAACGTGGCCAGCGCGTAGCGCGGGTCGTCCTTGTGGCCGTCGAAGAAATGCTCGGCGTCGTACACGACTTCTTTGCCCTGTTCCTTGAAGTAGCGGACCGAGTCGGCGATCATCGCGAGGTTTTCCTGCGGCGAGACGCGGATTACCTCGGTCACGTGCAACGGCCACGTCTTGCCGACGAGCGTGACGACCGGTGTGCCAGCTTTCAACAAGAGCGCAATCTGCGGGTCGTCCTGGCATTTCACTTTCGCCCGGCGCGTGCTTCCGAATGCGGCGACCTTGGCGTGTTTGAACCTGCGTCGGGCGACTGCCTCGAAGAACTCCATGTCCTTTGGGTTCGATCCCGGCCAGCCGCCTTCGATGTAGTGGACGCCAAAGGCGTCGAGCCGGTCCGCGATGCGGACTTTGTCGGCGCTGGAAAACGAAATGCCTTCGGCCTGCGAGCCGTCCCGCAGGGTCGTATCGTAGATGGCGACTGGTCTGTTCATGACGGCGCACAGACTACGCCGAAGCGCCAGTCGCGTCAACGGCGCAGGGTGCAATTCAAAGTTTTGGGCAGGTAGCATAGGCCTCCGTGCCTGTAGCGCTGCAAGACGGCGCAGGCAGGGACGCCTACGCTACCGGAACAGAATGATTCCACATCTGCCCAAAGGTTCGAACTGCACCCAACGGCGCACAATTCAGGATTGTCTCCTTGCCGGAGCAGATCGTGTGAGTTATTGATAACCCGATGAAAACGAGTCGCAGAGTGACGGCTGCGGCCCTGGTGATGAGCGCGACCAGCGTCATTGCCGCCACATTTCTGCCGTTTACCGATGAAGAACATATCAACGGCGCCGTGGCGATTTGTCGCGGCACGATTGTCGAAACCCGTTGCCACCGATCCCCGCAGGACGGACGCTTGTACACGCGGACTCTGGTGCGCGTGGACGAATCACTCAAAGGCCGGTTGCCCGCGGTGATAACGCTGGTTCATCGCGGCGGCGTGTTGGAAGACGAAGGCGAGACAGACGGATGCTCCCCGACGTTCCGCGTCGGCGAACAACGTCTGCTATTGCTCTCCCGCCGCGCCGACGGGACGTGGCACGCGACCTACGGCGGCGCGAGCGCCCTGCCGCTCGTCACGGAACGGGCGGCGCAGCTTGTCCGCAAAATCCGCCGGCGCGGCGCGCGGTCCTCGGAGTCGGCGCCGGTCAGCACGCTGGTCGTGACACCGAGCGGCCTGCTTACCGATACCAACGGCATCTCGGCGCGGTTCGTGGCTCCCGACCGCGGCGAGGGGATTCCGTACCTGGTTGATGCCGACACGCTGCCAACGGGTATCACACTCGCGCAGGCCACCAACGCAGTGCGTCAGGCGTTTGACGCGTGGGTTGGTGTGACTTCGTTGAAATTTGCCTTTGCGGGCCTCCAGAGTTTTGGCCAAGCGGCCGATACCATCACCAATGCCGACGAACGCATCCGCATCCAGTTGCACGACCTCTACGGTTCGATCACCGCCACCAACCAACTCGGCTACGGTGGACGAGCTTACCGCTTCAATGCCGCGCTGTTTCCCGGCGGCGGCCTTGGTGGACGGGTCGGCACGAACGAGTTTCACATTTCCAGTCGCGGGTATGTTGTGTTGGAACACACCGCGGCCTCGATGCAGACGCTGGCGACGTTCACGGAAGTCCTCACCCACGAGATCGGCCACGTATTGAGTCTTGCCCATTCGAGCGAAGATCCGCTCGAATCGAACACCGCGCTCAAGGAAGCGATGATGTACTATCTAGCTCACGCCGACGGTCGCGGCGCCACGCTCGGCACTTACGATCCGCCGATTGTTCGCATGGTTCATCCGCTGACAAACACGCCGCCGTATGGTTACGACCGCATGATCTATTGCGTGACCTCATCCACACCCTTGAGCCATCCTGAAGTCAACCAGGTCGAGATGCGCGGCTACGATTTGCAAACCAACACCCTCGCCAAGACCCTCTACAACGCCACCACCCTCAACGGCAGTTTCAGCCTGTCGAGCCACACGCTCACCTACACACCAAGTGATGCTTGGGGCGACAGTGCGATGATTGATCCCGCTGGCAGTTCGTATTACGACCGCACCTACGTCCGTTTCGATGACGGCACGAATGCCTCGCCGCCGGCACTGGTGCGTGTGCTCCAGTTTCTGGAGGACACCGAACCCACCGGGGCGCTCGATGGCGTGCCCGACAGTTGGATGATCAATTACTTCAGCAGCGCCACGCCAGTCGCCGGGTTTTCCGGCGCGGACAACGACGCCGATGGCGATGGCAAGACCAACGTGCAGGAGTTCCAAGGCAACACCAGCCCGCGCAATCCGCTTGATGCGATGCGCCTGACGAACTTCGCCCTGACCAATCTGACTTGGACAGCGCGCCCCTACGAACTCTACGAAATCCAGATGAGCACCAACCTCACCACGTGGACACGATTCGGCAATCCCATTCGCCCCACCACCAACGTCGTCACCACGGCCATCGCGACAAATACGGTCTTGCGTCAATTCTTCCGTGTCCGTAAAATCCCCTGAATGAAACTAATCATTGCGGTTCTATTGGCGGGCGCCATCGTGGTTGAGGCCAAACACATCGTCCTTCTCAGCGGCGACGAGGAATATCGCTCCGAGGAGAGCCTGCCAATGTTGGCAAAGGTCCTGGAGAAACACCACGGCTTCAAGTGCACCGTGCTCTACTCCATCAACAAAGACACCGGCGAGATTGACCCCAACACCAAGGACAACGAACCGGGACTCGAAGCGCTCGCGTCCGCAGACCTCTGCGTCATGCAATTGCGGTTCCGCGCGTGGCCGGATGAGCAGATGAAACAGTTCATTGACTACTATCGGTCGGGAAAGCCGATCGTGGCGCTGCGCACGAGCACTCACGCCTTCCGCTTCGCGCCCAATAGCGCTCATCTGAAGTTCAACGATTTCGGCAGGCAGGTCCTTGGCGAAAATTGGGTCGCCCACTGGGGCAAGCACAAGTTTGAAGCCACACGCGGCGTCACCGAGCCGGGAGCGGAACAGCATCCCATTCTTCGCGGCGTGACCGGCATCTTTGGCGACACTGATGTCTATGAAGCGTACCCGCCAACCGATGCGAAGATTCTCGTGCGCGGCCAGGTCTTGAAGGGAATGAAACCGGATGACCCGCCTGCTGACTACGAGAAGAAACGCGCCACCGACAAACAGCCGCAAGGCATCAACAACCCCATGATGCCGATTGCGTGGACCCGTCTGCACAAGAACGACGCTGGCAAGACGGCCCGGATTTTCACCTGCACAATGGGGGCTGCCACCGATTTTCAGAGCGAAGGATTGCGGCGCTTGGTGGTCAACGGCTGTTACTGGGCGTTGGGTCTGGAGAACAAGATTCCCGCCTGCTCCAACGTAGAGACCGTCGGCGAGTACCGCCCATCGTTCTACGGCTCCAACGGATTCAAGAAAGGCATGCGCCCATAATGCGGATCATCCGATATCTGGACGCACAAGGACAAGTCAGGTGTGCCGCCGAGCAACCCGACGGCAGTGCCCGAAATCTCACCGATAACTGGCAACTTACGAATCAGCGCGCTGATGTCCGCAAACTGCTCGCGCCGGTCGCGCCGGTGGCGATCTTTGCCATCGGGCTGAACTACCGTCAACACGCCGCCGAGACTCACGCGCCGATTCCGGAGTTTCCGGTGCTGTTCATGAAGAACATCGCCGCCGTCCAGAACCCCGGCGACCCCATCCTGATTCCACAACAGTTGCGCAGCGACGAAGTGGATTACGAGTGCGAGTTGGCGGTCGTCATCGGCAAGGCTTGCAAGAATGTTTCCCGCGCCGTGGCGCTCCAGCACGTGCTCGGCTACACCTGCGGCAACGACGTCAGCGCCCGCGATTGGCAGAAACGGCGCAGCGGCGGCCAGTGGTGCCGGGCAAAATCATTCGATACGTTTGCGCCGCTGGGACCGTGTTTGGTCACGCCGGACGAGATCCCCAATCCAAACGCGCTCCGCATCCGCACGTTGCTCAACGGCGAGGTGCTGCAGGAGAACAACACCAGCGACATGATCTTCGACGTGCCGGCGTTGATCGAATTTCTCAGCGGCAGCACGACATTGTTGCCGGGCACGGTTATCTTCACGGGCACGCCCAGCGGCGTCGGCATGGCGCGGACGCCGCCGCGTTACCTCGAACTGGGCGACGTCGTGACAGTCGAAATCGAGAAGATCGGCAAGTTGACGAACCCGGTTGCGTTAGAGGGTTGAGGGCAACAGAAATTTTGAATTTTGGACTGCCAATAGTTATCAGAAGATTTGCCATGAAAATGAATCTGTTAGCCATCAGTGGACTGTTGATTGCGAATGGGACACTGGCGGCGCCCGCTCAACCTCAAGCCAAGCCAGACCCGATCGCGCTCAAGGCGGCACCACTTATTTCTCGGTTGGAATCGGCCATCGCCGCGAAGGACAGATTCGTCGCGCTGGATATGTTGACCGAGTTGGGAACGCTGATTTCGAATGACACGCGCCTCGTTACCTGGCGAAAGAGCGTGGACAATTTGCCGGGGCCAAAGATGAATGTTGCCGTGGACCTTGGCGGCGGCGTGAAGATGGAGTTTGTGCTTGTCCGTTCCGGCTCGTTCACGATGGGCGCGGAGCGTCCCGCGGAAGCGAAGCCGGCGCACACGGTCACGTTCGTCAAACCGTTCTACATGGGCAAGTACGAGGTCACACAAGAGCAATGGGACAGAATGATGACCAACAATCCAAGCACGTTCCAAGGGCCGAAGAATCCGGTCGAACAGGTGAATTGGAATGATTGCCAGAGTTTCATCACCAATCTGAACGAGAAAGTCTCAGGCCGGAAATTCCGTTTGCCGACGGAAGCGGAGTGGGAATACGCCTGTCGCGCAGGCAACTCGAACGATTACTGTTTCGGGAGCAGCGAAAGCCTCTTGTCGGAGTATGCCTGGCACCTTGGCAACGCAAGCAACATGCTGCATCAGGTCGGCGAGAAGAAACCGAACGCTTGGGGCCTTTATGACATGCACGGCAACGTCTGGGAATGGTGTGAGGATCGGTTCCATCCCACCTACGAAGGCGCACCGACTGACGGCAGTGCGTGGATAGAAGGTGGTGAAACCAACCGCGTGGCTCGTGGTGGCTCGTGGTACAGCGAAACGTATGTTCTCCGTTCCGCCTACCGCGGCAGGCCCACTCCCAACTACCGTGGTGTCGTCTATGGTTTGCGCGTTGTGATGGAGACTCCGTAAACCCGTGGCTTCCCCGCCAATGCGCGTTGCGCTGTTTATTCCGTGCTTCGTGGACCAGTTTTATCCAGAAGTCGGAAAAGCGATGGTGGCCGTCCTGCGACGAGTCGGTGTCGAAGTCTGTTTCCCGTCCGAACAAACCTGTTGCGGCCAGCCGGCCTTCAACACCGGCTACTGGGACGAAGCGCGCACGCTGGCGAAACGCTACTGCGAAATCTTCAACAAGTACGATGCCATCGTCAGCCCATCCGGTTCCTGCACCGCGATGGTTCGGAACTTCTATCCGGAACTGCTTTCTCTTTCCTGTCATTCTGAGCGAAGCGAAGAACCTCGCAACAATTTGGCGCCAATGGCAGATCATTCAGAGATCCTTCGCTTCGCTCAGGATGACAAACAAAACGAGTCGGTGGCGCGTGTTTGCGCCAACACCTTCGAGTTCTCCGAGTTCCTCGTGAAGAAACTCAGCCTCGCCGATGTCGGCGCAAAATTTCCCGCAAAGGTGACGTACCACGATTCCTGTCACACCCTGCGCGAACTGCGATTGAAAGAAGAACCGCGCACACTTCTCCGCGCCGTGCAAGGACTGGAGCTGGTCGAGATGACCGAGGCGGAAACCTGTTGCGGATTCGGCGGCACGTTCTCGGTGAAGTTCCCGACGATCTCCACCGCGATGGACGACGTGAAATGCCAGTCCATCGTCGCCACCGGCGCGCAATACGTCGTCAGTGTTGATTCCAGTTGCCTGATGCAGATCGGCGGTTGGCTCCGACGACGGAATCTGCCGGTACAGACGAAACATCTCGCCGAGGTGCTGGCGCAAACATGAACGCCAACGCCCAACAATTCCGTCGCGCCACCGACGCAAAAGCCTTCGATTTGAATCACCGCGCCATCGTCGTGAAGAACACCAACACCTACCACGCTGCCGTCGCCCGCGGCCTCGCGCGGTTTGCCGACTGGGAGACCGCGCGCCGGCGCGCCGCGGCGGTGAAGTGGGAGGTGATGAACCACCTCGACCGCTACCTCGAACAGTTCGAGCGCAACGTGCAGGCCAAGGGCGGCCACGTTCACTGGGCCGAGACCGGTGCCGAGGCGTCACAGCTTGTTGTCTCACTCGCGAAACAACACGGCATCCGCAAGGTCGTGAAATCGAAGTCCATGGTCACCGAGGAGATTCATCTCAACCCATCGTTGGAGGCGGCGGGCGTCACTGTGTTGGAGACCGACCTCGGCGAGTATATCTGCCAGCTCCGCGGCGAGCCGCCGTATCACATCGTCACGCCGGTCATGCACCTGAACCGGGCGCAGATTGCCAAGACGTTCAACGAGAAATTTGGCACGTCGCTTGACGCGACCGCCGAACAACTTGCCGGCATCGCGCGAGAGAAATTGCGCGCTGAGTTCCTGGCCGCCGACATGGGTATCAGCGGCGGAAACTTCGCCGTCGCCGACACGGGGATGGTCGGCATCTGCACCAATGAAGGCAACGGGCGTCTCACGACGGCGTTGCCACGCCTGCACATCGCCATCGTCGGCATCGAGAAGCTGGTGCCGAGGCTCGAAGACCTCGCGTTGTTCTGGCCGTTGCTGGCGACGCGCGGCACGGGGCAATTTCTCACCGTCTATAACACGCTCATCGGCGGCTCGGAGAATTTCCACGTCATCCTGCTCGACAACGGTCGCACGAAATTGCTGGCCGACGTGGAGCAGCGGGACGCACTGCACTGCATCCGTTGCGGCGCGTGCCTGAACGCCTGTCCCGTCTATAAGGCGGTCGGCGGCCACAGTTACGGCACGACCTACCAGGGGCCGCTCGGCTCGATGATCACGCCGCACTTGCGCGGCTGGCAGGAGTGGTCGCACCTGCCCTACGCCAGTTCACTCTGCGGCAAGTGCGCCGATGTCTGTCCTGCCCACATTCCGATTCATCATCACCTTCTTCACAACCGGCGGAACAGCATCCGCCAGCATTGCGACTCGCCGCTGCAACGGCTCGCCTTCCGCATCTGGCTTTGGGCGATGCAATCGCCGGGGCTTTACGCCATCGGCGGCAAGTTGGTGCGTTTGGCGATGCGTCTCGGCATCGCGCAACCACTCGCGAAGGCGTGGACGGTACAGCGCGATTTGCCAGAGGCGCCGCAGGAGAGTTTCCGTGAGTGGTGGAACTCCACTGGCTGTCACCCTGAGCGAAGCGAAGGGCCTCTGCACCAAACGGCTGAGATTCTTCGCTCCGCTCAGAATGACAGCAAGAGGCAGACATGAACTTGGCGCGTGACAATATCCTCAATCGCGTCCGTGCCGCCGTGCGGACGAAAGCGCCGCGTCCGGCGGAACCATCCGCATCGGCAATCTGGCCGCCGATGGGCGAAGCGGAGGCGCGGTTCCGCGAGGAGTTCACGACGTTGAAAGGCGAGATCATCGAATCGTTGCCGGAGTTCCGCGCCGGGTTTGCGAAGATTGCGACGGACGGCAGTGAGTTGGCGGGCGCAGGCAACGCGACGGTGCGCGAGGCGGACCTCGGCGTGACATCGTGCGTGTGTCTCGTGGCGCAGACTGGTTCGATTGTCGTCGCATGCCGGTCGGGGGAGGAACGCGCCTTGTCGGCGTTGCCGCCGGTGCATCTGGTGGTGGCGCGGCGTTCGCAAATCGTGCCGGACTTGGACGCGGGAATTGGGGTGCTGCGACAGCAGTACGGTGGTGGTTTCCCCAGCCTCATCTCTGTGATCAGCGGTCCGAGTCGGACAGCGGACATTGAGAAAGTGCTGGTGCTCGGCGCACACGGGCCGAAACGGCTGGCCGTGCATTTTGTCAACACATGAGTCTGGAGTACGCCACAACTCAATTTGCGATTGACGGTGAGTTCCACGGCGCGGAGACATGGGGCAACGGCCACATCAACGACACCTACCGCGCCACCTACCGTCACAACGGCGCTGTCGTCCACTACATTTACCAGCGGATTAACCACAACGTGTTCCGCAACCCGGAAGCGATGATGGACAACATCGCGCGCGTGACGGCACACCTCCAGAAGAAACTCGGCCCACGCGCCGCGCGGCACGCATTGACGCTGGTGCCAACGCGAGAAGGCGCGTCATTCTGCCGCGACAAGGAAGGAAACTGTTGGCGCACGTACCATTTCGTCGCAGGCGCCCGCACTCACGACACCATCCAGACCGCGCGACAAGCATACGAGGCGGCGCGCGCGTTCGGCGAGTTCCAACGGCTGCTGGCCGACTTACCGTCGCCACGACTAAAGGAAACGATTCCGGATTTTCATCATACGCCAAAACGTTTCGCCGCGTTGGAGTGCGCCATCGAAGCTGACGTTGCCAAGCGTGCGGTCTACGCCGACGCGGAAATCCGCTTTGCGCTGAAACGCAAGCCGCTTTGCAACATCCTCCTCAATGCAAATCTGCCGGAGCGCGTCACCCACAACGACACGAAGATCAACAACGTTCTTCTCGACGATGAGACCAATGAGGGAGTCTGCGTAATTGATCTCGACACGGTGATGCCGGGCTTGGCGCTATACGATTTTGGCGACATGGTTCGCACCGCGACCTGCCGCGCCGCCGAGGACGAACGCGATCTGGGCAAGATTCACATGGAACTGGAACTGTTCGAGGCGCTAGCCAGCGGCTATCTCGCGGCAACCAACGGTTTCCTCACACCCGCCGAGCGAGCATTGCTGGTGGCGTCTGGCAAACTTATCACCTTCGAGAATGGCATCCGTTTCCTCACCGACTACCTGCAAGGCGACATCTACTTCAAAGTCCACCGCGCCGGCCACAACTTCGATCGTTGCCGCACCCAATTCAAACTCGTCGAATCCATCACCGCGCAGGAAGACGAGATGGCGCGCGTCGTGACCCATTTGGGCTGAGCACCCGTTTTGCCGCTCTGCGGAAACGGCGAAGGAGTGCAACAGAATTTACTTGCATTGCGAATGCTTCGGTGCATTATGCGCGAAGATTTTTCGGTCGGGTTGTGGTAACTAAGTTGACGAAAGGAAATTGATTATGAGGCGGTCAATCACGGCGGTCAATCACGGCGGTCAATCACGGCGGTCAATCACGGCGGCGGTTTGATTCTTTACACGCGCTAGAACGGTCCGCGTCACTTTTTCAAGCTTTCTTTGGCAGTTCCGTCCATGTAGCTCTGCTTTTGTTATTCTGTGGGCTTGTCATGCCGGCAATGGCGCAGACCGCTCCGCGCAAAGCCGCGATCTTCGTGGCGAATCATGCTGACAAGGCTTTCGATGACAAACTGGCGGCATTTGCGGATTTCATTACAAGTAGGTTTACGGACAAAGGCTTCAGCGTTCTCAGCCGGGAAGTCTCGACAGACGCTTTGAGCAGTCTGCTCAAGGACAGCAAACAAACTGACGCCGATCAACTTCTGAGCAACAACTCGACGGTGTTGCGATTGGGACAGATGTTGGGTGCGGATTATCTCATCGTGGCTTCAATCGCTTCGTTTGGCTCGGACAAGAAGTCAGTGGAAGCCTACGGTGTGAAGACTGTGAACATCACTCACAATCTGCGCGTGACGTACAAGATTATGGATGGAATGCACGGCGGCACCTTGGCCAGTGACACGGTGAAAGCAAGCAAGACGCAGCGATTTACAGAAAACAGCCGTGAGGAGGCTGGCGACCTTATCAACGGCCTGTTGGAGGACGCCTCGATCCAAGTAGCCGAAAGCCTCGGTAAGAAAGACGTCAAGACAGCGTCTGCGCCAATGGGGGCAGTCGAGTTCAGCGTCTCCTGCGGGATGCAGGACTTGGCACAGTTGCCAGTGAGTATCCCCGATGTGCGGCTTGCAAAAGACAACACGGTTGTCGTCGGAAAAGACAAGCTCGAAGTGCAGGCTTTGGATGTCACGGTGGAACTCGATGGGGTAGTCGCAGGTTCTGCACCGAGCACCTTCAAAGCGCCGCCGGGGTTGCACAAGATACGGTTGTCGCGTGAAGGTTTCACTCCATGGGAGCGCACAATCAACGTCGTCGAAGGCCAGAAATTGAAGGTGGCGTTGCAGATGAGCGATGCCGGCTACCAGCGTTGGAAAGATAATACTGCGTTCCTTCACTCGCTGGAAAATGGCAAGACGTTGACTGACGCCCAGGCGGAGAGAATCAGGGGCGATGCGCAGCGGTTGCGGCAGAGTGGCTACAAGGTGGATGTGAAGGTTGATACGAAGGAGGGGTTCGTGACACAGCAGAATCAGAGTCTCTTCTCTCAATTGCCGGCCTCTGCCCAATTGCCTCCCCCTGTGCCCGTCAACCCCCCATCCCGCTGAGTGCATAATGATTTCAGGAGAATTGCCATGAAGAAAAACGCACTTGTCGTCACTCTGTTTACCGCCGCGCTTTTTGCAGCGCCGGCACAAGCCCAAAAGAACACGCTCGGACTTGCCCCTGTCGAGCCGGCACCGGCTTTGGCGGCAGCCGTTATGAAAGAAGGCAAGGCCAACCAATTGGATCAAGTCCTGCAATCCTTGGATGAACAGTTGGTGGACCGCATCAATGCGACGCGCAAGTTTGAAATCGTGGCGCGGGGCGACCTGAAAATCCTTCTTACCGAGCAAGCCTTTGCCAATTCCGGCAATGTTGACGCTGCTGACAAGAACGCCGCCCAGCAATTCAAGGTGGCGGGAGCCAAGTATTTTCTCGCAACGAAAGTGGACGGTTTCAAGGATTTTAGCGAGGTCCTTCCCGGTGGCGAGACCGGGGGGACTGCCACCATTCGAAAACTCAGTCTTTCCGCAGTTGCGAAGATTTACGATGCCACTAGAGGGAATCTGCTCGAATCGGTGAGCTTTTCAGAACCCGTCAGCAAGGATGATCGAAGGCTCAGCCCGAAACGAGCTGCTGAACATGCCGCGTTCAGTGACGAGTTATTGGTAGGCGTTGCCCGCGAGATGGCAGACAAGATCGCCAATCGCGTCGCGGACGTGATTTTTCCCGCCAAGATCATCGCCAAGATCGCCAAACAGGTCACCATCAATCGCGGCGACGGCACGGGCATTGCCGCTGACCAGATTTGGAACGTGTGTGCTGTGGGGAAGGAGCTAAAAGACCCGGATACGGGGGAGGTCTTGGGGGTGCAGGAGGTTGTGGTTGGCAAGGTGAAAATCACCAGCGTCCTGCCCAAGGTGTCCAATGCCGAAATCCTCGGTGAAGACAACGGCATCGCCGAGGGTGCTATTGTGAGGCCGGCGAAACCATAAACTGTTCATTAAGGAGAGGGTTGGGCTATGAATGAGACGAAGAACCTGATTCGAGTTTTGGTCGCGGTTAGTGTTGTGGGGATTTTGGGGAGCGGTTGCCAGACATACAAGACGCAAGCCAAGTCCATGACCAGCGCATGGTCCGCGGGGAACATGCAACAAGCCGCCACGGAATTTGGAAAAAAAGCGAACGCCTTGGGACCCACGCATTCCGTCATCTGGCACTTGGAGGCTGGGGCGGCTTATCGAGCGGTGGGGGATTTTACAAACAGCAACCGCCACTTCGATGCTGCTGAGGCGCAAATCGACAAATTCGATGAGGAAGCCAAAGTCAAGGTTGGAGTCGAGGCTGCCGCGATAATGTCCAACCAACAGAATCTGCCATACACCGGCCGTTCCTACGACAAGATCATGCTGCACACGTATCAAGCGTTGAATTATCTGTCACTCGGAGAAGCTGATAAGGTGCGCCCGGAAATCATCCGCGCCTATCAATGCCAGCAGGATGCTGTCGAAGATAACAAGCAGCGCATTGAAAAGGCACAGGAAGCGGCACAGAAGAGCAAAGACAGCGCGTACATCGAAAAGACCAAGGCCAATCCGAAATTCGACGAGTGCCAACAAACTGTGCTCAAGGAGATCGAGGGATTCAGCTTCTACGCCGACTATGTCAATCCGTTTACAGTCTATCTGGATGGACTCTACTTTCTTCACGCAGGGGTTGATGGATCGGATTTGGAACGAGCGCGCAAATCATTGAGCCGTGTTTTCGAGCTTACTGGAAGCAACAAATTCATTCAGGCCGATTTGCAGTTGGCGGAAAACGGTGGGAATGCAAAGCCGAGTCCTTGCACGTACGTCATTTTTGAAACGGGACAAGCGGCAAGCCGCGACCAGATTCGTATTGATATTCCCATCATCATCATCAAGCTCTCGTATGTGGGCACGGCATTCCCGAAACTGGCGCTTCACAATGATCATGCCAGCGAGTTGACAGTGAAGGCGGGCGATGTGGAGGAAAAGACGTTGTCACTTGCCAGCATGGACTCGGTTGTGGCCTTGGATTACAAGAATGAATGGCCAGTCATCCTTACAAAAACGTTGATTTCAACGGTTGCGAAGGCGGTGGCGGATTATGCCGTCAACGATGCTGTGTCCAAAAGCACTGACAACATCTTCGTGAAGTTGGGTGCAAGAGTCGCTACCGCAGCTATTCAAGCCTCAGTCAATATCGCCGATACCCGTAGCTGGACGACGCTGCCCAAAATGTTTCAGGTGGCTCGCATTGCAACGCCGCCGGACCGCAAGCTTGTTCTGTCCACTTCCAGCGCAGCACCCGTGGAAGTCGCCCTCATGGATGGAGTTGTCAATGTGGTGCATGTCCGATCCATAACCGCCAACGCGCCGCTGTTGGTCAACCAGTTCAAACTAAAATGAAATATACATCCTCGTTTCTCGCCAGCGTTGCGGCTTTGACAGTCGCATTACTTCATAACGGTTGTACGACGGTAAACACAGTTGAGCCAGCCCAACCAGTGGCGCAGCGGCAAATGCTCGCAGACAAGCGGGTCATTACCGATACAGGGCTTTATGGCCGTGTGCGGCCTGTCGGGGTTAACACCGCCGTCGTCTCCACCGGCTTCCTCAAAATTCAAGTCGAGGTGCAGAACCTCAGCAGCAGCGTTCAAGCTTTCGCGTATCGCATCGAATGGTTTGATGCCAATGGCATAACGGTCAACACACCAACAAGCACGTGGATTGATCGTCAGATTCAGGGCGGCGAAAGCCTGATGCTGACGGGCATTGCGCCGACGGAAACCGCAAAAGACTTCCGCGTTAATTTCATTGCAAGATAAACAACAGCGAACGAAAGGAACAACACCGATGAAATCAAAACTCAGCTTCTATTTGCTCACCTTGGCCTGCCCTCTCATCTGGGTGGGCTGCGCAACTGCGCCTCACGTCGTGGAGGGACCCAACAGGGTGCCGACGATGGGAATCAGCACTGCGGACTTCGCCGCGAAGGCGGATGATATGATTCAGTCGCTCGTGGAATCGTCCGTTCTCGACAAGTCACCGCGGAAGCCTGCGATTCTTGTCGTCGGACGAATCGCGAACAACACGGCGCAGCAGCTCGACACCGATTTATTGGCCAAGAAGATTCGCGTGGCCTTGAACAAGAGCGGCAAAGCCATGACTGATACAACCGGTGGAGCCTTGAGCGATCCCGACTTCACGCTCTCCGGCAAGATCATCCAAGGCCAGACCCGTTATGGGAACCTCCGAGAATCGTCCTTTACGTTCCAACTGTCGTTGTCAAATCCGCAGGGACTCGCCGTCTGGGAAGAGGAGAAGGAAATCATAAAACAAAGCGAGAGACCCGCAGTTGGTTTCTGAGCCAATCAGCGTGGAGATGATAACCATGAAAGCTGACCGCCACTTTCGTATCGCCAGTGTGACCGCGCTGCTCGCCCTGTTCAGCGCCGGTTGTACCGGTCCAAACTATACCACCAGTGCCTACCAGCCCGGCCCCACCATCGGTCGCGGCATTGGCGCCGGGGCTGGCGCCGTTGTCGGCAACGCTGCCGGTGCGGTTGTCGGAGCCGGCGAAGGATTCGTCGGTGGTGTTGCCGCTCCATTCAACACGAGAACGCACATCGTGCGCCGCTGGCGCACAGAAGTGACAGCCGATGGCCGCACCATTCAGGTGCCGGAAGACATCCTCGTGGATGCCAACGGACGCCCTGTAGTTCCGCCGCGCGAGAATCCAGCGCCAGCAACGGCACAGCCGACCACGAATTTTGGCCCGAAATAAGAGTGCGAAGGGTGGAGGAGATCATGTATCCCTCAAATGTCTTCCGCATCGGCGCGTTGGCAACGGGCATTGCTATCAGTTGCCTCTTGGCATCGGCATACAAGGCAAACGGGCAAGGTCCAAGCGATCTTCTGAGAAACCTCACAAAGGGGAAGGTCTCTGGGTCCTCGCAGCAGGGGGCTTCCAGCAGGGAGAGAAGCGCCGAAGAACAGCGGTCCTCATCGCTGGCCAAGGAGATCATTGAAGGCAGGACGCCCGCGGAACTCCAAGAGAGATGGAAAAGCAAATACGGTTCAACAGTTACGGCTGCTGGTCCACAACGGGGAAGGGTGATTGATAATGACCGATTGGAACTCCCGCCATTTAGCAGAGCGCGTGTCACGCTGAGGTCTTACTGCTTGGATCGGCCATTGCCTGCCCCTGCCTCTGGAGAAAAAATGCACTTGATAGAGGTCAGCAGGCTTCTATCAGGAGACTTCGTGCCTGTTTTTGAAAAACTGATGAGCTATTCGGCCTTACATCCTGAGAAGTCACGGCAGATACAACGCATCGTATGGGTGATGAGATTTCTGAGCGAAGCGACTTATGTTCCCTCCTTCGACTTGGTCCCTGAGGACAAAAGGTTATTGGAGGAGATTTCTCCGGGCAGCGTCGAGGTGATCGAGAATCAGAAAAGGAAGATTCAGGTCCAACGGGAGATGTCGAAGGTAATGGATGCCTTGCTTGATAAGGCGCTTCCAGGGGAGGTCAAAGGTGTGCTGGGGCAACTGTCCCGCTCGGGTTACGATATGAACCGTGCTCCCCGCGATCTCACGACGGCCGATGAGATGGTGGGTAGAACATTGGCGATTATCAACGGGATGACTCCCACGGGTGAGATCCCAAAGGATAACAGTGAATACACCCTGCTTTCGGATGATCTTGCGGTGAAAACAGAGCATCCCGGCGGAGCCAGCGGAACGCGCCTCCTTGTGGCAAATCCGACTCCTGAAGCGAAGACCATGGACTTCAAGCGATACGCCATACAGTCTCCCCGCAACACCCAGCGTCTGGGGATCGGCGGAATTGAGCGGGTAGAATGGCCGGAAGCAGGAGAGGTTCGGAAGAATCAAATTCCGGTTTTAAGTTTCCCGCTCCCAGGGAATCCATCTGAACGAATTAAAAAACGCAAGTTTTTTGGGTTTGGGTCAGATTGGATCGTTTATAGGGATAAAGAACTCACACAGCCTGTAAAGTGTGGCGGATTGTGGAAAAAACATGTAGGTGTTGATTGGCCTGCCGATGCTGAGCCTCCAGAGGATGTCTATGCAGCAGAGAAGGGTGAAGTTAAAGAGATTGCGTTAGCACAAAGAGACACACCGGAGTGGGCGCAAAGAATCATAATCTACCATGCGGATTTTCCCATTCCGTTCACCACTATTTACGAGCACGTCATTCCGGATACGAAACTGAAAACCGGTCAAAAAGTGCAGAAAGGTGAAAGAATCGCAGCCATTGCTGATATTGTCTCTGGTCCTAAGCATCATAGTCCTAACCATCTCCATTTCGGCGTTAGAACAAACTCTTATGATGCAACGCTTTCACAAAGAGGAGCACTTCCACAAAAAAGGGGGTCAGAAGATACGACTTGCAATGATGATCCTTTATTCCCCGACAAATTCTTAGACCCTGAAACACTGAACTATGAAATCGCGCATCCTCTTACCACCCAAGGGCAAAGTCCTCCTGGGGCAACTCAACCACCTGATGCTAGTTCTGTTGTGGACGCCGACTTAGCCAAGAAGGTGATGGATTACGCGCTGCTAAGTAAGGCTGTTTACAATCCCAAGTGTATGGGGACCAATGGATGGGTAGCGTTTACTCCTCAGAAGCCAATCAAGATCAAGTTTGCGTTGCCGACGGATACAGCTTTACGCCTCGATATGTTAGTGAATAATGCAACTGCCAATACCACACCGGCGACAGGGACGCCTAACTCTAGCTTCTATGCTCAAGCGTTTCGAAAGAACGAGAGTGTCGTAATCGCCTTCCGGGGGAGTGACGACTTGGGTGACATACTAACTGATCTTGAAGCTTTCTTCTGGGGCAAGCCGGAGCAGTATTCAGAGGCGCTCAAGTTTGTAGAGGATTGTCAGGCAGCCGGGATAAAGGATGAGAACATCACTTTAACGGGACATTCTCTTGGCGGAGGCCTGGCATCGTATGCGGCGTTCTATTACAAAATCCCCGCAACTGTCTTCAACTCTGCCGGATTGGGGAGCGGCTTGAGAGCGAATGCGAATGTCGCCCAAAATTTACACAATCAAGACCTTGTTCGGAACCTCATCATGGAGCGCGATCCGATCTCCAAGGCCGTCACCGATAAGGGGAACCAAGTCGGTGTGATTTGCAAGCTTAGTCCGTCAAAGGAAATCGAGAAGGAGGTGGAGTTCTTGCTTGGAGCACCAAGTTTTGGTGCCGGAGGCCCTGCGATGGGAGCTTTCAACCCTGGTGTTGCTCTCGGAAGAGCGTCTCACACTGCTATTCGCTATCACAGCATGGAGGCGCTGATTCTCTCGCTACAAGCGTTGATCAAGTAGCAGCATCGAATACTCACCATGGTCGAGTTCTGCCAACTGATAGAAACGAGCGGGAAACGCATTCGAATCCATCACCGCGCAGGAAGACCGCATGGCGCGCGGTGTCGAACGCGTCAGTTCTTGATTTGCAGGTTTAGGGAGCGTCGGTCGGAGGTTTGCCGGCAGCGGGACGAGTGAACTTCTCGCCGTACTTGGTGAAGCCGGGGACGAAGCCGCCGTTCGAGAGGAAGAACTGGCCGTTCTCGATTCCCATGAACCGATCCAAGCGGTCGGCTTTGCCAGTGCCGTCACAACTGAAACTGGCGGTCGTCAATTCCTGCCACTTGCCCTCGGCGGTGCGAAGCCATTGGTTGCCGAACAACGCCTTGCGCTGAAAATTACCGGTGCCGCCGAAGTCTTCGTTGAAACTGTACAGGCCGCGAAGCCGGCCGCCGTCCTTCGGCGCTTTCCAACTCGAAATCAGCATCCATTGCTTCTTTTCCGGATGAAACCAGTACCCGGAGTAAACCGTATGCGTCACATCGGTCGGTTTCGCCGTCACGATGAAACGTTGGCGCTCACCGGTCTTCCACGGATACACCAAATGACTATGTCCACCAGTGCCTTCGTGGCCGAAGTCGCCGGCAACAACACCGTCGCCTTTTGCGACGAGCGTCACGCGGTTGGTCTCCGCGACTTTTTTGCGGTCAATCGCCTCGCTCCCGCTGTCCCAAACGCTGAAGATGATTCGCCGTTCCGTCAGGCTGTTGACTTGCATCCCGAAATATCCGCGGTGCCAACCGGTCGCCATGTAATACGTCGGCACCGGGTCCAGCACCGCCGTCACCTCGCAATAAAACGCCGCAATCTTCGCCTCTTTTGATACCGGATAAAACAGGTGCGCGGACGCGGCGTTGCGGCGCGGCTTGAGATTGAAGTGCGCATCTTTCATCGCCGGGCCGTCAAGCAGCAACGCATCGAGACGGACGTTCGAGCCGCCGAGCAACTCCAGCGCGAACCGTTGATAGCCCGGCGCGGCGATGTTGAACACGCCGAAGTTCGCCTGTCCGTTGACGACAGACGCATCGCGTGTTTGTCCCGCAAGCGTCAGTCGTAGCCGCGCGCCGGTCGTGGGCGAAGCGACGACGCAATGCAGCGTGCCGTTGTTCCTGATCAACCCGTACCACGCGACCTTCTGCGACGGTTCGCTCCAGTCCGTCACGCCGGCCTGCGAGGAAACACGCGCCTTGCCCTCGCGCGGTTCCAGATACGCTGTGAACGCCGGGACGCGCAACTCCGCTTGCGCGGTGACGACACCAAAAGCGGTCAACGCTAACACGAACTTGTCCATGACGACGTTGAAGCTATCGGTTTATCGCGCGCCATTCAACAAGGATGTGCTATGATGTGCGGCATGAATCAGCGAAACAGTCTCATCGCAGGCATGATGTTGATGGCGGGCGGTTGCGCGGCAGTCACGCCACCGACGACCACCACAAACGCGCCCCCGACGCCGCCGGTGCAAAAAATCAACCAACTCGACGCGGTCTTCGAGGCGGTGACAATGGTGCCGGTGGCAGCGTCGCCGAAGGCGTGGACTGATCTCACTGTGTTGGAGGCGGTGCCACATGGGTCGCGGGTCAACCGCGGCGATGTGCTGGTGAAGCTCGACCTCGATAGGCTGCGCGACTACATCCAAGACATGGAACTCGATCGTCCCGCTGCCGCGTTGGCATTGCAACTGGCCACGGTCGAGACAGAAAATCTCCAGCAGACGACGCCGTTCAAACTCGACGCCGCCAAACGCGCACAGCGCGTCGCGACAGAAGACCTCGCGTATTTCGAGAAGACCGGCCGCGCGCAGAAGGAGAAGGCGGCCAACTACAGCGTCAAGTCCGCGCAACAGCGACTCGCCAACGACAAGGAAGAGTTGAAGCAGTTGCAGAAGATGTACAAGGCTGACGATCTGATCGAGGAAACCGAGGAGATCATTCTGAAACGCCAGAAGTTCGCGGTTGAGATGGCCGAGTACAACCTCGAATCCGCCGCGCTCAACGCAGAGTGGAGTTTGCAGAACACGATTCCGCGCGAGGCGGATTTCTTCAAGGCGCAGAAACGCGATCAGGACGCGGCGCTGTCGCTGTCCGAACGGACGTTGCCCGGCAACCTCACCAAGAAACAGTACGAGCTTGAGAAACTTAAACGCGACCAGAAAAAAACCGAGAAGCGACTCGCCGACCTGAAAGCGGACTTGGAGAACCTGACGCTCCGCGCGCCGGTGGCCGGGCTGGTTTACTACGGCGCCTGCGAGCTCGGGAAGTGGACGACCGGCATCAATGTCGCGAAGAAACTCGTGCCGGGCGGCAAGTTGATGCCCGGTGAAATCATCATGACGGTCGTCGTGCCTGACAAATTGCGATTGAAGGCAGTCATCCCGGAAAGCGAATTGGGACAGTATAAGCCCGGACAGGAAGGCACGGCCACTCTGGTGTCGGCGCCTGACCGGAAATTCAGTATCCGCTTGGACGAGATTGCCCCTGTGCCGTTGCTGACCGGCGGATTTGAGGCGCGCTTGTCGGTGCGCGGCGCAACGCCGGCGCACGTGACACCGGGCATGACCTGCAAGGTCTCCTTCGACAAATCGTCGCGATGATTCAAACACATCTCATCAACGCCCATTCTCTCTGCGGCGCGGTGGGGACACCGCGCCCTACCGAGGTCTTGGTAGGGCGGGCTGTCTCAGCCCGCCGCTTCGATTGGTTTATGAGATGAGTGTTCGTTACTGCATTGTTTGGCTGTTGGGCGCAACCGCTGTGTGGGCGCTCGATCCCGCGAGTCTGAAGCCGGTGCCGCGCGAAGAGTTGGAAACGTCAATTAAGCGCGGCGTGGAGTTCTTGGTCAAGAGCCAAAACGCGAGTGGGGCATGGGGTTCAGGGCACAAGACCAAAGGACTCAACGTCTATGCGCCAGTGCCCGGAGCGCACGAGGCCTTCCGCGCCGCGGTCACGGCAATGTGCATCGAAGCGTTAATCGAAACCGGTGCGGCTGACAACGGTGCCGCAGCCAAGTCGGCACTTACCAAAGGCGAGGCGTGGCTATTGGCGAACCTGCCGAATGTGCGGCGAGCAGACCAGACCGCGATCTACAACGTCTGGACCCACGCCTATGGCATCGCCGCGCTCGTGCAGATGCACCGGCGCGCCGAGCCGTCGCGACGGAAACAGATCGAGGAATTGATTGCCGGGCAGATCAAGTTTCTGGAGCGGTTCGAGTCGGTCAACGGCGGCTGGGGTTATTACGACTTCAAGATCGGCGCGCAACAGCCGGCGACGTCGTCGCCGAGTTTCGTCAGCGCCACGGTGTTGATTGCGTTGCACGAGGCGCAAGAAATTGGCATCGCGGTTCCCGCGAAGTTGGTGCAACGCGCCGTCGCCTCGATTCAGCGGCAGCGCAAGCCCGACAACACCTACCTGTACGCCGAGGATTTTCGTTTCCGCACAATGACTCCCATCAACCGCGCCGGCGGCAGCCTTGGCCGGTCGCAGGCATGCAACCTTGCGCTTCGGCTCTGGGGCGACAAAACGATCACAACAGATGTGCTCGTTGAATGGCTCGACCGCTTGGTGGCGCGCAACGAATGGTTGTCGTTTGGCCGCAAACGACCGGTGCCGCATGAGTCGTGGTTTCAGGTGGCCGGTTACTTTTACTACTACGGCCACTACTACGCGGCGTTGTGCGCGAATCAATTGGACGCGGAGCGTGGCCGTGCCGCGAAAGCCAAACTGGCGGCGATCATCGTGCCGTTGCAGGAAAAAGATGGTTCGTGGTGGGATTTTCCGCTGTACGACTACCATCAACCCTACGGCACCGCGTTCGCCCTAATGACGCTCACTCATTGCACCAAGCGAACCCCTGCAACTCCGTAGGCAGACAACATCAGGTTGCCGCCGTCGAGTGTCAGCCGTGTGCTGTCGAATACGTTCTCCATGCGGTTGTTGGTTGCTAACCTGAATGTCGCGGCTGAGTTAGCGGAGTTGATCAGGAACAGATAGCGGCTGCCTTTGTGGAGAAACTCGGCGGCTGTCCATGATGGCATCTTGATCTGACGCTCGGTGCGCTCGCGGTCGCTCGTCGTGACGGCTTCCACGCCGCCGCCCAGTTGAACCGTCGCCGGGCCGCCGCCCTTGACCAAGTCAACCTTGATGTCGGTGCGGCGTTCGCCGAACAGGAACACCTGCGCCAGAGCGCGCGGGCCGTTGAGTTCGCGGGCGCACTCGGCGTAGGCGTCGTACCAGAGTTGCCACGTGCGTTTGACTTCTTTGCGTTTGAACAATGAAAAGATGCAAACGCCTTTGGCGCCACTGGCGAGACCAAGATAGACATCGTGGCGGACCCAACTGCGAATTTCGCCTTCCTCGCCCGGTTCCGGGTCGTGAATCAACTCCGGCATGACCAGTGCGAGAGCTTTCGGTCGCACGGCGAGCTCCTGTTCGACGCTCCAGCGCACCCACGCCCGGTCACGCTTTTTGCCGGACAGATTGACGTAGCAACCCTTGGCGATGACATCCACGTGCCGCGCGAACGTCTCCAGCCGCTTCGCGTCGCTGTGGTTCGGGTTGTAGTGAAAGATGGGGCGCTGCTGTGGATCATTCTTGCGGATGGTCGCGCAAACGATTTCCAGATACTTCATCTCCTCCTTGCGCCACGGGCGCAGTTCTTCCGGCGTGACGGCCCACCAGACAATCTCCTTGTGCGGCGCGAGTTCCTTCATCTGTTGCTCGACTTGCGCGCGGAGGCTCGGCTCATCGAGCTTGTATTTGTCGGGCTTGTCGTCCTTGAACGTAATGCGCGGCCCGATGTGCGCGACCACCGGCCAGCCGTTGGAGAAACAACGTTGAAGATACGGCATCTGATTCCCGTACACCGGCCCGGCCACCGTGAAGCCGTTGGTCAGGTCGCGCGACGGGTCGCCGGAGTACCCCATGAACGGCAATTTGTCGCCGTGCGGGTAAATGCCATCAGCCATCGCGGCGCTGCACAGTATCGCAAGAATCAACGTTGCCTTGGGAAAGGTTGTCATGGGTGCTCAGTTGGACGGTGGGCGCTCGCCTTGGTTCTCAAACCACTGGCGAAGGAAAAGGCGGTCTGGCTCGTCTTTGGCCCGGCAGGTTTTCGCTTTCATGCGCCACAGCAGAGATGGGGAGGCAAACGGGATCGGCACGTCATTCACGGTCACGGTCGTGATCTCGCGGGCCGCTTCGTCATACTCAATCCCCCCGGCGGATTTCATCAAGTCCACGATGATCTCGTCAGCCACCCGAATCACGGCGGATTGGTCCAGGTCGCCGGGGGTCAACTCACGCACGGCGTTGTCCGGCAAGTGACTCAACGCTTCATAGACGCGCCGTTCATTGTCGCTGCCCGTCGCGACCAGCAGATCCACATCCATCGTCTGGCGCACGTAGCCGGCCGCGCGCATGGCAAACCCGCCGATCACGATGTAGGCGGCGCCGGCCGTGTTCAACCACCGGCACAACGCCACCAGATCGGCCAGCGTCGGTTCGCGCGGCTCTAGTTCGGACGGCGGCGTGTGATCATTTTCCATAACCACTCATCTGCAGCTTCATGCGTCGCAAACCGATGCACCCCGCGTGGCACCCGCAGTCCGCCGAAGACTTTCCGCCACTGTTGCGCATCGGCCACATCCCGTGGCGCAACGGCCAACGGCGCCGTCACGCCCGTGCGACGGCCAACAATCCGGCCCGGGGTTTCCTCCAAGTTGATCGGCTGTTTCATCGGCGAGCCAGACTATCACGGCTTGGGTTTGCCGGCAACCGACTCCTTTCGCCACCCCGCGTAGTCGAACGACGGCAGCGATCTGAGTTCACTGCACAGTTCCGCGGAACAGGGATAGCCCATCTTCTTGAAGTACGCGCTGAGATCGGCCTTGGCGTGGTGCGAGTAACGGCGCACGAATTCGTCTTGCTTCGCTTCCAGGGCCGTCTTCGGCGCAACGGGCGATGTCTGATACGACGCGAGCGTCTGCTGGAGCGGCGTCCAGCCGAACTTGTGGAGCAACACAATGAACGCCGAGAGTTGGTGGAATGGATCGTCGCTCGGCGGATTGGCGAACCGACGGTCAAGACACTCCAGGAATTTCGCGCCATCAATCGCGGGATGGCCGGTGCCGCGCGGTTTGCCGACGATGTGCTCCATGCAGTAGAGCGAGAAGAAGTTCACGGTCACTTCCGTCTGGCCGGGGAACGTCCACATCGGGGATTGATGGTTGTGGCCGAGTTCGTGGAAGAACCCCCAGTCGCCTTCAACGCGCAGCTTGGCGAGGTCGGTGATCATCGGTGCCGAGGCGAGGTGACACATGAACGGATAGCCGGAGTGCATCCAGCCCGCGCTGATCTGGCGGTCGGGCACGACGCGCTCCTGCGCCGTGCGCGGTGGCCAGCCGACGAGCCAGTCTTGCGCGGCAACAACTTTATCCCACCACTCTAGCAACGCTGTCGGATCATCCATCGTGCGAATCTGGCTGGATGGGAAATGCAGAATCATGTTGTGTCCGACCAGTTCGCCCCACGGCGCGGGCTTGTTGCAGAGCGTTTTCCAATTCGCGACGGGCGTAATGCCAAGCACAAAGAACGGCGCTTCGAGCACGTTGTCGAAACGCAGGTTGAATGTGCAGTTGGTCGTAGGCTTCACGACGACGAAGATCGGCCCGCCGAAGGCGTTGGCGACCGTCGTCGGCTTCGAGGTGATTGGAAATGTGCGCGCGATGGACGGAAACCGTTTCCATTCCGTGTTCTTTTCGTAAAACAATCGGTCCGTGTGACAACCGATGCGAATCTCGACGCTCACGTCTGACGGCAACGCTGTCTGCGGTGTCACGGTCACCACTTCTCCTGCATTGGCGTAGAGGCCGGTGCTCTGCCAGCGTTGCTTCGAGCCGCTGAACGCGAAGATGCGTGTTACGCGCGGTGAACTGTTCGACGCGATGCCCGGAAAATCCGCCGCCGCCGGATGTGCGCGCACCTGCGCCGCTGGCAGGGCCATGTAATCGTTGATCTGCTTGACCAGTGCCTTCTTTGCAGACGGATCGTTCGGCACGGCAAACGGCGCATTTGCCTTCGGCTGAACCTGCAAGACGGTTACGGCGAGGATCAACAACAAGTTCATGCGTCCCCCTTGGTCTTGAAGACCGGTAGCGAGATGTTCCAGTAAATACCCGCGAGACGCAGGCCGAGCACGAACGCCGCGCCGGCTACCGAGGCGGTCGTGATGCCCACGCCGAGGACGTTCACTGCCACGCACAACGCCGCGCCCGCCATCGCCGCGGTGGCGTACAGCCGAATCTCGGTGCGGAAAACCAGCGGCACTTCGCCGGTCAACACGTCGCGCAGAATGCCGCCCGCGACGCCGGTGACAACGCCGAGCAACACGGCCACGGGTGCGGAGAACTCCATCGCAAGACCCTTTTGCGTGCCGGTTATGGTGAATGCAGCCAGCGCAAAAGCATCGGCCACGAGCAGCGCGCCCATCGGCAATGCCCACTGGCGTGCGACGAGAAACGTCAGCAGCGCCGCGACGGCGGCATTGAGCAGCAACCAAGGCCCCCGCAGCCAAAAGACCGGCGTATCGCCGACCAACACATCACGCACCGTGCCGCCGCCAAAGGCCGTCACCAGCGCCAGCACCAGTACGCCGAACAGGTCAATGCGTTTGCCGCGCGCCGCCAGTACGCCCGTAATGGCGGCCACAAACACGCCGACATGATCCAGCAACGGTTGCATCAGCGTTCAGAGTTCCTTGTCATGGCATGTCGAAAGCGTAGCTGGCCGGGGCGTAGGCGGGCAAGTGGAACTTGAGTTGACCCGCCTTGATTGCGACGGGCTTGCCGGTTTTGTCGCCGCGAAGGTTGATGGGCGTGGCGGTGCGAGCCTTCAGCCCGCTGACCACCACCTCGCCGGTGACGCCGGTTTGTTCCCAGACGCGGAGCAACGTCGGTGTGTACGCGGTGACAAGCACGCCGGGGCGCGAGACGCTGATGCCGGCTTGGGTCGCGGGCAGTTTACCGTCGGGGCCATAGGAGTATTCCGCCAACAGCGGGTAACGAGCTTCCAAGGACGGCACGATGAGATCAGAGCCTGTCCAGATTCGGACGCGTGAACTCCACGTGCCGCCGTTCCAGAAACGGAAGTTCGTGCTCCACTGGTTGTTGAACAGGTTCACGAACGCGACCGGTTTCTTCGGGACGAAATCAGGCGCGTATTTCCAGCAGCCGGGACGTTCGAGGCTGACCATCGGATGATCGAGCGGACAAAACGCCACGTTGCCAATGGCGACGCCGGTGTTGATGGTGAACATGTCCCGATTTGCGCCGGGCACAAGGTCGGTCGTTGGGTCAATGATGTTACCGGGACGACCGAGACGGAAACGCGGGTTGTCCACTTTGAACGGCAGACAAAGCCAGCCGGCTTCGGGCCACGAGTCGAGCGGCTTGTTGTGAATGGTGATTTCGAGTTCGACGTACGGCAGGCCGCGCGGCACGGTGACACGCAACGAGAAATTTGTCGGCGTGGCAGCAGAGTACCGCGTTTCGCTGGCCGGCGGGAGGCCGGGCTTTATGAAGGCCGTGTGTTTGTAGCGACAGTAGGCGCCCTGATAGGCCTTCGCTTGGTCGTCGTCGAATCGTTCGTAAAGATACCGGCCAAAACCCGGCTCGACCAGTTCGCGGCCGGTGCGTTTGTCAATGATCGAACGTATGGTGCCATCAAGCGTGACTTTGAAGAATTCGTTTTCAAGGGCGTCGCCAGCCGCTTCAAGTTTGTCGTAAGCGCGGTAGCCGCAAGGTGGAACGTCGCGCGCGACGAAATCCTTGTCGCCGACGCGGACGATGCCGTCACGTTTCCACGGAAGTGGGTTGAAGACAACGATGCGTTTACCGCCGACGGCCTTGCCGAGCGCGCGGAGATTGCCTTGGAGCGCCGGTGTGATGAGGTCGCGCGCTTTCTCGATGTAGGCGGTGTGCTCGGCCCACGAAGCTTCGGTGCGTTCGTAACGGCCTTCGGCGCGTTCGCGTTGGAAGGCGTCGCCGTAAGCGAGTTTCCCTTTGAGCCAAGCGAGCGCACCGCCCCACGTGTGTTCGCCGTAGAGCAGGCTCTGTTCGTAGGCCGCGTCAACGACCGGCGCAGCGTCGGGCACGGCAACACCCCAGCCGCGTAACGATGTGTTGAGGATTTCGGTGGCTGCGATGAGCGGGCGCGTGTTGCGAGCGATCTTCATGCCGGCGGGATCGGACATCAGACCGTGAATCCACGTGTCGGTGGACTCGCCGCGCACGACGGGGATGTCGGCTTTTTCCGCGAGGATGGCATCGGCGAAATCGGAGAGGCGACCAATGCGAACGGTGACACCGGGAAGTTCCTTTGCTGCTTGGTCGAGAAGTTTCTTCACTTCGTCGGGACGCGGTGGACCGTGGTTGTCGCCGGTGTGGATGAGCGCGAGCCACGTTTTGTACGGCCAGTCTTTCGGCGGGGTGAGGACGGTACCGTATTGCGTCGAATACATCGTCAACACGCGCGAGCCATCGGCGCCCTCCCACCAGTAGAGCGGCGGAACCTTGATCGGACTGCTTGCGCCGTTGCAACCGATGTGCATGAATTCGATGCCGGCGTGTTTGAGGATCGTCGCGAGGAGCCGCGTGTGTTCCGGCACGTCGGTCATCTTGCCGTCGCGCGGCAACGGCAAACCGAAACTGCGCGCCAACCGCGCCGAGTAACCGAGGCTGCGGACGAGGTCTTCGGGTTCAAGCGTTTCGGTGTGCGTCGTAAACGGCAGGCCGTGGACGACAAACCGTCCTTGCTTGAATGCGTCTTCGATTCGTCGTTTCCGTTCCGGCGTCTGGCCGGGCCAGTCTTCGAGGATTTTGTGCATCGGCCAGCCGGGAATGGTCCACGCGAATTGCTGCGAGGCCGGCAAGTCGCGGTTCTGGTCGGCGACAGCCAGCGCCTGATCAATCATCGTCGTGCGGTACTTGGTGACGATGTTGCTGGCCATGTCGGTGTAGCCGATGTCGAAGTGCGTCTTGAAGACGATGATGACCTGATCCGCAGCCGAGGCGGCGACGGTGATGAAGATGGCGAGGATTGTGATCAGTGTTTTCATTTCCATGCCTCCACCAACTGAATCATTGTTTCATAGTTCCGCAAGGTCTGCTCGGAAATCGTGCGGCCATACGGCGCTGAGGATGGTGTCAGGACAAACCCGCGTCCAGTGCCGGTTGTGCCCTCATCGAGAGTACGTTTCACCGTCTCGGTAAAGCGTGCTGTGGGCAACGAGACGATGTCGGCGATTTCGAGATTGCCGAACAGCACAAGTTGTTTCCCGTAACGTTCGCGGACATAGCGCAGCGTCACGTCACCGTGTGGCGGCGGCTCGATGGGGTCGAGTCCGTCGGCACCCATCCCGACGATGTCATCGAGGATTCCTTTCAGTCGTCCGTGAGAGTGGACCCTCGCGTAGCCGCCGTGCGCGTGGATGTCGCGGATCATCGGCTCGACGTACCGCACGACGTATTCGCGGAACAACGTGGGTGGCAGGTAAGGTTCGGAGGCATACTCCGGTCCGTAGATGCGCCAGAGCCGTCCGGGAAACCGCCGACTGACTTCAGCGGTGCGCGGATGGATGCGGCGCGCCATTTTTTCAAGCAGCCGATGGAAAAGCTCCGGCTCGGTGAACGCCACTACGGTGTAGTCTTCCAAGGAAAACAACGCTGCCGCAGCGCAGAGCGGGTCTTCGGTGTCCACCATCACGATGCCTTTGTCGCCCAGCGCAATTTCTTCAGCCTCCAATGGCGCGACATCCACTTTCTCCGCAAACGCTTCGTCAGGAATTTGCAAGTACGCTTCGACATCGGTGGCATCCTTCAACAACGGCTCGGTTGTCCAGACAGTGTCCACGTCGCGTTCACGCTTTGTCCGCTGGGTCATCGTGCGCCCGGCTACCGTTACTGTTGTGGTCGTAATCCGCCAATTGTTTTGCTCGACGGTCTCCTCACGGAAGAACTCATGCCAGACCGATGAACTGGCCGAGCCAGTTGGGTCAATCGAACGCGCCCGCACCGGACTCATCATGCGAATCAGGTCCGTGCGTTCCTCGGCCAGACGCAAGAGCGGCTCCCAGTCGGGCGCGTTGTAGATGTTGTAGGGATCGGAATCGCCGGGATCGATTTTGAATCCGCCGATTTCGTAGAAGCTGACAGCGGGGCGATCCACTGGTTGGCCCCGCAACGTCGCCATCAATCGTTCACGACGAGTCACGGTCGCACTTTCTCGAAGGCACTGACGGCAAACTCAAGGTCGGCTCGCGTGTGCGCGGCGCTGACTTGAACCCGGATGCGGGCTTTGCCCTGCGGCACGACAGGATAGGAAAAGCCGATGACATAAACGCCAAGCTCCAACAACCGGTCGGCCATGCGCGTGGCGAGTGCGGCGTCGCCAAGCATGATCGGCACGATCGGATGAACACCGGGGACGATGTTGAAACCGGCTCCTGTCATCGCGGTGCGGAAGAATTTCGTGTTCGCTTCAAGGCGGTCGCGCAACTCGGTTGAGCGGGTCAGAATCTCCAGCGACTTCAGCGACGCGCCGAGCACAGGCGGCAGGAGCGAGTTGGAGAAGAGATACGGACGCGAGCGTTGGCGAAGCCAGTCAATGATCTCCTTCCGTCCGCTCGTGTAACCGCCGCTGCCGCCGCCGAGCGCCTTGCCAAGTGTGCCGGTGAGGATGTCCACGCGGCCCATGACGCCGTGATGTTCGTGCGTGCCATGTCCGCGTGCGCCCATGAACCCGACCGCGTGAGAATCGTCCACCATGACGAGCGCGCCGTATTTGTCGGCGAGGTCGCAGATGGCGGGGAGGTTCGCGATGGTGCCGTCCATCGAGAAAACGCCGTCGGTGGCGATGAGTTTGTGGCGCGCGCTGCTCGCTGCCTTCAACTGGGCTTCGAGGTCGGCCATGTCGTTGTTCTTGTAGCGGAAGCGCTGCGCTTTGCAGAGACGGACGCCGTCAATGATGGAGGCGTGGTTGAGTTCGTCGGAGATGATGGCGTCCTCGACGCCGAGCAATGTCTCGAAGAGGCCGCCGTTGGCGTCGAAACAGGAGGAATAGAGGATCGTGTCGTCAGTGCCGAGGAACTCGCTGAGTTTCGCTTCGAGTTGTTTGTGAAGTTGCTGCGTCCCGCAGATGAAACGGACGCTCGCCAGACCGTAGCCCCATTGGTCGAGCGCCTCGTGCGCCGCGGCGATGACTTCGGGGTGCGACGCGAGGCCGAGGTAGTTATTTGCACAAAGGTTCAGAACGTCGGAGCGCATCGTGGTGTTGATGTGGGCGCGCTGCGGCGAGGTGATCACGCGTTCGGCTTTGAACAGACCCGCCGCCCGGATGTCGTCTAGCTGCTTTGTGATTTGCTGTTTGAGTTGTGCTCCGATCATCGTGTCATCCTTCGCTCCAGGTGAGCACCACCTTGCCGCAATTGCCGGATTTCATGGCGGCAAATCCTTTCTCGAACTCGGCAAACGGATACCGGTGCGTGATCACCGGTGTGATGTCGAGGCCAGACTGGAGCATGACGGTCATCTTGTACCACGTCTCGTACATCTCGCGTCCGTAAATGCCTTTGATCGTCAGCATATTGAAGATGACGATGTTCCAGTCAATGGTCATCGGCTCGCTGGGAATGCCAAGCATGGCGATCTTGCTGCCATGCGCCATGTTCGCGAGCATCTCACGGAACGCCGCCGCGTTGCCGCTCATTTCCAAACCGACATCGAATCCTTCTTTCATGCCGAGTTGCTTTTGCGCGTCGCGCAACTTCGTCTTGCTCACGTCCACAGCCAGCGTCACGCCCATCCTGCGCGCCAACTCCAACCGATACGGGTTCACATCGGTGATGACAACGTAGCGCGCTCCCGCGTGCCGCACGACCGCCGCGGCCATGATGCCAATCGGTCCGGCGCCCGTGATGAGCACGTCTTCGCCGAGCACGTCGAACTGCAACGCCGTGTGCACCGCGTTGCCGAACGGGTCGAAGATGGACTGCACGTCGCGTGGCAGGCTCTGGTCGTGATACCAGACGTTCGTCACCGGCAACGACAAGTATTCGGCAAATGCTCCCGGCCGGTTCACGCCGATGCCGGTTGTGTCCTTGCACAAGTGACGGCGTCCCGCGAGACAGTTGCGGCAGCGACCGCAGACGACATGGCCTTCGCCGCTGACGATGTCGCCCACCTGAAAATCGTGAACGTTGGAGCCGGTTTCCACGATGCGCCCGACAAACTCATGCCCGACCACCAAGGGCACCGGGATGGTCTTTTGCGCCCACGCATCCCAGTTGTAGATGTGGAGGTCAGTGCCACAGATGCCGGTTCGCAGCACCTTGATCAGCACGTCATTGATGGCGATTGTTGGAGTTGGGACATCCTCCAGCCACAACCCCGGTTCCGCTTTGCGTTTGACTAATGCTTTCATAAAAATCCATCTTGCTTGATTACCGTCTCATTGCTAGTCTGCGGCTCCACTTTAACAGGAGATAAACAATGCAGGTAAGCTTTTACGGTCACGTTCGTCAATATCATAATATCCAGAAGGAAATAGACGCCAACATCCAGCGCGTGCTGGAAAGTGGCGAGTATGTCCACGGGCCAATGAACAAGCAGTTCGAGACGGAGTTCGCCGCGTTCTCCGGCACGAAATACGCCATTCCCTGCGGCAACGGCACCGACGCGATCTGGCTCATCCTCATGGCGCTCGGCATCGGTGAAGGCGACGAAGTCATCACCAACGCCAACACGTTCTTCGCCACCGCCGAGGCGATCTGGATCGCGGGCGCGACCGCCGTCCTCGTTGATTGCGATCCGCTGACCAAGTGTATTGACCCCGCGAAAATCGAGGCGGCCATCACCCGCAAGACCCGCGCGATCATCCCCGTCCACCTCTACGGCCAGTGCGCCGACATGCCGGCCATCAAACAGATCGCCGACAAGTACAAACTCTGGGTCGTCGAAGACAACGCCCAGGCCATTGACGCTGCTGGTGACACGTTCAAGATCGGCGAGCTTTCCGATGCCGTGGCCACGAGTTTCATCATTCAGAAGAACCTCGGCTGTTTCGGCGACGGCGGCGCGATCGTCACGAACAACGAACAGGTCAACAAGGTGACCCGCCTGCTACGCAACCACGGCTCGAACAAACGCAACGTCCACAGCTTCGGTTTCAACAGCCGTCTCGACGACCTCCAAGCCGGTGTGCTCAGCGCCAAGCTCAAGCACATCCACGAGTGGAACGACAAGCGCATCAAATGGGCCGCGCGTTACACGGCGGGCTTGCAGGGTGCGAAGAATTTCACGCTGCCATACCAAAAGCCCGGCTACCGGCACGTGTTCCACCTCTACGTCATCGAGACGATCAAACCCGAACACCGCGACCAGTTCGTGGATTTCCTCGTCAAGAACGGCATTGACGCCAAGACTCACTACTCGATTGCGATCCACCAGCAAGCCGGTTACCCGTGGGGCAAAGGCGCCCGCGTCGTTGGTCCGCTGACCAATGCCGAGAAGAACGCCGCCACCTGCATCAGTCTGCCGATGTATCCTGAACTGACCCCGAAGAAAGTGGATTACGTCATCGCCAAGTGCCTTGAGTGGGACAAGACCAACAAGTAGGAAAATCCGAAATCCGAATATCGAAATCAGAAACAAGCTCGAATGACCAAAATCCAAATAACCGTGCCTATCACAAGTTGTCATCCTGAGCGAAGCGAAGGATCTCTGAGCGGCAGCCATCAGAGATTCCTCGCTGCGCTCGGAATGACAATGGCGGGCTGGTTTGTAGCATTGCCGTATTCGAGCTTCGGATTTGTTTCGGATTTCGGATTTCGAGATTCGGATTTATCCTGATTATGAAAACTTATCGTGTAGTGGTCGTCGGCATGGGCAAACGCGGGATGCACCACGCCACGACCTTCGCGGCCAACCCGCGTTTCCAACTGGCCGGCATCTGCGACATTGACGCGGCGAAGCTAGCCGCTGCGGCGCCGAAGCTGGGTAACCCGAAGACCAGCACGGATGCCGCCGCGCTTGCGAAGGAACTGCAAGCTGACGTGTTCTGCTTCTGTACGCTGCCGAACCTTCGTCTGCCATTCATCAAACTCGGCATTGAGACCGGCGCAAAGCTGATTGCGTTCGAGAAACCGGTTGCGATGAGCAGCGCCGAGGGCATCGAGATGAAGAAGGCCCTCGACAAAGCCGGTGTCAAAGCAGTGGTCAGCCATCAGCACCGTTACGGCGAGCATTACAAGCAGGTCAAAGAAATCATCGCCAGTGGCGCGATTGGCCGAGTTCACACTGTCTATGGCACGGCGACCGGCTGGGCGGCGCACATGTTGAGTCACCTGATTGACTACACCTGTTGGTTCAACGATTACGCCGATCCAGCGTGGGCGATGGCTCAGGCTGCGGGCCGCGGTAAGCTCGCCGACCTCCACACTTCGCCGGATTACCTTGCCGGCGTCGTGCATTTCCAAAACGGTGTGCGCGGCATCTACGATTGCGGTGCGGGCGCGCCCGATGTCCCCGAAGTGCCATACTGGTGGCGCAAGTGCCGGATCGGCGCGCAAGGAAGCGATGGTTTCGCCGAGGTGATGACTGGCGGAGGCTGGCGCGCGGTCACCAAGAACGGCGCGTCCTCCGGCCCCGGCGGCATGGACTACAACTACGACATGCCGCCCTACGTCCAGCAGATGGTCCACTGGCTTGACGACGACTCGAAGGTTCACCCGTGTTGTTTTGCCAACGCGTACAAAGGCTTCGAGATCATGTCGGCGCTCTATCGTTCCGTCGTCGAAGGCGGACAGGTCGCACTGCCATTGACGAGTGGCATGGATGAAATCGCTGCGCTGAAAGAGAAGTTACCGGCGAAGAAAGTAATCTTGACTCTCGCTGAGAGCGCGAAAGAATACCCGTCGTAATGGAAGTCATCATCCGGCCAGACGAACAGACGGCGGCGCGGTTGGTGGCCGGCATCATCGCGAAGGAACTGCACGCCCGGCCTCAACTGGTGCTTGGCCTTGCCACGGGCGGGACGATGGAAAAGGTCTATGACGATCTTGCCCGTCGTCACCGCGAAGAGAAACTGGATTTCTCGCTCTGCCGTACGTTCAACCTCGACGAGTATATCGGTCTCGCACCGGACGATCCTCGCTCATACCGCGCTTACATGAACAAGCACTTGTTCAACCGCGTGAACATTGATCTCCGCAACACGCACCTACCAAACGGCATGGCACGCGACCTTCACGCCGAGTGCCGGCACTATGAGCATCTGATCCACGATTGCGGCGGCATTGATCTTCAACTGCTCGGCATCGGTCGCAGCGGCCACATCGGGTTCAACGAACCGCTCTCCGCGCTGCGTTCGCGCACGCGCGAGAAGGCGCTCGCGCCGACCACCATCGAACAGAACGCCATCTACTTCGACAACGATCCGGCGAAGGTTCCGAAACGCGCCATCACAATGGGCGTCGGTACGATTCTCGATGCGCATCGCTGCATCGTGCTCGTCACGGGCAAGGCGAAAGCCGACATCGTAGCGAAGGCGGTCGAAGGCCCGATCACAGCGATGGTGACGGCAAGCGTGCTGCAATTGCACGCCCGCTGCACGGTAGTCGTGGACGAAGCCGCTGCCGGTAAGTTGCAGGGAACCGAGTACTACCGCTGGATCTTCGAGAACGAACCGGAGTGGGCGGAGTTCCGCCACTGAATTATCATGTCATTCCGAGCTTGCGAGGAATCTCAAACTTCTTTTCGCGGGGATTCCAGAGATTCTTCGCTTCGCTCAGAATGACAAAGCAAAAGTTTACTGCCCAAGTCGTTTGCTGAGTTTCTGCGTCACGTCGGCTTTGAACTTGTCAATGAAACCGGTGACGTACTCCACGATATCAAGCTTGTCATTGGTCACGAGCGGCGTCAGATCCATTCCAAAAATCTGGAGCGTTGTCTTGTCGGCGGCGTGCGATTCCAAAAATGTGGCGTTGGCTCGTCGCCGGCCTTGAGAGGCGAGATCGTAACGTTTGCCGCCGGCGATTTGGGAGTCGAAAATGCCTTCGAGCGCGGCGGCGAGGTTCTCGTGGGCACTGACGTCCATCAGCACTTTGTCGGCGTCAGGTAACCAGTCGAGGTCGCGCCATGTCTCGCAGCCCCAAACCTTCTGTGGGCGTTGGTCAGGCTTCAACTCGCGGATGGCCTGCAACGCGCCAATGACGACGGCGACGTGGGTCTCGTGTTTGTCGGCGGGGTTGTGCGTATAAACAATTTCCGGACGCGTTTCGATGAGGATGTTCTTCAGGTCATTCTTGAAGGCGCTCTCCATCGGGCTTTTGACGGCGCTGCTGGGGTAGTCCAATTGGATCATCACGCCGTACTTGCCAACGGTTGCCGCGGTGTTCTGTTCTTCGCGGCGCACTTTCATCATCTCCGCGTCGCTGAAGTTTGCGTACGGCCCCGTGCGAGCGCTGCCGGCGCCGTTGGTGCAGGTGACGCCGCCGAACCACAACTCGTCGCTGTGGTAACAAGCGAGGATGCCGTGGAACGCCATGAACTCAAGGTCGTCTTGGTGGGCGCCGATTCCGAGGTGCGTGATGCGATGTGAGACGCCGGTTGGCAGGAAGATTTCCGCGGTGGGGTTATGAAGTTTCATCGTTTTATCTCCGGTAGGCTGGCGGCGGCAACGGCTTGGCCGACGCGCCGGCTCTTTTCGTCGGGGACGTGAAGTTGGATCGTGGTGGCGAGGTCGGGAAACTCCGTTTGCAAAACCTCACGCGCCCTCGCGATTACGATGTCGCCGCCTTTGCCGGTCGTGACGCGGCCAAGGATGAGCATATGGTCGAAGTCGTAGAAGTCGGCGTAGTGCGGGATCGTGTAACCGAGATAGACGCCGATGGTTTCGTAAATCTTCGCCGCGCGCGGGTCGTCCTTGGCCATCATCGCCTGCACTTCCTTCAAGCGCTCTGGCAATCCCATCTCCTTCGGCACCTTGATGCCGGCGGCGGGCAGGAGTTTATTGACGGCCTGCTGCGAAAAATACTGCGCGCCGACGCCGCGGTCGCCGCTCCATTCGTCGGTGGCGGCGTCGGGATTGTAGTCAACGGGCACAAACGCGAGTTCGTTGAGCCAGCCAAGCATGCGTCCTTTCTTGTTGATGAACCCGGCGGCCAGGCTCGATCCCATCGCGATGCCGAGCATTCCATTGCTGCCAAGCGAAAGCGTACCGGCCAGCGCGGTCACGTCGCCGTCGTTCATCACCAGCAGCGGAACGCGCCATTCTTTGGCGATACATTTGAATATACCGGCTGCCTGTGGGAAAAGTCTCTTCGGCACAGCACGAAGCAAAGAGGCGGCACGGATTTCGTTGTTGACGATGAGGCCGGCGGAACTGCCGCCGATGGCGTCAACTCGCGGCAGATGCGCGGCGGCGCGGTGTAGCGCAGAGGAGATGTGGTGGTAGTGGTACTCGGGGTTCGATTGCGTCTTCGGATCCCATGGCATCTCTTCCGTAAAGACGGCTTCGCCGTTGATGACGGCCGAGACCTTGTAATCGCTGGCGCCGAGATCGAAGCCGATGCGACAACCTTTCAGGTGTCCACCAGCGGAGAGTTGCATTTCTTTCTCAGCGGGGACCTTGCTGGGCGCGGTGACGACGATTTGAAACTTCTTGCCGTAAGCGGTGGTCATCAAGTTGGCGTCAAACTTCCGGGCGCGGATGCGTTTGCACACGGACGCAGGGCCGCCGAGGTACAGCTTCCAACCGCCACGCGCCCACAGCAGGAACTTCACGGTGCGCTCGACGTACCGGAGCGTTTCGTCATCGGGAGTGGAACGGACCTTGGTGGCGTATCGCGTGACACGTCCGCGTTCGCCTTCGAGGGCGATGACAAGCGGTTCGGTGGCGGTGGCCAGATAACAGCGGTTCAGAAGCGCTGGCGGTTGAAAACCGGGATCGAGTGGTGCAGGGATGGCTGTGTTCATAATCGCTACAGATAAATACTGCAATTAGCAGGAGATATTCAAGCGGAGTTTGGCGTTGCGTCAGCAGCGTTGAAACGGTAAAAGACACCTGTGATCACGCAGGACCAGATCGCAAAAACACTCGGCGTCTCCCGGCAATTGGTGACGTTTGCGCTGGCTGGCTACCCACAGGTCTCGGAAGCGTCGCGCCGGCGGATTTTGGCGGCGGCTCGCGAGATGGGTTACCGGCCAAACCCGCACGCGCGCGCGTTGAAGCACGGACGCACCGGCATCGTGGCATTGTGGATGCCGGACCAGATTTCGTCGCACTACAACCACGTCGCGCGAGAGATGAACCGGCTGGTGAAACAGGCGCGGCATGAGTTGATTGTCAGCGCGGTTGGTTCGGCGGAAGCGGAGGAGGTGCTCTCGCACGTGCCGGTGGATGGCGTGTTTGCGGTGGACGCGCCGGCGCAAGCGAGCGTGTATCTCGGATCGCCGCAAGCGGTACCGCTGGTCAACATGGGCGCGGAATACTGCGAGAACGCCGACAATGTGGTGGTGGACCTCGGCGCGGGGACGCGCGAGGTGATGGCACATCTGCTCGGCACCGGATTCCGCAGGATTGCGCACATGACCTATGTGCGCGATGACCGACCGAAGGAAGCACGTCGGATGGAATACATCAAGGCGATGCGCAAGGCCGGGCTGGCGACGGAGTTCATCTACTATCCGCTCTCGGAAGAACAACGCTCCATTGCGCGGCAGTTGATTCAGGATTACGTCCGCGACAATGGCTGTCCTGAAGCAATCTTCTGTCACTCCGACGACGTGGCCATCGGTGTGTATCGCGGGTTGTGCGATGTGAGAAAGAAAGTGGCGTTGGTGGGATGCGACGGGATTCCGGACACGGAGTACCTGGAGTGTCCGTTGACGACGCTGGTGCAACCGGTGGTGGCGATGTGCGCGAGCGCGTGGCAGTTGTTCCAGCGACGACAGGAGCGACCGAACTCGAAACGACAGGAAGTGACTCTGAAACCAAAACTGGAGATTCGCGAATCCAGTCAAAAAACGAGAGGAAACCGATGACACATTTTTCATGGTGGTTGGATGGGAGCATCGTGGGCGTGTATCTGCTGGCGACGATGATCGCCGGCGTCATGGTGCGCAAATACGTCGGCAAGGTCGAGGACTTCATCGTCGCGGGACGCGAGATGAATGTCTATCTCGGCATCGCCTCGCTGGCGGCGACGGAGTTCGGCATCGTGACCTGCATGTACACCGCGCAGAACGGCTACGAGAAGGGTTTCGCTGGCGCGATTCCCGGTATCTTGAATGCGGGGGCGATGTTCCTGGTTGGCGTGACGGGCTTCTGCATCAAACCGCTCCGCGACTCCGGCGCGATGACCATTCCCGAACTGATGAGCCGCCGGTATGGACCGTTCGTGCGGTGGTTGGCGGGCTGGGTGATCGTGCTCGGCGGACTGTTGAACATGGGTGTGTTCCTGCGCGTCGGCGGCGAGTTCCTTGTGTACGTGTGCAACATGCACCCGACGATTACCATCCTCGGTTTCAAGATGGAGATGCTCGTGTTCATCATGACGATCCTGCTCGTGGGCGTGGCCGTCTATACGATCCTCGGCGGGATGCTCTCGGTGTTGGTGACGGACTTCCTTCAATTCGTGGTGATGAGTGTCGGCCTCTTGCTGGTGACGATCTTGATTCTGAAGAACGTCGGCTGGACCAAACTGGTCAGCGCGGTCGAAACCCACTACGGCGCCGGCGGTTTCAATCCGTTCACCAACCCGGACATCGGTTGGCAGTATATCATCTTTAACATCCTGCTCACCTCCGCCTCCGTGCTCACTTGGCAGACCTGCGTGGCTCGCGTGCTCGCTGCCAAGGACAGCAAGACCGGGATGAAAGTCTATACCGGCACGTCGTTTTTCTTCGTGTGCCGGTTCCTCATCCCCGGTCTCTGGGGGATCGCGGCGTTGGCAACGCTCGCGCCGGGCATGATTCCAATGAAAGCTGATGGCAGCGGTCCGAACACGTTGTTGGCGATGCCGGTGTTTCTTGGGCAGTTCGTGCCCATCGGCTTGATGGGCATCCTCATCGCCGCGATGCTGGCGGCGGACATGAGCACCGATTCGTCCTACATGCTCACGTGGGGCAGCGTCATCTACAACGACATCATCGGCCCGATCCGCGCCTTCCTGAAACGCGAGCCGTGGGGCGACAAGAAAGGATTGTTCATCAACCGCTGCATCATCGCCTGCATCGGTGTGTTCCTGTTGTTCTTCGGCCTCTGGTATCAACCGCCCGGCGATCTCTGGACCTATCTCGGCGTGACCGGCACAATCTATCTGGCCAGCATGACCACGTTGCTGATCGCCTGTTGCTACTGGAAATGCGCCAACGACTGGGGCGCCATCGCCGCGATCATCGTCGGCGCCTTCATGCCGGTCGCCACGTTGATTCTCCAGAAGGTCGGCCCGTGGACCCAGTGGTTCACCAAGAACGCCACGCTCTGGAACATCGGCGCCTTCGTGTTCGCGGGGGTGGCGATGGTCGTCGGCTCGTTGTTGAAACCGCAAACATCCCAACCTGGAGGAAACTGATCATGGGAGAACATTGGTTCTGGTGGCTGCTGACAGCGGCGGTGGTGATCTGGTATTCGACGATCACCGTTTATGTGTCCTACAAAGGTTCTCACGACATCAAGGAGATGCTCCGCAACCTCGCCGAAGACCACGCGAAAAAGGAAGTCCACAAATAGAGCAGTGAATTTCGGCTGCGCCTTCATCGTCTGAAAAGGCCATGAAAGCCATTACACTTGCCGCCCTTGTCCCGCTCACCGCATTCACGCTTCACGCCGCTGACTGGCCCGCCTATCGCGGCGGCCCGACCGGCGACGGCAACTGCACCGAGAAACTCAACCTGAACTGGGGCCGGCCAGCGGCCCGAAGGTCGTCTGGCGCGTGCCCGTGCAAAACGGCTTCAGTTCGTTTGCGGTCGGCGAAGGGAAAGCTCTCACGCAGGTCATTCGTGCCATCGGCGGCGCGCCGCGCGAAGTCTGCCTCGCGCTTGACGCCGCGACCGGCAAGGAGTTGTGGGCCGCCGATGTCGCCGTCGGCACAGGCTACAAAGGCGGCGGCGATGGCGACGGCCCGCGTTCCACGCCGACCATCAGCGACGGCAAGGTGTACGTCTATACGCCGGATTCGGCACTGCATTGCCTCGACGCGGCGACGGGCAAAACGGTCTGGAAGAAGAACATCATCGCCGACTTCTCCGGCCGCAACATCGGCTGGAACTTTGCCGCCTCACCGGTCGTGGACGGCGATTTCCTGTTCGTCGCCGGCGGCGGCGCGGGACAATCGTTGCTTGCCCTCAATAAGAAGAACGGCCAAGTCATTTGGAAGACCGGCGACGAGACCACGACGCACGCCACGCCGGTGAGCACGACGATTCTCGGCGAGCGACAGGTCATATTCTTCTGCAAGAGCGGACTGGTTTCCGTTCGCGCGCAAGACGGACGTCCGCTGTGGACATTCCCGTACGAGTTCAAGACCGCGATAGCGGCGTCGCCGGTTGTTTGTGGCGACATCGTGTTCTGCACGGTCGGCTACGGCGTCGGCGGCGGCGCGTGCCGCATCGCCAAGACCGGCAACGCCTTCTCCGCCACCCAGCTCTACCAGACGCCCGGCAACAAAGACATCGCCTCACTCTGGAGCACGCCGTTCTTCAAGGACGGGTTCATTTACGGAATCCTCGCCTTCAAATCCCAAGGACGCGGCTCGTTGAAATGCGTCGAGGCCGCGACGGGCAAAGTGCGATGGGAGGAACCCGGTTACGGCGACGGCCAAGTCATCCGTGTCAACGACCAGATCCTCGCGCTCACCGAGAAGGGCGACCTTGTGGTCGCTGCCACCGTTCCGACCGGCTACAAGGAACTCAAGCGATTCAAGGCTGTCACCGGCAAATGCTGGTCCACGCCGGCGATCAGCAACGGACGCATCTTCGTTCGCAGCACCAAGGAAGCCGTCTGCTTCGACTCAAAGTGAGCCGAGACAGATCAGGCGACCATCGCGCGTCGCCACATAGAGCCTTCCTCCGGCAACGATAAGCCCGTCGCGCAACAACGGCGTGCCGATGGAGATCTTCCGGTTGCCGATGCTCAACTCACCCGATGCGCTGCCGACAACCAGCGTCTCGCCGGCCAACACTGCGGCGACGTTGTTGGTTGAGGTGTGCGTCACCGACTGTGAATCGAACACGGCAGCCGTCTTGTCGAGCACCGACTTGGTTTGGCGGATGCCGTAGCCCCAAAGTCCGCGTGGTACGGCCACATCACCGACAGCAGTGTAGTTCGTGCTGGTGATAGCCAGCTTCATCGCGCCGGTGCGCGCGTCGAAACGCCAGCGTGACATCGCCACGCAATCGCCATCGCGCACCAACATGTCCACCGGCTCGAAGTCCACGCCCCACTTCTGTTTCGTCCCGGTCATCAGGCCGGAGTACCACGCCTTCACACCGAGGTCGGTGACGGTTTTCTCCCAGAGCAATTTGGCGTCAGCGACACGGACGGCGAAGACGCGCACACCGCCGTCGGCACTCGGATGCCGGCCTGCGGCGAAATACGCGGTGCCATCGTCCACCAACACGCTGCCAGCGACCGGCCACGGGGATTCCATTTGGCCGTGCACGGCAATGCGCGCCTCACTCGGCGCGGCGCGGAACCGCCACGCGAGCCGGCCATCGGCGACGCTCAGGCAATAAACGTAGCCGTCGTGCGCGCCAAAGACGCAACGCGCGCCCGCGATGGTCGGCGGTGTATCCACGCGCCCGCCGGCGGTGAAACTCCAGCGCGCTTTGCCCGTGGTGGCATTGAGGGCGACGACACGATGGCGGTCCGGCAACGCGAGCAGCAACGTCGAGCCGGCGCAGACGGGCGGCGTGATTGGGCCGCGCACGAAGGGGTTGTCAGCGAAATCAGCCACCGCCAACGGCGGGGCGACAGTGGCCGTCCAGAGAGTTTGCAAATCGCCGGCGAGAGAGGTTGCGGTTGCAGCACTGCGGAAAACGTCGTGACGATAGATCGGCCAGTCGGTTGGCAGAGTGGGACAAGCTTCCAGCTTGTCCGTTGCCGATGAATGGGCAACCAAGATGGTTGCCCCACTGTCGCGTTTCGGTGGCGTTTGCGCGAGGCCGATGTAGCCGCGCAGGATCGGATAACATTCACATTGAAGCGGGAAGGTGTTGAGCAGGCCGTTGGCGGGGACGTACGGCAGACGGCAACTGTGACGGACCATTCGCGCGCGACTCTGTTCGCCGGTTTGCCAGTCGGTGAATTCGAGTTCGGGCGCGATAAAGAACCGGTCGGTGGCGACCGGCGTCGAGCAATGCAGTCCGCGGGTGCCGATGAGCTTGCGCCGGTTGCCGGTGCGCGGGTCGAGGCCGAGAACTTGGATGAGCGGCGGTTTTGCGGTGATTTGTTGCTGGACCCACAACAAGCCACCGGTGAACCAAGTGCGTGCTTCCTTGTAATGGGTCATGCCGGGAATGTAGTCGCGCGTCCAAAGCAGTTTGCCGGTGTTGGCGTCGAGGACGACGATGCCACTGCCTTCGCCTTCGTCGCGGAAGGAGGAACACTCCAGCGCGAGGACGCCGCTACCGTAGGAGCAGGTCTGTGCCTCCGCGACGCGCTCCGGTGAGACCTGCCAACGTTTCTGGCCGGTGCTGAGTGTGAGGGCGACGACTTCGTTGCTGGCGAGGCAGAACAACTTGCCATCGGCGGCGACCATGCGACGCGCGATACCGGGCCAATGCCAGCGTTGCGAGCCGGCGAAGGCGCGCACGCCGGTTTTGTCCGAGACGAGCAGGAGGTTTTCCGCAAACACGATCTCGCGCGGTTTGTCCACGGCGCAAATCTGTTGCGCCGTCCCGCCGGTGGCCGCGTCGAGTCCGACGACTGTGCCGTCAATCACAACGAAGAGATGATCGGCGGTGGCGACGGGTTTTACTTTAGAGACGCGGGAGCCGACTTTGATCTTGAGGCCGCCGGTGACGCCTTGTTCGGAAAATGTTCCGGGTTTCGCGGCGCGACGCCACAACAGGCGTCCGTTGAAGGAATCACGTGCGACGATCTCGTCGTCGAACTGGTAGAAGTTGCGGCCCGCAGCGGTGACGAGGACGTGGTCGTTGTACCAACGGCGTCCACCGGCATCCTGCGCGGGTCCGGCGATCCAACGGATGCCGGTGGGCAACGCGACGGCGGTGTCGTGCGAGACCATGTTGGCTTCGGGGCCGTGTCGCCAGTGAGTCCACTCGTCGAACTCGCGCGGCCACGGTTTGCGAGTGGCTTCCCACGCGCCGTTGCGCTTGAGCCAGAGCGTGCCGAGCGGGGCGAGGACGCGAAGCATCTCGGTTTGTGAAATGTTGCCGGGGTTCTCAGCGATGAGGACATTGACGAGGTTGTCTGCATAAGGCAACCACGGTGCGTTCCACTGTTCGACGGCGGCGATGCCGTAGAGATCGCGCGCCTGCAACTGAGCGCGGAGCCGCTCGACGTTTTGCGGGTCGGCGTCGAGGACGTGAACGGAGAGTCGAGCATCGGCGGCGAACACGCCGTCGCCGCAGCCGAGTTGGACGCAGTAGCCCGGCGCCATGTCGCGCGGATTCGGCTGTGCGACGCAAACGGCGGCGAGGCCAACGACAAATAACAAAACCATTGTCATTCCGAGCTTGCGAGGAATCTCAAACTGCTTTTCGGAGAGATTCCAGAGATTCCTCGCTGCGCTCGGAATGACAACAATTAGATTCACCCTGCTATGTGAGCGCCTTCAGCAGCGCGACGACTTTGTCGGCCTTTTCCCACGTCAGGTCGGGATCGCTCTTGCCGAAGTGTCCGTAGTTGGTAGTCTTGCCGTAGATCGGGCGGCGCAGGTTGAGCTGGTCAATGATGTCGGCGGGCTGGAAGCTGAAGACGTTGTTGACGGCACGCGTGATCTTCGCCTCGGAAACGTTGTGTGTGCCGAACGTGTCAATGTGAACGCTGACCGGGTCGGGATGGCCGATGGCGTAGGCGAACTGGATTTCGCACTTTGCGGCCAGCTTTGCGGCGACAACGTTCTTGGCGACCCAGCGTCCCATGTACGCGGCGCTGCGGTCAACCTTCGTTGGGTCTTTGCCGGAGAAGGCGCCGCCGCCGTGCCGGCCCATGCCGCCGTAGCTGTCGCAAATGATTTTGCGGCCGGTGAGCCCGGTGTCGCCTTGCGGGCCTCCGACGACGAAACGGCCGGTCGGGTTCACGAGGAACTCGGTCCTGTTGGTGAGGAGGCGCTTGGGCAACACTTTCTTGATGACGTTCTCGATGCAGAACTTCTCGATCTCGCGGTGCGAAACATCGGCGCTGTGTTGCGTGGAGATGACGACGTTGGTGATAGCGACGGGTTTGCCGTTCTCGTACATCACGGAGACCTGTGACTTGGCGTCGGGGCGAAGCCACGGGACTGTGCCGGTTTTGCGGATCTTGGTCAGGGCGCGGCCGAGCCGGTGGGCGAACATGATTGGCGCGGGCATGAGTTCGGGCGTCTCGTTGCAGGCGTAACCGAACATAAGTCCCTGGTCGCCGGCGCCTTGCTTGGAGGTCTTCTTGCCTTTGGCTTTGCGGGCGTCAACACCTTGTGCGATGTCGGGGGATTGTTGCGTCACGATGACGTTGACAAAAACCTTGTCGGCGTGGAACACGTCGTCGTTGTTGACGTAGCCGATCTCGCGGATGGCCTCGCGGGCGATCTTGACGAAATCGAGTTTGGCCTTGGTGGTGATTTCGCCGCCAACGATGACGATGTTGGATTTGGCGTAGCACTCGCAGGCGACGCGGCTGAACTTGTCTTGCGCGAGGCAGGCGTCGAGCACTGCGTCGGAAATGGTGTCGCAGACCTTGTCCGGGTGGCCTTCACCCACTGATTCGGATGAAAAGATGAAACGATTTTTGCTCATAGGTGCGCGGAATATAGGTGAACAGCGTCAGTAACACAAGAGGGATTTCTGTGCGAATAGCTCCGGTTTCAAGGTTGACAGAACCGCCCGGCAAGGGTAATGCCAGCGGCATGTCATCTCAAAAAACGGGAAAGCTGCAGCGGGTGCGGGTTCCGCTCGGTGAACGAACTTACGACATCCTGATCGGCGACAACCTGCTGGATCGTGCCGCCGAGTTTATGAAACCGCTCGTGCTCGGCAAGCGGGGTGTCATCATTTCCGATAGTAACGTCGCGCCCCTTTACGTTGAACGGCTGCGGCTCGACGGCTACGAAACCGCGCTGCTGACCGTTCCTGCCGGTGAAGCATCCAAGTCGCTGCGCCAAGCCAGCCGTCTGCTCGAAAAGCTTCCATCGTTCCGTCTCGACCGTCAATCGTTCATCATTGCGCTTGGTGGCGGCGTCGTCGGCGACCTCGCCGGGTTTGTTGCTGCGACCTACCTGCGCGGAATCAATTTCATCCAAATCCCGACCTCGCTGCTCGCGCTTGTGGACAGTTCCGTCGGCGGCAAGACCGGCGTGGACCTGCCGCAAGGCAAGAACCTCGTCGGCGCATTCTATCAACCGCGCTTGGTCATTGCTGACACGGCGACATTGCAGACGCTGCCGGAGCGCGAGCTTCGGGCGGGTTTCGCCGAGGTCATCAAGTACGGAGCGATCTGCGACGCCGCGTTCTTCCGTTGGCTGGAGCGTGAGTATCGCCGCGTGTTGCGACTCGAAAGCGACGCCATCCGCAAGGCGGTTCGGCGTTGCTGCGAGTTGAAGGCGAAGGTGGTGAGCGCTGATGAACGCGAATCGGGCCTGCGCGCCATCCTGAATTTCGGCCACACCTTCGGCCACGCGATGGAAGCGCTCGTCGAGTACGAGGGAGTACTCCACGGCGAGGCCGTCGCGGCGGGGATGTGTTGCGGAGCGTGCTTATCGGTGAAACGCGCCGCCCTGAAGGAGGCCGACGCGACGCGACTGCGCTCACTGATCAAGGCGAGCGGCCTGCCGGCGCATCTTGGCCCACAATTCAGCGGTGAGGAAATGCTTGCGGCGATGCGGCTCGACAAAAAAGCGCGCGCCGGCAAGGTGCGCTTTGTGTTGTTGAAACGATTGGGCGAGGCGGTGCTGAGTGATGAGGTGAGCGATAGTGACGTTGAGGAGGTGCTGAATGTCTGCCGTTGATGAGACCATGGTGCGTGAATACTTCGAGGCCCACGGCTTTCTCGTTTGCCAGCGCCGCAAATACGTTGTGCAGTCGCGCCAGAAGACTGCCGACGAGGAAATCAACCTCATCGTCCTCAACCCGCAGTGTTCCGGAAATGTTCCGTCCGCATTCGAGTTGAGCGCCGAGACGCTGAAACAGGTCTCGCGCGCCGTGGTGGCGGTGAAAGGCTGGCACACGGAGACGTTTGCGCCCGGCGTGCTGGCGCATCAGCCGAAGATTTTCCGGTTCGTCGAGCAACGCGCCGTCGAGGAAGCGAAGAAGCTGGTCGGCGGCGACGGCCTGTTGAAGATTCTCGTGGTGCCGGGGTTGCCGCGCGACGAGAAGACACGCGAGAAGAGCATCGAACTGCTTCGCGCCAAAGGCGTGGACGGCGTGATTTCGTTCCGCGAGATCCTCAATGACCTGATCGGACGCGTCCACACGAACCGCAACTACCAGAAATCCGATTTGCTCCAAACGCTGCGCTTGCTGAAGAACTACGGCCTGCTGCGCGAGCCGCAACTGGAATTGAAACTGAGGGCGAAACGGCGCTAGGGCATGACTTCACGCGAAGCCTACATCGTCCTCAACATGCTCGATGAGGTCGGTCCCGTCCGTGTGCGGCGGCTGCTCGATACATTCGGCGCGCCGGAGCGGATTCTCGAAGCGAGCCGCCGCGAGTTGATGCGCGTTGACGGTGTCGGCGAAGAAGTCTCCCGCTCGATTACCGAATGGCGAAAGCAGGCTGACATCGAGGCCGAGTTGGAGCGAATCGAGAAGGCAGGCGTAAGGGTCGTGACGCGCGAGGAGGCTGAGTATCCGAAACACTTGCGCGAGACGTACGATCCGCCGTTGGTGCTGTATGTGAAAGGGACATTGAGCGAACGCGACGCGGTTTCGATTGCCGTCGTCGGGTCGCGTCGGACGAGTTTGTACGGTCAAGAGATGGCGCGGAAACTGTCATACCAACTCGCTCGTCTCGGTGTCACGGTCGTCAGTGGACTGGCGCGTGGCATTGACACGCAGGCGCACAAGGGCGCGTTGCAGGCCAATGGCCGCACGGTTGCCGTGATCGGCTCCGGTATTGACGTCGTCTATCCGGCCGAGAACAAGAAGCTCGCCGAGGAGATCGTGGAGAAAGGCGGCGCCATGGTGTCGGAGTTTCCGTTCGGCGTACAGCCCGACCGCCAGACGTTTCCGATGCGCAACCGGATCATCAGCGGCTGGTCGCTCGGCGTCGTGGTTGTGGAGGCGAATTTGAAGAGCGGCGCACTCATCACCGCCGGCTTTGCGGCGGAGCAGGGGAGACAAGTGTTCGCTGTGCCGGGGCGCGCTGACTCGCCGCTGTCGAAGGGCGCGAACCGGTTGATCAAGGATGGCGCGAAGTTGACGGAGGACGTCGACGATATCCTCGGTGAATTCGAGTATCTGCTCCCGAAATCGAAGGAAGAGAAAGCACAGGCGTCGGTGCAACTTTCGGAAAATGAAAACAAGGTGTTGGAAGCCATCGGCGAGGACGAAATCATCATGGATGAGATCATCCAGCGCAGCCATTTGACAACCGCCTCTGTTTCGGCAACCCTACTCACGCTCGAAATGAAACGGCTAGTCCGCCAATTGCCGGGAAAAGTTTTTGCGAAACGCACGTTATAAATTATGGGAAAGACACTGATCATCACAGAGAAACCAAGCGTCGCCGCGGACATCGCGAAGGCGCTCGGCGGATTCAAGAAGGGCAAGGAGTATTACGAGAGCGACCGCTTCGTCATGTCGTGGGCGGTCGGTCATCTCTTTGAACTGGCTGTGCCCGAAGAGATGAAGGAACAGGACAGATGGTCGCTCGACAAACTGCCGATCATGCCAGTCGAGTTCGACCTTGCCGTGCGCGACAAGTCCGGCCCCCGCGTGAAGACGTTGAAGGCGCTCTTGAAATCCAAGGAAGTGGGTGAAGTCATCAATGCGTGCGACGCCGGGCGCGAAGGCGAGTTGATCTTCCGCTACATCCTCGACCACGCGAAAGCGAAGAAGCCGATCCACCGGCTGTGGCTCCAGTCCATGACGACGGATTCGATCCGCGACGGTTTTGAGCGGCTCCGCGCTGATGACGAGATGCAGCCGCTGGCGCAGGCTGCCCGCAGCCGCAACGAAGCCGACTGGCTTGTCGGCATCAACGCGACACGAGCGTTCACACTCCGCCTCAGCGGCGGACGCGGCAGCACGATCACTTCGCTTGGCCGTGTTCAGACTCCCACGCTGGCGATGATCGTGGACCGGGAAGAGCGGATTCAGAAATTCAAGGAGACAACCTTCTGGGAAGTCTTCGGCATCTTTCGCGCGCAAGCCGGCGAGTACACGGGACGCTGGTTCGACGAAGTGTTCTCGAAAGAAGAACCCGAAGTTGCGCGCACCGAACGCGTCGCGAAACGACTCGGCGTGAACCTGCCGGCGATGGATTTTGCGGCGGTGTGGGAGGATCATCGTTTTGCGCCGCGCGTCTGGCAGAAGGGAATCGCCGACGCGTTGTGCCGGAAATGCTCCGGCCAGCCGGGCATTGTCGAGTTGGAAGAGAAGAAGCCGAGCACACAGGTCGCGCCGCAGCTTTATGACCTCACGACACTTCAACGCGAAGGGAACAGCCGTTTGGGGTTTTCGGCGAAACACACGCTCCAGATTGCGCAGGCGCTCTACGAGAAACACAAGGCCATTACGTATCCGCGTACGGACTCGCGTTGCTTGCCGGAAGATTACATCGGTACGGTGAAGAAGACGCTGGCAGGACTTGGTCCGCTCGCTCACAAGGCGCTCGACAACGATTGGGTGCGTCCAAACAAGCGCGTCTTCAACAACGCCAAGGTTGCTGACCACTTCGCCATCATCCCCACCGGCAAAGAGCCGCAAGGCCTCGATAACGACGAGCAGGCCATCTACGACGCGGTTGTCAAGCGGTTCATCGCCGTCTTCTACCCGCCGGCGCAATACGAGAACACCACGCGCATCACGCGCGTCGAGGGCGAGCCGTTCAAGACGGAAGGGAAGATCCTGCTCGTGCCCGGTTGGCTCGAAGTCTATGGGAAGGAATCGCAGGAGAACGGCGACAAGAATCTGCCGCCCGTTTCGCAGGGCGAGAAAGTGATGACCGAGCGCATCGAGATCAAGGAAGACAAGACAAAGCCGCCCGCCCGCTTCACGGAAGCGACGATCCTCAGCGCGATGGAAAACGCGGGTAAACTCGTCGAGGACGAGGAACTCGCCGAGGCGATGAAGGAACGCGGCCTCGGCACACCCGCCACACGCGCCGCCATCATCGAGACATTGATTGCGGCAAATTATCTCGTCCGACACGGCAAAGAGCTTCAGCCGACACCAAAGGCGATCCAAACGATCGGCCTGCTGAAAAACGCGGCGCCTGAACTGACCAGCCCCGAAATGACGGGCGAGTGGGAGTTTCGTCTTCGCGAGATTGAACACGGCAAACTGACGCGCGAGCAATTCATGTCCGATGTCCGCTCGCTCACCGCGACCATCGTGAAAGAAGCAAAAGACTTCAGCCTGGATGAACACGTCGCGGACAGTGAGCCGTTCGGCGAATGCCCGAAGTGCCAGGCGGCGCTGGTCGAGCGATTCAAAAGTTTCTCGTGTACCAACAAGAAATGCGACTTCTCCATCTGGAAGACCGTCGCGGGGCGGTTGCTGGGGCGCGATGAGTTCGAGACATTGCTCCGCGATAAACAAGTCGGTCCGCTGGACGGTTTCCGCAGCAAAGCGGGCAAACGTTTCAGCGCGACGCTGAAATTGAACGGCGAATGGAAGACCGAGTTCGAGTTTGCGGTGAACGACACCGGTTTGAAGTGCGAGAAATGCGGCAAGCCGCTCATCATTCGCAGCGGACGCCGCGGCGAGTTCCTCGCGTGCAGCGGTTATCCCGAATGCAAGAACGCGATGAGTTTCAAGCGCGACGAAACCGGTAAGATCACGCCGATTCCACGCGAGGAAGGTGCTGAGGCTGCCACGATGCCCGCTGTGGACATCAAGTGCGAGAAGTGCGGCAAGCCGATGGCGATCAGGATGAGCCGTCGCGGTCCGTTCCTCGCCTGCACCGGTTATCCGAAGTGCAAGAACGCCCAATCGCTGCCCGATGAACTCAAGGCCAAGCTCCCGGCCCCGAAACCGAAGGCCGCGCCCGTGTTGACCGACGAGAAGTGCGACAAGTGCGGCGCGCCGATGGCGCTGCGCAGGGGACGCTTTGGTGAGTTCCTTGGTTGCAGCGCCTACCCGAAGTGCAAGAACATCAAAAAAATCGAGAAGCCAAAAGCGCCACCCCCGACCCCCTCGTCGTCGAGTTCCTGACGTACCTGCGCGCCGAACGCGACGCTTCCGCGCTGACTGTCCGCAATTACGGCGCGGAACTCGACGCCTTTCGTGCGTGGCACGAAGGCCGAACGAAATCGAAGTGCGATTGGGGGCGCATCGACATCTTTCACGTCCGTGGCTATCTCGTCCACATGACCGAGCGCAACTACGACCGCGCCACGATCCAGTTGAAGATGTCGGCACTCCGCAGCTTCTACAAATGGCTTCTCAGGGCCGAGCGCGTGAAACAAAATCCGCTCACCGGCCTCACGCTCCCGAAGAAGGTCCGCAAGCTCCCGAAGTTCCTTACCATCGCACAAATCGAATCACTGCTCGCCGCGCCGCTCGCCGACAAGAACCCCGACCACGCCTTCGCCGTGTGGCGCGACAAAGCGATGCTCGAAGTCTTTTACAGTTCCGGCATCCGCATCCACGAACTCGTCGGCCTCAACGACGACGACGTTGACGTGCTCGGTGAAGTGGCCCGCATCCGGGGCAAGGGCAAGAAGGAGCGACTCGCCCCGCTCGGCGGTCCCGCCGTCGAAGCGGTGCAACGCTACCTCGAACTTCGACGCCGCACCGCGCGCGGCCCGCTCTTCATCAACCAGGAAGACGGCGGACGTCTCACCGCCCGGAGCATCCAACGCATCCTGAAGAAATATCTCATTGCCGGCAATCTTGACCCGTCGTTGACGCCGCACAAGCTCCGTCACAGTTTCGCCACGCACATGCTCGACGCCGGTGCCGACCTGCGCAGCGTTCAGGAGTTGCTGGGCCACGCCAATCTCTCGACAACTCAGATCTACACGCACGTCACGCCGGAGCGCCTCAAGAAGGTGTACGAGAAGGCGCATCCAAGGGCGTGAGACGCGGACAGAACCGCTGTCAGGCGTGGCGTTTCTCTATCGGCACATAGGGGCGTTGCGTCGGGCCGACATAGACCTGGCGGGGCCGGTAGATGCGGCTGTTCTTCTGGTCCATGACCTCTTTGTAGTGCGCGATCCAGCCCGGCATCCGGCCGATGGCAAAGATGACGGTGAACATCTCGACCGGGATGCCGATGGCCCGCATGATGATGCCGCTGTAGAAGTCTACGTTCGGGTAGAGTTTACGGGAAATAAAATACTCGTCCCGCAAAGCGGCTTCCTCCAGCTTGTGCGCGATCGCCAGCAGCGGGTCGTCAACATTCAGAATCCGCAGCAGGTTGTCGCACTGCGTCTTGATGATCTTGGCGCGCGGGTCGTGGTTCTTATAGACGCGGTGGCCAAAACCCATGAGCCGTTTGCCCTCGGCCTTGTCCTTGACCGCCGCAAGGAACTTCGAGCCGTCGTCACCGCAGCGATGAATGTGTTCGAGCATCTGGATGACGGCCTGATTGGCGCCGCCGTGCAACGGCCCCCAGAGCGCGCACACGCCGCCGGCGGCACAGGCGAAAAGGTTTGCTTGCGCCGAGGCAATCAAACGAACAGTGGAGGTCGAGCAGTTCTGTTCGTGGTCGGCGTGCAACAGGAATATCAAATCAAGCGCACGAACGACTTCCGGCTTGAGGTCGTAGTCCTGGTACGGCTCGCTGAACATCATGTGCAGGAAGTTCGCCGTGTATTTGTAAACCGGCTTCGGATAGATGATCGGCAGGCCGCGCGTCTTGCGGAACGCGAACGCCGCAATCGTCCGCACCTTCGACATCAACCGCGCCGCCTGCACGTCGAAACGGTCGGGATGATAGCCTTCCAGCAGCCGCGGATGAAAACAACTGCTCGCATTGATCATCGCCGAGAGGATCGCCATCGGGTGCGCGTTCGGCGGAAATCCCTCGAAATGGAACTTCATGTCCTCGTGGATCATCTCGTTCTGCGTGAGCAAGTCCGAAAGCCGCCGCAGTTCCGCCCGTGTCGGCAGATGCCCGTAGATCAGCAGAAATGCCGTCTCAATGAAACTGGAATGCTCCGCCAATTCCGCGATGTCAATGCCCCGGTAGCGAAGAACGCCCTTGTCGCCGTCAATGAACGTGATGGCGCTCTGGCAGGAACCGGTGTTGACGTAACCGTCATCGAGCGTGATGCAGCCGGTGGTCTGACGCAACGTCGAGATGTCAATCGCCCGTTCGCCCTCGGAGCCGGTCACTATCGGCAACTCGTAGCTCTTGCCTTCCATTTCAAGTTTTGCATTCATGTGGCCAGTCCGAAGGCGTCGTGGATCGCACGCGCCGCTTTGTCAGCGTCCTTGAGCGCGATGATGACGCTGATTTTGATTTCGCTGGTGGAGATCATGCCGATGTTGACGCCTTTGTCAGCGAGCGTCTCGAACATCTTCGCCGCCACGCCGGGATGACTGCGCATCCCGATTCCCACGACGCTGAGTTTGGCGATGTCGCCGGCCGCAACAACCTCGCGGGCGCCCATCGCCTTGACCAGCGGCTGCAGCACCTTCACGGCCTTGGCGGTATCGGTGTCGCCCACGGTAAATGAAATGTCCGTGTGTCCCTGCGCGCTGACGTTCTGGACGATCACGTCAATATTGATGTGCGCATCGGCAACGGCCTTGAACACCTTCGCAGCGACACCGGGAATGTCCGGCACGCCGGCGACGGTGACTTTGGCCTGTTTCTTGTCAACCGCGACGCCGCGGATGACCACATCTTCCATTTTTTGGGTTTCGGCTTTCACAATGGTTCCTGGGTTGTTGTTGAAACTGCTGCGAACCTCGAACACGACGTTGAACTTTTTGGCGAACTCGACGGAGCGGGCCTGCATGACCTTCGATCCGAGCGCGGCCATCTCCAACATCTCGTCGTAGCTGATCTCGGGAATCTTCTTCGCATCCGGAATGATCCGCGGATCAGCGGTATAGACGCCGTCCACGTCGGTGTAAATCTGGCAAACGTCGGCCTTCACCGCCGCCGCGATGGCGATGGCGCTCAAATCGCTGCCGCCCCGGCCAAGTGTCGTAATGTATCCTTCCGGCGTCTCGCCTTGGAACCCGGCGATGATCACGGCATTGCCATCGTCGAGGAGTTCGTGGACCCGTTTCGGGGTGATGTTGGCGATCTTGGCTTTCGTGTGGACGCCGTCGGTCACGATGCCGGCCTGCGCGCCCGTCAACGACTTGGCCTTTGTGCCCAACCCGTGCAACGCCATCGCCAACAGCGCGATGGTGGTCTGCTCGCCCGTCGCCAGCAACACGTCCATCTCGCGCTCATCCGGCTCCGGATGAACTTCCTTGGCCAGTTTGATCAGGTTGTCGGTCACGCCGCTCATGGCGGACACGACCGCAACCACCTGATTGCCTTCCCGCTGCGTGTCGAGGACGCGGCGGGCGACGTTCTTGATCCGTTCGGGGTTACCGACGGATGTGCCTCCATATTTTTGTACGATCAGTGCCATATCAATCAAAACTTTCCACTCGCAACACCACGGTCTTGTCCTTGACCACATCCAGCCGGTCAATCCTGGCGATCGCCTCGCGCACCGCGCGATCCTTCGCCGTGTGCAACATCATGATCAGCGGGACAATATTGGTTTCCGACTCGCGTTGCAACACCGACGCGATGCTGATGTCGGCGTCGCCCAGCAGCTTCGCGATCTTCGCGATCACGCCCGCGCGGTCCTCGACCGTCAATCGCAGGTAATAGCGGGACTCCACCTCGTCAATCGTCCGCAGCTTCGCGTGCAACCGGTGCGACACAAATGCCGGGACGCGCTGGACGCTGCCGTCGCGTAGGTTCAACGCCGCGTCGGCAAGATCGGCAATCACCGCGCTGCTGGTCGCGTCAGCGCCGGCGCCCCGCCCGTAAAACATCGTGTCGCCGACCACGTCGCCGCGGACCGCGACGGCGTTGAAAACGCTGTTGACGCTGGCCAGCACGTGACGCTGCGGAATCAACGTCGGATGCACGCGCACCTCGACGGCGCCATCAACGGATTTGATGACCGCCAACAACTTGATGGCGTAACCAAGCTCGCGCGCCTCCTGAATGTCCATCTGCGAAATGTGACGTATGCCCTCGACGTATGCGTTGTCATAGCCGGTCCAGAAGCCGTGCGCGAGCGATGCGAGAATGGTCGCTTTGTGCGCCGAGTCAATCCCGTCAATGTCCAACCCCGGATCAGCCTCGGCGTAGCCAAGCGCCTGCGCCTCGGCAAGAACGTCGCCAAAATCTTCTCCCTCCGCGCTCATCCGGCTGAGGATGTAGTTGCAGGTGCCGTTGACGATCCCGTACATGAGCGGGAACTGGTTGGCAATGAAACCTTCGCGCAACGCCTTGATGATCGGAATGCCGCCGCAGACGCTCGCCTCGTAAAACAGATTCGTCTTGTTCTTCGCCGCTGCCGCGAAAATCTCCTCGCCGTCGTGCGCCAGCAACGCCTTGTTCGCCGTCACGACAATCTTGCCGCGGCCGAGCGCGTCGAGAATCAGTTTCTTGGCGAACCCGGTTCCGCCGACCAGCTCGACGACGATCTGCACATCCGGGTCGTCGAGCACGCGCTGCGCGTCGTCGGTCTTGGCGGTCTTCGGCAACGGCAATGCCGCGAGTCGCGCGGCGTCCTTGTCGCAGACCCATTTCAAGTGCAGCCGCAGGCCGAGCCGCTCGGCGATGAGGTCGGCGTTGCGGGTGAGGTTCTTCACCACGCCGCCGCCGACAACGCCGGCGCCGATGAGACCGATATTGATTTGTTTTCGCGCGCTCAAAGTGCGTGAAAAATAGCGGCCACAGGCAGCGGGCGCAATAGAAAACCGCAACGTGTCTTGTCACCAGCGAACCGTAGTAGTAGTCTGTCCGCGCCATGAAGACGATGCTTCATCTCCTTCTTGCCGGTTTGATTACAAACTCTGTCGTCGTCATTGCTGCCGAACCGGTGTCGCGCCAACACTCGGAGACGATCACCGCCGCCCGGCGCGAGTTCGTGGTTCGCATGGGCGGAACGATGGACGGCGAGAACACACGCTCGCCCATCGGCTACAGCGCCTGGTCGCGCGCGTTCGAGCCGATGCGCGAGGCGCGCATCGAAAACATCGGCGACACTCCGGTGGTCAACCCGTGGCTGTTGGTCAACGGCCGTCGCGACTGGCGCACCGTGGAGAAGATCATCGCCGAGGCCACGCGCGGTTGCGCCAACGACCGTGAGCGCGCCATCGCCATCTGGCGATTCGTCATCGGCAACCGTTTCCACGCGACGCCGAACGACGGCGACAACATTGACCCGGTGAAACAATTCAATGTCTATGGCTACTCGCTTTGCGGCGACATCGCGCAGACCATCCGCCAACTCTGGAAGGTCGCCGGCTTCCAGACGCGGCGCGGCTGGCCGCACGGCCATTGCCTGACCGAAGTCTGGTTCGACAACGCCTGGCGCTCGCTCGATGGCGACGAACAGATCATCTGCCTCACCCGCGACAACGAGACCATCGGCAACGAGGAAGCTGTCGTGCGCGACCACGACCTGATGAAACGCACGCACACCTACGGCATCCTCTCCGACGACAACCTGCTCACCGACCAGTTCTCCGCGTCGCTGCACGTCTATGAGGGCAAACGCGAAGGCGACTACCAGAACATCTTCGGTCATCGAATGGACCTGACGCTGCGTCCCGGCGAAACGCTCGCGTGGCGCTGGGACAACGTCGGCCGCTATCACGGCACGAACCTGAAGACCGGCTGGGGACCGGGCGCTGCCGAGCCACTGGCAAACGGACGCTTGATCTACGCGCCCTCGAAGCTGCCCGAAGCCGGCGATGCGCTCGTGGTGCCGATGAGCAGTCCCTACGTCATCGTTGGCGGCAAGCTCGACCGGCGCGGCGATGTCAATGTCTCCATTTCGTTCGACCAGAAGAAATGGGAACCGGTCGCCGGCAACGACCTCGACCCCTTGTTTCCTCCCGAAGGCAAGGCGCGCTACCGCTACTGGCTGAAGTTCCAGCCGGCGCGCGCGCTTCAATCGCTCCGCATTGAGAACGCCTTGCAGATGGCGCCGCTGTCGTTGCCCGCGCTCAACGTCGGCGAGAACCGGATCGTTTACAGTGACGAGAGCGCCGGCGCGCGAAAGGTGCGTGTGAGCTACGAGTGGGCCGAGCGCGGCGACAGCCAGCCGCCGTCAGCGCCGGCGGCGGAATTCCCGAAAGACGGCGGCGAGGTCGAAGGCACGCAGTTCGCATTCAAGTGGAGCAGCACAGGAGCCGACTATCACTTTCAACTCAGCAATCGCGCCGACATGCGCTGGCCGTTGTCGCCGTCGTTTGATCGGCTCATCTCGAAGACGCCGCAGCGTGGCGCGGCGAGTTGGGCGGTTCCGTGGCGCGGACTGTTGAATCCGTCGCAGCGATACTATTGGCGAGTGCGCGCGCAAAACAAAGACGGCTTGTGGGGACCGTGGAGCCGGGTGTTCAGCTTCACGCCGCAAGGCCCCGGCGTGCCGCTCGATGTCAGCTACGACAACACCACACGCTCCATTCGCTGGAAAGCCAACCCGCAAGGCCGGTCGCCGGTAAAGTGGCGCGTCCATGGCAGCGACGAGAAAGGATTCACCGCCAGCGACACGCCGCTCAAGACACTCTGGGAATCCGGCTACGAACGTCCACGCGACATTCGCGAACTTCCGCCGAACGTCCTCGGCGAAACCGACAAACCGGAGTGGCGCTCGCTGACGAATGCGTTCTACCGCGTCGTTGCCGTGGATGCGCGTGGCGTGTCCAGCGGCCCCAGCGATTACGCTGCGGCGCCGCGCCCGAAGTTTTTCAGCGAGCCGCCGACGCGGGCAAAAGCCGGCTCGGCTTTTCGCTACCAGCCGCGCGTGATCCGTTCTCTCGGCGATCTGCGATGCAAGAACTACGCGAAGGACAAAGTCTATTGGGCCGGCTTCTGGAACATCGAGAAGCCGGCATGGACATTGGTTGCCGCGCCATCGTGGCTGAAACTCAATGCCGAGACCGGCGCGCTCTCCGGCACGCCGCCTGTCGCTGGCGAATCAAAAGTGGAATTGCATTGCGAAATCCCCGGCGTCGGCGCCGACACCCAATCGTTCATGCTGCGGGTTTCTGACTGACTGCCGGATATTCTTGGAGGACTATCATGCGTTACTTCGTGTTGCTTGCTCTGTTGAGTGTGGCGGGAATAACCGTCTGGGACAATGTTCCCTTCGGCGAGAAAACGCTCCTGCTGCATCCGAGATGCAGCCCGTTGCCATTCGGGCATCTCGGCCCGTTCGTGAAGCGAGGCGACGGCGCTGTGCTGGCCGCAGACGACAGCCGCGTGCTGGTCAGCAAAGACAACGGCAAGACGTGGGAACCGCGCAAGCTCTTTGCCGACACCAACAAGTTTCAATGCCGGGGCGAGCGAACGTTATTGCGGACGCGCGATGGCACGACGGTTCTCGCGTTCATGAACACGAAGGAAATGGTGCTCGCTTGGGACCAGACAAAACGCGAGCCGTTACCGGAGAACCGTCTTCCTGTTTACGTGACGCGCAGCACCGACGATGGCGAGACGTGGGAGGAGCCGCAGAAAATTCAAGACGGTTACTGCGGCGCACTCCGGACGATGATCCAATTGCGCAGCGGACGACTGGTGCTTGGCTGCCAGGTGGCGGTGGCGAATCCGGGACGGAACGTCTGCTTCAGCTATGCTTCCGACGACGAAGGCAAGACGTGGAAAAAAAGCAACGTCATTGACCTCGGCAAATACGGCGGCTACGGCGACCACGGCGGCGGCATCGAACCGACGCTGGCGCAGTTGAAGGATGGCCGGCTCTGGATGCTCATCCGCACCTACCGCGGTTGTTTCACCGAGGCGGTTTCTGCCGACGAGGGACTGACGTGGACAGACATCAAGCCCGGCAAGATCGAAGCAAGCGGCTCGCCCGGGCAACTGTTACGGCTCCAGAGCGGACGGCTCGCGCTCTTCTGGAATCGTTTCATTGACAAGAAGAAACAGACCGGCCGTCGGGAACAGGTTTCGATGGCGTTCACCGAGGACGACGGCAAGACATGGACCGAGCCGGTCGTGGTCGCCTACGACCCGATGCAGCCTGGCCACAAGGAACCGGATCATCGCTTGTCGTATCCCTACGTCTATGAACACGTCCCTGGCGAACTCTGGATCACGACGATGCAAGGCCCGCTCCGCATCAAGCTCCACGAAGACGATTTCTTCCCCCGCCGGCGAAGCGAGCAAACCTATCGCGCTCGTTACCTGCCGTCAGCGAAGATCAAGCTCGATGGCCGGGCCGACGAAGCCGACTGGAAGAAAGCGACTGTCGAGAAGAACTTCATCTTCCCGTGGAAACAAACCGTTGCACCGGCGACGGAGTTCCGTGCGTTGTGTGACGACAAGTTTCTGTATTTCACCTTCCGGGTGCACGACGAGGACATCGTGGTACGGGACAAATTTCAGAGCGAGGACGACGCCATCTTCGAAGATCGCGCCGAGATGTATTTCTCTCCCGATGAACAGTTGAAGAATTACTACTGTTTCGAGGTGGACTCGCGAGGCCGCTCCCTTGACTACCGCGGTTCCTATTATCGCCAGATTGACTTCTCGTGGACGTGGAAAGGTCTGGAGACAACAGGTTCACCTTTGCCACAAGGTTACGTCGTCGAGGGGCGCGTCCCACTGGCCAGTTTCGAGGCGCTCGGATTTCCGCCGTTGCGACAGGGGACGAAGATTCGTTGTGGGTTGTACCGTGCCGAATTCAGCCATGACCGGAGTGCCAAGCCGGTGATATTGAAGCCGAGCATTCACACCCGTGGTCGCCAATTGGATGGTCCGCCGATCATCCAGGAATGGATGAGTTGGGTGGATCCCAAGACCGAGGAGCCGGACTTTCACGTCCCGACTTCGCTCGGCTGGCTGGAGATCGTGAAATAGATTGACTCGGTGCGGTAGGTTCGTATGGTGTGCCGCAGCATGAATCGGAGAGAGTTCATAGCGAGTTCGTTGTTGGCGGCACCGCTTGGCGCGCTGGCCCAGTCGTCGCCGCGTCCGGTTCAGCCAGCGCAATCGTTGCCGACGGGTAAGATTGGCGGCAAGCTCAACGTCAGCCGTGTCATCCTCGGCGGCAACCTTGTCAACCTGTTCATGCACAGCCGCGATTTGCGGTACGTTGACCGCTTGTCCGCTGCCTATCACACCGACGACAAGGTTTTGGAGACGTTGGCGTTGGCCGAGCAGAACGGCGTCAACACGATGTCGCTCTCGAATCGCGAGCGCGCGATGAGCCTGCTGCAACGTCATCGCAGGGAACGTGGCGGTAAGCTGCAATGGATCGTCTGTCCTATCAGCAAGGTGGACGACTCCATGGACGACTACCGCCAGGAAGCCGAGCGCCTTGTCGAGTTCGGCGCCGATGCGCTCTACATGCACGGCGGCGTGTCTGATGCATTGCTGGCTGCCGGCAAGGTTGAGTGGATCGCCAAAATCGTCGAGATCTTCAAAACCTTGGATGTCCCTTGCGGCGTCGGCGCGCATGATCTCGCCGTCGTTGAGGCGTGCGAGAAGGCCGGCATCCCGAACGATTTTTACGTCAAAACGTTTCATCATCTCGACTACCCGACCGCGCCGAAACCGGAGGACATCAAGAAACCGTTTGCCGAGGTGCCCGGCTACTGGTGCAGCGACTGGCAGGCTTGTGCTGAGCGGATGAAGAACGTCAAGAAGACGTGGATTGCGTTCAAGGTTCTGGCCGCCGGCGCGATTCCGCCGAAGAAGGCGTTCCAGTGGGCGTTCGAGAATGGCGGCGACCACATTCTCGTCGGCATGTTCGACTGGCAGATTGCCGAGGACGTCGCCCTCGCTCGCGACTCCATCGAGAAAGCGAAGGCCAAACGCCAGCGCCCGTGGCGCAGTTGACGCGTGTTCCGGTTTAGTGTTGACGGTGGGGTGCGGTTGCCGTAAAGGGCAGCCCAGTTAGGACAAAACCAACCAACAGGAGATACAACAGATGAAATCATTCATCGCAGTGCTCACAATGATTGCCGTAAGCGTGGCGTTTACCAGCACCGGCTTTGCCGCCGAAAAAGCCAAAGCCAAAGGCGGCGGCGGACTGTTACCGGCGATCATCTTGCAGAAACTCTCGGCGGATCAGAAAGCCAAGTACGACACCATCCTCGCCGACTACCAAAAAGAGGTGAAGGCCGCCGCCGGTGACAAAGACAAGACGTTGGCAGCCCGCAAGGATGCCAATAAGAAAGTCCAGGGAATCCTCACTGACGACCAGAAGGCCGAATTGAAGAAACTGGCCCCAGCCAAGCCGCCCAAGAAGAACTAGGTTGTCGTTGTTTCGGCACACCGCAACAGGAGCGACGCCACGTGCGACGCTCCTGTTTGCTTTTCGCTTGACCGTCAAGTCTCACGGTTGATTGCGAGAGCTGCATGCTTGCCGTCGGGACTCCGCTTTGGTATCAATCCCGCCATGAACAGGGTACTTGCGGTCATCGTGGTGTTGGCGCTGATGAACTCGGCCGGAGCCGCTGACAAGGGCGTCGAGGTCATCCGGGCGGCGGACAAACTCGGCGGCAACCGGCACGCACTTATCATCGGCATCAACGACTACACTGACCCCAAGATTCCCGACCTGAAGTATGCCGAGATTGACGCCCAGTCGCTTTACAAGACGTTGACCGACCCGCAAGTCGGCGGCTTCAAACCGGAGAACACCACGCTGCTGCTCGGCAAACAGGCCAGCACGCGCGACGTCAAGAAAGCCTTGTCCGGTCTGCGTGGCGTCGGCGCCAACGACCTTGTGGTCGTCTATTTCTCCGGACACGGCGCCAAACAACGAGGCGAGACCTGCTGGGTCACGCAGGACGCCGAGTTGAACTTCCTCGCCGACACCGCGCTGACCAACGACCAGATTGCCAAATACCTCGGCGCCATTCCTTCCAAACGCCTCGTCGTGTTGCTCGATGCCTGTTATGCCGCCGATACCGTCATCAACCAGAAAGCCGTTGTCAGCGTGGACGCCATCGCACGGGCATTTGAAGGCGCGGGGCGCGTCACCATCGCCAGCGCCGGAGGAGGCGAGGAGTCCATCGAAGCGCCCGACCTCCAGCAAGGCGTGTTCACCTACTTTCTGGTTCAAGGAATGCGCGGCGAAGCGGACAAGCCGCCGTATGGCAATCTGGACGGCGTGATGACGTTGAGCGAACTCTGGAGCTACCTCAGCGACAAGGTCACGCAGGAAGCGCGGAAGCGTCAGGGCATACAGGTTCCGACCAAGCACGCGCTGGCGGAGACGCAGACCGACAAGTTTCTGCTGACCATCAATGCCCCGTGGCTGGCGACACTGGCGCGCCAGCAACAGGCCGCGCAAACGCAAGTCAAGGCGCGCGTGGACGCGCTGAAGAAACTTCTGGCCGACGACAAGATCAACGCCGACCAGTTTACCGAAGGCCGTCGTGTTCTCGAAGCGTTGGAACAAGACCTTAAAGAAGATGACCGGCAACGCCGCGCCATCTACACGGACCTCACCGAAGGCAATCTCAAACCTAACTACCTCCAAGCCGCGCTCGACAAAGTCGAGACCCCGGCCCAGCGCGAAGCTCGTCTCGCCCGCGAAGCCGAGCTTCGGGCGCAACGCGACCGGTCCGCCCGCATAAGCGCACTGCTGGCGACCGCCAAGGCCAACGACAACAAAGCCAACGGCAAGACGGCGCTGGCGGCGCTGGACGAGTTGTTGAAGCTCGATCCCGGTCACGGCGAAGCGATTCTGCTCCGGGGTAAGATTCTCGGCTACTACTCCAAGCAGGGCGACACCAAGCTCAACACCGTCGGGATGACGATGGTTTATATCCCGCACGGCGAGTTCATGATGGGCAGCACCAAGGAGGAACAAGCGTGGGCTAAGGGACCGGAAGGGCAAGCCCCGGAGTCAAGGGATTTCTCGGATGAAGGCACGGAGCGGGAGCACGTCAGCTTTTGCTGGGGGGTGCCATCGGGGTCACAGATCAGTTGCGGGAAACGCCGGTGCAGCCCATGTGCGGAAACAGATTCCGCCAGCGCCCGTTGCGCCAGTATTCTTGCAGCACCAGCAGCGCTTCGTCGCCGCACTCGCTCCAGAATTGGCCGGGCCGCTTGAACCGACACTGGTATTGCCGACAACTCGATTCCATCGCCCCGCTACCCAACGGCCAACCCGCTCGCTCTGCCGCTGCATAATCCAGTCGTCCTTGGTGGGTTTGGAAATACTTCCGCTCCCGCGCCACCGTCTCCGCCACCGAACCCGCACACCGCAGTTCCATCTGTTCCAAGCGCCGAATCACTTTGGCGGCGGCTCCGCTCCGCAGTTGCGCCAGCAGCGGCTCGACCCACGCGCGCGCCGCCGCCGTGCCTTCGCCATGCACGGCCGCCGCCACCGCCCAGAGATGCTGGCTGGCGTGATAGTAGTCCAACAGTTGGTGCGCGTCGCCAAAGCGGTCGGCCACCAGTTTCCAAATCCACACCGCGCCATCGGCAATGACCAAGACCGTTTGCGCCTGCAACAGACCGCGCCGCAGCGATTCCGCCCATAGCAGACCGCGCAACTGCTCCAGCCCACCGCGGGTCATCACGTAGCCGCGCTCGCTGATGACGGCCCGCCCACCGGCGGTCTGGCCGCGTTGATCCAAGCGAAACACCGTCGCCCCATAGACCCAGTGCCAGCGCGCCGGCGGCTGCCCCGCTTCGGTCAGCGCTTGGGTCTGGCCCCAGCCGTCGCGCTCGCGGATGTTCCAGGCGTCGATCTCGATGAGCAGCGTGAACGCGGTGGCCGGCGTCTCCGTCTTCGCCTGTTGCGCGGCGGCCACCAACGCGTCCCAGTCGGCGAGCGCCGCATTCATTTCGTCGCGCTGTTGCTCGGCCCGCTGGCCTTGGCGGCGCGCCTCTCGCTCCAAGGTGGAGGGACTGGTTTTGACGCCCGTCAAGCGCTCCCAGATCGCCGCCGCCTCCGCCGCCGGCATCTGCGCCACCAACAATGCCGCCGCCTCTTGCACCGCCGGCGAGGCGGTGCTGGTTGGTCCCAAGCGCAGCGCGGCATCGGCGGGGAAGCGCCATTGTTGACAGCGTTTGCACCAGCCGCGCGTGCGGCGAATCGTCACCGCGCCGAACCGTGTTTGCACCGTCCGTTCATGGTTGCGTTCTTTGCGGGTCAGCGGCTGGCCGCAGAGCGGACAGCGCGGGGGCGTGGTGTCCGCCTTGGCTTGGGCGGCGCGCTCCAGCGCTTGGCGTTGCAGTTGGTGCGTGCCGACTGTCAGATGCTCTTCCAGATGCCCCATCCCTTGGTCGGCACACTGGACGGTTTGTTCCAAGGTGTGATCCATCTGGGTGCTCCAAGATTCCCACCCGGATATATATCGTGGCGGTGAGTTCGTCACCGTGGCGGTGCTGCTCATGTTGCTGCTTTCTCCTTGTGTGCGTGCCGATCCGTTAGCTCGGCGCAGTGCGCTGCTCCCCTGTCCCCAACAAAGGAGCCGGCGCCAAACCCGATCGGTCACGAATGCAACCTGACTCTACCATACCCATAAAAGCTGACGTGCGCCCGTTGACAACTTCTGTGGGGAGGGGGAAACTCCACTCCGCTGAAGGGTGAATTTCAAAAAAAGGAACAAACGATGAAAACGATGACGACGAACCGAAACACGATGCTGGCGGTGCTCTGTGCGCTGCTGCTGGGTGCCGCGAACGCGCCGGCGCAGTTCAACCTGCTGCACTCGTTTGCCGGCGCCCCCAGCGATGGCAGAGCCCCTTGGTATGGCGCGCCGACGCTCTCCGGCTCGACGCTCTACGGGCTGACCCAACAAGGCGGTGCTAGCGGCTACGGCGCGGCGTTCAAGATGAACACCGACGGCACCGGGTTTACCCTGTTGCACTCGTTCACCAGCGGCGTCAGCGACGGCCGGAATCCCTACGGTTCGCTGACGCTCGACGGCTCGACGCTCTACGGGATGACCGCACAAGGCGGCCTCGGCAACGGCGGCACGGTGTTCAAGATGAACACCGACGGCAACGACTTTACCCTGTTGCACACGTTCGCCGGCGGCGTCAACGATGGCAGCGCCCCCTACGGTTCGCTGACGCTCTCCGGCTCGACGCTCTACGGGATGACCTGCTTTGGCGGCGCCAACAACTTCGGCACGGCGTTCAAGATGAACACCGACGGCACCGGGTTTGCCCTGTTGCACACGTTCACCGGCAGCGTCAGCGATGGCAGCACCCCCTACGGTTCGCTGACGCTCTCCGGCTCGACGCTCTACGGGATGACCTATCAAGGCGGTTCTAACGGCTCCGGCACGGCGTTCAAGATGAACACCGACGGCACCGGGTTTGCCCTGTTGCACTCGTTCACCGGCTTCTTCGGCGACGGCCGGAGTCCCCTCGGTTCGCTGACGCTCTCCGGCTCGACGCTCTACGGGATGACCTGGGAAGGCGGCAACAGCGCCCTCGGCACGGTGTTCAAGATGAACACCGACGGCACCGGGTTTTCCCTGTTGCACTCGTTTGCCGGCGGCGCCAGCGATGGCAGGTCCCCCCGCGGTTCGCTGACGCTCTCCGGCTCGACGCTCTACGGGATGACCTCACAAGGCGGCAGCAACAACTTCGGCAC
>Ga0233425_10000907_pt1 | contig 71122 bp, 53 predicted proteins | sample Watercolumn_Towu_2_FD_181712 | JGI IMG/M metagenome (GOLD analysis project Ga0233425, IMG submission 181712) | Freshwater microbial communities from Lake Towuti, South Sulawesi, Indonesia - Watercolumn_Towuti2014_140_MG | ecosystem: Environmental > Aquatic > Freshwater > Lake | place... | reverse complement strand
CGCCCCTTTTTATGGGTGATGCCGTGCCGGGCGAAGAAGCGGGACAGGCTGCTCGTGCTGGTCTGCACGCCGTGCTCGGCCAAAGCGTCACGCAGTTCGCGCAGAAAGATCGTCGGCCGCGCCTCGTAGGTCGTCAGGATCAGGTCGGCCTGCGCCTCGATCCGGTGCGAGGCGTGATCGCCACCCGACGGTTTAGGCGCGAGTCGCCCTTCCCGGCGGAACTGTTCCGACCAGCGGCTGGCACTGGACACGCTGACCCCGAACCGGGCGGCCGCCTGATGACAGGACGCCCCCTCCCAAACGGCAGAGACGACACGCTGGCGTAGATCGACGGACAAGGGCGAAGGCATCGGCATCCTCCTTTACCCCTCAACGTCCCGACTCCCGCGCCGTCCCAACTCGCTCGGACGCGGCTCTAGGGCGTCCGTGAGCAAACTATGATTGTCGGGAAGGCGGATACTTTGAGGCACGAACGATACAGGAATCTCGTCGCAGACCAAATGGAAGCGGTCAGCCCGATCGAAATGGGGAAGCATCGTGAACGCTGCCCAAGTGGAGATGATTACGTGTGGGCGATCCGGCGGGTTCCTAAGATGCTCTGATAGTCCAGCCACTGTTTTCTGCCCGCACGTGTCCTGATTAAACACCTCCACGGGGACATCAGGGAACCGCACAGCCATTTCCAACTCGGTCTGGTGGCACAGGTTCTTAGATGGTTGGATCAGAATAACCGTTTCACCACACCTGATATGTTCCGCCAATCGTTCTTCGATAGCATAGGTTTTGCCCGCACCCGTAGGCGCAGGACAATAGTAAATCGTTCTCACTAGTGTTTTTCCAAAAAATCCCGCCTCACCGCTGCTTTGTAAAATGCGATTTAAGACGATGTATGGTTTTAGATGGATGCCAGCATGATCGATATGCCCAGTTCAGGTGCACATTGCATGTCGGCGACTGAATGTTGGCGGCAAATGATGTTGCAGCCGACATCCATACCTTACTCACATTATGTTCACCATTGAAGACGAGCCATTGTGCGGGAGTTTGCAACTGAACGCAATCGAGGATTGTCAAGCATCAGCTGACATTTACAGTGAGATAGTTGCGTGTTGCGGTTTGGACGGGTAGGAGGCCTAGATTACCCAATGCAAGCAAGTGCCAAAAAACCTATAATCTTGTGAGTTTAGCAAGCTTCCGACTTATTGTTTCAGGGCGGATATGCGTGTATCTCATTAGCATCTTTGTATCGCGATGACCGCTAATCAAAGCGACTTCGGGTATGCTGAGCCCCAACTCAAAAAACCTACTTATCGCCTCGTGTCTAAGATCGTGAAAACGCAAGTTTCCTAGACCTGCTCGAACACGTATACGGCTCCAACAAAGCTGAACTGCGTTGCCAGATACCTGGAAAACGCTCTCACCCTCTCTCTCGATAACCCCTCAACTCTTCTATAGCTCTCGGAGTTAGCGGAACGGTCCGCGGTCTGCCGTTCTTCGTTCGAAGCAGACGCACAGTCCCGTTTTCGAGATCAACCTCTTTCCATCGAAGTGAAAGCAACTCGCCTCGGCGCATTCCTGTCTCTAAAGCTAATACTATTGCAGATGCGATATGCTTGTTACGCAATGATTTTATCTCTCGGTAAAGATTGATCGCCCCAACCTCGGAAAGTCTCTCTTCACGAGGGAGCCCTGGTGCAGGAAACCGAATCTCATGCAAGGGGTTCTTGGCTATGGGTATATCCCATTCTTTCCTCGCGATCTCGAAGCAGTGGCGAAAGATTGTTAGTTCACGCCTCACGGTATCTGTGCCGACTTTTCTTAGCCGATTGTTGCGATATTCGGCGAAGTGCCTTGACGAGACGTTCGTGATCGAGACGGAGGCTACGGGATGCCCAAGCATGTTGTTGATGCGGCAGTTTTCCGAAGCGTATCCCCGTTTGAGCGCGGTGACCTCAGTCTGATACCGCTGCAACAGTTCCCCGACCGTCAAGCTATCGCCTGCGGGCCGCTCATTGGGGTCATCAGTCGGAGCATAGTCGCGTTCCCGAGCCTGCGCCCAAGCTGTCGCAGCGGCCTTGGAATGGAACGATTTTGAGCGTGTGGGAAAGCCGACGTGCCGCACCTGAACCTGCCAGGAACCTCCCCGCTTTCGGATAGTCGCCATGATTCGTGACCCGTCGCTTGTGACAAAGCGTGACAGGCTGTTCACGAACGCTAGATGGAGCTTTCGGAAGGGTCAAAAAACCATAAGCAAAAACAATGGCTTATGATTGGCGCACCCGACACGATTCGAACGTGTGACCTTTGCCTTCGGAGGGCAACGCTCTATCCAGCTGAGCTACGGGTGCTGACGAGGGTTCGGCTTCAGTTTCCCTTTCGGGTCAATCTGTTACCTGCACAAGCTACATTGCCGTTGGCCTGGGCGCAACCAGTGACAGAAGGCCACCACAAGGGGTCACTGTGACAAGCGGTGTGACAAGCTCGACAGGTCTCTGAGCCGCCTTTCCGCTGCCGGTGCCACAGATCCTCAGGGAATCACCGGGTAGCCACAGCGGTACCCCAGCATGTTCTTTTTCTTCTCCAACCGGATGGGCTGTCTCGGCTCGATCCTGATCTCCGTGCTGCTGACGGTCATCCTGATTGGGATCTTCCGAGGGTTCTGAGATACCTGTTCGCCCTAGCTTGACTGAGGGAGCTGAATTGTTCGTTCTCTTTTGTTCCAGTGAAGGCAAGGGATGACAGGCAGACGAACAAGTCGCAGTCCGGGCGACGTAGCAGCGCTTGCGGCTCTCTGCTCCTAATCCTGTTAGGCAATGAATCGGCGAGTTAATCATGAAAGAGAGAGCACGACATTGTTCACTAAATCACTGATCGCATCATCTGCTTGGTGCTGTGTAACCGTTACCAGCGATGGATGGGCGACCCTGTTGCGTCTGCCTATTTCTTTTCGCAGGATGTCTACGACATTTTTGCCAATTATTTTGGATGACCGGCACAGCTCGATAACGTCTGATTCTTTCAGATCGTCAAAATCTTCCAGTTTTGCTATCGCACCTTTCTTTGTTCCCTTGGCGGCCAGAGCTGCATTGAAGCTGTTCAATCTTGCAGCGTCTGCCATGACCCATCGTCTTAAATGATCATAGGCTAGATTCCATGCCATGACTATCGAAGCTCGAAATGCACCGATGCGATAGCAGCTCAGCGCTTCTTTCAAGAACACCTGCTCATTCAAGTCAGGAAGCTTGTCTGGCAGCGTTGACAGGATTTGAGACACGGCAACTGCTGTTGGGTTCTTCCCATAAGTGGCATCTAATTTACGAAGGACGGACCCCGCTATACGGTAGCCCGCTCTCGTCTTCAGAAGCTGTGGTGGCCGCTTGGCTGCCATACGAGGAAGGTAGACACTGAGGTCAGGCGGCTCAACATGGATACTTCTGAATGAACGCCTAAGCATCTCTCCATCGAAAGCTTCTATCTTTTTCGACGTATGCAGATGCCATGCCACCACAAGTATCTGATCCACCCCTGACATAGCGTCAAACCGGGGAACGGACTCGATCAAATCTGCAAGGATCATTCAATTTTTAGTCCCGGCCCAAATTATTAACCCGGTCGATGCCCAGGTGGTTTATAGCGTACTCGCCGGTTCCAGCGCTATTCATAAACTTACGGCCCTTGCACGCCCTTAATGTTGCCCCAAAGTCTTCAGCAGACGTGGACCAGTTCATATACCGATAGCATGTATAGACGTGGTCTGCCGTTATGGCATCGACGCCCCTGTGCTCTTTAAACCAAGCCGCAACAACAAGATTCTTTTCTACTTCCGCCTTGGGGGATTTTTCGGTTGCGTAATCTCTCCAAGATGGCTCAGATGTAAGGTCAAGATCTAAGACCTCAGGTGAGCGGAAGGTGCGTGGCTTTGTCGTTCTCGTACTTCTCGATGCGGGCTTGCTGCTCTCGATTTCTGCATCAGCAGGTAAGGCCTCTTCAGCATCGATAATTTCGCCTCTTCCGTCTGATATAGAGGGGTTCTGAACTGGTGTGCTTACAACTCGCTGCTGAATGATTTGTGTCTGTGGCTTCAGGGCGTTCTGAATCGCCTGTGTCACCTCACTCAGATCGCCTTCGGGAAATTCGCCTTCCAAGAGCACGAACCGGAAGCGGGCTGTTCCACCTTTGCCATTGGGCGGCTTTGCCATTGGCAAACTCCTCACACACTGCGCGATTTTGGCGAGTACTGTAAGGTGCAGCAATCTCAGCCGCAACGCTGCGCAGCAGGTCCGTCCACGCATTTCAGGCGGGGCTATGTCCTCAGGCTACCTAACCATTCAAGACAGCCCAGGCGACGCTAATTACTCGCCCGATCCCTTCCTTGGACGCTTGTGAGGCGGGCCGGACAAAGCCAAGCCACGGTACTCCCTCGACAAGCGAGCGCCGAATGTCTCAATCGCACCAACTGCGGCCAGCTCGTCCATGGCTTGTCTGGCTTGGCTTTCGGTCATACCGGTCATTCGGCTGATCAACCCAACCTCCGTGCGGTGTGGACTCTGAGACGCTAGAAACGCCCATACATCCCATGCACGCTGCCGCTCGGACCGTTCCTCCGGCTGGCCGAATAGCCACTCCCTCAAGCCCATAGCGACACCTCGTACCGATCAACCCAGCAGAACCGATGTGAAACGGGAGAGCAAGCACATTGAACAGTTATGCACCTGCTCTCCCTTTATGTTCCCGTCGTAGTGATGTTTACTTATAAGGCTGGAACGTCACGTCCTTCTTCCCGAAGAGAACGTCACCCTTAAGTCTCTCCCGCTGTTCCCGCTGATGGTAAAGTTCCACTTCCTCATTGAGGAGACGCTGGAAGGCAAGCTGCCGGTATCCATCGATGATCTTAGCAGCCACCTCGGCCTTAGACCCATCCTGTGACTTGGTGCCATACGAGAGGTTGGGATTGTTCACGACATACTGATCTAGAATCTCAACAGCATCGGTCTCGCTGTAGTAGCGCTGAAGACGGTCATATAGCGTCTCCTTCTTATCTTGAGTGCGCTGTTTTCGAAGATCGAGGTTCCCGAACCATTCTGGATTGCTCGTAGGCATGGCGAAGTTTCTGCTCGTTGCAATCTGAATGGCGTTCAGCTCCCTCAAGACACGAAGCTCTTTTGGTGACCGCCCTTCCTCTCGCTGCTCCTTGGTCGTGAAGTTCAGCCCGATCAAGGCACTGGCTGGATTGGCGATGGTCCGCACCTTTCCCAACTGGTCATACTGCTTCGCCACAAGGGGATCGGCCGGGTTCACCTTGGCTTGGATGTATTGCTCCCAAGACACAGGATCAGCCATGACCGGATATTCCTGCATGTTCGCCTTGGAGACCACCGAGGGAATAGCAAGTTGAAGCTTCTGTCCGACGAAGCGATGCAGGGCATTCTCCTTGCTATCCGGGTTGCTCATGATCTGAATCATTTGGACGATCTGATCCACGCCACCCATCAGGTTTGCGTCTTTGATGGCCTGTGCAACTGATACGGTTGCGGCTGAGATGTGTCCGCCCACCAGCTTCAGTTCATGACCGACGTATTCCCCTTGCGCCTTCCGGTACTGAAGCATGGAGAGTGCATCGAGAGCATTGACCATGATCTTGAACGGTGTGGCGAAGGGGTCGAGGTTTCTGAACGAGAACGTAGACCCATCAGAGAACTTTAGGGTGTAGGGTTCCCACTCCTTCCCATCTTGGAGACTCCGCTTCTCTTGGAAGTCCAACGGCCCTCCCCCGGTGATCCTCCCTTGGGCGTAGAGCATCGCCACGGAGCCAGCGAAGGCCATGGACAGCAGTGACTCCCCCTGTGCCCGCATCTGTCTGACAGGACCGTTCAGCCCCCTCAGGTCACTCAAGATGCTCGAATTCCCGGTAACTGCATGGGACAACAGGTTGAGCCCTGGTGTGAGCCGGATGCCTTCCTCGAAGACCCGGACCGGGGTCCTGAAGAAGAGCTGCCCCATCACCCTCATCCACGGGTTCTCGTTGACCCATGCTTCGTACCGTAGAGCTAGGTTGGACGCTCCGTTCTCCCCGCTGAACCTCCGCTTGAAGAGGATGTCATCGGCGTAGTCCCGTCCTGCCCTGTCGGTTGCCTCCCTGAGGAGATCAGCATTCTTGTTGAGTTCGGTCTTTACCCAATGGTCGAGTCGCTCCCCGGTCAGCCCTCGTGACTCCCCTTGGTGCTTCAGGAAGGACAGGGTGTTCACCGGATCAGGACGTGCAGCGAACGATTGCTCGACAGCCTGTTGAACCCGAGCATCGATGAAGGCGTCAGCCTCAGCCCCCTTCAGCCCCTTAGCCGCAGCAACCTCAACAGCATCTGCGGTAGCCTGCCCAACCACGAAGCCCCGGTAGTTCACCTGGGCGAAGAACTCATCCGTGGTGCCAAGGATACGGGGGAAGGTTCGGATCAAGCGGCCTGTGAGACCCGGTATCACCGTGTCATTCTCCAGGACCCGGTTACCCTCCAGCGACAGGAGCGACCGTTCGATTTTGAAGGCTGCCTGTGCCGCCCTGAGAGCCGTGCTGGTGTTGGCGAACATGGCTCCGTAGGTCGATGTCATCCTCCGCAGCTCGACCTTGGAGAGGGGATCATTGGCGACGAAGTGGAGGAGCGGGGTGTAGGCCGTCTTGAGGACCGCTGGCAGGGTGTTCGCCACAATGGTTGCAGGAGAGAACACCGTCGAGATGATGTACTCGTTCAAACCCTTGAGGCCGGTCTTAGCTGCACTCTGAGTCCTTCCGATGATACCCTTGTTGATCAGCTCCTTTTCCAGAAGACCATCAACGATCTCACTTCGCTTGCCGAGGGACAACAAGGCACCGGAAATATCGTTGTCTTCAACTCGAGTCTCGACCTCATCAGACAGGGCCTTGATCTCTTCTCCTTTCTGGATCTTGTCGAGGTAGGCTTCATATCTGTCGTAGTATTCAGACTGTGCAGAGAGTCGTTGTTCCAGTGTGGCTGCTTCCGGGTTGATGCCTTTATCCCGAAGGATGCTCTCGACGGTGAGCCCCCGGTTTTCGTTGGTGTTGAAGACCTGATTGTTGGCCCTCTCCCCCAATCGTGTGCCGCTCATGGAGGACAGATCGGTGTCGGCAGCCTTGATGATGGACCGCATCACATCAATTTCGTTCAACCGTTCGAAGGCATGAAGGTCACCCTGTTGAGCCATCTCCAACGCCATGGTCCCCTCTTCATCGAGAGCCTTGGTCGCCTTCATTAGGGTCGATCCGACAAGCTGCTCTTGCTCAGCCGTTGATGCCCAGCGTCGTAGTTCCTCAACCGATTGTGCCACCTCCCGAGGGTGCTTGCTCAGCAGCAGTTCAACCGGGTGCTGCACCGTCTCCTCAATGAGGCCGGGGATGCGAGGGAAGTCCCGGACACCGGTAGGCTCACCGGCTACACCACGGATGGCATCGATAACGTCATTGGTGGGCAGAGAAGGCTGACGTGGGGCAGGAGGAAGAGGCTCTACCGCCTGTTCAGGAAGCGTAACCTCTGCCGCTCCATCACCCTGCTTCACGGTCGGGATCGGCTCAGCTCCACCCGGTTGGACAGGGATTCCATCAGGAGTGCCCGTATGGAGTGCCGTTTCCCTTGGTGCTGTAGCGTCACCAGGGGCCGAGTAAGGGTTTTCGGGTAGGTGGATAGCCTCCCGTTGAAGAAGCGTCTCTGTGGCCTCTACAGCACCTCTTCCAAACGCATTCCCTGCACCCCTGATCAGACCATGGGCACCGGCACCAAGGACACCACCAGCAACACCACCGAGGGCAGCAGCACCGAGGGCCTTCCCGGTGTTGAACTCGGTTTGACCACCGGCATTGATCTTGGCTGACTGCTGAACGCTATCCTGAACGCCGGTCCACAGAGCACCTTCGACACCTGCTTGGACACCGGTTTTGAGGAGAGATTTGATGCCCTCCTTCGTCAGCACCTTCCCTGCTGTGGAACCGGCCATACCGAGCCCGAGGGTGGACAGGCCGACGTAGGTGGAGGGATCGGCAAGGAGTCCCTTCGCTGCGCGACCGACGCCACCCCATGAGACACCAAGCTTGTCATAGGTCTCCATCAGGTGGAGGAAGGCACGCTTCTCCTCAGGATCTGCTGACCGCATCCGGTTCGCATCGACGGCCATCATGGGAAGGTTGTAGTTGAACCACCCCATCTGATTGACGCCGTAATCCGCTGCCTCTGCATCGGTCCCGCTGAAGGGTTTTCCTTCCCGCTTGGCATAAGTGACCTTCGAAGCATGAATCCAATCCGGATCGTGTCGAAGGGACTCCGTAGTGATGGCTTCGGGGTTGGCTGAAGCGGAGCGAGCCTCATACGCAGACAGTTCGCTTTCCAGAAACTCTAACCTCTGATCCTTCGTCACACCCTTGTGAATCTGATATGTCTTATCTCCTATGATATAAGTTGTGTAATCAGGATCTTCGGATTTCTGCTGCTGTATCTGGCTGTTAGGTTTCTGCAACGACTCAATGTGCTCCCGAACAATTTGGTTCTGCACATTTTCCGACATATTGTCCGGCAACTCGATTTTCTGATCTCCGATTTCGTGTGTGATGTACCCTCCTGAGGTTGGAGGAGGGGTAGCGGTGCTGGGTGTAGCCGCTCCCTCCTGCTGAACATGCTGCTCTTCTAGAATTTCACGATAGATGTTATCTCGCGCTTCTTCAGGGACGGAATCGGAGATAAAGACGTCCTGATTTCCAACTCGGACGTTGGGCATAATGGTTTTCCTTTTTGATGATGATGAAGGTGGATTGTCGAAGCTGTGTGCGGCTGTTGCTGCACGGCTCCACCAGCGGCTTTCGAGTGTGAGACAAGCAATCGTAGCCTGAAGACCAGAACGGCCGCTGGTGGTCTCTACGGCGTCGCTGGAAACGGCATTCAGGAGGCAGGCACTAAGTGCTGCGATTCTTTCTGCTTACCTTCCGACGTGATGAAGGTGTTCGGCCGGAACTTCGTCAGCCGAGGACCGACACGTTCATTCTCAATGACGGTGAGTTTGGCTGCTTCTCCGATGGTCGACCGAAGCGAGACGAAGTCTTTCCCGGAGTGACGGAGGGTCAGCACCGTGTCTGCGGGGTACCCTTGGCTGAGGAGGACCCTCGCCCCATCGAAGAACGGAAGACGGGAGGTGCAGAGGAGTGTTTCGTCGTAGTGAGCTTGGTAGGACCCCGGTCTGCCGGTGACAGGGGTGATGATGATTTCCATAGGGGATTGTTCACTGGAACGGCATGGTGCCGCTGTGTTGCAAAAAGATCAGATTGTGGTGGGATGGTCGTAGAAGGGTGCTGACGAAGGCTCGGATGTGGCCTTACGGGACCCTATAAAGGATGGTTAGGTTGGTGTTATTATTTGTTAGTAATCACCTAGTGTGACATGTCATAGTTACTGAGTGATAGGGTTATAGAGACTCCTGTGTGGTCATAGAAGGTTGTCTTCATAACATCACCAGATTCTATAACTCTGGATGCAGGAATCAAGATTGCATCATGTATGGGTAGAGCAACGATCCCTCTATCCCTCAGTCTCATGAGTACATCAATCAGGATCTGACTCTCTAGAAACTGGAGATAATGACCTATTCCCCTCTCGAAGTAAGGAGCTATCGGTTGGTGGTATGATCGTAGCATTTCAGCTAGATCTTGGACTGAATAGCTGGATGGTAGAAGGTGTGAGGTGTTTTTTGGTTTGCTCTTGATCGGTTTGTCGATGAACAAAAGTGTGTTTAGGAGGGTCTTGAAACCATCACGGTACACTGATTTTAGAGGATCATTTCTGAACTGGGGAATATCATAAAGATCACCATCAGGAGGTTTGGCACCAGCGACACCATAGAGGATGCGGGGTGCTATCTGTTTATAGTCGAGTTCACACGCAGGTTCACCTTCGATGATGATTCCCTTCCTGTCCTCCTTCCTCATTCCTTGCCAGAACCCACCGAACAAGCGCCCTCCAGAATCAAACTTCTCATAGGTGAAGATCCGTCTTAGGTGTCTGTCTGTGGTGTCAATTTTGATTTCTTCTTCGGGACCATGAGGGAGGTAGTCGATCTTTGCACCACCGATCCAGTCGTTGATAAGCTGAACTTCAGATCGGAAGGTATGGGTCTGGTTGGTGTCGTTGTACTCGATGGGCTGTGAGTTGTCCCAATACCCCTCCTTGGCTGACTTCAGTACAATGCACTCCCTTGGTGGCTTGAAGCGGATGTGCTCAGGCTTGATGTCATGCCGTTCCATCAACCTCATCAGCCCTTCACCAGGGTAGATTTTGGTCAACTGATGACGGTCTGAAGTCCAAGCTTCATGTCCGATCTCCTGCCGAATGAACAACAGATCATCAGAAGCCATGGTGTCTAGGATGTTGGGCAGGGTCTTTCCGATGTAGGCCGGTCGGTACCGTGATTTGGTCGTAGTGAGCCGGTGAGACCGAGAAATGGCTATACCACCTGTATGACCGGACACAGCATAGTGGAGCAGGTCACACACGATGGATGTAACTGCTAGGTCGTGGTTCCCAGATTGCTTGATGGATCTTCGTCTCTCGCGGATGCCTTGGGCTATCTCATATGAAGCAATCTGCTGGATGACCGAGGTGACTAGGAGTGCGGCCGGTTTGGTTGATGGTACACGCCAAGGATCAAAGAAGCGGTCCCGTTGCTGTTGCTCCGAGGTGAGATCAGGTTCAAACGGGTCATTCTGAAATTCAGGGTGGTGAGTTGAGGTAGTATGGTTTGCCTGATATTGTGTCGTAGTGATCGATGTCATGTTTATATGGTTGATTAGGGTGGGTGGGATGGTCTCCACGTCACAGAGACCGATAACCCCCAACACGAACATGGACATGCACAGTTGCTTCTGTGAAATTACCTCGTTGGTCAGGGGTGACGAGTTGAGCTGTGATGAGGAGATGAAGATGCAGACGGCTAGCTTTTGCTGAGTGCCGCAGGTCGTTTGCATGCTCTTGTAGGGGACAAATCGAGCCTATTTGCTGAGCCTTGGAGGCGCCAAGAGTGGCCGAGGCGGAATTTGGCTAGGGTACCAGCCGTCTCAACCGAGAAGCCCGTCAGAGGGGCTCTAATGCGGAAATTGTCAGGCTGCGACCGAACCGGGCAGCGCCATCGTCGCTTCGTCAGCCTCCACTGTGGCCTCATACGCCTGTCTGGTACCTTCCATGGTCTCGTTAAGCAGCTTCAACGCCGCCGAACGAAGATCCAATAGGAAGTTGATGAGGTCTAGCCCGGCCAGATCGGTTGAAATGTTGATTGATGAGTGCTGAGCATCACTATGCCAGCCTGCAATGACGGCATGTGCTTCGTTGTTGATAAAGGTAGACATTGGTTGAGCCCCAAAACCTCTTTTTGCAGAGGTGCACCCGGTTGATCCGGGCAAAAGGAGCTATCTCACGGAGCAAGAATCTTCGTCAATGATGAAAGTAGATGGTTCTTGCAAATTGTTCTTTGCTTTATCGTATCTAACTCGATGATCGTAGTAGTTACGCTACCGTATCAAACCACATCCCTCACCAAGACCTCTTTCACGCCTACATGACTGATCGAGATGCCCGTCTTCTGAACCGCCTCAGCGATCCTCCGAAGCGACTTCCCCTCAGCCTTCAACGTCTTGATCAGGGCAACAGCCTCCTGCTCAGCCTCGTGCTCAACAAGGTCACCCTGCTCCCCTACCCGGTAGCCAAACGGCACCTTCCCACCGAGGTATCGCTTCCGAGCCTTCTGATCCTTCTTCACGTCGCTAATCCGCTCCCGGATACGGTCACGTTCAGCCTCAGCCACGGCACTCAGGATCGTGAAGACCATCTTGGCGATACCGTTACCGGTCACGTCCCCACCGAGATCGATCATGTGGAGAGAGACACCCATCTCCCGCAACTGATGGAGGACGTTGAGGGCATCCCGTGCAGACCGGAACATGCGGTCCAACTTGGGGGTGATCACGGTGTCACCGGGCTTCAACGTGGCTAGGAGTGCAGCGCCTTCCTGCCTCTCGCTTACAGGGACCGACCCGGACACACCCCGCTCAACGAAGTGCCGATCAACGGTCATCCCGTTCATCATCGCGTAGCCTTCCACCCTCCGCTGTTGGGCACCAAGGCTCTCACCTTCATCCGCCTGCCGATCCGTGGAAACCCTGGTGTAGCTGTAGACGGCCATGACACCCTCAGCCCCTGTAAGCATGTAAGCTTGTTTCATGGATCAGAGGGTCTGTAAAGCCGTATTAGCAAGCTTACGGAATGGCATGGTTCTTCCCTGCCAGACAGGGTGTGGTGGGTCCCTTTTGGACGCCGATTCACGGTAGGACAGTGCCGGTCCCCCCAGCCCCGCGATCCCTCGCCCTAAGGGTGCTTGACCTCATGACGAGCATGGTCCCCACCCCCTGCCATTCAAATCAGCGGGACCGTAGGGGGGCAGAGGGGGGAAGCTGGCGGAGCCCGGTGTAGGGTAGGGCTCTCAGATTTTTTCATTAAATCCGGTAGCAACCATCGTACCGCTTGGCTGTGTAGCCCTTCAGTCAAGCCTCGCAGCCTGATTGCATCTGATCGCGGATCACCTACAACCTGTTGGCTGTCGATTTACCTCAGGTCCACACCGATGCGTTCGGCCGCTCTCATTCTGCTTGCGAGCCTTCATTCCCTTCCAGCGGTCGCGCAGACAAGAACGCCGGAATTTACCTACGCCGAAAGCGTTTTCAACGAGAGCTTGGACTTTCGTTCTCGTGTGATGGTCCAGGTGTTGTTGATTGCTTCCGGACACCAAAACTCGGTTCCGACTGAGCAGTTTGGGTTGAGGACATTCGCTGCCCTGAAACGGTTCCAGGCTGAGAACAACCTTCATCCTGACGGTGCTGCCAACCGTGTGACTACCGACCGCTTGTATGAGGTTGGACGGACGAATCTGGACATATGGGGATTCCGGCTCACGTCTCTCCCTTGGCGCAACCGGGCGATCTGGCTTCCGCAGGGCATGGGCCTACGCTCAGTCGCAAACAAAAACGGCCTCAGCTTCCATGATCCGCTAGGCCGCCTTCGTGTCGCGTACAACTACCTTCAGGGTGTGGCGGTCGAAGCTGCTTATTCCGACCTCCTTGAGAAGATGCGTCGGGACAGATTTGTGGTCCATTACAGCGTGATCAAAGACGGTTGGTTTGTCATTTCAGCTACCACACCGAGTGGTGAAGATGAGTATGTGCGCTACCACCAGGACGGTGATGGAATCCTTGGGTTCACGCTGTTCTGGAACAATGAGAAGGGCATCGTCAGCGGAGAGCGTGTCGCCATCCTGATGTCTGCCTCCTTAGGCTCCGTAATGAACGGGCGCCCCATGATTGAGCCACCCGGCTCGTCACAATCCAGTCCTCAGGTGGCAGCCGCCCCGCTTCACGTCCCTGTGCCTGTGCAGCCCGCCGCACGTGAAGCCCCGAGCGCCGCCGCGCCTTTACCGCCTCCTGCTGCGGTCTCACCACCCGCTCCCGTTCCGCCTGTGACACCGAAGGCTGAGGAAAAGGGCATCGCAACTGGCACGGGGTTCTTCGTAGACGCCAAGGGTAACCTCATCACGAACGCTCATGTCGTGAAAGACTGTAAGGTGGTCTCGGTGAAGCTGACCGACGGCAAGCCAGCCCACAAGGCTCGTGTAGTCGCCACGGACACCAGCAATGACCTTGCCTTGCTCGCTGTGGAGGATGCGGTAGGGACTAAGTTCGCCGCCCTTAGGATGGGAACTCGTCTCGGCGAAGGCATCGCTGTGTTTGGATATCCTCATGCAGACATCCTGGCGAGTTCAGGAAACTTCACGCTTGGGAATGTCACGGCTCTGTCTGGCTTGGGCGACGACAGCCGTTACTATCAAATTTCTGCACCGGTCCAGCAGGGAAACTCAGGTGGTCCGCTTCTGGACAACTACGGGAACGCTGTAGGTGTGGTAGCGGCGAAGCTGAACGTCCTCAAAATGGCTATGGCATCAGGAGATTTTGCGCAAAACATCAACTTTGCTATAAAAACGACTATGCTCGCTACATTTTTGGAAGCTAATCAGATCTCGATGCAGCCTGGTGTCACTACCGGGGCCAAGCTTGATCCCGCTGACCTTGCAGACATGGCAAAGGGCATGAGCGGATTTGTGGCGTGTCAGTAAGCAGTGGTAGGCGGGGATAAAGAGGGGCCGAGTTTTGGTACAGGGTCGCAGCGTACGTTTGTACCTCGTAGATGGCTCCCCGACTGGGATCCTCACCGCCGAGATCATGAATTGGACTGGGCACGCTTTGGTGGTCCCTAGGTCCCGTCTCGGTGAAGCTCAAAGTCGTGATGAATTTATTCGCACAGGTATTTATTTCCTAGTGGGTGATGATCCGGATCAGCCAACCAAAGCCCGTGTATATGTGGGAGAAGGCGATAGCGTAATCGAACGTATCAAATCTCACTCGAAAGATGTGTCTAAAGATTTCTGGAGCCGAGCTTGTATTGTCACGTCGAAAGATGCCAATTTAACCAAGTCACACGCTCGTTATCTTGAGCACCGCCTTGTTGCTCTGATCAAGTCAGCAGATCGAGCTAACCTCGCTAATGGCAATGAGCCTGCTCGCAAGCCTCTCCCTGAGAGTGACATTGCAGACATGGAATTCTTCATCAGCCAAGTGGAAGTGATACTTCCTGTGGTCGGCTTCGATTTTCTGCGGCCTAAGGGTAAAAGCCAAGCACCGATAGAACTGAGCGAGAAGGGACTACAGCCAAGGTCAGAGATTGAACTGGTGCTGACAAGCGGGAAGCACGGGTATGAGGCTCGGGCAGTCGAAGTTGATGGCGAGATCACCGTCCTAGCTGGCTCGAAGGCCACTACCAAGAGTGACTTCTCGACCAATGGATATGCCCCGCTGAGAGATCAGCTCATCAGAGACGGAAAACTTGTACCTACATCTGATCCACAGTTCATGGAATTTGCATCCGACGTAGTTTTTATGAGCGCCTCGGCCGCCGCAGCTGTGATCAAGAATCGGAACACAAATGGGCGGACGGCTTGGCGCCTTGTCAGCACCGGGCAGACCCTAAAGGACTGGCAGGACGAACAACTCAGTGCTCCTCCTGCCGCCGTGTGATAGAGGGCCTATGGCTGGGTTAAGGTGTTCACGTGCGCCACCTTAGCCAACTTCTCAGCCAGCGCTTCCGGTCTCAGGTGGGTGTACCGCATCAACATCCGTGTATCCCGGTGCCCACTCATCAGCGCCACCTCAGGGATGCTCAGCCCGGCCTCAAAGAACCGACTGACTGCTTCATGCCTCAGATCGTGAAACCGTAGGCTCGGCAACCCTGCTCTCTTCCTGAGCCGTTCCCAAGCGAGGCGGACAGCATTCCCACTCACCGGCAGCACCCTTCCATCTGTCTGAGGTAGCGCCTTCAGGATCTCGATGGCCTTGGGTGTGAGTGCCACCGTTCGAGCATGGCCGTTCTTGGTGATCGGGAGGTGAGCCGTTCGCTTATCGAGGCTGACATGGCGCCACTGAAGGGACAGCAACTCACCCCGCCTCATGCCGGTCTCGATAGCCAGTTCCATCAGGGGTCTGAGGTACCACGCATGAACCGAGCCGATGGCAGCATGGAGCTTCTGTCCTGCCTCTGCCTCAAGCCGCTGATCACGGGCTCTGGACGGTTCAGGGAGGGTGATGCCGTGGACAGGGTTGGTAGGGAGCGGTGTACCCCACTCCTTCCGTGCGACCTCGAAGCAGTGCTGAAGGATGCTTAGTTCCCGGCGTACTGCGTCCCCTGAGACCACCTGAAGCCTGCGATCCCTGTAGGAGGCCACCATGTCCGGTGTGACACGTGTCACAGCCACCTGAGCCATAGGATGGGCTAGGAGGGTCTTGATCCGTGATTGCTCTGACCGACTGCTTCGCTTTTTTGGTGTGACCTGGACTTCATAGCGCCTCAGGAGATCACCAAGGGTCTGCCCCTTAGCGGCCCGATTGCCTGCCGGGAGATGCCCACGGTCGATGTTGTGTTCCTGCTCTCGGCCCCATGAGACAGCCTCAGCCTTGGTCTGAAATGACCGGGAGAGCGGGGGGTATCCCTCACGCCTGACCTGAGCCTGCCAGGAGCTTCCACGCTTACGAACGGTTGCCATGAGTCGCGCCTTTGCTGTGACAGCGGCGTGACAGACGGACCTTTTGGGGACTGAGGGCTAAACCCTGGAAACCGAATCTGCCTTCAAAGACAGTAGGTTAAGTGGCGCACCCGACACGATTCGAACGTGTGACCTTTGCCTTCGGAGGGCAACGCTCTATCCAGCTGAGCTACGGGTGCTGACCGTGGCCCGTGAGTAGCCCAACTGCGCGGCCGACGCAACGGCGCTGTGCGGGGCGGTGGGATGCCCTGATCGCTCAAAGGGAAGCCTGCGTAGCCCTCAAAGGCAAAGGTTACACGTTCGAATCGTTTCGGGTGAGCCAATCATAAACCATTATTTTTACTTACATTTTCACGAGACCCGTGAAAGCTCCATCTAGCGTTTTTGAAATGCCTGTCACGCCTTGTCACAAGCGACGAGTCACGAATCAGGGCGACGATCCGAAAGCGGGGGCGTTCCTGGCAGGTTCGGGTACGACAGGTCGGTCTTTTCACTCGGCCGAAATCGTTTTCTTCCAAGGCGCGCACAGCGCCCACGGCGAGGCCAGTGTTCTCTGCAATCGGTCAGGCTGCAGGAGGCTGGCGACGCCGAGGAACGGTTTAGGTCGTACAAACGTCTCTCGTGACCTGTCCTCGCGCCACGCGGCGTACCGGTTCGAGAGCATGCTCGCCACCACTCACCTCGCCCTCATCAACGTCTTCACCGGCGACATCCAAGGAGGCCTCGGCCCGTTCCTGGGCACTTGGCTCGCGGAGTCCGGAGGCTGGTCGCCTGCGCGCGTCGGGTTCGTCACGACGCTGGTAGGGGTCGGCGCCCTGTTCCTGAGCGGGCCTGCCGGAGCCGTCGTCGACCGGATCGGGCGGCCCCGCTTGCTCATCGCGGCCGCCTGTGCGGCCATCCTCGCGGGCACGTTGCTCATCCTGCCAGCCAAATCCTTCGCGGCCGTGTTTGCCGCCCAGATGGTAGCCGCCGCCGGCGGCGTGCTGCTGTTGCCCGCCATCACCGAACTGACCCTCGGCATTGTTGGAAAGGACCGTTTTCCTAAACAGCAGGGCCGTAACCAAGCCTACAACCACCTTGGTATCCTGATCGCGGCCGGCTTGATCAGCTTCGGAACCGCTTATTTCGGTGCTGCCGTGGCTTTTTGGGTGCTCGGGGCGATGGCCGTGCTCGCCATCGTTGCCACACTGACGACGCCGGGCCACTGCTACAACGGGCGCCGCGCCGTCGGCTGGAAGGAAGACGACCCGGACGACAAACCGGAGCGCGCCACGACCCGCAGCGTGCTCTCGAACCGCAAGCTGTTGGTGCTGGCGGTAGCGCTCGCCCTGTTCAACCTCGGCAACGGCGGGATGCTGACCCTGCTCGGCCAGAAGCTCGTCGCCGCCGGCACCGACGCAACGGCCTGGACCGCCCGCTACGTCATGGTGGCGCAATTGGTGATGATCCCGGTGGCGCTGTTCGCGGGCTCGCTCGCCGACAAGCGCGGTCGTCGCAAGCTCCTGTTGGTCGCCCTGGCGGTGCTGCCCGTGCGCGCAGCCCTGTCCGCCTTCATCGACGACCCGGTGTGGCTGATCTCGGCCGAGATCCTCGACGGAGTGGCGTCCGGCATCGTAGGCGTGGCCGTGCCGGTGGTGGTGGCCGACCTCACCTGGGGCTCAGGCCGAACCCAAACGGCGCTCGGCACGGTCAACGCGGTACAGGGCATCGGCGGCGCGCTCTCGGCCTGGTACGGCGGCCTCGCCCAGTCCGTTCTCGGATGGAGTGGCTCGTTCCTGGCGCTCGGGGCACCTGCCCTGATCGCGCTGGCCCTCGTCGTCTGGCTCGATGCGACCTCCGAACCCGGCCGTCGAACCCGGCGGCGCGAACGCCTGGCCGCCAGCCTGAAGCCCGCCTGACGCCGAGCATCGGATGGCGCTTGCGCCCCGAATCTTCTTGGGCCCCGAATCTTCTTGGGCCGCGAAGCGTCCTGCGCCCGGCCTCCGAGCCATGCGTCGAATGCATTGCGTTCGACGAGAACGGTTTCCGTGCTTTGACCGTTGCAGTCTCCTCCCATCGCCTGTCCCTCAGGCCGCCCGGCAAGCGGCCGCTGCGAAAGGAGGAGGACCATGGCGTCCCTTCTGGACCACGAACCCGGCGAATGCCGGACGCCGGCGTTCCGCCGTGGCTTCGTGCACGGGGCGCAGGTGCTGTTCGACGTGGCGGGCGGCCTTCCTTCGGAGGAACAGGCGCTCCTGCTGCGAGATGAGCTGAACCGGTGGGTGCGGAGCTGGCCCCGCGGACCCGGCGAGGCCGAGGCGCCGCCACGTGCCCCCTCGCTGCTGCCCCCATGACAGCGCCTCGCCAGGACCAGGGCGACCTCGCGACCGACGCAGGCCGGCACGCATCCGCGGCAGCGGGCCGGGCCGAGCTTGATAGGGCGCTCGAACGGCGAAGTCCTGCGGAGCGCTCGGCCTTCTGGAGCGCGGTGGACCGCCTCTACACTTTCGTCGAGACCCATTCTCAGGGTGAGACCATGACGCCACCGGCTGCAGGAGAGCCCACACCTTCCAAGGCGTCGGCGTCGCGCGCCTTCACCACCTTCGCGGGCAAGGTGGCCAAGTGGGCCGGCCATCCCCTCGCCTTTGCTCTGGGGAGCGCCACCGTCGTCGGCTGGGCCGTCAGCGGGCCGTTCTTCGGCTACTCGGAGACCTGGCAGCTCGTCATCAACACGGGCACCACCATCGTGACCTTCCTGATGGTGTTCCTGATCCAGAACTCGCAGAACCGGGACGGGGCGGCCATCCAAGCCAAACTCGACGAGCTCATCCGGGCGAGCGCGGCCCAGAACCGCTACATCGGCATCGAGAACCTCACCGAGGAGGAACTCGACGAGTTGCGACGGCGCTGCGAAACACGGGCTCAAGCCGAGCGCCTGGACAACGCTCGCGAAGCGGCCGACGAAGCCGAGGCCAGAGCACGGGACCGGGCGAAGGCGGCGGCGGAGCGGGTCGGCTAGCCGAACGCGGTCCCGCCGGTGTGGAAGCGCTTGGAGGTGAGCTCGAGACCATGAAGGACTTCGACTCGGCTGCGCTGGCAGGAACGGTCTTGTCTCGGCGGTCCGCGCCATGAGGGGCAGTTCGCCCCCCGGTCAGGGTTCGGAAGGCCAGTATCCGGCAACTCTCGCCACGTCGGCGACATCGCTAGCCGCTGTCGGCCGGGTTGCCGGCCTGCCTGCAGATCCCTGCTGAGGCCCGGAAAACCTCTTCGAAAACCTTTTGGCGGGCGCGGCAGGCGTGTCTGTGGGGATACGCATCAGCAGCGGTCGCCACTGTACCGCCGTCACGGCGCGCGGCACTCCATCGCTGTTGCCGCCTCGAAGACGCTGAGCGCCCTGCGTCGAACTTCGAGGGGCGCGCTCGGGTTATCTGAAACGGCGGATGTCTCGCGCTTCAGGGCGGCGTCGCAGGCGCAAGAGCTGTAACCGGCCGCATCGTAGCAGGCGTCGTGGCGCATGCACGCGGCGTCGAGGTCGTCGGTTGGCGGCAGCCCCTCGCCGCGCTGACCCTTGCCGCAGTAGTTCCCATGAAACAGTTCCTTACCGGCGACGACCCGGCCGAGGTCGCCTTTCGGCGGTGCCGGCGCCTCGGCTTGGCCGCTCGGGTTCAGATCGTTGGCCGGTCCGCCAGCCTTGGAGCCAGAGGCGCGCAAGGCCTTCGGGATACCCGAGCGCTCACCGGGTTCGTTCAGGGCCTCCCCAGCTCGGCCATTCGGGTCCGAAATGTCCGGTAGAGGCGGGGGGGGCCCTTGCCGAGGTTCGTCTCCCTCGACGGATTCGGCAGGCACTTCCTGGACGCCTTGCCCCACGGAAGCGTGCGGGCAGGCCACGAGCAGCAGCGCAAGCAGTGCGAGGAAAGGTGGTCTCAAGGACGGCCCCCGGATTGGCGCCCCCTTAACTCAAAGTTCGACTTTTCCGTTCCGGGACTGTCGCACCACGGACAGGAAGAATCGCCGGCCATGGGTCGGCACCGTATCCCCCGCAGGAAGTGAAACGGCAGGAAGACGCGCTTCAGGACGGCCCATGCGAGAAGAGAAGAACCAGTAGCAGGGCCGAGAGGACCCAAGGCGGCGACTAAGCCATGCTCCGACGATACTCGGATCCGAATGCCCCCATCGACGGAAGAGCCTGCAATCAGAATGGAAGACGGTGACTCGCCGGTGGATTGCCGAGCATCAGGATCGCGCCAGGCGCGGACGTCTATTCGATGCCGGGTCGCGGACATTCGGTGCCAAAGGATCGACGGACCCCTGTCGACCGAAAGCAGTCAGCCGGCTTGTGAGCGCCGAGCGACCGGCCCCACGCCAAGGCAGGCACTCAGATTCGGACGGCCGACGGCCCCGTATGGACCGATGGGGATCTGCTTCAGAGCGGTTCGATTGCGTTGACAGAAGCGACGACGCACGCGCGCTTTGCGCGCGTGCGTCCGACAGCCGCTCCTCTTCGCTCAGCTGTTCTCGATACGCGCTACGGCACCTTTGATCGTTGAGGCACGTCGCGCGTGACGTCCGTGGCGGTGCGCCCCAACGCACCGCCCGTTCAGCGTTCGATCACTCGGCCGCCATCGGTGCGGCCTCCACGGGCACAACGCGAGCCGCGCAGAACTTGAACTCGGGGATCTTACCGAGTGGGTCGAGGGCCGGGTTGGTGAGGAGGTTGGCCGCGGCCTCGGCGTAGCAGAACGGCATGAAGATCATGCCCGCCGGCACGTCGCGGTCGGAGCGCACCTTCAACTCGACGGCGCCGCGCCGCGTCTCCAGCCGCATCGAGCCGCCGGGGCGCAGGCCGAGGCGATAGAGCTCCTTCGGCGCCATGAAGGCCACCGCCTCGGGCTCCAGCGCGTCGAGCACGCCCGCGCGACGGGTCATCGAGCCGGTGTGCCAGTGCTCCAGCACGCGGCCGGTGGAGAGCACCATCGGGAACTCGGCGTCCGGAACCTCGTCCGGCGGCACGATCGCCGCGGGGACGATCTTGGCGCGGCCGCTCTCGGTCGGGAAGCCGGCGTAGAAGATGATCTCGTTGCCGGGCTGGTCCGGGGCATCGACCGGGTAGGTCACCGCCCCCTCGCGCTCCAGGCGCTCCCAGGTGATGTTGTTCAAGGACGGCATTACCTGGGCCATCTCGGCGAAGATGTCCGCCGGGCCGCCGTAGTTCCAGTCGAGGTCCAGCCGCCTGGCCAGTTCCTGGATGATCCACCAATCCTGGCGCGCGTCGCCGGGGGGCGCGACCACCGGCTGGGCGATCTGCACGCGCCGGTCGGTGTTGGTGAAGCTGCCGGCCTTCTCGGCAAACGCCGAGGCGGGCAACACCACGTCGGCGTGGAAAGCGGTCTCGGTCAGGAACAGGTCTTGCACCACGAGATGGTCGAGCATCGCGAGCGCATGGCGGGCATGGTTGAGATCGGGGTCCGACATCGCCGGGTTCTCGCCCTCAACGAACATGCCCTTGATCTCGCCCGCGTGGATCGCGCGCATGATCTCGACGACGGTGAGGCCCTTCTGCGGATCGAGGGACTGGCCCCAGAACTCCTCGAACAGCTCGCGCACCGCGTCCTTCTCCACCGACTGATAGTCTGGATAGACCATCGGGATCAGCCCGGCGTCGGAGGCGCCTTGGACGTTGTTCTGGCCGCGCAAGGGGTGCAGCCCGGTGCCCGGACGGCCGATCTGGCCGGTGATCAGGGCGAGCGCGATCAGACAGCGTGAGTTGTCGGTGCCGTGGACATGCTGGCTGACGCCCATGCCCCAGAAGATGATCGAGGACTTGGCCCGAGCGTAGAGGCGCGCGACCTCACGCAGGGTCTCGGCGTCGATACCGCAGACCGGTGCCATCTTCTCCGGGGTGAAGTCGACGATCTTTTCCTTCAGCGCCTCGAAGTTCTCGGTGTAACCGGCGATGTACTGCTCGTCGTAAAGCTTTTCCTCGACGATGACGTTCAGCATCGCGTTGAGCATCGCCACGTCGGTGCCGTTGCGGAACGCGAGGTGCCGGTAGGCGTGGCGCGATAGCGACTGGCGCCGCGGGTCCATGATGATGAGCTTGGCGCCGCGCTGCTTGACCGCGTTCTTGAGGAAGGTCGCGGCGACCGGGTGATTCACGGTCGGGTTGGCGCCGATCACGACGATCACCTCGGCATCGAGCGCCGCCGAGAAGGGGGCGGTGACGGCGCCGGAGTTCAGGCCCTCCATCAGGGCTGCGACCGACGAGGCGTGGCACAGCCGGGTGCAGTGATCGACGTTGTTGGTGCCGAAGCCGAGGCGCACGAGCTTCTGGAAGAGGTAGGCCTCCTCGTTCGAGCCCTTCGCCGAGCCGAAGCCCGCGAGCGCCTTGCGCCCGTTCGTGTCGCGGATCCGCTTGAGCCCGCCCGCGGCGCGGTCGAGCGCTTCCTCCCAGCTCGCCTCGCGGAAATGGGTCCAGGGGTTGGCAGGATCGACCTGATCATTGGCGTCCTTGGGGACGTTCTCCAGGCGGATCAGCGGCACCGTCAGCCGATGGGGATGGTGGACGTAGTCGAAGCCGAAGCGGCCCTTCACGCACAGCCGGTTGTGGTTGGCCGGGCCGTTGACGCCCTCGGCGTAGACGATCTTCTCGTCCTTGACCTTGTAGGAGACCTGACAGCCGACACCGCAATAGGGGCAGAGCGACTTGACCTCACGGTCGGGATAGACCGTCCGGGTCTGGTTCTCGTCGAGATAGGCCGAGGGCATCAGCGCGCCGGTCGGGCAGGCCTGAACGCACTCGCCGCAGGCGACGCAGGTCGAGGCCCCCATCGGATCGTCGAAATCGAACACGACCTTGGCGTCCGCCGCTCGGTAGGCCATGCCGATCACGTCGTTGACCTGCACTTCGCGGCAGGCGCGGACGCAGAGATTGCACTGGATGCAGGCGTCGAGGTTGACGCTCATGGCCGGGTGGCTGACGTCGCGGGTCCAGCGCTCCGCCGCCGGGAAGCGGCTCTCGGACACGTCGAGATAGTCGGCCTGGACCCAGAAATGCGAGGATGGGTCGTGCGAGGTCGCGCGTTCGGGCTGATCGGCCACGAGCAGTTCGAGGACCATGGCACGGGCTTTGGTGGCGCGCTCGGTCGCGGTCTTCACCTTCATGCCGATGGCGGGCGTGCGCTTGCACGAGGCGGCGAGCACGCGCTCGCCCTCGATCTCGACCATGCAGGCGCGGCAATTCCCGTCCGGGCGGTAGCCGGGCTCCGGCTTGTGGCAGAGATGCGGGATATGCGTGCCGAGGCGCTTGGAGACCGCCCAGATCGTCTCGCCGGGCTGAGCCTCGACCTGTCGGCCATCGAGCTCGAACGTGATCGTGGCGGGCGCGACCGGGCCGTCCTTGAGGCCGAAGGTGCCCGAGGGCTCGGGCGCGGCCTGGCCGCCGGACTTGGCGCCCTGCGAGTAGGCGCCGCCGGAGGCGGCTTGCGCACCGTTCGTCGGGCCGCCGGCATCCTGCCGGCCGTTGGCGCGGATCTCGGGCCGGTCAGTCTTGTCGCCGCGCGGTTCGGGGCCGTTGCTCATGCGTCCGCTCCAGGCTCTGGCTTCGTCGGGGGCGTCAGTATCGGGATGGGCGTCGGGTCAGGCGTCACTCGGCCGCCACGGCCCGCGGCTCCGGGAACAGGTCGGGGAAGTACTTGATCACGGAGCTGACGGGGTTCGAGGCCGCCTGCCCGAGACCGCAGATCGAGGCGTCGCGCATGCACTGCGCCAACTCACCGAGAAGCTCGGTGTCCCACACGCCGTTCTCCATCAGCATGCGGGCCTTCTGGGTGCCCGAGCGGCAGGGGGTGCATTGGCCGCAGGATTCGTCCTCGAAGAACCGCATCAGGTTCAACGCGGCGCCGCGCACATCGTCCCGGTCGGACAGGACCACGACCGCCGCCGAGCCGATGAAGCAGCCGTATTTCTCGAGCGTGCCGAAATCGAGCGGGATGTCGTTCATGGAAGCCGGCAGGATGCCACCCGAGGCGCCGCCCGGCAGGTAGGCCGCGAAGGTGTGGCCCTCGGACATGCCGCCGCAATACTCGTCGATCAGCTCCTGGATGGTCAGGCCGGCGGGCGCGAGCTTGACGCCGGGCTCCTTCACCCGGCCCGAGACCGAGTAGGAGCGCAGGCCGACGCGGCCGTTGCGACCGTGACCCTTCCACCACTCGGCGCCGCGCTCGACCAGGTCGCGCACCCAGAACAGGGTCTCGATGTTGTTGATCAGGGTCGGGCGGTTGAACAGGCCGACCTGGAACGGGAACGGCGGCTTGTGCCGCGGCAGGCCGCGCTTGCCCTCCAGCGATTCGATCAGCGACGATTCCTCGCCGCAGATATAGGCACCCGCGCCCCGGCGCAGGTGGATGCGCGTGCCGCCCTCGGGCAGCTTGGCGATCTCTCGGGTCAGGATCTCGCGTGAGATCGGGTACTCATCGCGCAGGTAGATGTAGACGTCCGTTGCCTCGACCACGTGGGCGCCGATCAGCATGCCCTCAAGGAAGCGATGCGGATCGGTGTTGAGGTAGAGCTGGTCCTTGAAGGTGCCGGGCTCGCCCTCGTCGCCGTTAACCGCCATCAGCCGCGGGCCGGGCTCGCCGCGCACGGAGCGCCACTTGCGGCCGGTGGGAAAGCCGGCGCCGCCGAGGCCCCGCAGGCCGCCGTCGTCAAGCACCTTCAGGACGTCCTCGACCGCGAGTTCACCGCTGCGCAGCCGCTCCAGCACGGCGTAGCCGCCGGCGGCCCGGTAGGCGTCGTAATCGACGTAATCCGGGATGTGGGCGTGCGTGTCCTCGGCCTCGACCGCAGCGCGAACGGAGGCCAGATCGGCCTTGTGCAGGAAGTTGTGACCGACCTCGACCGCCGGTGCGTGGTCGCATAGGCCGACGCAGGGCGCGCGCACGACGCGCACCGCGTCGGAGGCGAGTTCGCGCTGCAGCGTCTCGACCAACTCGTCGGCGCCGAACATCGCGCAGGTGATGCTGTCGCAGACCCGCACGGTCAGGCGCGGGATATCGGCCTCGCCCTCCTTCACCACGTCGAAATGCGCGTAGAAGGTCGCGGTCTCAAACACCTCGGCGAAGGCGAGGCTCATCTCGTCGGCGAGCGCGGCGAGATGGTCGGCGCTGATCTGGCCGTAGGTGTCCTGGATCAGGTGCAGGTGCTCGATCAGCAAGTCGCGCTGGCGCGAGCGGGCGCCGAGCAACTCCTCGATCTCGACCTTGGCCTGCGGATCGACCTGACGGCCCTTCGGCACGGCGCGGGCGACGTTGCGGCCACGGCCCGGATGCGCGAAGCGCCGAACAGTCCCCGTATCCTCACTCATGGCGTGACCTGTTTTCAGCGTGATGGGGCGAAGGGGCGTGATGGTGCGGGGGGACAGGGCCTACTGGCCACCGAACGCGCGCAACGGCTGCCCGGCTTCCGACCGGTGCCGGGTCGTGACCGCAGCCGAGGTTTCGTCGAGCGACGCGATCCGGGGTCCGGCAACGGCACCCAGTTCCACCTCAAACGCATCGAGCGCGGCGTTCATGCGCTCCACCCGGTCGGCCTCCGAGAGAGTCCCCGTCCCGACATCGAGAGCGGCCCGCAGGGCCTCACAAACCTGAGCGACCAACTCGTCCGTGAGCGGCGGCTTGGTTTCCTCGGCGTAGGCGGCCGCGGCAGCATGCGCCAGTCGGTCGGCATCCATGGTCATGCCTAACCGAAAACCGGGAAGAGGAAGCTACGCACTTTGAACCCGATCATGCCACCACTCGACACCCCTGCGTTATAATGCAGGTCATATGTCGAACTGACATTATAGCAAATTGCGTGTACGGCATACCCCGCCAGCGTCTCAAGCATCCCCTGCCAGGTGCGCGGTATGTTCTGCCCGGGGCACCGGGCTACGCCCAAGAGGAAAACCTTATCTTTGCTCACCGCAATATTAGGGAAATCAGTGTATACAAAATGGTTTCTGAACATTTCCGATAGACAAATTACTTGTGTTTCGCAAAACTACTAGATCCAGAAAGATTTCTCTGACCATGGCTTATATAATTTATGAATCGCCTCTAAAATCGAAAATATCCGATGTACGAAACCTTAGTATTTCTGCATATTTTTTAAATGATTAAAATCTTATCCTTAAATCATCTAGTCACTACGAGGCGAGTATTAATATTTTATGCGGCCGATAAGTGATGAATCGAATACACGTATTGCAACAAACATATCTAGCGAATCGTGTTCAGGCGCAACATCACGCACCTCGAATGAATCGAACGGTCATATATTTCATTGGAAAATTTCGAGCACAGCCAATTCGCTTCGCAATCTTTCTGACGATCCGCAGCATTACGTTCGTTTTCTTGTTTCCAGGCGTTGTCCGCTCGACAATCTCAGAACCCATTCGATGTGCAGTTTTCCGAGGTCCGGAACAGGTCCGGGCTGTGTGAAAACAAGCTGATTCGATAGCGTGAACACCGCTCCGGGAAGGTCCGGGTGAAGCGCTTCATCGCAGGCGAAGATCGGCAGCAGATCACTCTCCTTCCCAACGGCCTCACTACCTCGGCATCGCAATCGATAACGCGCGGATCCTTTCGAAACAGAGCCACCGCTGAACTGGGCACCGCAATCGAATGGGTCGCGGTGGGCCAGTACGATTGTCGCCTCCCAGGGATCCGAATGAGCCGCTGCGGACCCTTCGTCTGCCTATGCGGATGTTCGCTCGGAAGGCGAAACTGACCTGATCGCGGCGGCCACGGCATCGGCGGGTTTCGGCAGGTTCAGGCACATTGCCGATCTGCATCCGTCGAACTCGACGCTTGGCGTCGTCCCGCGGGGAACACGGGCCGACACGGTCGCTTTGCCATCTGTTCGGGTTTGTCGGCCGATGGGTGGTGAGCATGCGGGAATATGGTCCCTCATTTGGCATCGGGTTCGTCGCAGGGATGCGCAGCATGTCCGCCTGCGCCGCGCTGAGTTGGGCCGCCTCGCAGGGCCGGACGCGTGACAATTTCATACCGGCCGGGGCGGGTGCTCGGGCTCTCGTCACAACGGCCGCGGCGGCCGAGATGGCCGGAGACAAGATGCCATTCGCGCCGGACCGCCGCATCCTGCCATCCCTCGCGTTCCGTCTCGTCGTCGGCGCTGTCGGAGGCTGGGCCCTGGCTGGGCGACGCGCCGTGCCCGAGTACGGTGCCCTGGCCGGTGTTGCGGGAGCAGTTGCCGGCACGCTCGTTGGGCGGAGCGCGAGGGGCGGAGATTCCCGCACGGCAAGCGGCCGCTCACGGGGACTTGCCGAGGACGCGGTTGCCGCAAGCCTCGCCGTCCTGGTGGTCATGGCCGCGGAGCCAAAGCGGCGCTCTCCGTTCTCTTAGCGCCACCAGCGCTTGGACCAGTCCCGGAACCCAAAGACCTGCGCGCGTCGCCCGATCGTGGCCTCGGGTACAACGGGTCTGATGCCAGCGGCTGCTGAGGGCACCAGCTGAAGCGTTGAAGTCGTCATAGCCGCAGCCGAGTGATGAAGACCCGCGCTTGCCGCGCTCCCTAAAGAGCGCCCCCTCCCTGCGGCACTCCCTTCACCGGTCGACCTCGCCGGCATCGGCCGTGCCCGGCGCAAGCGTGGTCGCGATCACCAGAGGTGCGCTCCACGCCTTCATGGCCATCGGGCATCGCCCTTCGGATGAAAACGGGGCCGCGGCATTATCACCTCAGTCGACGGCGATGATGACGCGGCGCGGGGCGGAGCTGACGATGCAGAGGCCGCCGGCGGACCAGAAGTAGCCGTCGCCCGTCAGGCGCGCGTTGTCGGGCACGATGGTCGAGGGCAGCGGCCGGAAGTCGAAGCCGGCCGGCACCGCCGAGCCGATGGTCCCGCGCTATGAGGACAGTCGTCAGATTGCTTCGCAGGAGACCGGCACGCGTCTCCGCAGGGACATCTGGCCGTTACCTCGGCGGAGGCAGCCAACTCGGCGTGTGGGGATCAGACGCAGGCTCGGCGCAGGCGAGGGCCGCGCCGCAGAGCGACAGCATGGCACGCAGATCCTCCACGCAGGCATCCGCCTCCGCGAGCGTGAGCAGCCCGCCGCGCCGGTACGCGGTACCGGACGCTGCCAGGGCGACAACCGCAAACCGACCATCCGGGCAGTCGACGATTCTGTATGTCACCGGACGCGTCATCTCCTCGCCAGCGCAATTGTTCAGGACGCTCCCAAACGCAGCCGCGAAATGGATCGATCCTCCGAGGCTGTGAGTTAGATGTTCACTGTACGGCGAGGCGAGCCGGCTCAGGCACGCCTCTGCCGATCGCGCTGACAAAGGACGTGGGTTGGTCGACATGTTGATTGCAGGCGGACTCGGTCCGGTTTGCTCGGACCAGAACAGGGAGGCAGGCGCTGCCAAACTGCCCTTCGCCGTGCAGAAGCATCTCGGAGCGCAGTTGCAGACGACCTATTTCGAAATCGTCGCCTCGGACTCACCGCAGCACCTGCTCGATCTCACCCGGGCCCTGGAGAGAACGCTCGCGGTTTTGGCCAAGGAGCACAACACGGCATTTCGCGAGGGACTCACGGCGGCGCTCCCCGCCCTGCACGTCTTCGCCCAGTCACTTGCGGGAAGTCCGGCACGAGCCGACGACCTCGTGCAGGAGACGGTGCTGAAAGCGTGGGCCAATCAGGATCGATTCGTTCCGGGCACGAATCTGAAGGCGTGGCTGTTCACCATCCTCCGCAATCACTTCTACACCGAGAAACGCAAGCATAGGCGTGAGGTGGAGGACGTGGACGGCGTCATGGCGGGCCGTCTGGTTGCCTTGGCGGCGCAGGAACACGGTTCCGACCTTCAGCTCGTCATGTCTCACATCCAGCAACTGCCTGCCCCCCAGCGGGACGCGCTGCTTCTCGTCGGTGCGCGGGGCCTGACTTACGAAGCGGCCGCGGAAGTGATGGGTTGTCAGACCGGCACGGTGAAGAGCCGAGTGAGCCGTGCCCGCTCCTTCTTGATCGAGCGGCTGGGCACACCGTCCGCCAAGATGCCGGCTTGAGCCTCCCTTCAAATCGAGATGAGTTGTTTCAACCACGGCAGAGAAGCAGCTCTGTCGCGAGCATCGGATGAGTTCGTCCGCAATCCGAGGCAAGACCAGGCTTCTTGCAGATCGATGCCGGCCGAGCATCGTGATTGGGCGGCTTGATACAGTGAAGTTCATAGCTTGAACTGCATGAAGCGGCGACGCATGACAGGGACGGTCTTTCCGCCCTCAGCCCTCGCTCCTTATTCGTGCTCATGCCTCGCCGCGCGTCGTATCGGATCATCGAACGTCCTGATGGACGGTTCGACATCGCCGTGACGTTGGCCGGGGGCGGCACGCATTTCCGAGAGGGCTTGGCAAGTGCGGCGGAGGTGGAAACCGATCTGGCCCTGCTCCGCGACTTGATGACGGCCTGCGGCGCCGTCCTTGTTGAGGCTGAGGCGCTCAGCCACCCTGCGGAATAGGGGCCGAGAGCCGTCTTCCTGCACCGCCCATGGCAGAATACAAGCCCCTAAGCGCGCCCGTCAGTCTCCAAACAGGATCTCGAAGGTCAGCGGATCGTAGAAGCGCATCAGGCTTTTCACGAAATCCTTCGCATCGATCCCGAGGGCCTCGGCCCAGACCCGGTATCGGTCCGGGGGAACACGACCGCGCCCGGTCTCCAGTTGCGAGATGAAGGTATAGTATTCCGCGCCGACCTGCGCGGCCAGCTGCCTCTGCGAGAGACCGCGCTTCTCTCGAAGCTCCTTCAGGAATCGGCCACCTTCGCGGCGCAGTTCCTGCACCTCCTCGGAGCCGACGCGTTGCTGGTGGACATACAAATGAAAGGCTCCCGCCAGCGCTCGAACGCGTCAGCGCCGAATGGTACAGTAATTCCTATATGTTGCGCCCCAAGCCGACGTCCAGTTTGCGACGCGCTGAATTTCGACACCGACGGCGGCGCGGCTTGGAATACAGTAAGCCCGCGCTAAGATTCATGGGTCGGCCCGCGATGACGCGGGTCGGGGAAGCGGACGCTATGCAGCGGCACGGGTCACATTTTTCCAAGGGCGTGTGCCGGGCAGCTGTCTCGGTTCTCCCGAAGCCGATCCGGGGATGGGTGGGATGTGACCGGAGCCCGAAGGCGGCCTGCCTGGACGCACAATCCGCGTCAGGCATCCCGGCGCACCGGGAGGTGCCATGAGCCCCCCCGTGGCCGAGTCCGTCTTGAAGGAGGGGCTGCGCTCGATCCGCCCCGTTCTGGTGACGGTGTTCGTCTTCGCCTTCTTCACCAACCTCCTTCTGTTCGCCGGCCCGCTCTACATGCTGCAGGTCTACGACCGCGTCCTTCTGAGCCGGAACGAAGCGACCCTGTTCGGGATCACGGCGATCGCGGCCTTCGCGCTCGCCGTCTATGCCGCCCTCGAGATGCTGCGTTCGCGCCTGCTGGTGCGGGGCGGGGTGATCTTCGATCAGAAGGTCGCCGGACCGGTCTTCGAGATCGTGCACAGGGCTGCGCTCCTCAAGCCGCGGGCGGGGCATGACGCAGCCCTGCGCGACGTCGATGTCCTGCGCGAGTTCCTCACGGGCGGCGCGATTCTGGCGTTTTGCGATCTGCCCTGGGCCTCTCTGTTCCTGATCGCCTGCTTCATCCTCCATCCGTGGTTCGGCTGGATGGCGCTGCTCGGGGGCGGCACGCTGCTGGGGCTGACGCTCCTTGCCGATCTCACGACCCGGCGGCCCCTCGACGTGGCGAGCCAAGCCGCGAGAGAGGCGGGCGAGCAGGCCCGCGCGACCGTCCGAGGGGGCGAGGTCCTGCGGGCCATGGGCATGCTCGGCGCCCTGCGGTCCCGCTGGCGTCGGCGTCACGACGAGGCGATCCTGCTTCAGGCCCGGGCGAGCGACCGCGCCGGCCTCATCGCCGCGGCGACGAAGTTCACCCGCATGTTTCTGCAGACGATGGTCCTCGGTGTCGGCGCCTATCTCGCCATCCATGGCGAGATCTCGGCCGGCTCGATGATCGCGGCCTCGATCATCATGGGCCGAACGCTGGCGCCCATCGAGGCGGTCGTGGGACATTGGAAGAGCTTCACGGCGGCCCGGAGCAGCCATGCCCGGCTGAAGGATATCGTGGCGCGCATCGGGCTCGAGCCGGAGCGCGTGATGCTGCCGCGCCCGCGCGGTCAGATCGAGACCGAGAACTTGGTCGTGGCGGCTCCGGGCTCGTCGCGGACCATCCTCCACGACGTCAGCGTGCGGCTGGAGCCCGGCAGCGTCGCCGGGATCATCGGTCCCAGTGCGGCCGGAAAATCGACTCTGGTCCGTGCGATCACGGGCGTCTGGCCTGTCGTCTCCGGCGCCGTGCGCATCGATGGAGCCGACCTCCGGCACTGGGATCCTCAGGCGCTCGGGCGGCATCTCGGCTACCTGCCGCAGGATGTCGAATTGTTCGACGGCACCGTGGCGCAGAACATCGCGCGCTTCGACGTCCAGGACGACGCCGCGGTCGTCTCGGTCGCGCAACGTGCGGGCTGCCACGACCTGATCCAGGCTCTACCCGACGGCTACAACACCCGAATCGGGCCGGGCGGGCACGGCCTCTCCGGCGGCCAGCGTCAGCGCATCGCCCTGGCGCGCGCGATGTACGGGGATCCGAGCCTGGTCGTCCTCGACGAGCCGAATGCCAGCCTCGACCAAGCCGGCGAGGCCGCACTGATGCGGGCGGTGGCCGACCTTCGAGAGCGCGGGACGACCGTCGTCATCGTCACGCACAAGGTGAGCCTGCTGGCAGGCGCCGACCTGATCCTGATGCTCGACGGCGGAACGCTTCGTGCCTCGGGCCCAGCGGACCAGATCCTCGCCCAGATCTCCGGTCCCCGCCCGGTTCCGGCGCTGGTCGCGACCGGCGGCCGGGCAATCCCCGAGACCGAGAGGGTGCCCGACGTCCAACGCAGCGCGGGCTGAGCCATGAGCACCCCTTCTGCCCCGATTCCCATCACGTCGCCCGCCGCCCCCTCGCCATCACGGGCTCGGGGCGGCGCGGGCGGCAAGGACGGCGCCGTCCCTCCGATCGCGTGGCAGCACTACGCGATCGCCGGCTACGCCCTCATCCTGGCAACCTTCGGTGTCGCCGGTCTCTGGGCGGCCACCGTGCGCCTGGATCGTGCCGTCATCAGCACCGGCGTCATCGTCGCGGAGAGCAGCCGCAAGATCGTCCAGCACTTCGAGGGCGGTATGGTCCAGGCGGTGCTGGTGCGGGATGGACAGACAGTCCGCGCGGGTGACGTCCTCCTGCGCATCGATCCCGTCCAGTCCCAGGCGAGCGCGGACCTGTTCCGAAATCAGCTCGACGCCGCTCTCGTCCTGGAGGCGCGACTGCGGGCGGAGCAGGCACAGTCCGACGGCCTGCACTTACCCGCCGAGATCGCCGCGCGGCGCGACGAACCCGCCCTCGCTCGCATGATCGGCGACCAGACCGGCCAGTTGGTGGAACGGAGGACGACGCTCAAGGGTCAGCTTGCCCTTATCGAAGCCAAGGTCGCCCAGCTGAGGACGGAGATTTCCGGCCTTGCCGTCGAGAAATCCTCGGTCGAACAGCAGGTCGGCTTCATCCGGCAGGAGCTGGAGGGCCTGCGCAGCCTGCATGAGCGGAATTTGATCCCCCTGTCGCGCCTTCTCGTGATGGAGCGGGAGCGCACGCGGCTGGAGGGCGTGATCGGGCGCTCGGTGGCCGAGAGGGCGAAGGCCGAGAACGCCATCAGCGAGGCCGGGCTGCAGATCACCCAATTGAAGCAGAAGCTTCAGGAGACGGTCACAGGCCAGCTTCTCGAAACGCGGCAGAGGATCGGCGAGCTTCGCGAAAAGCTCGTCGTCGCGCAGGACGTGTTCCGGCGCCACGAGATCCGCGCCTCCCACGACGGCGTCATCCAGGCGCTCAAGGTCGTGGCGATCGGGCAGGTCGTCCGCTCGGGCGAGCCGCTGATGGAGATCGTCCCGACGGCGGACCGGCTCGTGGTCAACGTGCAATTCTCGCCCAACGACCTCGAAGCCGTCCATGCCGGCATGCGGGCGGAGATCAAGTTTCCGACCTTCCAGGCGCGCCGGACGCCCGCGGTCTTCGGAACGCTCACGGTGGTGTCGCGGGACCGTCTTGTGGACGAGGGCACGAAGAAGGCCTACTTCGCCGGCACCGTGGAGATCGACGAACACCAGCTCCCGGCCGACGTCGGACAGCGTCTTCTCGCGGGCCTGCCGGCCGAGGTGGTGGTCTCGGCCGGGGAGCGCACGGCCCTGGAATATCTGTTCGCTCCCTTCTTCGATGCGATGGGACGCGCTTTCCATGAACGCTAGCGCCACGCCCGGTCGCGCCGTCACGGAAGGCGACACCGTCCGCCAAGGGACGCAACGAGCCGACACGGTGAAATGACGATGAGCACGGTCATTCCGCTCTTCCGTCCGGCATCGGCGCGACAAGGCAACTGGTCGCAGCAGGAGCTGGCCGAATTCTACCGCGTCGAGGCGGCCCTCCTCCGGGCCGGGTTCAGCATCGCGAGCGAGCACGGTCTCAGCGACGAGGGGGAGCCGTGGTTCGTCTTCTGCCGGCCGGACGGCGATGCGCTCATCCACTTCGCCAAGATCGACGGCAGCTATCTCATCGCCTCGGAGGCTCTGGACCGACCCGTGCGCGGAACGGATTTCCGTACGCTGATCGACCAGATCGCCCGCTTGCACCCGCACCTGCTCCCGATCCCGGCGACCGGGACGACCCTCGTGGTTCATCCGGCCGCGCTGCTCGCGGCTCTGGTGGCCGCGGTCGCCCTGAGCCTGTCGTCCGAGGATGCCCATGCGGGGCCGCTCGTGCCGGGCGGCGAAGGCGTATCCTCGTCACCTGCCTCCCAGGGGAGCGAGCCGGCGCAGGGCCTGCCGCAATCGAAGGTCGGCAGCGGGTCCGGCGATCGGAACACCGATCGCAATCAGCTGGAAGCCATCATCTTCTCGGCGATGATCTTCGCAGCCGAGGCGATGGCGGTCGATCACCGCGCCGTGAGCGCAGAGCTGAATCTCGACTTCGCGGATGGAGTGCGCAACGCCTCGGGCCCAACGCCGCAGGGTGACGCGGCCCAGGCGTCGAACGTCGCGCTCGGTTCTGGGAGCGGGAGCGTCTCGGTTCAGCCGGCCGTTCTGACGGCGCAGGGAAGCGGCGCGAATCCCGACGCTCGTCCTCAGCCCGCATCCGACGCGATCTCGGCGGCGAGCCGGGCCGATCCGGCTCCACCGGCGCGGGCCGAATTCACGGGCGACGCACCGAAGTCCCCTGCCTCCCAGAACCATCCGCTGGCGCCGGGATTCGGCAGCGATATCGCGCTGACCGGCACATCGGCCGAGGCGTCCGCCGCCAAGTCCAGCGGTCAACAGGCGTCGACGCTGGGACCCAGCGAGAGTGCAGCGCCCGCATCGGATGGGCTCGGACCGGAGGCGAGCGATCCGCGCGCCGGTTCTGCATCGACTTCGATTGTCGAGCCTGCTTCCTATTCCCGTCCTGCCGCATCGTCCGACGCCGGAAGCGGACCTGCCCGGCCGGCCTGGGTCAAAGACATGCCCCAGACCGTGACGAGCCGGGTGCCGTCCCCCGAAGCGTCGCGCGACGCCGACGATCGGGGGCACGGCCGACCTGCGGAGACTGCACGGGGGAACGGTGCTGAGGTCGATCCGACGGGTCCTGGCAACGGTCGCGGCGAGGGCGTGGGCCGGGATCGAGGATCTCCGGCCAAGGCTGCCGCCGAAACCCATGCGCCAGGGGAGCAGGCCGCCTCCGGTCACAGCCAATCCGGCGGTGTCGGTCAAGGCCGCGGCGCTCCGGCCGAGATCGCGACCGGGAACACGCCGCAATCCGAATCCGCCCGCCACGGTCAAGGATCCGTCGACAGCACCGGTCAGGATCGCGGCTCGTCAGCGATGGCGGCCGCCGGACACGGCCCGAGCGCCGAGCCGGCTGGCCGCGGTCAGGGTCAAGCCGGCGACCGAGGTCAGGATCGTGGTGCGCCGGCTGCGGCCTCTCATGAAATGCGGGTCGAGCAAACGAGCCCCGCCAACGACCCCGTGAACACCGACGGTCCGGACCGAGCCTCATCGCCTGAGGGAGCGAGCGGGAACGCCCCGCAGACCGCAGCGGCCGGCGGTGGCAATGGCCACGCCAGCGGCGTTGCTCGGGAAGTAGCCGCACCGGCTCAGGCCGAAGCGTCGAACAGCTCACCGGTCGAGCCGAGCAGCCGTGGTGGCAGCCACACCGGTGGCGGCGCCCAGGAACGGTCCCCACAGGCCGATGCTGCGGCGGGAGGCAACCCGCAGACAGTGCAGACCGGCCCGGATGAAGGCCATGCCGGCGTCCCTGGTCAGGGAAGCGCACCGGCCGAGTCCGTGGTCAACGATCGTCCCGAGGCCCAAAAGGTCGGTCGCGCAGGTGGCCAGGAGAATGCCAGCGATCAAGGTTCGCGGCGGCCGACGGAGGCGGCATCTGGAAACGATCCGCAATTCGAGGCGACAGGCAGCAGCAACGGCCAGGGTCATGGCAGCAGCTCGCAGGCCGAGGCTGTCGCGCACCGGGAGCCGGGTTCAAGCGCGTCTTCTGACGGCCACGGGCGGCCCCCAAGCGATGCCAACGAGCGGGGATCGACCGCCCAGACCGAGGCCGCATTCCCTGGGACGGAGCAGCAAGCCGATCGCGGCAATGGCCGCAGCTCCGCCTCTGCCGAGCGAAGCGACCAGCAAGCGCCCGAAGCGCATGGCCGCGGCGCGACCGACACCGCCTCGAGTCACGGCAAGCCTGAAACGCCCGGCGGGGCGCAGTCAGACGCGGCACCGACCACGAAGGACCATGCGCTGCTTGACTCCGATTCCGCCGCCCACGGATCGAACAAGCTCAGCGCGACCGAACGGCCGGGCGGCGTGCGCGCACCGACCGACGGAGCGGCTCCCGAGCACGCCGCCGCAGCCGATCACGCGTCCGCAGCGACCGATGGACCCGCTCAGCCTCCGACATCGTCGCCCTCCGAGCAGGCGCGGGACCATTCGATCGGGCATGGCTCCGATCACGCCTCGAACGCGACCGTCTCGGAACAGACGAACGGGGACATGTCCGACGCGAAGGAACACGGATCGACGCCGAGCGACGTCGCCGTGACGGCGCCATCGAACGTCCATGCCGGCGGCACCGGGCCTCACGCGTGGCTTGCACAGGACGAGTCGGCGCCGCACGGGCACAGTGCCGATGCGGAGCTCGCCCCTCCCGCGCCGGCTGCCCGTGACCCAGTCTTCCAGGATCGGGGAAGCGATCGGGCGGACGCGCAGAGCCCCCTCGGACATGGGGCTTCACCGGCATCGGACGCGCAGGTTGCGTCGCCGAAGAGTAAGCACGCCCAAGCCGATCCCGAGGGGGCTCATGACGACGCGGGACCCGTCGTCGTTCGCGCGATCCCGGCAGCGGATCCGCAGGCGACGGCTCATGGCGAGGACGAGAATAGCCTTTCCGACCCGACCGGTGGCCCGAACCTGATGTCGCCGTCCGCGCCGGTTTCGCCCGGCGAGACCGCATCGGCCCATGCCGATCGGGAGCAGGTGAAGGGCGGCCCTTCGGTCGGCGGCCGTGCCGACCGGGAGGCGCCCGGACTTGCGGCCGATCCGGTCAAGGCGAAACCACCGACCGAGCCGCCTGTACAGGTTGAAGCGGGTCTGGCGGACGGGCCTTCACCAACCGGCCAGTCCGGCTCCGTCGCGTCCCATGGGACGTCCGGCCAAGCGAAGCCCGGCCTGCCGGGCCCCCCGCCCGCGGCGATCGACGCGGATGGCAATCTCGTGTTCCATTCGGATGCCCATCAGGATCCGGCGCCGTCTGCCCTTCCGGTCGGGCCGGATGAGGCGACGACCCATCATGCGGTCGGCCTGATCGGGGTCTCGGATCAGGCGCATCCAGCGCACGACATCTATCACCACACCTAGGGCCGCGGCCGGCCTGATCGCTTCAGGCCGGCGTCTCCAGCCGCTTGGCTTGATGCGGGTTCCTGCGGACGCACCGGCCGCCACTCCTTCACTCCTTCGGAGTGCATTCGGGAATGTCCGCCGGTGCGCTTCGCTCGCGGCCCCGCTCAACCGAGGCCGAGGCTTCGACGGAGCAGGCCGCCGACAGCCGGTGCGAACCGGGCGGCACGGGCGATGGTGTCGCGCGGCGTCGCGTAAAGGGCCACGACCAGAGCCCGGTACTGCTCCGGCGACGGATCGAGCGAAAGGCCGGCGGGATCCGAGATGGCGTCGATCGCGCCGATCCCTGGAAGGTGCAGGACGAGCGGCACACCCGGTGCGGAGACCGGCTCGCACGGGCCGGCAAGCGTTGCCCGGCCGGGCGAGAGGGTCGCGATGCGGCAGGCGCGGGTGGTCCCGCCGGCTTCGATCCGGGCATCGGCGTCGTAGCGGAACGCGAGGTCGACGCGCGGGTGCTCGAAGCAGACGAGGAAGCAGATGAAGGTCAGCACCATCGCCACCCCGGCCCAGACGAGATTGAAGTAGTCGATATCCGAGATCTCGGCCGGCGCGGTCGGGGCGATGAAAGCCCAGACGATACTGAAGGCGGAGAGCAGGGAGAGGCCGCCGAACGCGGCGGCCATGCGCCAGCGGACCCGCATCTTGGAACGATCACCACCCTTCTCGGTGACCTTGAACGGACGGCCGAAGGGCCGGACGGACGCCTGGATGAGGGTCATGGTGACGGCGAGGGCACTGATCGCGTGGGTCACTTCCATGAAGATCGGCAGGGTGCGCGAGCGCGAGACCCAGCCGCTATAGGCCCACAGCGCGAAGAGCGGCGGCGCGCCGTAGCGCAGGAAGGACAGCACGTCGGCCTCGAAGGCCGGGAGCCCGGCGATCCAGTACACCGCCGGGGCCAGTAGCATCAGCACGATGTAGGGCTTGCAGGCCCAGTTCAGCACGCCGTGCAGGAAGTGGATCCGCTGGATCAGGGTGTAGCCCGGCCCGCGCAGCGGCCCGTCGGCGAGCAGCGCGATCTGGATCGTCCCGAGGCACCAGCGGGTCCGCTGCGTGATGTATTCCGGAAGGCCCTCGGCCGAGAGGCCCATGCTCAGCCGCTCGTTCAGCCAATGAGTCTCGTAGCCGCGGCGCGACATGCCGAGCGACAGGTTGAGATCCTCGCAGATCGCCGCGTCGGGGAAGCCGCCGATCTCGCCGAGCCGGTCGCGGCGCACGATGAACGAGGTGCCGACGCAGAAGGCGGCGTTCCAGGCGTCCTTCGCCGGCTGGAACACGTCGAAGAAGATGCGCTGGTCGTCGACCCAGCTCTCGGCGGCGGCGAGATTGTGCTGAATCGGATCGGCGTTGAAGAAGAATTGCGGCGATTGCACCACGGCCGCCTTCGGGTCGTCGAACAGGCCGACCATGCGCTTGAGGATGTCAGGCTGCGGCGCGAAATCCGCATCGAGCACGAGGATCAGCGGCGCGTTGGTCCGCTCGGCGGTGTGCTGCAAGGCGTTGTTGAGGTTGCCGGCCTTCGCCCCCTTGTTGTCCGGGCGCGTGATGTAGCGGGCGCCGACCTTCTCGCAATAGTCCCGCAACCACTCCCGGCGGGTGTCGTCGCAGACCCAGACGGTCTTGGGCCCGTAATCGATCGCGAGCGATGGCAGGATCGACTTCTCCACGACCTCGCGCGGCTCGTTGTAGGTGCAGATGAAGATGTCGACGGCCGGCCACTCGCCGCTCGCCTCGCGGCGCGCCTGGGCCGCATCGGCCTCCGCGGAGCGGTCCTTGAAACGCAGCAGGATGACCACCGACAGCAGGGTGTAGACCACCGCCACCATCTCGGCGGCGAAGAACAGGTAGGACCAGAGGGCACCGGCTTCGGGGGTCAGCGGCGGCAGCGTGTCGTTCCAGCGCCAGCGGGCGTATGTGGCGATGAGGGCGGCCGTCAGCGCTCCGAACAGCAGGCGATCGAAGGCCCGCTCGGGCCGCAGCAGGCCGGCGAGCGCGAAGAGGCCGAGGGCAATGCCGAAGGCGAGCGCGAGCACGGAGGCCGCGTCGCCGGGGGAAGGAAACATCATCGGACGCGGCCTCCTGTGAACGGATTGTGGCGCAGCGCTGCCAGCGCGGCCCACGCCGTCGCGCCGAGATGCGGACGGCGGAAGTAGAAGAAGTCGTCCTCGGTGCTGGCAGGCCCGATCCTCAGACCGGTGGTCAGCCGGGCCTCGCGGCTGGCGTAGAGCCAGCCCGAGGGCGCGCGCTGACCCGCAAGGGTCTTGAGAAGAGGGTCCGCCGCAGACTCGTCCCCCACGGAGCGGTACGTCAGGGCCGCTTGTGCAGTCCCCTCGACCCAGAGGCCGTCGCGGTCCTCGTTAAAATCGAACCCGCCGGGCACGCCCAACCGCGCGGTCGCGCAAGCGAGGGCGCGCCGCCAAGCCTCCGGCGGGTCGGTGACCGCGAGCAGCGGCCAGAGCTGCGTGTCGAGCGCGACGGACTCGACACCGCGCATCCGGCCCTCGGCATCGGTTCCCATCCGGAAGCAGCCGGCGCGTCCGTCGAAGGCGGCGTCGAGGAACGTCCGCGCCGAGGCCGCCATGGCCCGGTCGTCGGGTTGGCCGAGCCGCGTGCCGAGAGCGACGATGTCGAGGTTGTGCTCGGTGGAGACCCAGTTCAGCGGCGATTGATCCGGATCGTAACCGTCGAGCCCTCCGGTGAAACCGGGCGCGTCGTGGCGGGCCGTCCGCGCGCGGATCCAGGCCGCGAGACGGGTGGCTCCTTCCCCGAAGCGCGGGTCCTGCGTCGCGTCGCGCAGATTGAGCAGCGCCAAGCCGACCCAGGCGACGTTGCCGGTCGCCGTGCCGTCCTGATAGCGGTCCTCGGACCAGCGCTTGTTCGCGGCGTCCCACCAGCCCGGGAGGAGGACGGGACGCTCGCGCACCGGGCCGGCGCGATAGGCGTTGCGGATTCGACCATCCTCGAAGGTGCGGTCGCTCTCGATCGCCACGAGGAATGCCTCGCCGATCTGACGGGCGTGCCGCAGGTCACCGCAGGCCGAGAGTGCCGTGGCAGCCAGGGCGTTGTCGTACGAGAAGGCGGTGGTCCGAAGCGGTAGTGGGACCTCCCGCTCGTCCGGCCCCGGCTCGTAACTCGCCAGGAAGGCAGGTTCCCCGTCCGGCGCCGTCCTCTCGACGGCGCCGGACAGGGCGCGGCACAGCTCCCGACCGAGATCATCGGCCCTGGCGGGCGCCGACAATGCCAAGGTGAGAGCGAGCGCGGCGGCGGCAGCCCTCAGCTGCGTGCCTCCTGGGGCGTGAGACCCGTCCGTTTCGGAGCCTCGCCCGGGAAGGCATTCGGCCGTGTCGGCGGGAGCGGCGGCATCGAGATGCGGCGCTCGGGCATGACGGCGACAGGCTGCGGCCCCACGCTCGGGGGCGGGGGCGGAATCGGGGCCGTGCGATCGGATGCGGCCTTCGCGCCGGACGCCGTCGACGCCTCGGACGGCGCCCCGGGGAAGTCGGGCGAGACCACCGCCGTCCGCGTCTCGGACCGATCCGCACCGACGGCAGCGCTGGCGGGAGGATTTTCGGCATCCGGTCGCACGCGGACGTCGTGTCCGGCCTGTGCGGGGCCTGGGACATCCGATCCTGCGGAGACAACCTGCTTGAGGACGTCGCTCGCGGAGGAGACCATGGCCCGGGTTTGATCGGCCACGCTCTGCGCCAGATCGGGTGCGGCGGCCGCGACCTTCGTCACGAGCCCGCTCGCACCATCACCGAGATCGCGCCAGACGACGGATGTCGACGGCACCCAGCCCGCCTCCCGCGTGACCGTCACCCAGCGTCCGACCCCGCAGGCCGCCTCTGCCGGGCTCCCGTGCGCCGGGCTTCCGTGCGCGGCAGCCCCGGTCGGGAGCGGCTCGGGCCTGACCAGAACGTAGAGCTCGCGCCGCTCCGTCTGCGGGAACGGCACCGCGTAGGTCGCGTCGACCGTATCGCTGGTCTTGGGCAGGATTTCGGTCACGATGCCCCGGCGAGGCTCGACGGATCCACCGGAGATCGTGACCGCGCTCCCCACCTGCAGATTCTGGCCTTGGCGGTAGGAGAAGATGGCGACGACGAAGCTGCGCTCGCAATCCACCACCGAGGCGAGGCTGTCGCCGGCCCCGACATGCCGTCCGGTCGTGGCATTGACATTGTAGACGACACCCTTGGCCGACGCCTTGATCTCGGAGGTCGTCAATCTGTCGAGGCGTTGGTTCTCCCGCGTCAGCAAGGTCTGCTGATCGGCCATCGCAGCCTTCAACTCCTTCTCCTCGATCGCGAGGCGCTGCGTGTCGTAGGTGAGGGAGAGCTGCTTCTGCGACAGGTCGGCGAGGCTGCGCAGTTCGTCGCCCAGGAACAGCCCGCGGGCCAATCCCTCGAGCTGGACCGTCTTCTGATTGAGCTTGGCCTCCGCCGCCTTCTTCTCCTGGATCGCGGCATTGAAGGCTTGCGTTGTCGACTTCACCATGTCGGGGCTCGCCACGTCGCGAGCGACCATGCCGACCTGACGCTCCATCAGCACCCGCTTCTCCTCGCCCGATGCGTTGGCCGAGGCGATCTTGGCCTTGAGCTCTTCGACTTGCGCGCGGAGAACCTGCGTCATCTGTGCGGACTGATCCCGAATCGCACGGTCGAGGGCAGCGAGGTAAGCCTCGTTCGAGGTTCGCTTGTTCTCGGCGGCGAGAGCGCGTTCCCGCAGCTCGGAAACCCGCCCGGCCAGTTGGATTGCCGTGGCGCGGTCCAGGCGGTCGTTGGTAATCTGAGCCACCAGCGAACCGCGCTCGACGGTGTCCCCGGCAGCGACCGGAATCGCCCCGATATCGCCCGCGATCGGAGCCGTCAGCAGGGTGACCGGGGCGTTGACCACCGCGCGGTCGGATTGGTCCGCCACCAGGGGCGGAAGCACCGAGGTGCCGATCAGGATCGCCAGAACCGAGGCAAGACCGACGCTCGACACGCGGACGAGCCGGCCGTGGCGGTGCTCGGGCGCGGACGTGAGGGTAGGCTGGGACAAAGGCCAACTCCAGGCGCGTGGAATGGGTCGCTCCGCGGGAGGCATCCGTTCGGATCGCCGGCCCGTGCGACGCCCCTTGAATTGCTGCGGCGCCGAAAGGGTTGCGTAAATTTTTCGTTTAATTCGAATTGAACGTGGCCGTACAAGAATATATTCTGGTATTGACAGCGTCAGCGCAGCGTACACAGAAATCCAATTCACGGTTGCAGCGCACTGAACTGACGGAAATGTGGCGTAAATGCAGTCACATTCGTTCAAATTATTGTCAGCAAAGTCGTCGAGTGCGAAGATTGTTTGCAGATTGATGCCCTGCGGCGCTTTATGGTGTTGCCTCCCGGCTTATCAGAGTGGAGTCGCGTGCATGCCGTACACCTTCTGATGCAAGGTGTGGCCATGCGCATGGCCGCCGGGCGCGCTCGCCGACCGAACCGGGGAATGAGCCGAAAACGTCCGAGCTCAAGTCGTGCCCGACAAGAGGCCAAGCCTGAAGCGGTGGCTGTCGGACTTGAATGCCTCAGCGGAACGGATGAAGGCGCGGCGATCGGGTCTCGGCTGCGCTCACACTGTCCAGAACGTCGCTCGTGATCCTTGTCGGCGACAGCGAGGAGGCGCCTCGAATACGATCCTCGTCCGTGAAATCCGTCAGCGGGGCGCGGAGATCCGGAGGCCGCTGAGTTCCGCCCTGCATCTGCCTGGCTTGCCGCACTTCCGGACCTTCGGCCCGTGCCGCCGGAGGAGCCGCTTCTCCGCTGGCCGTTGCGATTGATGGCATCGCTGCGAACACGGCCGCACGCGGTGTGCGCCTCCTCACCGCGTGGAGGGTGGCAAGTGCCTTAGCCGGCGATGTGCGTCGATGCGACCACCGTCCTTGATGAGGCAGCCCCCGTGAGGGAAGACATCATCCCGCGCCCCGGCTTCAGCCGGCGTCGCTTCGGGGCCCTGCTCGCCGGCGGCATCGCGGCGGGCGCGGTGATGCGTCCGATCCGTCCGGCCGAGGCGGCTCCCGAGGACGTCCGCATCGCCGATCTCGACTGGGTCGACGGCCGTCGTAACCGCCGCGTGCCGGCACGCTTGTACTGGCCGTCCCCGGGGGCACCGGCGGGGCCTGTTCCCTTGATCGTCTTCTCGCATGGCCTCGGTCAGTCGCGGACAGGCTACAGCTATCTCGGGCGCCACTGGGCGGCCAACGGTTACGCAAGCCTTCACGTGCAGCACGTCGGGAGCGACGGCAGCGTCTGGGCCGGCAATCCGTTCGAGGTTCTCGACCGCGTGAACGTCGCAGCGGATGAACGCGAGGCCATCGCCCGGGCCGCCGATATGAGCTTCGCTCTCGACGGCATCCTGGGCAAAGACAGCGGTTTCGCTGCGTTCATCGACCCGAAGCGGATTGCCGCCGCCGGCCATTCCTATGGCGCCAACACGACCTTGATCGTCGGCGGGGCACGGGTCGTTCGCGAAGGGAGAACGCTCGAGCGCAGGGACATGCGCTTCAAGGCCGGCATCGTCATCTCGGCGCCGCCGTTCTACGGCGAGCGCGACCTGCAGGCCGTGCTCGCAGCCATCACCATCCCAACCTTCCACGTCACCGCAACGGCGGACGTGATCGCGTTGCCCGGTCGACGGTCGCCGGTGCAGGACCGCCTCGACGTCTACGGGGCTGTCGGGACGTCAAGGAAGGCGCTGGCGGTCTTCCAGGGCGGGTCGCACAGCATCTTCACCGACCGGCCGCTGACGGGTGGGGTGACGCTCAACCCGCAGGTGAAGCAGGCGACCGCGGAAGGCGCGCTGGCGTTCCTCGACTTGGCATTCCGGGGCGACCCCTCACCCTTGGCGTCATGGAGCGAGACGTGGCGGCCGCTCCTCGCCGTGGCGCCCACAGCTTACCCTGCCACCGAAGCGTCGCGGCATCCCTCACGCCGAGCCCGTCCCCGCTCCTAGCGGTTGCGCCAACCCTCGCCCGCTCGGACGATCCATGTTCCACCTGATCTTCGGTCTGCCCTGCCTGTACGTCATCGCCAGGGTGCTGTGGCCTCTGCCTTGGCCGTTCGCGCTCAAGGCCTGCGTCGCGGTTCTCCTGCTCATTGCGTCCCAGTACCACCTGTGGAGTCGCCTCTCCTCGGGCTCGGTCTTCTCACCCGAATTTCCGCGCGCCCTGGTCATCCTGTTCAACTGGGCCTTCGGCACCATCTTCCTGCTGGCGGCGATGCAGCTGGCGCTCGACGTCGTGGCGTTGGCCAGCAAGCTCGTGCCGGGAGGTGGCTGGTCGCTGCCGGCGGCGTGGCGCTACGCCGAGGCCGCCCTGGCCATGCTTCTGTCGGCGGTCGCGGTTCAGCAGGCCGTGCGGGTGCCCCCGCTCCGCGATGTCACCGTCGAGATCGAAAACCTCCCGGCCGCCTTCGACGGCTATACCCTTCTTCACCTGACGGACCTGCATCTCAGCCGCCTGTTTCCGGCGCGCTGGGCGCGCGAGGTCGTGGCGCGATCCAACGCAGTCGGGGTCGATCTCATCGTGGTCACCGGCGATTTGATCGACGGATCCCTCGCCAGCCGTCGCGCCGACGTCGAACCGCTGCGTGATCTCCGGGCTCCCGACGGGGTCTGGCTGATCCCCGGCAACCACGAATATTTCTTCGAGTATACGGCGTGGATGCGCCATTACGCCGATCTTGGCATGGCTGTGCTTGCGAACCGGCACACCGTCCTGAGGCGCGGTGATGATGCCGTCGTTCTGGCGGGCGTGACCGACCTCTCGGCCTCGCATTCGGGCCGGCCGGCCCACGATCTCGATGCGGCATTGACCGATGCTCCGGTCGGCATCCCCATCATCCTCCTCGATCATCAACCGAGGGATGCGGCCAGGGCGGCCTCGAAGGGCGTAGCCCTGCAACTGTCCGGTCATACGCATGGCGGGATGATCGTGGGTCTCGACAGGCTGGTCGCGCGGGGGAACGGCGGCTTCGTCTCCGGCGCGTACGCGGTCGGTGGGATGACGCTTTACGTCAACAACGGCACGGCGCTGTGGCCGGGCTTCGCCCTCCGGTTGGGCCGTCCGTCCGAACTGACGCGCATCACGCTGCGAGCCAGAGTTCGGCCGCGCGCGAGCTGACGGAAGCCGGGCCCCGCTCCGCCTCCCAGGCTCGAAGACGTGGGCGGCCATCACCGCAATCTCCGGAATCGGCACGAGCAGGCCGTTCAGCCCGCGTTCGCACGCCGCCGGTTCGACTGTGTGCTCGGTCTCGCGAGCAGACGGAAGGCGCCGGGTTCAGCCTTCGAGAACAATGTCGCCCATCGAAACGGGCACACGCCAACAAAAAGGGCCGCCCGCAGGCGGCCCCATCGTCCACTCAGTGGCGTGGCTTACCAGCCGTAGCCGTAGCCGTAACCGCCGTAGACGGGCGCATAGCCGTAGGCGGGAGCATACCCATAACCGCCGTAGTAACCGACCGGACGGCCATAGCCGTAGCCGTAGGAATTGGCGGCGATCGCACCGGCCGCGAGACCCGCGATCCCCAGGCCGATCGCGGCTCCCGGGCCGATACCCCGGCGGTAGCCGTAGCCACGATATCCGTAGCCGCCATAGCCGCGCCGGAAGCCGACGCCGCGATATCCGCCGTAACCGCCCCGGTAGCCGTAGCCGCCGTGATAGCCGCCGTAGCCACCGCGCCAGCCAGCTTCCGCCGTGGTCACGGAAGCAGCCATCGAGCCGAGGCCGAGCATGGCGGCGGCGGTGAGAACGAGATAACCCTTACGCATAAAATTCCCTTCGCAAATGTGATACTCGGTCCAACAGGGCTCGATGGGAGCGGTTCCGGCTTCCTCCCCTCGCCCGTTTGTCGCATGGCCCTCGACGAAGGCCTCAGCGCTCTGGCGGGATGGTGATCGGCCTGAACATCACGTCATGCCGAGAGAGCCTCGACGTCCTGACGAGAAAGAGGTGCAGGTTCCCCCTGGGCGCACGATCGCACGCTGGACCACAGTCGGACCGCTCGGCACGCCGGCTGAGGCCGGCCGCCTCCACGACGCTCAGGAGACGAGGAACCCGCTGCCGGCCTGAGCACGCCTTATCGTTGAACGCGCCGCCTCGATGGCCACGTTGGCGGCGCCCAGCGTACGCGGCTCGGTGGGCCGGTTCAGGGCGTGGCGCGCGATGCTGCCTGCAAGGTCGTCCACTTCGCTGGCGAGTGCTTCCAGACGCTCGCGGTCGGTCTCGCGTCGTGCCTCGGAGCGGAGTTCGAGCAGGCGCGCGGTGGCCACCTCGATCCGCTCCCGGCGTTTGCGTCCGATGCGCTGCCGCAGCCAAGCGAGCGTGGAGCCCAGGCCACCGCCCAGGATGGCTACGAGGTAGATCCAACTCTCGTAGCGCTCGATGAAGGTCTCCTGCTCGCGCTCGTAGTAGTCGATCGCGCCGGGATGGATGGGAATGCGGGCACTGGTGGCGTCGGCGGTGTCCTCGTAATCCGGAGAGGCGACATCCTCGGCCGCCGGCACGCTCTCGGCCAGGGCGGCACGCATCTCGAAAAGGTGCTGGGTCGCCTCCGCGGCCACGCTGCGCGCCAAGTCGGCGCGCGCCATCAGCCGGTAGGACGTGCCGACGGTCGCGACATCCTCCGTGGGGAGGCGGGGATTGCCGCCGAACAGCGCTGCCGGGACCGTGACGGGCTGCAGGCGCGGCCAGCGGGCCAGCACCGCGGCGGTGTCGGCAACCCCGAAGAGCGAGACCTCGTGATCCACGCTCGCCGCGCGTATGAGATCGACGACCCGCCGCGAGGCTGGGGAAGTCGGTGTGGTCACCAGCACCATCCCGTCGATGCGCCCATCGCCGAGCGCGGCGTTGATCTCAGCCTCCTGCACCGGGACGAGGAGCACGGCCGTCCCCGGCACAGCCTCGGCCGGGGGATCGGTCCGTAGTTCCAGGTTGTGGTGTGCGACGAGGTTGCCCACCAGCGCCCTGTCGGCCGTCCGGCTCGCCAGCATGCCCAGCCGCTTGCCGGCGAGATCAGGGAAGCTCCTGATGTTCGTGGCACCCGGCGCCACCACGAAGGCCGCCAGATTGCGCAAGACGGCCAGGGTCAGGCCGTTGCCCGGCATCGACACGTCGGGCCGTACCACGGCGAGGTCGGCCCTGCCCGCCTTCAGCGCCTCCGCGCTCTCGCGCACCCCGTCGAAGGTCAGGACCTTGAGGCGGATCGCACTCTTCCTACGGGCAAGCTCGTCGGCATAGGCGCGCAGAAGTGCCGGCTCGGTACCGCCATGCGGCGCGGCCGCGACGGTAAGGGTCGTTGCGCGCGTGGCGTAGAACGCCGCGACGGCGGCGAGGGCCAGAAGGGCTGCTAAGCCGAGGAGCCAAACCTCGCGGCCGCCCGGCAACGCCAACTTGCGCACACACAATCCCCCTTCGCTGCGGCCCGCACCCGTCGGCCGCTTCGCGTCTTCAGTGTCGCCCGATGGCGGCGACCGTCATCATGGACCGGCTTTCGTCGACCGGTTGTGCCGGCGAAGGCTGGATCGAAGGCCCGAAGCGACAGGCACGCCGCAACCGATCCGATGACGGTCGCACCGGAGAGCCGGGCGACGGGTCCCCGACGGGCGGTCAGCCCTTCTTGCCTTGCTTGTAGCTCTGGATGGCACCTTGGCACCCCGGCGACAGCTTCGACATGTTCTTCTCGAAGCATGCCTGCGTCTCGGGGCCATCGTCCGGCGGCATGTCCCCGCAGAAGGTCGTGAAGTCGCTCATGCATTGCTGCTGGAGCGCCGCCTTGTCCTCACCAGACATCGGCGCGGCACCGACGGAGGTGGTCGCGACGGAGAGAAACAAAACGGTTGAGACCCAGCGGACTGGCATGAGGAAGCCTTCTCATCTCATTGGACGGTGCAGAATGTCCGAGGGCCGGAAACCGTTGCACGCATTGGTCTCGTCGGTGGCACAAAAGGGGTGCCATCCGATCCTCACCCGGATGCGGGCTGGTTCGCGGCAGTGTCCCCGTCCCGTTCGCGCATCTCGGCCGAGGATGCCGCACGCACCGGCAAACCGCTTGACCGGCAGGCCAGTCGCTCAATCGGTCTGGTTCCAAATACCGGTCGGGTCAGCGGAGGCGCGGGTCCTTGCTTCCCTTGCCTCTCACATCAGCGGGAAGGCGTGCCAGCCCGGCGGCGATTCTTGAATGCATCGATCGTCAGTTCCGGAACCTTGACCGCGGGCGGTTTGTCTCCGTGGACCTCGTCCGCCTCGGACCGATCCTGATCGTCACGGCGCGAGAACATCCGCAACTCCTGCCTGTCCTCATCCCGCGCAAATTCGACCGCTGCGCGCGAGACGATCGTCACTCTCCAATCCTGTATGACGTCGCCGGTCCGCAGGCGGTAGACCTTCCGGTCGGCGAGATCGCGCACGATAGCCAGCTCGTCGTCGTCAATCCGGAGAAGCCCCAGCAGTCGCAGATTCGGGAGCGGCGGCGGTGCGGGCGCGAGCGGAGCCTGGGCCGCGGGCTCCGGCGGCGGCGCGGGCAGGGGGGCGACGTAGCGTCGGCGAGACGCATTGAACAGGGGTCTGTCTCGAAAGGCGGTGAGCGAATGCGGGGCGGCGGCTTGGAGCGGATGCAGGGCGAGTTCGGGCGCGGCGGCATCGGTCGGCTCGGCCCGCGCGGCGGGGCCGGCGAGACATGAGACCGCCAGCGCCACGCGCAGGAGCCGCGATGTAGGATGTCGACTGCCACGCCTCATGCGGCCTTCGCCTTCCAATAGCCGTGGATCACGAGGGTGACGCGCAGCACCAGCGGTCCGGACCGCTCCGCGCGGGGCGCCGGCGCCACGGTGACCTCGTCCACGTTCAGGACCGGCAGTCCCGTCTCGATCGCATGGAGCAGGTCGGCGAGGCCGTCATTCTCGATATCGAGAGTGGCCTGGAGGGCGATGCGTTGCGGGGCCCCGACGCCGTCCTCCGGTGCCATCTGGGTCTCGACCGAGCGCCCCTTCGCCTCGTCGATGAGGCGGTCGAGAAGGCTCAGCAGTTCCGCCCGTGCCAGGCTGGCGCTGGGACTCGCAAGATAGAGCCGCGCGGAATCCCGCGGGACCGCCCGGCCCGACAGGCGCGCCTTCATCTGTGCCCGCATCTGCGCCAGAAGGTCGGCCTTCGCCTGACTCTCCCCGGACTGGGTCTGAGCCTGAATGAGCGCCGCAGCGGCGATGTTGCCGAAGAGGACCGGCAGGCCGAGGAAGACGAGAAGCGTCGCCGCCCGCCGAATGTCGGGCCGGGCGAGGCTGCGCGGGATGACGTCGCTCATTTGCGTGTCTCCGGTGAACGCGCGCCCGGCGACGGGGCCGTCGTCCGGTCCGCGACGATCTCGAAACTGTCGATGCCATCCTCCTCGCGGGTAACGGGAGCGGAGAAGCGCACGTTCGCAAGGCCGGAGGCTTCGAGGATGCCGATGAGGTTGCCCGCATCGCGGGATCGACCGGCGAGCCGGATCGTGCGGGGGCCAATCTGCAACTCGCGCAGGGAGCTGGCGTCCGGCAGGGCTCCGGCCACGCGGTCGATCAGGAGCATCGCGGAGGCTTCGGGCGTCTTGCCCGCGAGGATCGCGTCCTCCGGAGCTCCCTGCCCCCCTGCCATGCTGCGCAGGGCCCTACGGGCCTTCGCCAGATCGAGAGAGACGTCCTCGAAGCGCGCCTCGACGACGGCAGCCCAGATCAGACTACCTATGGCGAGAGCGGCGAGGCCCGTCGTGACGCCCCCCCAGGCCAGCAGGACCTGCCGTCTCAGGGGATGGGCCCCAAGTGACGCGCCGCCGCTTCCCAGATCGACGAGCAAGGCCTGCCCGGCTCCGTCCGGCCGTGGACCGAGCCCGGTGAGCGTGAAACCGAGGGCCTCGACGGCGGTGCGGGGTGCGACGGCGACGTGTTTGGGGACGGCCGCGAACTCGATGCCGATCGCCTCGGCCTCCTCGTGGACGATGCGGTAGCCGTAGAGGATCCGGTCGGGACGCCACGGCGTCAGACGTTCCAGGCGGTGCGCCAGGATCGGGCCGAGATAGAGGCGCGCCGTGGCCGGCAGCTTCAGGCTTCGCCTCAGCACCGCCTCGGGCGGAAGGTGAAGTTCCACCGCGGACCAGGAGGTGGCGAGGAGGTCGGCGCGTCTGGCTTCGCCGAGGGCCTCCAGGGGCCCGAGATCCTCGATGACGCCACTCGAGACCTGACGCACCTGCAGTGCGCCTGCGCCATCGAGGAGAAAGACGAGCCGCCGCGTCGGCATCCAGCGGGCACAGAGGGGCTGGACCATGCCCACGAAGCTGTCGAGCAACGTCGAGAACACGTTTCCGGATGGGGCGAAGAGGCTCCGCGCTGTTGCGATGATCTCCCGAAGGCGCCGGGCGGTCCCGAATTCAACCCACCGCACGGAACACCTCGTCGATGCAGGTGAAGCCCTGGGCGGCCTTGATCAGGCCATCCTCCAGCATGGTGGTCATCCCCTCGAGGCGGGCGGCCGCCATGAGGCGCTGCGGATCGGGCCGCTCTCGGATCAGCGCCCGGATCTCCGGTGTCGCCGCGAACACCTCGAAGATGCCGACGCGGCCATGGAAGCCGCTGCCGCCGCAGGTGGGGCATCCCACCGCGCGGTGGTAGTCGGTTCCCTCCGGCGCGCTCAGCCCGCGGGCGCGGCACAGGTCGCGCACCTCGGCGGCGCGATCGGCGGCCGGTCGGCGGCAGCGCTCGCAGAGGCGCCGGACGAGGCGCTGGCCGAGGACGCCGCGCAGGCTCGCGGCGATGAGGTAGGGTTCGACGCCCATATCCGTCAGGCGGATCACCGCGTCGGTGGCCGAGTTGGTGTGGAGTGTCGTGAGCACGAGGTGGCCGGTGAGCGCGGCCTGGATACCGATACTCGCGGTCTCACCGTCGCGCATCTCGCCCACCATCATCACGTCGGGGTCGTGCCGCAGAAAGGCCCGGAGGGCCTGAGCGAAGCCGAGACCGATGGCGGGCTTGATCTGGGTCTGGTGGATGCCGGCGATCTGATACTCGATCGGGTCCTCCACCGTGACGATCTTGCGGGCGGGATCGTTGAGCAACGAGACCGCCGTGGCGAGGGTGGTCGTCTTTCCGCTCCCCGTGGGGCCGGTGACGATGATGATGCCGTGGGGCTCGGCGAGCAGGCGCTCGAACGCCGTCCGGTTGATCGCATCCATGCCGATGCGGGCGAAATCCAGGAGCCGCGCGTCCTTGAGCAGGATCCGCGCCACTGCCGTCTCGCCGTAGAGGGTGGGCATCACCGCGATGCGCAGATCCGCTTCCGCGTGGCCGATGCGGATGTTGGCGCGCCCGTCCTGCGGCAGGCGCCGCTCGGCGATGTCGAGACCCGCCAGGATCTTGATCCGGGAAATCACCGCCGGGGCGAGTCGTTTGGGCAGCGACTGGTCAAGGCGCAGGATGCCGTCCACCCGCAGGCGGATGCGCAGGGCTTCCCGCCCGGTCTCGAAATGGATGTCGGTGGCGCCCGCTTCCAGCGCCCGTTCCAGCACTTGGTCCACCGCCCGGACGATCGGCGCGCCGCGCGCCAGATCCTGCAGCGCTTCCGGATCGTCCCCGAGGGCGAGGTCGAGCCCTTCGAGGGGGGTATCCGCTCCCTCGGCGCGGGCGGCCTGATCCCCCTGCCCCTCCTTGCCGATCTCGGCGAACAGGCGCTCGAAAGCGTCGAAGGGCAGGATCGCCAGCGCGTTGGCCCCCGGCAGGGCGAGCCGCACCGCCTCGATCTCCTCGCCGGAGCCCGGGTCGGCAACGGCCAGGGACGGTCCGTGCTCGTCGGCATACGGCAGGATGAAGGCTTCGCGGAGGAAGCGCAGGGAGAGGTCGGCGCCGACGAACGCCCCAGCCGCCACCGCCGCCGGCCGGGCCAGGGGAAGGCCGTGGAACTCGGCCGCGATGACGGCGAGATCGGCAGCATTCGCATGGCCGCCGCGCCAGAGGCTTTCGAGCAGGCCGGACTCACCCCCGAATTCGCGGCGCACGCCGTTCAGGGCCGGCGGGACCGTCACGCCCCGATCGCGCAGGTGATCGAGGATATGGCCGGACGGCGTGCCCCGATCGGCGGCGGATGACTCGCCCGTCGGGACGCCAGATTGCAGGGGGGGCGTCATTCCGACCATTCCAGGACGTGGAAGGGCGCCAGTTCCGCATTCGCCGAGGCGATCACTGCGCTCACGCTCTTGGAGCGGGCGGACTGGCCACGGGCGGTGATCACCACGCGATAGGCCGGGCCGGGCTCCGTCTTGATGGCGGCGCCCAGAGCGCCGAGGGACGATTTCAGGGTGGCGACGTCTTCCGGCGCCGCGTCCCGACGCTGTGCCAGGATGTCTTCCACGGTCGGCCGGGCGATGCCCGGCAGCGCTTCCAGAACAGCGCGGCTCGCGCTCAGGACGTTCACCTTGCCGTCCGGGTTGTAGACGGTGACGAGGGGGGCGAGCGCCTGTGTATCCCGCGGGTTCAGGCGGAGGATGGAGGCCGCCTCGTCGAGGGAGCGCAAGGGGCGCCCCGAAGCGGGCCGCGTTCCGTCGCGCGCGGCTTCCGCCGCGCCGGCTCTTTCCTTCTCCAGTTCTTCCTCGCGCTTGGTCTCATCGCGCCAGGCGACGACGCGGGCGGCGAAGGTTTCGGGAGACAGGCCGTACGCGCCGCTGGCCCGATAAACCGAGGCGAGGAGATCGGGCTTCGCTCCGTTGAGGTCGACGAGACCGGCCTCGTCGCGGATCGACGCGACGAACCGCCCGCCCGGCAGCGGAACGCTCCGGCCGCTCAGCGCCCCGGCGGGCTGCCGCTCCAGCAGCAACCGGTAGGCGGTCAGGGACATTCCGGCGCGGGCCAGCCCGGTCAGCGCCAGCTCCTCGTCGGCAAGCGCGACGCTCTCCACCGAGGAGCGCAGGGCGAGGAAGGTACTTCCGGTCAGCGCGGCGATGACGGTGAGGACCCCGATCACCGCGACCAGGGCGAAGCCTTGACGGTCGGCGCGGCGCTTCACAACCGGCCCTCCCCGGCGGGGGATCTGGTGGCCATGGCGGCCTCGTCCCGGTCCTGACCGGTCTGCCGCTGGGACGGACCGCAGGGGCCTTGTCCGCCCTGCAGGCAGCCGATATCGGCATCGACCATCAGCCGCGTGCGGGCGGACAGGACGACGCGGCCGGTCTCGGGATCGACCATCTCGATCAGGACGGCCTCCGGGAGCAGGAGGCCGACCGGCCAATCCGGCTGCGGCAGCGGGACGGGCTGTCCCTGTCTCGGAAGTGCCAGATAGGCGAAACGCAGGCGGGTCCGCCCGGCATGCAACTCCTGCGCGGCTCCGAAGGCAACGCCCTTCAGGCTGGACGTCCCGGGACGCAACGGAGCCTCACGGCGCAGGACTCGCCCGCCCTGCGGGCTTGTCTGACCGTAGATGGCCACGATTCGCTCGCCCCCCGTATCGGCGCCCGCCCCGGTGAAGACGAGGCGCGTCGGATGGCCCTCGAAAATGAACGGGCGTCGTCCCGGACCGTCCCAGCGCGCCCGCACGAGGTGGCGCAGTTCGCGCCCGATCGCGCTCATGGCCCGATCGAGAGATTCGACCTCGTGAGCATGTGCGACGCTGCGGTCGAGGATCCGCAAGAACAGCCCCGACGTGGCGACGAGGCCCGACAGAAGGAGCGCGCCGAGCGCGAAGGTCGTCAGCACCTCTACGAGGAGCAAGCCCTCGCCTCCGCCCAGCATCCTGCGGGTGCCCGAGCGGCCGCTCACGACGCGGCTTTCCGCGCCAGGGCGATGGTGTCGATCCGCAGAGGGCGACCGGCGGTCTCCACCCGAATGGTGATACCGACGGGCATCCACGGCACCTCGTCCTCAGCGGCTTTCTGCGCCATCGTCCGGTCGCTCTCTCCGTGCGTCCCGTCCGCATTCGGACCGACGTCCCGACCGGGCTTCCGGTCGGACCCGGGGCGTCGCCCGACTCCCGCAAGAACGCGGCCCGTCTCACCTTCGAAAGGGCGGGCTTCGACGCTCCAGCGCCGCCCGTCGGTGGTTCCGGACAAGCTGTATGGCGCGGCATCGCGCCGTCCCAACGCGGTGTCCATCAGGGAGCGAGCGACGATTTCGCTGCGCGTGCGGTCGTCGATCACCTCGGTCGTGCTTCGCAGCAGCACCGCCATGCGGAACAGGGCCGGCGAGACAGCGGCCAGCACGGTCAGCGCGACGAGAGCCTCGACGAGGGTGAAGCCGGCAAGCGCACCGGCGCGGCGCGCAGGCTTGGGACGGGGGCGATCAAGGGACAATGGTGATCGCTCCGGTTTCTCGGCTCACCCGCAGGCCGATACGGCTCCCGCTGGTGGACAGGCTCAGATCGCCCCCGGACGACCGGCCATCGGGAAAGAAGCGGATCGCGCCGGGGAGCGGCGCGCTGAGGTCGAGGCGCATGCCGGCCCCGGCGGAGAAGCCGGCCCCGCCCCGCTCCGAGCGGACGCTCCCGGTGCGGGAATCGACCAGGGTCGCACCCGGGCGGCCGGAGGCGAATGCGGCGTTGCGCTCGCCGCGCAGGAGCGCCGAGACCTGATAGGCGCTGGCCCGGAGGGCGACCGGTCCCGGGCCGCCGCGCGGGAACGGCAGCGCCAGCCCGGCCAGCAGACTGACGAGCAGGAGCACCGCGACGGTCTCGATGAGGGTGAATCCCGCCTGCCGGGCGGCCGGGCCGCCCCCGCGTGGGAGGGCCATGGCGGCTCACTCCTCCTTCGGGGTATCGGCTCCGCGGCCGTTCGGGCCCAGGGAGACGATGGCGTAGGGCGCGTTCCTGCCGGGTACGCGATACTCGTAGGGCCTGCCCCACGGGTCCGTCGGCAGGGTGGATTGCTTGAGGTATGGGCCCGCCCAGCGCTCAGCGCCGGCCGGACGCGTCACGAGGCTGGCCAGCCCCTCGTTGGCGGTGGGATAGCGGCCGAAATCCAGATAGTAGAGGTCGAGGGCGGCGGAGAAGGCCTCGATTTGGAGCTTGGCCGTCTTCTCGCGCGAACTGCCGAGATAGCCGAGCACTTTCGGGCCGGCGAGGCCCATCACCAATCCCAGGATCACGAGAACGACGAGAAGCTCGACCAGAGTGAACCCGCCGTCACGGTCGCGTCGCCGGTGGGCCTTGGAGCGTGTGTTCGAGGTCGTCTTGCGGAACATCCGGGCCTCTCACTTCAGGAGATCGTTGACGCTCATCAGGGCCGTCATCACCGAGATGATCAGCCAGGCGATCATCACGCTGACCACCATCATGGTGGCGGGGCCGATGATCGCGATGGCGCGCCCGAGGGCCGCATCGAGGCGCACCTCGTAGAAACCGGCCACCCGGCGCGCACTGTCCGCGAGATCGCCGGCCTCCTCGCCGAGGCGGAGAACCTGCACGACATGGGCCGGCAGGACGCCGCGCGCGGCCAGGGAATGCGAGAGCCGCTGGCCCTTGCGAACGTCGGCGATCACGGCATCGATCTCCCGGGACAGGGTCGGGAGGCGCACGACGTCCCGCAAGAGGCGGAGGGTCGTGGAGATGTCGATTCCGTTCGAGACCAACACCGCAAGGGTTCGGCAGAAGGTCAGGGTTCCCTCGTAGAGGAAGAGCGTGCGCAGCACCGGCACTCTGAAGGCCAGCCGCAGGCCGAGACGGTGCCGGGCCGTCACGCGGCCGGCGACGAACAGGCCGAGCACGACGGCGGCGAGCACGATGAGAATCGCCTCGCCGTTTCGGCGCAGGAACGCGGAGGCATCGAAGACGAGGAGAGCCGAAGGGTCGAGCTTGTCCTTGAAGCCTTCGAGGGCGGTCTCGAATTGCGGGATCACGTAGACGAAGATGAAGATCATCGCCCCGAGCGCCGCCAGGATGAGGAAGACCGGGTAGCTGACCGCCCCCATCAGCCGCTTGCGCAGGCGCTCGGTCCGCTGGCGTTCCTCGGCGAGTGTCGTCAGGGCCTCCTCGAGCCGGCCGGTGACTTCGGCAACCTCCACCATCTTCACGTAGATCGGCGGGAACAGGCGCGGATGTTCGGACAAGGCCTGCGAGAAGCTGTTGCCGCCGGCGAGCGCCGCGTGGAGATCGCGCAGCACCTGCTTCTGCCAGCGGCCCGCCCCCATCTGCGTCAGCAGCATCAGGGACTGGCTCAGGGTGACGCCGCCCTTGAGCAACATGACGATGTCGAGGGTGAGCGCGGTGACCTCCTCGCTTCGCGGCTGCGGTGTCATCAACTGGCGCCAATCCCGGCGGGCCCGCCCGCCCGGAGCGGCGACGGCCGCAATCGGGACCAGGCCGGCACGGTCGAGTTCCTCCAGGATCTCCGCCGGCGAACCGCCGTCCATCACGCCGGAACGGATGCGTCCCCCTGGATCGATCGCCCGATACGCGAAGCTCGGCATCAGAGCCCCGCCGTGTCGAGGGACGGAGCGATCCAGGTCGCCACCCAAGCGAGCAGAGTCGCGGGCGCTAGAAAGGCCCCCAGAGGGATGCGGTCCCGTCCGCCCATCGGCCGGCCCGCCATCCTGCGGAACAGAATCACCGCGAGGGCCAGGGTGCAGGCGCCGCACGTCGCCCAGGCGAAACCCTGGGCGCCGACGAGGGCGCCGCCGGCGAAGGCGAACTTTACGTCGCCGAATCCCAACCCGTCGTAGCCGCGGCGGCGGTAGAAGAGCTCCCGCAGGAGAAGCAGGGATCCGAAGCAGACGAGGGCGTCCACGGCGACGCTTGCGAGGACAAGCCGTGGATCGTGCAGGGCGTCGAGTCCATCACCGATACGCAGGGCCGTTCCCACGAGGACGATGCCGGCGATGGCACCGTCCGGGATCGTGAAGGTCACGGAGTCCTGCCAGGCGATCCACCCGATGAGGCCGGTGAGCACGATGGCGCCGATGAGCCGCGGAAGGACCTCCGCCGGCAGTGCCGCGATCAGGAGGGCCGCGACGAGGCTCAGGGAAACGGCCGCCCAGTCGAGCCATGGGACGAGGATCCGCGCGATCATTGCTTTTGGACGATGGCTCGAACGGGGGCGTCGACCCTCGGCCGTCCGGAGAACTTCAGGCGCGAGCGGAATTCCTCGGCCACCGAGGCCGCGTCCTCGCCGTCGCGGACCACGACCGGGCGGATGAACATGACGAGCTCCGTGCGGTCGATGCCGTTGTTGGTGGAGCCGAACAGGTCGCCGATCAGCGAACGGGCGAGATAGGGGATGCCGTCCCTCACCGCGTGACGGTTCTCGCTGATCATGCCGGCCAGGAGCACGGTCTGGCCGTTGTTGATCGTCAGCGAACTCGACACCCGGCGCCGCGAGATCGTCGGCGTAAGCGTGTTCTCGCCCTTGGAGACGTTGGAGATCTCCTGTTCCACATCGAGGGTGACGGTGTCGCTCTGTCCCACGCGGGGGATCAGCTTCAGGATGATGCCGGTATCCTTGAACTCGATCTGGTTCAGAACCGGCGCATCGATGTTGACGACGCTCTGACCCTGTCGCGTGGTGATCGGCACCTGATCGCCGACTTGGAGAACGGCCGGCTTGTTCTCCATCACGACGAGGGAGGGCGAGGAGAGCACCTGGACCTTGGAGATACTGTCGAGGGCGGAGATGACCACGTCGGGGCTGTTGCCGCCGCCGACGAAGTTGAAGCCGGGCAGCTTGCGCGTCAGGATCTGTTCGGCGGTGTCGGCGAGACTGATCGAGCCCTTGTTCGTGCCCAGCCCCACCCTGTTGCTGCGCAGGAAGAATTGGACGCCGTATTTGAGGGCGTCGTTGAGTTGTACCTCGGCGATGGTCACGTTGATCGCCACCTGAGTCGGGGCGACGTCGAGGCTGCGCAGGACGGCGAGGACCTTCTGGTAGGTTTCTCCGTCGGTATAGGAGACGACGGTGTTGTTGGCAGGGTCGGCATTCACCGTCAGGGCCATCCGGCGGCTCTGGCCACCGCGGCCGGATTCGCCCTCGTTCTGCACGGGATCGAGGGTGAACGCCTCGGCCGAAGCCGGGGCCATGGGCAAGCCGCCCGAACGCGCAGCACTCCCCGGCTGAGCCATGGAGGATTGCGCGCCTCCCGGAACCATGCCCCCTCCCTCGCGGCCGCCGCCATCCTGTGACCCGCTGCCGAAGGGCGTGGTGGACAGACCTCCCCCGAGGCCCGCTCCCCCGGGTGAGTCCGTCGAACCCGTGCCGCCGTTCTTGAACAGGCTGCTGACGAGGCGAGCCAGCTCCTTGGCGTCGCGGTGGCGCGGGCGATAGACGAAGACATTGTCCGCGGCCCGGTCGCTCTCCTGATCCAACCGCCGGATCCAGGTTTCTGCGCGGCGGATCAAGGCCGGGTTCTTCGAGATGATCAGAATGGCGCGCATGCGCGAGATCGGCTTGAATTGTATCAGCCCCGAGCCGTTGCCGTTGTTCTCGTTGTCGAAGATTCGCGTCAGCTCCGCCACGACGGTGTCGACACGGGCGCGTCGAGCCTCGACGAGGCTCACGGACTGGTTCCGCATCCAGTCCGTGTCGAAGGATTCGATGGCGCGGACCACCTCTTCGCGGTTGGGAGCGGGCCCGCGGATCAGGATCGCATTGCGGCCCGGATCGATGCGCAGCCCGTCCGTCTCCGCGATGAAGCCGGAGAGAAGCTTGGTCATGGTCGCCACCGAGGTGAAGCGAAGCGGCACCACGGAGACGCCGCTGCCGGGCAACGCCTCGCCCTCGTCCACGACGCCCCCGCCGACGGCCATCGGCGCGACCCGGTAGGTCGCCCCGGTCTTGGTGAGAGCGATGTTTTGGGCGGCGAGAACCGTCTCGAGCGTCGACAGAACTTCGATCCGCGTCAATCTCGACGACGACGAGAGGGTGATGCGGCCGCTGACATTGGGCGCCACCGTATAGGTGAGCCCGAGCATTGCGCCGAGGACCGACTGGAGCACCTCCTTGATGTCCGCATCCTCGAAATTCATGACGTAGCTGCCGGTGGCCGGCGGCTTGTCGGCGGCGTTTCGCAGGGCGACGGGCTTGAACGGGCTGTCCTCGCCCTGCGCCGTGCGACGTTCTCCGATATCCGCCTCGGCGCGTTCCGACCCGAAATTGACGGTGCGTCCCGGTTCGCCGCTCGATGCCAGCAGAGCACCTGATGCTGGTTTGCGCGTAACGGCTGCTCCGGACCGCCGAGCCGTCAGGTCGAGGAGACCCGCATGCGACGGTCCGGCCTGCGAGGGGCTGAGGCCGTCGGAGGCGACACACCCGGACAGGGCCATCGCCAAAGTCCCGACTGAAGCAAGTGTCGCCAGACGCACACAACGATCCTTCCAAGAACTCACAATACAATCAGCACGATACCGCCAAATGCCATGACTTACGCATCGTGCCGCACTCGTTTTTCACTGATATGGGAGACGATCGTCAGGATAGATTATAATTGACGCGAAATCACCGGCGGAACCGCAACCAAAGAGCTGATTTACATTTGTCCCTCGTATCAACGCATCATCTCTTGTCAGGCATTCGCAGCAAAGGCCGCGAATGCCATTGGATTTGCGCTTTATCCGAAGACTTGCCCGGAGAGCCGTTGCCGCCTCACTTCGGCAGCGGGCCGAACTTCCACGGCGCCGAACTCGCCTGGAGGAGGAGCGTGACGTCGGCACCGGCTGGAAGCGCGTCGTAGGTCGCCTCGGGAATGCGGATCGTCATCGTCTTGCCGTCCGGCCCGACCGTGCCGCCCTTGAAGATCTTGTCGCCCACCCTCAGCCGAGGAAAGGCATCGGTGACGGGGAACGGGCGCTTCGAGGCGAGGACGACGTCGACCATTGCGGGATCGGACGCAGCCCTTGCGGAGACATCGCCGGCTTCGGCAGCGGCGGGCTTGCGGACGTCATCGACCGTTGCAAGCTCGGATGCAGCCCTTGCGGAGACGCCGGCGGGTCGGGCAGCGGCGGGCTTGCGGACGACCGTCAGCGTGTTGGCGTCGGCGGCGGGATCGGCAGGGGCAACGGACATCGATTGAACCTGGGACTGAACCTTGGACTGAACCGTGGCGGAGGCCATCCAGGCCGTGGGGCGTCGTGCGGCGACCTGCGGACTGAACGTCGCCGCAGCCGGTTCGGTCTTCAGCAGCATCAGGTCGGCGATGTCGACCTTGCCGCCCTGCCGGCCATCGAAGATGAAGCGCACCGCCGTGATCTTGCCGAGATCCACCCCGCTCAGGGCAGAGAGGGGAATCTGGACCGTGTACAGCGTCGAGTGAGGCGGCGTCGGGGGAAACTCAATCCCATCAAATATGATCGGTGGCACGCCCAGCGGTCGGCTGATGCGCACGTCCCGGCTGGTGAGATAGGCTTTCGAGGATCGGCCGTCGCCGTCGACCAGCTGCACGCTGTAGGCAAGCTCGCCATCCGCCGAGGCGGGGAAGTCGCAGATCTGGTCGAAGCAGCGCAACGCGGTGCGGAACGACAGCGTCTTGAACGCGGACATGTCCTTGGCCGGGCGGAAATTGACCCGGAAGAACTTGCTCTCGTTCGGTTTCGCCGCCCACGACACCGTCGCGACCCGGGTTCCTGGTTGGTGCTCTTCGGCGGCCGCCTGATGGACGACCTCGACCCCGCTGGCCGTGGTGAAGATGCCGGCATCGCTCCGGGTCGTCTTCTGCGAGAAGGTCTCGAGCCTCTGCACGGCGTCTCCGAGCGGGGCGGGCAGGTAGCCGCGATCGACGTTGGTGATGTCAAGCAGAGCCGATGGCAGCGCCCTGCCGGGATCGAACTGGGCCGCCAGCGACCGGTCCGCCTTGGCGCCGACGGTGGCCCGGAAGAACGGCACCAGGGTTTCGACCGCCGTGACCTGTTGCGGTTTCGATCGGCCGTTCCGCTGGAAGATCGGGTCGGTGCCGATACATCCACTCGAATCGGATTCCTGCCACTCGGTGTTGTAGGCGTTGTGGTTGGCCCCCCAGACATAGACGGTGCCATAGAACGTCTTCGACGTGTCCGGCTTCGTCCCGAGGAAGACCCGATCGAACACGCGCATGCCGTCGAGAGTGCTGACGTCGCCGTCGCAGGCCGGCAGCAGAACCATGCTGTCGACGCCATCGGCGTCGAGGACGCGGGAGGTCTGGCCATCGACGGGGCCGATCTCGAAGATCGACCTGATCGCCAGGCCGCCGATCAGAGGCTGGAACGGACTGCCCGCGTCGCGGAACTGCTGGAGCGCCGCACGGGCTCCCTCGCCGCCGCGGCTATGGCCCATCAGGCCGACCTGGGAGAAGTCCATCGTGCCGCGCGGGTTGAACTGGAGCGTGGCCGGGACGGGGATCTCACCGGTGCCGCGGTTCCAGTCCGACAGGAGAGCCAGGTGCCGCAGGATCAGCCGCCCGCGCATCAGGTTCAGACCACCATCACCCTCCACTTCGTCGCCGGCCGTGATGCCGCGATTCGCATTGATCGAGACGACGATATAGCCCCAGGAAGCGAGCTCCCTGGCGAGATACTCGTACCCGAGATGGCTCGGAGCCACGACCTGCCCTTCTGGACACTCACCGGTCCTTGTATATTCACTACCTGTATCTCTCCGGATCTGGAGGCTCTTATCCCAGAAGCCGCAGGTGCCATGATTGCCGTGAAGGAAGACCGCGAGGGGAAGGGGCTGCCCCTTCAGCACCTTGGGCCTGTAGACCTCGGCCCAGAGATCGACCTTGCGGTCGGTGGCGACCAGCGGTTCATCCCGGCCGAGAAGCTTGTAGGTCCCCGCGGTCACCTCCAGGGGTCCGTCCAGCGCCTGGACCGCAGGCGAATGAGCGATGCCGACACCGAAGGACGCCAGAACAAAGACGGCGGATCGCAGGAGAGACTTCGACAGCACTATTGGACTCCGCATACGAGGGTACGGCATCGATGAAAGCCGATCCTTGCTCGCGCCTCCGGATGTGTGCGTTTTCTTGATCTTGGCATCGACAGGGTCCGAGCCCGTTGTCGGGCACGATGTCCGCACCGGTGGCCTGCCTCTGCAAGCTTCTGGAGCGATCGACGATTGTCTCGGTCGGACCTCGTCATGGGTCGACACTGACTGGAATTCGTATCGATACCCGCTTCCGTTTATCGCCATTTCACTGACTTGCCGCTAGTCGCGGCGGCGAATGAGTTAATGAACATTGATAAAAGTTAGACAAGGATTTATTAAGGGCATCCATGCTTCAATTTTGGACAGGAAAGGCACATTTTTATACCGATTTGACTCCGACTCTGTCTGCCCTGTTCATAACCAGAGCCCGCTCTGGTTCTCGCCCTCGAGGCCAGGGTGCAAATGCGTTCGGGGTGAGACCGCCGAGGCTCGTATGAAGGCGGCCGGCTCATCAAGGGCGGCGCAGCTCAACACCCGAGGCCCGTCCACGACCGGACGCACCCCATCGATCTTGCTCCACTCCGCCGCCAGACAAAGCGTTCGCGCGGCCACGCCGACGCGCAGCCGCTTGGGTCAGGTGCCGCCAGCGCGCGTCGCCCTTGGTAGCCTCGCGTGACGCCGGGATGCGTTACCGCGAGCGTCGCGCCGTGGTGCGCTCGCGCGCGAAGCGGCCCTATTCTGATCGAATCAGAGGGAATTGCGCCAGATAGAAAGATCTGATCTGGATGGCACTTGTCTATGCTCTTATAATAGGAAATTAATCAAGATATTAGTGCGATTTATGCCTATAAAAAACTCCTAGGGATGAAAACTTATGCAGGAGGTGCCCAAGGCACGACTTGTAATGCAGCTCCACACCGGGCAAGCATAGCGTAGAATAGTTAAGGGTTTCTTTCGGGAATCCTACCGGTAAGGAGGCCTGGGTGTCAGATCAGAACATGTTCGTTGTCACCCCGCGTCTGAAAAAACCGCCCATCCTTTCTGCACGGCGCGTCTTTGGCGCGCGTCGCCGCGTTGATCGGGCGATCAAGCGCAGTTTCGACCTAGGCACTGCCATGGTAGCATTGGCACTTCTGCTGCCGTTGCTCGTCCTCGTCGCGCTGACGATCTGGGCGGCCGATGGCGGCCCGCCCTTCTACAGTCATCAACGCGTCGGCCGTGACCGGAGACGCTTCGGCTGTCTGAAGTTCCGCACGATGCGCGTCGACAGCCAGGAGGCGCTCGCCCGCCATTTTGCAGAGAATCCAGACGCGCTTACGGAATGGACCCGGTTCCGCAAGCTCAGACATGATCCGCGCATCACGCCGATCGGCTACGTACTGCGCAAGTCTAGCTTAGATGAGTTGCCGCAGCTCATCAATATCGTTCGCGGAGACATGAGTGTCGTCGGACCTCGACCGATTGTCGATTCGGAAGTCGAGCAGTATGGCGACGCCGCATCTGCTTATTTCGCCGTGAGGCCGGGTCTCACCGGCATCTGGCAGGTCAGCGGTCGCTCGGATACGACCTATGCGGAGCGGGTGCGTCTCGACCGTCAATACGTCGAGACGCAGAGCTTTATCGGCGATATCCTGATCATCCTCCGCACCATGCCGGCCGTCTTCTTGGTCAGGGGCTCCTACTGATCTGCGGCAGGCGGGACCATCCGCTTTCCCCTCGGCTCTTCGCCGCCCGGATCGCCGGCGACGGATCGAGGGCGGACAGCCGAAGCGCAGCCCCCATTACGAGCATTGATTTCATAAATACTTCCTCTGGAGGGGATTTATGCGGGTTGCGATCATTCATTACTGGCTCGTGGGCATGCGCGGCGGCGAGAAAGTACTCGAGGCCCTGTGCCGCATGTATCCCGAAGCCGACATCTTCACCCACGTGGCCGTGCCGGAGGTCCTGTCGGAGGACTTGCGGCGCCACACGATCCGCACCTCATTCATCGCCAAGCTTCCGCGCGCGGCACGGATGTATAAATCCTATCTTCCTCTGATGCCGCTGGCGTTGGAGCAGCTCGACCTCAAAGGATACGACCTGATCATCAGCAGCGAATCAGGTCCCGCCAAGGGAATTATCCCCCCCGAGGGCGCGGTCCACCTCTGCTACTGTCATTCCCCGATGCGCTACATCTGGAATATGTATCACGACTATCGCCGGACCGCCGGGCCGCTCGCTCGGGTCGCGATGCCACTTCTGACTCACTATCTGCGCACCTGGGACGAGAGTTCAGCCGCGCGTGTCGACCGGTTCGTCGCGAATTCGAGCACGGTGGCCGGCCGTATCCGCCGGTACTATCGCCGCAAGTCGACGATCGTGCATCCGCCCGTCGACGTCAGCGCTTTCGCTCCGGTCGCACCGGATCTGGTAGGCGACTATTACCTGATGGTCGGCGAGCTCGTCCGCTACAAGCGGCCGGACATCGCCGTGCGCGCCTTCAACGCGACGAAGCGGCGCCTGGTGGTGATCGGTGGTGGCGAGATGCTGGCCGAGCTGCGCGCGCTCGCCGGTCCCACTGTGCAGGTTCTCGGCTCCCAACCCTTCGCTGCGCTTCGCCACCACTACGCGCGGGCGCGCGCGCTCATCTTTCCCGGCGAGGAGGATTTCGGGATCGTGCCGGTCGAGGCGATGGCGAGCGGTCGCCCGGTGATCGCCTACGGCCGCGGCGGCGCCACCGAAACGGTGGTGGCCGGGCGTACGGGACTGTTCTTCGATGAGCAGAGCGAGGAGGCGCTGATCGACGCCATCGCACGCCTGGAGGATCTAAGCCTCGATCCGGTCGAGATCGCTCTGCACGCGCAGCAGTTCAACCCGGCTCGGTTCCAGCGCCAGATGCGCGAGGCCGTCGCCGAGGCCTGGGCGGACATCCACGGCCGCCGGGCGCCGGCACCGGAGGCCGATACGGCACCGATTCCGCTGGGTCGCAGACGGTCGGCCTATCCATGAGCCTCGGCCTCGCGGCAGGGAGCGGCGCGGATCGAACCGCGCGCGTCCGTGCAGCCCCCGCACCGGCTGCGCGGCCGATCTGGGGTGGCGAGCGTCCCGTGGCCGATGCGTCGGCCGGGATCGCCGAGAGCGGGAGGCTGCTGCACCGCAAGATGCCCTTCCTGGCGGTCTGGGTCGCGGCCTTCGTCGCGGCCGGCGCGGTCTACGTGAAGCTGTTGCAGCCCGACTTCGTGGCCACGACGCAGGTTCTGCTGCAGCCTCGCGTCATCATCAACGATGGCCCGGAGGACCTGCGCCATTTCCACCAGTTCATGATCGACAGCGAGCAGTGCGAGACCGAATTGCGCATCCTGCGTTCGGAGCAACTGCTCTACCGGGTCTTCAAGGCGCTGAACCTCTTCGAGGCACCCGAGATCCGCAGCGGCGCGGATGGGCTCTGGACCTATCTCGGCACGAAGGTCCACGGGTTCGCACGCCTCGTCGGTCCCGTCGACGAAGACGTCCAAGCCTTCGACGCCTTCACTCGGCGCGTGCGGTCGCGCCGTCTCGGTCTGTCCTACGTGATCGAGATCTCGTACCGCGCGCAGAGCGCTCAGCAGGCCGCCCGGGTCGCGAACGCCGTCGCCTCGGCCTATGCCGCCCATCGCCTGCGCGGCGTTCTCGCCCGCGAGCAGCGCAGCGGCATCTATCTCGAGAAGCGCCTCAGAGGCTTGCAAGCCCAGATCGCGGCGATCGATGCCGGCCTGCCCGGCGGCAGCATTCCCGAGGGCGGCATGCCGGATGCCGATGTGCGCCTGCTCGGGCCTGCCACCCTGCCGCTGCGCAGCGCCTTCCCGAAATCCGGACCGCTGCTCGCCATGATGGCCGGGCTCGGGACGGTGAGCGGCTTGCTGATCGTCCTGCTGCCGCGGACGCCGCCGCGGCGTAAGCGCCTGGCAGACGGCATCGGAAAGTGGCCCTAACCCGTGAGGTTCGTATGGGGACACGTGCCCATCTCCCGCAGCGTGACGCAAGGCGTCTGGCCATGGCCCTCCTGCTCTCCGGCGCCGGTGTGGCCCAGGCCGAGGAGCCCTACCGCCTCGGCCCGCAGGACCAGCTCCAGGTCAAGGTCTCGGACCTACGTGCCGGGACGGGCGAAGCCTACCAGTGGCAGGCCTTCGCCGGCGAGTTCACTGTGGCCCCCTCCGGGCGAGTGGCTCTGCCGGTCGCAGGCGAGGTCGAGGCCAGCGGGCGCACAACGTCGGAGGTCGCCGCCGATCTCGCGGAGCGCCTGAAGGCCAAGGCCGGGCTCGCCAACAAGCCCGACGCCTCGGTTCAGATTGTGAAGTTCCGTCCGTTCTATGTGATGGGCAGCGTCGAGAAGCCGGGCGAGTACGAATACCGGCCCCAGCTCAGCGTCCTGCAGGCGGTCAGCATCGCCGGCGGCATGCAGCGGGTGCCCACCGACGCCCTGCTGCACTTCACCCGCGAGGCGGTGCAGGCGCGGGGCGACATCCGAGAACTTTCGGCGACCCGCCTCGCCCTGATCGCGCGTCAAAACCGACTCGATGCGGAGATCCGGGAGACGCCGCTCACCTTTTCGGCCGAGCTTCAATCCCGCGCCAGGGAGGCGGAGGTCGCCCGCATGCTGTCCGAGGAGCGCCTTGCCCTCGAGACGCGCCAGGCCGCTCTCGCTGCGCAGATCGCGAACTTGGTGCAGGACAAGGACTTCCTGACCAAGCAGATCGCCTCTCTGACAGCCAAGGACGCCAGGACCGCCGAGCAGCTCGAAATGATGCGGAACGAGTTCGCCCGCATCGCCGGCCTCGTGACGAAGGGTCTCTCGGCGATGCCGCGGCAGATCGAGGCCTCGCAGGCCATCGCGACGCTCGAGGCGAGCCGGCTCGACGTGCAGATCGCCGTGATCCGGGCCCGGCAGGACATCTCGAAGGCGGACCGCGACATCCTCGAACTGAAGGATCAGCGCCGCAACGTCGCCCTGCAGGAATCGGCTGAGACGCGGATCAAGCTTAACGAGACCGAAGCGAAGCTCGACGCGGCCCACAACCTGCTTCGTCAAGCTGAAATAATCTCGCCCGCAACCGTGCTGGCCAATTCTGAAGCCTATGCCAAGCCGGGCTACCTCATCCTTCGCCGCCGCGGGACCAAGGCCGAGACGCTGCAGGTCGACGAGGACGACCTGCTCCAACCTGGCGATGTGGTGCGCGTCCAACCGCGCCCGACCGGATCGAGCTTGTCCATGGCGGGAGGCGCCGACGCACGCGCCCTTGCCGGGCAGGCGAACGATGACTGAGGCCGGCTCATGAGCTGGCCCGCCGCACTCCTGTGGGGTCTCATCCTCGTGGCAGCCGTCTCGAACGGACCGGGCCTGCTCTACCTGCTTATGATCTGCGGCGCCTTCGGCTCCTTGCAAATGCTCCCGGGCAGCGACGGCGCGAACCTGCTGCCGCAATCGGCCTGCGCTGCGGTTTTCGTCTGCAAGGTGCTGATCCAACGCGGAAACATCCTGCGCGGCTTCGAGGCCGCCCTCGATCCGCAGCGCCTCGTCCTGTTCTCGGCCTTCCTCGCTTATGCCCTCTTCGGCGCCGTGGTGCTGCCGCGCTTATTCTCCGGGATGATCGAGGTGGTGCCGGTCTCCGCCTTCCGGTTCGGCACGGACATCCTGAAGCCGGGCGCGGGCAATATCACGCAGTCCGGCTACATGACATTATCCTACGCCACGACGCTGGCCTTCACGGTGATCGGCCAGACGGAGGCAGCGCGCACGCATTACCGGCGCGCAGTGCTCTGGGGCGCCGCTGCGCTCATCGCCACCGGCCTCGTCGATCTGATCACCTTCGCCCTCAACATCGGCGCCGTCCTCGAGCCCTTCCGCACCGCGTCCTACGCGCTCCTGACGGATGTCGAAGCCGAGGGTGCCAAGCGCGTGGTTGGCCTGATGCCGGAGGCCTCCAGCTACGGCGCGGCTTGCGTCGGCGTCGCAGCGGCGCTCGTCTTCAACCGGCCGCTCTACCGCCCGGGCAACGAGCAGCGCCTGACGATGGCCGCAGCCGGTGGCCTTGTGTTGATGACCATGCTTTCGACCTCGTCCACGGCCTATGTCGGCCTCGCGGTGTTCGGGCTGGTCTACAGCCTCGATCTCCTGGTGCGCATGCTCGATGCGGGCCATTCACGCCGCGACCGGATCGGCCTGGAAATCAGCCTGATCATCTTGGCGGCCTTCGCGGTTTTCGCGACCTTCGTGATCAAGCCGGCGGTCTTCGATCCGGTCGTCGCGATGGTCGACAAGATGGTCTTTCAGAAGTCCAGTTCGGCCTCCTACGTCGAGCGCAGCTTGTGGAACAGGGTCGGCTGGCACGCCTTCCTGGATTCCGGGGGGCTCGGCGTCGGACTTGGTTCGATCCGCGTCTCGAACTGGGGAATCTCGATACTCGGCAGCACCGGCATCATCGGCGGCCTGATGATGTTCGGCTTCATCGTGCAGCATCTCGTGGCCGTCCCACGAGACGCGTCGCGCTCGGCGATCCTGTTCGCTACGGTCACGAAGCTCGCACTCGCGCCGGTTCTGGTGATGTACCAGCTCTCCGGCACCATTCCCGATATCGGCCTCGCCGCCGCCGCGGCGCTCGGCATGATCGCGGCCACCCACGCGCCGCCATCGCGCCGACGGCCCGCGCCCCCGTCACTTGCTGCCCACCGTACCGCGTCCCCCGGCTGTCCATCGGAGTTCCGGCCGTGAGCATGATCCGGGCACGCGGCGGGGCGGATCCGAACAGCATGTCCGGCGCTCACGGAAGTCGGCCCCGATCCATGACGCAGCCGCGAGAGGATCTGGCCGATCATCCTTTTGTATTCAGGTCGAACAATCGATCGAGCAGGATTTTCGATGCAATTAATTTCTCGAAACGGCCTCATAATGAGCAATCGCCGAGACGAACATTACAATCCGACCAGGAACACCACGCCGACGTCTGTCCGCGTGATGGAACCTCCGATCCCGTGTTCGCGAGGCGAGGGTCCGGCGTATTATGGCGGTCTGCATCAGTTCACCGAGGCCCCGAACATGATGCATCGGGCAGTGCCGTCCTCGATAGCGACGTTCTCGATCAACGGCCGATTCTACGGCCAGCCCATAACCGGCGTGCAGCGCTATGCCCGGGAGATCGTTTCGCAGATCGATGGCCTGTTGAGCCATCGCGGTGCGCGGGCATTGATGATCCTGCCGCCAGCCACCGACGCGCCGCCTGCGCTCGCGTCGATCGAGCCGCGCCGCGCGGGCGGCGCCTCGGGGCATCTCTGGGAGCAGACGATCCTGCCGGTCCGCTCCAAGGCGCCGCTGCTCAACCTGTGCAACACCGGCCCGCTCTCGACGCGCCGGCAGGTCGTTTGCATGCACGACACCAACGTGTTCGACGCACCGGGCAGCTACAGCCCCGCCTTCCGCGCCCTCTACCGGGTTCTACTCCCGAGCCTCGTCAGGCGCGGGGCCGTGGTCACCTCGGTCTCGCGCTTCGCAGCCCGTCAACTCGCCCACCGCCTCGGGCTCGCGCCACAAGCGATCACGGTCATGTACAACGGGCGCGAGCACGTCTACCGCTGGAACGCTGCGGCGTCCGGTCTGCCTTTACGCCTGCGTGGCATCCGGCCCTTCGTCCTGCTGCTCGGAAGCCGCGCCCGGCACAAGAACGCAACATTCATCCTGCGGCAGGCGGATGTGCTCGATGCTCTGGGCATCGACCTCGTCGTGGCCGGTGGCGCCGCGGCAATCTTCTCGCGGACGGAGGCCGTCCAGGCCTCCAATATCCACCGTCTCGGCTTCGTGACGGACGACGACCTCGCCTGGCTCTACGCACATGCCCTCTGCCTGGCCTTTCCTTCGCGCTCCGAGGGATTCGGCCTCCCGATCCTCGAGGCGATGACGCTGGGCTGTCCGGTCGTTGCCTCGGATCAGTCGTGCATGCCGGAAATCTGCGGCGATGCCGCCCTCCTGACGAATCCGGACGACGCTTCGGCTTGGCAGACCCATTTCCGCAGTCTCGCGGCCTCGCTGAACCTGCGGGCCGATCTGCGCGGGCGCGGGTTGGAGCGCGCGAGGGCCTTCTCCTGGCGCGACTCGGCCGAGGGCTATCTCGACCTGCTCAGCCGCCTCTAGAGCGCTCTGCACCCGGGCGGCGACCGGGCCGGCGAAAGAGTGCGCGTCGAAAGGATGGCTTGGAGCCGGTGCTGACCGAAGCGGGCATCGGCGCTCGGCGACGCGCAAGCGGATTGGGCCCGAGCGAGGGCATCCGATTCTTCCCATGCCAGCAAGAGAGGTCAGCGGCGATGAGCGGACCGTCCTTCGAATCTGTCGATACCAAGCCGGTGCGCATCTGCGTCGGGATCGCGACCCGAGGTCGTCCGAGCCAACTCTCGGCGATGCTGGACAACCTCGCCCGTCAGACCCTGAAGCCGCAGACGATCGTCGTCGGCTGCTCGAGCCCCGAAGATGTCGGCGCGATCGCCGCGCGCGGGGACGTGACGGTGGTCTACGAACAGCCGGGCCTCGCCAAGCAGCGCAACAGCATCCTGCGGGCACTCCCGAAAGACACGGACTGGGTCGTCTTCTTCGACGACGACTTCTATCCCGATCCGCGCTGGATCGAGAACGTGTCGCGGGCATTCCGGGCGGATCCAGGGGTAGCCTGCATCACCGGCCGGGTGCTGGTCGACGGCATTCTTGGCCCGGGCCTCACCCGGGAGGAGGCGCTGGCGCACATCGCCGCCCAAGATTCGGCCGCCCAAGATTCGGCCGCCCAAGATTCGGCCTCCCAAGATTCGGCCGCGTGCGACGGGGTCGTCGAAGGCTACAGTCCCTATGGCTGTAACATGGCCTTCCGCTGCACGGCCATCGAGGGGCTGCGGTTCGACGAGCGGCTCGTGCTCTACGGATGGCTGGAGGATCGAGACTTCGGTGCACGCGTCGCGCAGCGCGGAGGCCGGCTGATCAAGCTCGGGGCGGCGGCCGGCGTCCATCTCGGAGTCAAGGGCGGTCGGGTCTCCGGACGCAAGCTCGGCTACTCCC
>Ga0233425_10000906_pt1 | contig 71246 bp, 63 predicted proteins | sample Watercolumn_Towu_2_FD_181712 | JGI IMG/M metagenome (GOLD analysis project Ga0233425, IMG submission 181712) | Freshwater microbial communities from Lake Towuti, South Sulawesi, Indonesia - Watercolumn_Towuti2014_140_MG | ecosystem: Environmental > Aquatic > Freshwater > Lake | place... | reverse complement strand
TGACCTAGCCCCCGAAAAGAGATCCAAGATTTGGTTAGGAAGATTAGTATCTTGGATCAAAGGAGGCAACAATGGGTAAGGCAAGGCACACGGCAGAACAGATTATCAGCAAGTTGCGTGAAGCAGAAGTGCTTCAGGGCAAGGGAATGACGCTGGAGGAGACGCTTCGCCAGCTTGGGATCAGCGATGCGACATACTACAAGTGGCGTAAGGAGTATGGGGGTCTGAGGCTGGATCAGGCAAGACGGCTGAAGGAGCTGGAGCAAGAGAACAGCCGGTTGCGGAAGGTTGTTTCAGATCTGTCGATAGACAACGCAATCTTGAAGGAGGCAGCCCGGGGAAACTGGTAAGCCCGGTCAAACGGCGCCGGGCGGTGAAGGAACTTCAGGAGGCGATGCATGCCTCGGAACGACGTGTATGCCGTGCATTGGATCAGCCACGAACGACTCAACGCCGCAAAGCTGTGGTCAAGACAGATGAGGAGGCCTTGCGGAAGCGGATGACGGCTTTGGCGTGTGAATATGGCCGTTATGGTTATCGTCGGGTGACGGAGCTGTTGCGAGCGGAAGGTTGGAGGGTCAACCACAAGCGAGTAGAGCGTTTATGGCGTCAGGAAGGGCTCAAAGTGCCTAAGAGGCAGCCAAAGCGAAGACGGTTGTGGTTGAACGACGGATCGTGTATCCGACTACGTCCATTGTATCGCAATCACGTCTGGAGCTACGATTTTATAGCTGACCGGACCAGCGATGGTCGGCCGATCCGAATGCTGAACATCATGGATGAATACAGCCGAGAGTGTTTGAGGATCCACATTGATCGGCGGGTGAAAGCAGCGGATGTGCTCTACGAGTTGTCAGATCTCTTTGTTGAACGCGGAGTGCCAGACTGCTTGCGATCGGACAATGGATCAGAGTTTACTGCGAAGCCAGTACGCGAATGGCTGCAGAGGCTGGGAGTGAAGACGCTGTTTATCGAACCAGGCAGTCCATGGGAAAACGGGTACATTGAATCATTCAATGGAAGGATGAGAGACGAGCTACTGAACGGAGAGATCTTCGACACGATCCTAGAAGCAAAGGTAGTCACAGAGCGCTGGAGAAAAACCTATAACACCATACGGCCACACAGCTCACTGGGATATCGGCCCCCCGCCCCGGAGGCTCGATACCCCCTCAGCATGCCAATGGCTGAACACATAAACTAACGTATCATTGGCACCACATCCGGGGGCAGATCATTTCGAACATGATGTCGAGGTTTATGTAATTAGAACCGAAGTCGTTTTCATTCACCTTGCCGATCACATCCTTTAGTTTCTCCTTGAATATCCGGAAGCCGTCGAGCCCTAGAACAGAATTGAAGCGTCCAGACAAAAGAAAATGGTCTACGACACTTGACGGGATTCGCCGCAACTCAAATAGTTTTCTGTTTTCAGCGCGTTCGAGGATCGCAATCGCATCGCCCAGAGTGTACGCACAACTGAGGCTGTGAATGATATTTGGGCTGAGTTTTCGCAAGGTATGCTAGAACGGTGGGAGTGGAACTGCTTACGTCAAGTTACCGAGTCACAGGTCCATAGTCAAATTGAAGCGACAATTGAGGGGAAAAAGAGCGATGAGGCCACGACGACAGGAGTGAACCCATGATAGGTCTGTGAAAAGTTGAGGAAGATGCCACGACAGCCTCAGAAGTCTGATGAAACTACCGAAGAGTCGAAAGTCACAAAACTAGCCTTGGCCCGTCGGACACGAAGACCAAGCTCTGGTATTCCTGCCGTTCTGACTTGGTCGAAAATCTCCCGAGGAAATTCATAGCGTTTTCCGTCGTTTGCTGTAATTGTCTTCGATGCTCCGTCGGGAAATTCTTCGGCGTTTCTAATCCCAGCTTTGAGTATCGTCGCTCGGACAACATCCCACTTGTCTAGCGTGACCTTGATTGGCATCTGTCAAATCCTCGAATGTCTTTCCACACATCACGGTTTTCACGCAATGTCTTCTACTTCGTCTTGCGAGGTGCAGCCTTCTTAGTAGGCCATTCCATTGCCTTGTTGAAACTCTTGGTTGAATAAACCTTGGTCGAGTCTGGATAGTACCAGCTCGGATGACAAAAATCATTGAGCGAGTCTTTGTATATTACCACTTCAGAGTCTTGCGCTTTCATCTTAAGCAGTTGCACATGGGTGGCATACGCAGGATCGTTGCGGGGATGGCGAAGAGCTTCATTTAGGTCAGAGTCAAACTTTCGCGACACCACCCGCAGATGAAGCCACTGTGTCATAACTTCATTGCCGTAGTCATGGTCCATGTACCATTCTTTGTTGTAACAGACCATAATACGGCTCGAAGACTCAAGATCGGGAAGCGGCGGATCAGATACCCACGATGGATTTCTGGAATCACCAGTCGGCTTAGTCTCGCCATAATATGTCTTGCCATCCACGACCGCTTTCCAACGAGCGTTTCCAGCCAATTCCACGTAGATGCGACGCTGAGCAAATGAAACATGGATAGCGAACATCATCAATAAAAGACAAATCAATCGACTCGTCTTCATCTGTTCTCCTTCAAATCGTGCTGGCATCTTTCCTGCGTGCGTGTGACAGTGCTGATATCAGAGGGATGGTCAAGCCACCCTTCCATTGTCAAACGAGGGCAACTCTGAAGAGGAAACTGGAGGTCACGAGATCAGGAGTGAACTTCTGACAGGTCTGTCAGAAGTGAACCCCTTCACACTTCCTATGTTTGTAAAACACCGAAAGTTGCCCTCGGACAAAGGGTAGTCAGGCGGTGTTCTGTGTGTGGCTTCCACATGGGATGCCACGATTGTAACACCATCTCTATTTGCTCTTTTTCGTTGATACATACAACTCGTGATTCTTGATTACGACTCTCTTCTCTCGCCTCAATTTGTCAAGTGCGATGAACCACCTCAAGTTGGATCCCATGCCAACGAGATAACCAGAGCCCTTCGCATTTGCTCTTTCAATTTTCTCATACAGCTTTTGTTTGACATCTACTGGTGTCATTCTGGCCATTGGAATAGTCCCTTCGGGTAATGTCAACCGATAGAAATTCGATCGATGTATACTAGGCTTGAGTTGGACCACGGCTGAAGGAAACCTCGATGTGAAGTTAATCAGAGGGGAGGTTTGAATCAAGGTCAGCTATTCGAGCCACAGACGCCTCAAAGGTGCATCTTTGATGGCGATATCAGTTCACAGTTCTTCAACTTCTCCAGTTGTGTGCCATGTTGGGTACATTCGTCTCGCGACGAGCACTGCATGCGCTCTGCTCATCGCCCCGACGAGGACAAATGTTCTTCCTCCTTTGTCCATCAGCATCCCAACTCTATAGGTTCGAAGTGTTGACGTTGCAACCTCTATAGTTAGTAGTCGTTGGCATTCATCACAGTTAGAACATGAACCCCGTGACCGAAGCACTGAAGATCTTTATCGTAGTAGTCGAACTTCCAGAACCAGGTTTCACCGAATAATTCGATTTTCCCATAATCGTGCTCACCGTGTGGATCATTGCTTTCATCGAACTCATCGAACCTAGCAATTGCCACCAACAACACTTCAAGGTTCTCTCCCAACAAATCCATGGCATTTCGAGTGAACACTAACTGACCATAGACTCCGCCCACCCGAACATTGCACTTCAGCAGGCAGAGATTCTGCCGGATGGAGTCGTTGATTCTTGACAATTGCTCACTGGTGTATGTCTCAGTTGTCATCACAGTATCCCCAATCCTTTCGCAATAGCATCTGCACCGAGACTCATTCCAGACTTCGAGTTCACAGGAAAGAAATTCCTTCGAACACCACTTTGATACGGCATTCTGCTTGAGTTCATCAGGTCAATGACAGAACCATCTTCAAGAAGTATGAACCAGTGATTTGACCGCTTGTTCTTGATCTGATAGATGGAATGCGAGATACCCAGATTCTTGAGCTGATACGAAGCGACTTCAGAAAGCTTGTAGCAGTAACCCTTCGTGGGATTCTTCGGCGACCATCTCTCCTTCGAAACCGAATGGCAGTAGGCGTTTCCAATTGCTCTCAATGTGCTAATCAGCTTACTGGGATTAATCTTCACCCTTTTGAATGTTTCTGACTTGGAGAGGCGTTTCATCTTGATTGTGGTCATCTGGCCATCCTTTCTTTATTGTGTTTCTGTGTACATGGTGTCGGAAAGGATATTAGGTGTCAACCGCAGGTGGAATCAGCGCGTGAGGAAGAGCAAGAGGAAGAGTGGTTTCCTGTGTGGGAAATATCTCTACAACCAGTGATGCGAAATATCAGCTGGGCAGTTTGTTGATAGAGTCCTGCAATGAATGCGACGAGAGGTGTGAGTATATTTGCGTCGTCGTAATGTTCGAATGCCCCAATAGCGATTTTACTGCGTAGATGTCTACTCCTGACTGAACACACAATGATGCGAATGAATGTCGTGCTGAATGGAGCTTGATGTTCTTGGGCAATCCCGCTTTTGTTGCGTAATGCTTGAATCGATTCGAGACATAATTTCTGGTGTATCGGTATACGCCATTCTTTGAGAATACATACTCCTGAGATTTATCAATCTTTGACAGCATCTCTGAAACCTTTGGGTGTATCGGTATCGTTCTCTCAGTCCCTGTTTTTGTGACAAAGTCTTCACTGTTGCACACTCGGATCTGCTTCTTCTGCAAGTCAACATTCACCCACCGAAGATTCAATATTTCACTGATCCTCATCCCGGTATAGAATGCCGTTATATAGATGTCCCTTAAAACGGGGTTGGTGACAAGAGCCAGTATTTTCTCCAAATCTGCTATCGAAAAGTAAGTCGGCAACGACTTCGGCTGTTTAATCTGTTTGATATTCTCCAATGGGTTGCGGCTGATGATGTTCTGCTTGAAGGCAAAATTGAACAGAGTTTTGATTGCCCTGGTATACATATTCATCCGTGTTACCGACACACCACTGGCGATTTCTTTTGCTCGTGACTGTTCAAATTCAAGGGATGTGTATTCATTCAATGGCTTGTCAGAGTTCAAACGAATGAATCTGGTCGCCATGAACTTATACAGCTCAAGTGTAGATTTTCGGATGGCTGTAGCTTGAATTGACTCGTAGACTTTGAGGAATTCAGAGAAGGTAGGTATGTGGATGTTCTTCAGCTTGCCGCATTGTTCTTCAAAGCCTTTGAAGAAGCGCATCGCTTCTGGTTTCTTACGGCAGTGGGTGGATTTCCATCGGTTCTTTTGTTGCGGGGTTTTGATGAGGATGTAATAGACACCGTTGCGTCGTTTGGTGAGGTAGAATTTTGATTGCGGCATACATTGACCTTTCTTGATAGTCTGTCTACCAAGGAAGGTAAAGGTATGCCAGTAAGAGTCAACCAGTGATATGGGAATTCAGCATGTGACAGGATTGTCAAATGCTGTAGGGATTTGGATAACCTCTGAATCAGCCTCTGGGGATCACACCTGAAAATAGCAAAGCAGCCGGAGTAGCTCGGCTGCTTTGTTGACCTATCCGTTTGATCAGAATTTCACTTCACAAGTAACATCTTTTTCGTCTCGACGAAATCACCGGTCTGCAATCGATAGAAATAGATGCCGCTGGGGAAATGTGATGCATTCCATCGGACTTGATAATAGCCAGGCTGTTTATTTTCGCTGACCAACGTCGCCACAAGCTGGCCAAGCGAACTAAACACCTTCAGTGACACAAACGATGCTCTCGGTAGTTCATAAACAATGTCTGTGCTTGGATTGAATGGATCCGGGAAATTCTGCCTGAGAACATAACATTTCGGGGTTGCACCTTCCGCAGATTGGATGAGCGTTACCACCGAGATGAACAAATCGTTTGAGTATGCTGAGTGGCCGGCGCCATTAAAAGCTCTTGCGCGATATCGATACGGTCCTGTCGTGACTACGGTCGTATCGGTGAATTCATAGGAATTGCGGGGCGCGCTACCGACCTCAACAAAGGGAGCGGTCGGCCCTGAGGCCCGTTCGATTTTGAGCCCGTCCCAACGGGGGGATTCTTGAGGCATCGAGAACCTGATTACTACCCCATTCCCACTCCACGAGATTGTGACTGCTCTCGGTGCTGACGGTACCCCAATCCCAGTCCCACTGACTTTGAGTGTATCTGGACTTGTTGCTGAGTTGCTATGTACTAACATTATTCCGCTGACGACGCCATTCGAGCTTGGTGAGAAGGTTATCGTGTCAACCAACGATTGTCCAGGCAGAACCTTCCCAACCGAAGGTTTCGCGCTGAAGAGAGCATTCGATGAGACGATGCTCGATATCTTCAGCGTGTCATCCCCTACATTCCTAAGTGTCATAATTGTGTCCCTTCTTTGACCAACGAATACACTATCAAATTCCAGCTTCCACGACGAACAGAAAACGATGGGCGATGGTCTAAAATCGGTACCCACTTTGAATGACCAAACCGAAGAAAAAGGTCCGATCCCCCCCATATTGATGCCTCTGACCCGCCAGAAATATGTTGAGCCGGCGATGAGAGCTAGCTTGGGGTTTCTGTACTCCACACTCCCTACAGTCGTACTATCAACAATCGTGGTGAACAGTGGACTTTGGGATATTTGAAGATGAAATGCGAGTGCCATGGAGTCTGGCCGCCACACGAACCAATCATTTCGATAGACATCTTGTTTACCAGAGTCGGGGTATACTAGAACTATCTTGTCTGGCGGACTTGGCACCGTGGTGAACTTGCTCACAGCAGACCATGCTGTGGTATCTCCGATTACCTGTGCCTTTACTCGCCAAAAATAGGATGTAGAGTATTGAAGTTGCGGGAGGCTCATGCTATTGCTTGACGTATCTCTTGAGAAGACGACTGCTTTGAACAGTGAATCAGTCGAGAGCTCAATAGTATATGACGCGGTCGAGACAACAGGAGCCCAGCGCAAGATGGTGCTCATGCTAACAAACGTGGCACCTGATACGGGGGTCAGCAATTGGGGAGCCCCGGCGAGCTTGGTGGTAAATACCCTCTTTCCCCAGTCTGATGCCCATGACAAATTCTCCGCTCTTACCCGCCAATAGTAGAGAGTAGAAGGCTGCAGACCGGAAATGACAATCGAACTGTCTGTCGAGTATTGACTCGCAAGAATATTCGTGAAGTTCTCGGTCGATGAGATCTGAAAAGAATAGGTCAAAGCCCGAGGATTCGACTTCCATTGAAACAGGGTGGGGACGGCAATTCCACATCGATTGTTCTCAGGTGAGATGAGCCGAACCCAGTCAGATAGGGGTCTCTGATAAAGCCCCGTTTTGGTACCGACGAAAACCAATGTGTCATTCGCTGCAATCGAGGTGATGTTCCGATCGATAAGACCAGTATTGACAGCAACCCAACTCAAGCCTCTGTCCGTGGAATTAAAGACGCCATCGTCGGTTCCGGCAAAGAGCTCGCTTCCGCGCAGAGCCATTCCTTCAATCCAGAAGTTTGTCAGGCCGTTGTTCCTCTGCGTCCAAGTTACCCCCAAGTTGTCTGAGCAAAAGATCCCGTCGTTGCTCCCGCCATATGGGCGCGTTCCCACAAAAACGCTTGAGCCACACAAAACAATTGAATGGATCCAAGTGTTTGCCGGACCGATGCTAGTCCAGCTACCACCGTTACTTGTCGAAACAAGAAGCCCTCTCCCATTCGTCCCTGCCCATACAACGTTGCCACTAGTTGCCAACGCTCCGATGTTGAGCTCTGTCACGCCATTATTGACAGAAGTCCAGTTAGCACCGGCATTCGTCGAGAGGAATATGCCTTTCGTATCAGTTCCCGCGAATATGTTTGTCCCACCAACTGCCAAAGTAATGACTGATGTATTTGAACCTATACCATTATTAACCGCGACCCAGCTTGTGCCTTGATTGCTCGTGAGAAAAACGCCACCCCCGCTTGTCCCAGCAAGAATATTGTTCCCCTGGCTGGCCAACGCGATGACGTATGGATTTAACAGCCCATTGGTTACAACCTTCCAACTCTTCCCCTGATCCGTCGAAAGGTAAACGCCACCACCATAGTCTCCTGCGAATACTAGACTCCCATTGATAGCAATGCTGCGAACCCATCCTGAGGTGGATAGGGTCTTGCTCCATTGGGAGCTTAGGATATTTGTCCACAAGATTGATACCACAAGCGAAAGAAGAAAGAGGCGCCTATGCATTTTGTCCTCGTCAAGATCGGAGTTCATTTGTAGCGCGGGGTGGTAACTTTCGGCGAACGATCCGATCTAATCTTGCATATTCGAATTGAGAATGTCAACGTCCGGAAAGTACGACATCAAAACAGGTAGTATTGGCAGGCAAAATCCTCGCAGGGTCCCCAACAACTGATGATTGAATGACTTCAGTGCGATGCCTAGCGAGCGACACCACAGGGGGCAGATCGTCTTGTAGTAGTAGACTCTTCAATAATGACGGAGGAGACTATCCTTACAGCGTACTGGCCGGTCACATTGAAAGAAATCTGTCTGAATTCAATTGAACGTGGTCGGTAATTCACACTCTCTACCAAACTGTCAACCAACCTCCCGGTTTAGTATACAGCTTCACACCGTGGATCCAGTGCTCAGGTAACAACCACCCCTTAAAACGCGAAAAGCCGGTCCTGTCATGGGCCAGCTTTTTCAATGCGGGAATTATCATCCCGATTTTTCGACCATCACTCAGTTTGTACCCCCAACGAGATTCGAACTCGTGTTACAGGCTTGAAAAGCCCGTGTCCTAGGCCTCTAGACGATGGGGGCGGAACATTGTGAAATTGTGGAACTGGGTAATTGGGAAATTGTGCAAGGGATGAAACTAGCGCGACGGAGAGTTCTTATTCTTCCGCGCGGTCGCTGCAGATGATGTGAAGATAGCCGTCAACTCTGCTGCCTCCCTTTCAAGCGGTCGAAATTCTTGTTCGCCCACTACTCCGGTTCTGAACAACAGCTCCAGCCAATACTGAGTCTCATCCGCTTCTTCTTGCACGATCTGCAACTTCGCAACAAACTCAGCGTGCGAGCGTGCTCGACAGGCGGCGCGGTAATTAGCTCCGACCGAAGTCGCAGCACGCACGAGCTGCTTCGCTAGAATGTCGGTCGACAGCCGCCTGGGGAGGCCATCCGTCATCTTCACGACTCGGACAGCAAAATCCCTCGTCCGATCTTTCAGCTCCCCGGCTTTGTCCACGACGTCACCTCAAGGAACTGCCACAGGCTCCACAATTTGAATTTCCCACGACTTGACAATCCTGCAATTGTCAGATCATCTCAAATCCACAACTTCATAACTACACGATCTTTCCTGCGCAGAATCCTCTCAATTTCACAATTCCACAATTCCACAATTCTGAAATTCTTTGGGGCGACCAGTGGGTCTCGAACCCACGACCTCCAGGGCCACAACCTGGCGCTCTAACCTACTGAGCTATGGCCGCCATGGAAAGATGAACCGCCAAGACGTCAAGAAGATGGAGATTAGTCCAGGGTCTTGTTTGGTGCCTCTGTGCCCGCCTGCCCTCATCTGTCCTCAAATGAAGGCAGGTCTTGGTGGCTAAACTTCTAAGGCGTAACAACACGCATAGAGAGAACAACGGCCCGTCACTCTCGTAACAGGCCGCAGGTATAAAAATACCAAAACTTCGGTGGAAAGGCAATAGCTTTCTCGCCCTCACCAGCACGTGATTTTCCATACTTTTATTCTCACATTTGCTACGCTTCTCTCTATTCATGGAATCATCTACCTTCTTGTCGGAACCATCATTACCTTGACGGAGAATCTATCGAGGATTCCGGTTGGCACGAAACTTGACCTTCTCTTTTGGTTTGCTCCTTTTGTCGGATTGATGTTCGGCGAGACCGGGGCCGGATCCAGATTAAAATTGTTCACAGCCTCAATAGTTATCAGCGTTCCCGCATAATCATTCAAAGGCACATCGATGAAAAAGGACTTTCTCACGATACGCGATTTCAGCCCCGCCGAACTTCGCGCCACTCTGAAGCTCGCAGCCCAGATGAAGGCGAAGCCCAAACAGTACGCGACCTCCCTCAAAGGCAAAACGCTCGCACTGATCTTTGAAAAACCTTCGCTTCGCACACGCGTCACGTTCGACGTCGGAATCCAACAGCTTGGCGGGTTCTCTGTACCGTTGATGCCTTCTGAGATCAGCCTCGGCAAACGCGAGTCCGTCCATGATGTGGCAAAGAACCTCGAGCGCATGGTGCAAGGAATCATGATCCGCACATTCGCACACCAGATCGTTGTCGACATGGCAAAATATGCCTCAGTACCGGTGATCAACGCGTTGACCGACTATTCCCATCCCTGTCAGGCACTTGCGGATTATCTCACCGTCAAAGAAGTCAAAGGAAAGCTGAAAGGGCTGAAACTCTGCTTCGTCGGCGACGGCAACAATGTCGCCCATTCACTGATGTTCGCCGGCGCACGCCTCGGCGTCAACGTCACCGCGGCATGCCCGAAAGGATACGAGCCAAGCCCCGTCGCTTTGAGAGACGCGCAGGAAGATGCGCGGGAAAGCGGAGCACGCATCGAGCTTGTGCACACTGCTTCTGAAGGTGTCCGGAACGCGGACGTGATTTATACCGACGTCTGGGCTTCCATGGGCCAGGAAGCTGAAGCGGAAACACGCAAGGCGATCTTCAGGCCGTTCCAGGTCAACGCCGCCCTGATGGCAAAGGCAAACAAGGATGCAATCTTCCTTCACTGCCTCCCGGCTCATCGCGGCGATGAAGTGACCGATGAGGTCATCGACAGCGCGGCCTCCTTCGTATTCCAGGAGGCAGAAAACCGTCTTCATGTTCAAAAAGCTGTCATGTATCAACTCATGAAATGAGCGTCATGGCCCGCAGCGCGTTGATAGCCATCGGTGGCAATTCCCTCATCCGGGTGGGCCAACGAGGGACCGTCGAAGAGCAGCTTGCCAACGCGCAGAACACCGCGCGCAAAATCACTCAGCTCGTTGCCGACGGCTGGCGCATCGTGATCACCCATGGCAACGGACCTCAGGTCGGTGCCGCTCTCCTTCGCTCTGAACGCGCAGCCGGCGAAGCCTATACCCATCCTCTCGATGTCTGCGTGGCCACAACTCAGAGCGAAATCGGCTGCATGCTGCAGCGCGGACTGGAGTGCGAGCTCAAACGGGCCGGCTACTACATGCCGGTGATCTCTATTGTGACGCAGGTTCGCGTCAATCCCGACGATCCCGCCTTCGGAAAGCCAACCAAGCCAATCGGTCCCTTCTACACCAAGAAGGCTGCAGACGACAAGATCAGATACTTGCATTGGACCATGGTGGAGGATTCCTCGCGCGGCTACAGGCGCGTTGTTCCCTCCCCCGAACCGCTCGAGATCCTCCAGCTGGAAGTCATCCGCCAGGTGCTGGAACTGGGAATTATCGTCGTCGCTCTCGGCGGCGGCGGAATTCCGGTCACTGTCGGCGACGATCACTCCATTACGGGCGTCGAAGCGGTCATCGACAAGGACCGCGCCTCAGCCCTTCTGGCATCGGGACTCGGGCTCGACTGCATGGTGATCAGCACGGACGTGGACCAGGTGTATCTCAACTACAAGCAGCCAAACCAGCGGGGTGTCAGGCGCGCGACAGCGGAATGGATGGACCATTACCTGCACCAGGGACAATTCGCGGCCGGCAGCATGGGTCCGAAAATTGAAGCAGCGATACAGTTCATCAGAAACGGCGGCAGAGATGTCTTCGTAACTTCGGGCGATCAAATGATCGAGGCGATACACGGCAAAGCAGGCACACAAATCACGGCACGTCAAGACCACGAGGAGAATCTATGAAACTCCCGCATGTTATTTACTCGCAGCAGTTTTCCGTCCCCGATTTGATGGAGCTATTCACCCGGACGCGCCTGATGCAGAAAATTGTCCAACGGGGCGGCTCACGTGACTATGACGACAAGATCATGGCCACTCTCTTCTATAAACCATCGACACGTACACGGTTTTCGTTCGAAGCCGCAATGTACCGGCTCGGCGGGAAAGTGCTTTCGACCGAGTCGGCCACGGCATTCTCGGCGGACGTTGAGGGTGAGCAGCTGGAAGACACGATCCGCATTATCGGCGACTACTGCGATGTCATTGTGCTGCGGCACAATGAAGAGGGCGGCGCCCAACGCGCGGCAGACGTTTCGCCAGTCCCCATTATCAATGCCGGCGATGGATCTGGAGGCCAGCATCCGACGCAGGCTCTGCTCGACCTTTACACCATCTATAATGAATGCGGCACACTGGATGGCATTTCGGTGGCCCTCCTGGGAGCCCTGGATACCGGCCGCACCGTCCGCTCGCTCGCCTATCTGCTGAGCAAATTCGAGCGTGTGAAACTCTATTTCCTTGCTCCGCGTGAACTCCAGATCAAGCAGGATATCATCGACCACTTGCGTGAGCACAATGTCTGGTTTCACCTGAACAGCGACCCTGAAGAGGTTCTCCCGCACGTCGACGTGGTGTACCAAACCCGGATTGACCGCGAGCGGCTGGCAAGCAAGGACCTCTCCCTCTCACAGTTCAATATTAATCCGGCGATGCTGAAGAAGATGAAACCCAACGCCCTCGTGCTGCATCCGCTCCCCCGCTCGGTGGAAATCGATCCGGCGGTCGACCGCGATCCGCGTGCGGCGTACTTCCGTCAATCCCGGAACGGACTCTACGTCAGGATGGCACTGCTGACCATGCTGTTCGACAAGGAATAACGACAACAACTTCGTAATTCTGCATTCGATATTCGGTGTTCTCCGCCGGAGGCGGATGCGCTTCTGGCGCAGATATTCACAAGGATTCACCCCCTTCAGGACGCGCCGATCTTCATGAAGCTTCTTGAATTTCGAATATCGACTAACGAATGACGAATTTAGGAGGTTGTGTAAGCAAGAATCATGATCCAATAAGGAACATTTATGACAGGTACTAACCGCTTGAACACCATCATCGTAGGCGCAGCTGGACGCGATTTTCATAATTTCAATCTCATCTACCGCGACAATGAGCTCTATAACGTCGTTGCGTTTACTGCCGCGCAGATTCCCAACATCTCCGGCCGAAAGTACCCTGCGGCGCTCGCCGGAAAGCTCTATCCCGACGGAATTCCTATCTTTGAGGAAAAAGATCTCGAGAGACTGATCGGACAGTACGACGTCGATGAAGTTGTCTTCTCCTACAGCGATGTATCGTATAGCCATGTGATGAGTCTGAGCTCCCGCGTCACAACAACCGGCGCACATTTCAAACTCCTCAGCGCCCGGAAAACGATGCTGAAGAGCTCCAAACCCGTTGTTTCAATCTGCGCCGTACGGACTGGAAGCGGCAAGAGCCAGACCTGCCGCAAGGTTTCGCGTCTCCTTCACGAGATGGGACTTACGGTCGCGGCAATCCGCCATCCGATGCCGTACGGAGACCTGGAGAAACAGAAAGTTCAGAGATTTGCTACCATTGAGGATCTTCAGAAAAACCGCTGTACCATCGAAGAAATGGAGGAATACGAGCCGCACATCGTCAACGGCACGATCATCTACGCCGGTGTCGATTACAAAGCAATCCTCGAACAGGCCGAGCAGGAAGCCGATGTGATTGTCTGGGACGGCGGGAACAACGATACGCCGTTCTACTCACCGGACCTCGCGATCGTTGTTGCCGATCCCCTCCGGGTTGGCAATGAGCTTTCCTACTATCCGAGTGAGGCCAACCTTCGAATGGCCGATGTCATCATCATCAACAAAGTGGACTCTGCCGAGCCTCAGGCGGTTTTCACATTGAGGGAGAACATCCGCCGGGTGAACAAGCATGGCCGGATTGTCGAGGCGGCATCGCCCATTTTCGCCGACAGGCCCGAGCTGATCAGCGGCAAGAAGGTGCTCGTCATCGAAGACGGTCCGACACTGACGCACGGCGAAATGAAGTTCGGAGCCGGCACTGTTGCTGCCAAGAAGTTCGGCGCCAGAGAGATCATCGACCCCCGCCCCTACTGCAAGGGAGAAATCAAGAAGACATTCGAATCGTACCCCGGCATCGGCGTCTTGCTGCCGGCGATGGGGTACAGCGACAAACAGGTCAAAGACCTCGAAGAAACCGTCAACAAGGTTCCCTGCGACACCGTGATTATCGGAACGCCGATTGACCTGACCCGCATCATCAAACTTGCCAAACCCGCTGTGCGCGTGTTCTATGACCTCGAAGAAATCGGCACCCCCGATCTCAAAACGATTCTGATGGAGTTCAGTTCAGGACTACAACGCTCGAAAGGAACGGTGTGATCATGAAGAAGAAACCTGCATCCAAACCACGCCCCAAGCGGAAGAGCGGCTACGCCCCGGAAACACGGTTGATCTGGGGAAAATCGTTCACGCCAAAATGGGACTACAGCCACCATGTCATTCCTCCCATTTCCTCCTCGTCAACGTTTCGCCTCTCCACGACGAAGCGCGGAGCGCGTGGATTTATCGAGTTTGCCCATCACGCAGGAGATTTCACAGTCGAATCAAAAGCTCCCGTCTATATTTATGACCGGCTCGGCGAACCGAACAAGGACCTGCTCGAGCAGAATCTCGTGGTGGCTGAAAACGGCGGGTGCGCTGTGACGTTTGCGACGGGGATGGGAGCCGTGTCGGCTCTCTGCGGCATCCTGCTCGGAAGCGGAAGCGAAATCATAGCCCACAAGATGCTCTACGGCTGCACCTATTCCCTCTTCAAGAATTGGCTTCCCCGGTATCACATCAAAGTAACGTGGGTTGACTTCAACGACCAGAAGGCTCTCGAAAAGGCAATCTCACCGCAAACGCGATTACTCTACTTCGAAACTCCGGTCAACCCGACGATGGAGCTCATTGACATCAGGAAGGTTGTGGAAATCGCGAAGCGCCACAACCGGGGCCGGGCGAAGTCCCACCGGCTCTATACAGCAGTCGACAACACGTTCTCCACACCGTTCTGCCAGCGCCCGATCGAGCTCGGGATAGATTTCGTCGTTGAGTCATTGACAAAGGGGATCATCGGTTTTGGGACCGATATGGGCGGCGTGGTCATCGGGCCGTCGTGGAGCTATGATCACCTTCTCATGTATCGAAAAGATTTTGGAGCCGTTCTCGGCTCCAAGAGCGCGTGGCCGATGCTTGTCTACGGTCTGCCGTCCCTCGCAGTTCGCTTCACACATCAGATGAAGACGGCACAGAGGGTGGCCGAGTTTCTGGAGCAGGACAAACGGCTCAGCCTCGTTTGCTACCCGGGCCTTGATTCGTTCGCGCAGGGGGCGGTCGCGCGATCACAGATGAAAGACTATGATGGAAACTTTGCACCGGGCGTGCTGATGTACTTTGTACCGAAGGGGAAGACCGCCGTCGAACGACATCGGAAAGCGGACCGGATGGTGAACTACATCGCTGAGAAATCGTACACCATGACGCTCGCGGTAAGCCTCGGGAATATCCGCACGTTGATTGAACATCCGGGATCGATGACGCATGCCGCCATCCCGCCGGATGAACAGCTGAAGCGCGGCATCGATCCGGGTGGCGTCCGGCTCTCCATCGGCCTGGAGAAGGCAGAAGACATCATCCGCGATCTCAAGAGGGGTCTCGACGCAATGTAGGCGCTCACACGCGGGGGCATTGTCTACTCCATGGGCACTGAATTCGACGGAAGCACCACCTGATTGCTGAACACCGGCAATGTTTTCACATCTTGGAAGCCCACTGTCAGAAATGAGAATGTGGGCTTCCTTGTTTCGGTTGCAGAGTAAGGAATTGCCAATTCGACAGTAGTCACATACTCAATTCGTGGCACAATCCTTGATAAGTTATTGTGCCATAATGCTTTTAGGCGAAGGAGATTCTCTATGTCGACGATCGCTCTGAAGCTTCAAGAGAACGTCCCGGGCAAATACTACGTCACAAGCGAGTGCAATGGCTGCGGCATATGCTTCTCGTATGCTCTCCAGAACTTCATGTATAGCAACGATTCAACATACTACTTCGTTTATCAGCAACCTGCTGATGCGCGCGAGGAAGACGATATTCTCCGGGCGATGGAAATCTGCCCGATGAATTGTATCAAAGACGATGGAGAGTTTTCCTAAGCGAATCCCACAAGAACAGAGGAGTGTCGATGTTCCCCATAGTGTCGAAAGAAGTTCTTGCACCAACGGTTTCGAAATTTCTGATCAAGGCTCCGCTCGTCGCGAAAAAGCGGAAGGCGGGGAATTTTGTGATCATCCGCATCATGGAGCTCGGCGAGCGCATTCCGCTGACGATCGTGGACAGCGACGTCGCTGAAGGCACAATTACATTGATCGTACAGGCAATCGGCAAGACAACGAAACTCCTCTGCTCGATGAATGCAGGCGAGAGCATTCTGGACGTCGTCGGGCCCCTGGGCAATCCGACACCAATCGAGAACCACGGCGCGGTAGCATGCGTAGGCGGCGGCGTCGGGACAGCCGAGCTGTATCCGATTGCGAAAGCCCTCAAAGATGCGGGCAACCGGGTCTACAGCATTATCGGCGGCCGGTCGAAAGAGCTCGTGATCCTCGAAGCCGAAATGAGAGGCTGCTCCGACCATGTCTTCGTCACAACCGACGACGGCTCATACGGGCAGAAAGGAATAGTCACCGATCCGCTGCGGCAACTTCTTTCAGACCCTCAGAGCGGCATCAAGGCAGTATACGCCATCGGTCCACTCCCCATGATGCGCGCCGTGTCCAACCTTACGAAGGAGTTTGGTGTTCATACGCTCGTAAGCCTCAACGCAATCATGGTTGACGGAACGGGAATGTGCGGCGGATGCAGGGTGACGATTGACGGCAAAATGAAATTCGCATGCGTTGACGGTCCTGAGTTTGACGCGCATCAGGTCGATTTTGACGAATTGATCCTCAGAAACAGAAGCTACGTGGATTTCGAGCGAACCTCGGTCGAGAAGCTCAATGCTCTGCAGGCTTCAGTACAGGAGGGCGCACGATGACAACTCTGAATGCCCTCAAACCCTCCGAGCGCATGAAGATTCCCCGCCAGGAATCGATTGAGCAGGAAGCATCTGAACGTGTCCAGAATTTCACGGAAGTCTCCTTTGGCGTCGACGAAGCACGCGCCATGGTCGAAGCCACCCGCTGTCTTGAGTGCAAGAATGCCGTCTGCGTGGAAGGCTGCCCCGTTGGCATCGATATCCGCTCCTTCATTCAGCTTATTCTTCAAAAGGACTATGCCGGTGCAGTGAATAAGATCCGCGAAGCCAACTATCTCCCGGCGATCTGCGGCCGTGTCTGCCCGCAGGAAGAACAGTGCGAATTGGTGTGTACGCTTGGGAAGAAACATTTGCCTGTCGCGATCGGCAAGCTTGAGCGCTTTGTTGCCGACTACGAACTGGAACACAACCTGTTTGTCCCTCCTGTCGTTAAAGAGAAGCGTCCCGAAAAGGTCGCCATCGTCGGCGCCGGCCCGGCCGGACTGACCTGTGCGGCCGAGCTCGCCCAGATGGGATACCAGGTGTCGATCTTCGAGGCGCTCCATGCAGTTGGGGGCGTGCTACGGTACGGTATTCCCGAGTTCCGCTTGCCCCGAAAGATCCTGGACATCGAAGTGGATCGTATCCGGCAGCTCGGCGTCGATATTCAAACGAACTTCCTCGTCGGCCGCACAGCGACCATCGACGAATTCTTTGATGAGTGGGGTTTCAGCGCTGTGTTCCTTGGAACCGGTGCGGGAACTCCCAATTTCATGGGAATTCCGGGTGAGGGATTGACAGGCGTCTACTCGGCGAACGAATTTCTGACGCGTGTCAATCTGATGCGCGCCAACAAGTTCCCTGAATTTGACACGCCCATCAGGATGGGCTCGAGCGTCGCAGTCATCGGCGGCGGTAACACGGCAATGGATGCCGTCCGCACCTCCAAGCGGCTCGGTGCAGAACACGCGCTCCTGATCTATCGGCGGTCGCGTCAGGAAATGCCTGCCCGCCAGGAAGAAATCCACCACGCGGAGCAGGAAGGAATCGAGCTTCACCTTCTCACGAATCCAACGCGCATCATCGGGAATGAGAACCCTTTTGTGACGGGAATAGAATGTCAGCGTATGGAGCTGGGTGAGCCGGATGAATCGGGCCGCCGCAAGCCGGTGGCAATAAAGGGGTCGGAGTACATCATCCCGGTGCAGATCGTGATCGAGGCGATCGGCCAGCAGCCGAATCCGATCATCCAGTCGACTACTCCCGGACTTCAGACCGGCAAGCGCGGCGTCGTCGCAACGAATGACAAGCAGGGCACAAGCCGACCTGGAATTTTCGCCGGCGGCGACCTTGCCCGCGGCGGCGCAACGGTCATCCTCGCCATGCGCGACGGGAAGACGGCAGCCGCCTCTATTCACGACTATATTCAGTCGAAGAAATCAGTCACCGTTTCGACCCCCGCCACATCGGAAGAGGTCAAAGCCTGAGCAGTTGTCGCTTCTCTCAGCAGTTTCACAAAAGCCCGCCGATTCTTGGCGGGCTTCTTCATTTGCAGGCGAAGACGTGGTTCAAGACTCCGAACTCTGAAGGATCCGGTATCAGGACTTAGCGAGCCGGTGTCGGGACTTAACGAGCCGGTGTCGGGACTTTGGTCCCGACACTTCCAAGCCAGATCCTTTTTTCACTGCGCCAGTGAGCGTCAGGAGCTAACTCCTGACGACGGGATCAACTCTGAAAGATCCGGTGTCAGGACTTTGGTCCTGACACTTCAAAGCCCCACCCCTCTGCATTGCACGAGACAGCGTCAGGAGCAAACTCCTGACGCCGGCACTGTGTTAGTTTTCGGTTCAAGCCTGACACCAGACCCACCCCAAAATTCCCCAAACCGGAACCTTTTCGGCGATTTTCTTTGTTAGAAAGGTGCTGTTCTCACTGCCTTACTACGGAGACTTCACTTGAAAATCGGAATACCAAAAGAGACAGCACCCGGCGAAACACGGGTGGCTCTCATTCCCTCTCTGGTTTCGTCACTCACACGCAGCAAACATGAGGTTCAGATCGAATCAGGCGCCGGACTTTGTTCATCGTTTACCGACGAAGAGTACGCGCAGGCCGGTGCGGTTATTGTGACCGACGTACGTTCACTGTACGCTACCTCCAACATGGTCCTCAAAGTTCAGCCACCCCAAATCCATCCGTCTCTCAGAATTGATGAGGCAGAGATGATCGCGGAAGGGTCGACCTATATCGGGTTCCTCGCTCCAGTCGCAAACCCCGATGTTGTAAAGATCTTCGCCCGACGACGCGTGACAAGTTTTGCGATGGAGTACATTCCGAGAATCTCCCGCGCTCAAAGCATGGATGCCCTGAGTTCCATGGCGACAATCGCCGGATACAAATCGGTACTGCTCGCCGCAGCCAGGCTCAACAAGTTATTCCCTCTGTTCATGACCGCAGCCGGAACGCTCCCTCCCGCGGTCGTGCTTGTGCTCGGCGCCGGAGTAGCAGGACTGCAAGCCATTGCGACTGCCAGACGATTGGGAGCAAAGGTCGAGGCATTCGATCCGCGGCCCGCTGTTCGCGACCAGGTAAAGAGCCTTGGGGCGACATTCATCGACATGGAACTCGAGAGCCAGGCTGAGACCGCAGGCGGGTATGCGCGCGAGCAGTCGGAAGAGTTTCTGAGGAAGGAACAGGATATCATCGGCAAGCGGATGCCGAACGTCGACGTTGTGATTTCCACCGCACAGGTCTTCGGCAAGCGTCCGCCGGTCCTGATTACTGCAGAGATGGTGCGAATGATGAAGCCGGGATCCATCATTGTTGATCTGGCAGCCGAGCAGGGGGGCAATTGCGAACTCACGAAAGCTGGTGCAACCATTGAGCACGAAGGAGTCACGATCATCGGACCTGTGAACCTGCCGGCATCGGTCCCAACGCATGCCAGTCAGCTTTACGCAAAGAATGTCGTCAATTTGATTCAGCAGCTTTATCAAAACGGATCTATCCGGCCCGATTTTGCAGACGAAATCGCAAAGGGTTGTGTCATTACCGACAGCGGCACTGTGGCAAACGAGACTGTGAAGCAGCTTCTGTCTGAGAAGGGGGTTACGCTCGCATGAGTTCACTGATCGATTCATTATACATACTTGTCCTTGGAGGCTTTCTTGGATTCGAGGTCATCCGCCGGGTCTCTCCCACCCTCCACACGCCATTGATGTCAGCCACAAACGCAATCTCCGGGATTTCGCTTGTGGGATCGCTCGTCGTGGCCGGAAGCGGTCATGACACGGTCAGCACCGCGCTCGGCTTCATCGCCGTCACGGCGGCAACGATAAACGTTGTCGGCGGATTCATGATCACGGACCGCATGCTGAAGTTCTTCAAACGACGGGAGAAGCCGCAATCATGACCCCTTACCTTCTCGATCTCATCTACCTCGCATCCGCCGTTCTGTTTGTATTCGGTCTGAAGGCGCTCAGTTCCCCCGAATCGGCCCGCCGAGGCATGTTCTATGCTGAGGTCGGCATGTTGTTTGCTGTTATCGGGACGCTCCTCCGGCACGAGATCATCCAATTTGAATGGATCATCGTCGGCCTCACCGCCGGCTCCGTGATCGGCGCATTGATGGCCATCTTTATGCCGATGACTGCCATGCCTCAACGTATCGCGATCTCCCATGCGTTCGGTGCGCTGGCAGCAACGCTCGTCGGTATTGCAGAGTTTATCCGCCACGGCGGCCAGATCGAAACCGGAATGATGGCTGCCCTCGGTTTTGAGGTGCTTTTTGGCGCGCTCACCATCACAGGAAGCATCATGGCATTCGCCAAGCTCCAGGAGCTCGTGAAGGGCGCCCCAATTACATACCGATTTCAGAACGTCTCAAATATCACGCTCTTTGTGCTCACATTCGGGATGTTCGTCTACCTGATATTCGATCCGGCAAACACCGTCGTTTTCTACGTGATGATCGCGTTGAGCCTCGCAATCGGGGTATTGATGGTCCTCCCCATCGGCGGCGCGGATATGCCGGTGGTCGTCTCGCTCTTGAATTCCTACGCCGGATTAGCAGCCGCCGCGACCGGATTCGCCATCGATAACAAAGTGCTCATCATCTGCGGCGCTCTCGACGGAACATCGGGGTTTTTTCTCTCTATCCTCATGAGCCGCGCGATGAACCGCTCATTCACAAACGTGCTCTTTGGAGCCGTTGGTGCCGTGAATCAGCAGACCGCACAGGTCACAGAGGAGCGCACGGTGGTCCGCTATACGCCGGACGACATCGCCTTCATGCTCGAGCGGGCACAATCGGTCGTCATCATTCCGGGATACGGACTTGCGGTGGCGCGCGCGCAGCACGCCCTGCAGGAACTGGCAAATATCCTGATTCAGAAAGGCGCCACAGTACGGTACGCCATCCACCCTGTCGCCGGAAGAATGCCGGGGCACATGAATGTGTTGCTCGCCGAAGCAAACGTGCCGTATGATTTGTTGTTCGAAATGGACAACATCAACGAAGATTTTCAGAACACCGACATAGCGCTCATCATCGGCGCCAACGATGTTGTGAATCCCGCGGCCAGGACAAAGAAGGACAGTCCGCTCTATGGCATGCCGATTCTCAACGCCGATCTGGCCCGGTCGGTTATCATTTGTAAACGGAGCCTCGGGGCGGGATTTGCAGGTGAGGATAACGAGTTGTTCTACGACAAGAAGACGATGATGGCATTTGGGGATGCGAAGACGACGCTTACTTCACTCGTGCAGCTGTTGAAGAGCAAAGAAACCGCCATCCACGCCGCTGCGTGAAGCCACGCGGATTTCCGAAGAACCCGATTTTTACACCACAAAGGTACAAAGACCCCAAAGATCTGAAATCAAGATAATGAAGTCGTTTTGGATTGAGTGACTTCGTGTCTTTGTGTCTTGGTGGTAGTCTTTTATTCTTCCGCATTCTGTTGGAGACGAGCCCCCGAAAGGGGGCTTTGTCGTCTGTGCCGCTCCCCCTTCTGATCTTTTCTGGTTTTCAACGCTGAGTCGCAGAGGATAGCACGGTATCTCTCCGCGATCCTCCCCGCCAGACCGCGTGGCGGGCTGGCGCGATCTCCACGTCGCTGCGTTGAGAACCAATAACTGAGCCAGGAACTCGAATGCCCTATGCTTCCTTCTTGACCGGCCAGAGCATTGAAGCCGCGATGGAGAGGATGATCACACCGGCAACAACGGACAAGGTGATTCCGATGGGGATGGGGAAAATCTCGACGAGGAGCATCTTCACGCCGACAAACGTCAGCACAATGGAGAGGCCGATTTTGAGGTAATGGAACAGATTCATCAACCCGGCCAGCGCAAAGTACAGTGACCGGAGTCCCAGAAGAGCAAAGATGTTTGACGTGTAGACGATGAACGGATCGGTGGTGATAGCGAAGATCGCTGGGATCGAATCAAGAGCGAAAAGCAGGTCTGTCGTCTCGACGACGAGCACAACGATGAAGAGCAGCGTCGCATAACGGCGCCCTTCAAGCTTCAGGAAAAAGCGCGAGCCGTGATACCCGGCGGTGACGGGGATGAACTTCTTTACAAGGCGGACGAGGATGTTCTTCTCGGGGCGCACCTCCATCTCCTCCTTCTGAAGTCCCATTTTCACGCCTGTGATGACAAGAAATACGCCGAAGAGGTAGATGATCCAATGGAATTTTGCAATCAGTGCCACGCCCAGACCGATCAACAATCCCCTCATCACCTGAGCGCCGATGATCCCCCAGAACAAGACTTTGTGCTGATACGTCGAGGGAACCTTGAAGTACATGAAGATCAGAACAAACACGAAGAGATTATCGACGCTGAGCGAGAGCTCGATGAGGTAGCCGGTGAAGAACTGAAGAGACGCTTCTTTGCCCTGCCAGAAGAAGAGTCCGGTGTTGAACAGCATCGCAAGCCCGACCCAGAACGCGCTCCACCAGAGAGCTTCTTTGATCTTGACGTCCTTCTCTTTCCGCTGAAGAACACCCAGGTCGATCATCAGCATCGCGATGATGAAGACGGTGAAGATGACATAGAGAAGTGGACTTGCAGGAACCATTGTTTAGCTCTTGTAGGTTGCAGAAAAACAAGAAGTCGTCACGTTGAGCGAAGTCGAAACGTGTCCATTGATGCAAAGAATAGGGTTCGAGTCCCCGCCTGCCTCATTGAATACCAAAAGGCGGGCAGGCGCTCACCCTGACGAGATTGCTTTAGTGGATGGCTTTTTCAGCATCCTCCTAGTGTATCTGGATGGAGTGAGTCGTGTTTTTGTGCCGGCACCTCTGATCGACCTGCAAAGAAAAGATCCGCCACCAAGACACGAAGTCACAAAGTCCTTTCTTATCCTTTACCAACTGTCCGAAAAATCGGAGCAAGATCACTTCGTGTCTTTGTGGCAAGAAGAAGGGCGCTCCGCACTCTTCTACAGAAATCCTGCAAAGGTCTTAACCGCGCGTTCAATCGCGCGCCGTGCTTCCGCCGAACCATGCCACCCGAAACTCCGCACATGCTTCCCTTCGAGCTCCTTGTAACTGGTGAAAAAGTGCTCAATCTCCACAAGCGTATGACGCGGGAGGGTTTTCACTTCCTTGATGGCCGCATACGTCGGGTCATGTTTGGCGACCGAGATGATCTTGTCGTCAGATCCTTTCTCATCCTGCATCTTGAGAATGCCGATCGGCCGCACCTCCAGCATGACGCCAGTCTGCAGGGGCTGATCGATCACGATGAGTACGTCAACCGGGTCCCCGTCCTCGTACAGCGTGCTGGGGATGAATCCGTACGCCTCCGGATAGTGCATCGAGGAATAGAGCACACGGTCAAGCTGGAACACACCAAGATCGACGTTGTATTCGTACTTGTTCCGGCTTCCTTTTGGAATCTCGACGATGGCGTTGACAATACGCGGCGCATTCTCACCGATTGGCAGATACTTTAGGTTCAACGCGCACCCTCTCCTTCTACTGCAGTGAATTTCTTCCAGATATAGAATGCCGGGATACCAAGAAGCACGATGAGCAGTCCCGAGCCTGAGTATTGCGTTTTGAAGATAAGAAGATCAACCGCGATGGCCGACGCACAAAGCACATACAGCGCCGGCAGGATCGGGTAACCAAGCGCCTTGTACGGGCGTTCGGCATCGGGACGCTTTTTCCGCAGTATGAAAATCCCGATGACGGTGAGGATGTAGAACACAAGCACAGAGAAGATCACATAGTCGAGCAAGTCGCCGTATGTTCCTGAAAGGCAAAGCAGACTTGCCCACACTCCCTGGATGATAAGCGCCGTCGTGGGAACTGAGCGGTTGCTGAGCTCTCCGACCTTCTTAAAGAACACCCCGTCCCTTGCCATCGCGTAGTACACTCTCGCCCCGGCAAGGATTAGCCCGTTGTTGCATCCGAATGTCGAGACCATGATCAGCACAGCCATAATGACGGCTGCGGGTTCGCCAAACACCATGGTCACTGCGGCGGTCCCCACCCGGTCTGAGCTGGCAAACTGAATTCCCCGTCCAAGTGTATCCGCCGCACCGGGCGAGCCGATCACCGGCAACACCATAATATAGGCAACATTTGCGAGGAGATACAGGAGCGTCACAATGCCCGTTCCAAGGACCAAACTCAGTGGAATATTCCGCTTCGGATTGATGACTTCCCCTGCGGTGAATGTGATGTTGTTCCACGCATCGCTCGAAAACAACGAGCCGACCATCGAGGTGCCGATCGCTGCGAGCAGCATCAGTCCCGACAGCGACTCCACCGAAACGACCTTTCCCTCGGACATGCTTGTCCGTGTCGCATCCCAGAAGTGTGCGAGGTTTGCATCGATGGCTTCGGCGTTGCGGCCGATGAGAATTCCAAGAAGAATGAGGCCTATGAGCGCCGCGGTCTTGGCAGTCGTGAATACATTCTGAACGAATTTTCCTTCTCTGAGTCCGCGCGAATTCACATACGTCAGGATGACAACGCTCAGGATTGCGACGAGCTGGGCTGCCGACACATGGAATCTTCCGATTTCGAGAAGAATGACTTGTTCACCGAGCGATGGAACAAGTACCGCAGTGAAGCGGGCAAATGCAACGGCCACCGCGGCAATCGTGCCGGTCTGGATCACCAGGAACAATGTCCAGCCATAGAGAAATCCGACGAGCGGATTGTAGGCCTCGCGCAGGTAGACGTACTGTCCGCCGGCGTGCGGCATCATACCGGCGAGCTCTCCGTAGCTCAGCGCACCGATCACAGTGATGAGGCCGGTAATGAGCCACACAACGAGGAGAAGGCCTGGTGAGCCCACGGTGCGGGCAATGTCGGCGCTCACGATGAAAATGCCCGATCCGATCATCGAACCGATCACAATCATCGTGGAGTCGAGCAGCCCGAGACCTCGTTTGAACTCACCTTCCGTGCGATCTGCCATTGCGTCGTCCGTCCATATAATGAGCCGGGCGCCCTGATGAATAGGCGCCCGGAGAGTTGAGAGCAATCAAACGATTACACGATCTTCTGAACGTGACTATGGGATTTGCCGTAGATAAAGTAGATGACGAGCCCCATCGCAAGCCAGATCAGGAGCCGCTCCCAGGTTACCGCCGGAAGGCTCAGCATGAGGTACAAGGAAACCACGATGCCCGCGATCGGCGTGAAGGGAATCCAGGGGGTCTTGAACGGGCGATGCAGTTCGGGTTTCCTTACCCGCAGCAACCAGGTGCCGGCAGACACAATGACGAAAGCAAGGAGTGTTCCAATCGACACGAGGTGACTCAGGTCGCTGATCGGAAGAAGCGCCGGGAGGAATGCAACCAACAGGCCGACTGCGATTGTCGAGACATAGGGTGTCCGGAATTTCGGGTGAATCTTCCCAGCCCATGCGGGCAGAAGACCGTCGCGTGACATGGAGTAGAACACCCGGGACTGACCAAGCAGCATCACGAGCATGACGGTTGCCAGGCCGAAGATCGCTCCCGCCTTCACCAGGAAACTTCCCCAGGGGATACCGGCTTCATCGATGCCAACGGCGACGGGATCCGGAACGTTGAGTCGTGTATAGTTGACCATTGCTGTCAGAATGCCTGCCACGAGAATATAGAGGATCGTGCAAATGACAAGTGATCCGAGTATCCCGATCGGCATGTCCTTTTGAGGATTTTTGGCCTCTTGAGCGGCAGTCGAGACTGCATCAAACCCGATATAGGCGAAAAAGACAACCGCCGCACCGGTCGCGATGCCTGACATCCCGAAGTACCCGTAGGTCCCTGTGTTTTCGGGAATGAACACGCTCCAGTTCTGAGATGCAATATCCGGGTGCTGAATAATATAGGTGAGCCCGATGCCGATGAATACGAGCACAATCCCTACCTTCACGACAACGATTGTGGAGTTGAAGTTTGCGGATTCTTTGATACCGATGACAAGGATCGCGGAGACAAGGAGAACCACCACGAAGGCCACGAGGTTGAAGACTCCAACCGCCATCGGAAGTCCCTCAATGTTTGTCCCTGCAGCCAGGGTGCTGACTGCAGTCCAGCGCTCATTGATAAAGACAAGTTCTGTCCCCGGCGTTGCTGTGAGCGATGGGGGAATGTATATGCCAAAATCTTGCAGGAAGCTGACGAAGTAGCCGCTCCATCCGGAGGCGACGGTGGCAGCGCCGAGAGCATACTCCAGCACGAGGTCCCATCCGATAATCCACGCGAACAACTCACCAAGTGTGGCATAGCCGTACGTGTAGGCGGATCCGGCAATTGGAATCAGGGAGGCGAACTCTGCGTAGCAAAGTCCGGCAAACGCACAGGCAATTCCAGCCAGCACAAACGAGAGGACGATTGCCGGGCCGGCGTGCTGTGCAGCCGCCTGTCCGGTAAGCACAAAGATGCCCGCACCGATAATCGCACCGATGCCGAGCGTGATGAGATTGACCGGTCCAAGGGCTCGTTTTAGGCTGTGTTCACCCGTCTCCGAAGCCTCACTGAGCAGAAGCTCCATGGGCTTTGTAACAAAGAGGCGAGACATTGCAGAATCCGGATTACTCATGCTGCGGACCTCCTATAGTGAAGAAAGTGAGATTCTACGGGCGTAAAAGGCGTGATGTCGTCAATTCTAATTGTTTTTGGCCTCGGAAACAAGGGAATACTGCCCCCTTTCAACGCAAAAGCCGTCCGAGATGAACTCGGACGGCTTCGCACCACGTACAGTCAGCAGGTCGATTGCCTATATAAACAGCGGCGCCAAAACCAGTGTAATCGTACTCAGAAGTTTGATCAGGACGTGCAGCGACGGTCCCGCCGTGTCCTTGAACGGATCGCCGACTGTGTCGCCAACAACTGAAGCCTTATGAGCTTCAGAGCGCTTGCCGCCGTACAAGCCCGTCTCAATGAGCTTCTTGGCATTGTCCCACGCCCCTCCCCCGTTGTTCATGAAGAGGGCCATCAGGATACCAGTGATCGTGGCAACCATCAGGTAGCCGCCGATCACTTCTGCTCCGCTTGCGCCGCCGATCGGACTTCCCGTCAGCACAAACAGCCATCGGAAGCCGATGCCTACCGCAAGCGTCATAAAGACAACGAGCAAGCCGGGAACGACCATCTCTTTCAGTGCCGACTTCGTGACAATGTCGACGCACTGACCGTAATCGGGCTTCGACGTCCCGTCCATGATGCCCGGATTGTTCCTGAACTGCTCACGCACATTGTTGATGACAGCGTACGCGGCGCGGCCGACAGCTTTGATGGCAAGCGACGAAAACACCATCACCAGCATCGCACCCAACATGGCTCCGACAAACACCGCCGGCTTCGAAAGATCGATAAATCGGAGGTCCAATCCATAGTTCCGGACTTCGTCAAAGAACGCACTGAAGAGAAGAAATGCCGCCAGACCAGCCGATCCCACAGCATACCCCTTCGTAAGTGCTTTCGTGGTGTTTCCGACTGCATCAAGACGATCCGTTTTCTTTCTGATCTCCTCGGGCTGCTGACTCATCTCAACGATACCACCTGCGTTGTCCGTGATCGGACCAAACGTGTCCATCGCAAGGATGTAGGCGGCTGTGCCCAGCATACCCATCGTTCCAACTGCGGTTCCAAACAGCCCCGCGTGCGCCAATCCGGAAAACTGTCCAAGCAAATATGTTGCCATGATTGCAACGCCAATCACCAGCACCGGCAACCCTGTCGATTCCATGCCAACAGCGAGCCCGGAGATGATGGTGGTCGCCGGACCGGTTTGCGATGCTTCTGCAATGAACTTTGAGGGGCGGTGTGTGTAGTCTGTGTAGTATTGCGTGATGAACACGAATGCGACAGAGGTAAGCACGCCAATGACGCCGCACAGAAAGAAGTTGAAATAGTACTCAACACCGAGAAGCCATCTCGATGCAAAGAAAAAACCGATCATCGCAAGCACGGATGTCACATAGTAACCGCGGTTTAACGCCTTCATCGGATCTTCTGTCTCGTTCGTCTTTACAACCATGATGCCGACGGCTGAGGCAATGATACCGAATGCACGGGCAACAAGCGGGAAGAGGAGAACTCCGACCATCGTGATGCTGTGGCTCTCGAAATAACTCGTATTCGACATGTAAAGACCGGCTGCCAGAATCATTGCGCCGATATTCTCAGCAGCTGTCGATTCGAAAAGGTCGGCGCCGCGGCCTGCGCAGTCACCTACGTTGTCGCCAACAAGATCTGCAACCACCGCGGGATTTCGCGGATCATCTTCCGGAATTCCGGCTTCCACTTTTCCGACGAGGTCGGCACCGACATCAGCAGCTTTCGTGTAAATGCCGCCGCCCAGCTGGGCAAACAATGCAACGAAACTCGCGCCGAATCCATAACCGACAATGAGAAGCGGAACTTTGGCCACGTCAGTTGTGACTCCAACGGCTTCGACAATGGCGAACAGTCCTGCCACACCAAGCAAACTCATAGCAACAACGAAAAATCCCGAGACCGCTCCGCCACGCAGTGCGGTCTGGAGCGCTCCGTTGATTCCCGTCATGGCCTCAGAGGCTGTCCGGATGTTTGTACGAATCGCAATCCACATTCCCATATATCCGGCAGCGACGGAGCACGCTGCGCCCAGGAGGAACGACAACGTCGTCCAGAACGCCAAGGCTGCAGGGCTCGCTGGGTCATGCTCGGTCGGCGTTCGTGCAAAAGCATAGAGGATGTAGATAAGGGCAGAAAGCGCGAGAGCAAGAATCGCAATCGTCCGGTTCTGGCGTCGCAGGAACGCTTCCGCACCGGTTTTGATGGCGTCAGAGATCTCCCGCATACGGGCTGTCCCGACACCCCTCCTCATGACGTCCCGAACGAGGTAGAGCGCAAAGAGCAGACCGAGGACACTTATTCCCAAAACAAGGCTCAATTCCATAAGTCCCTCAAATGTCCTTCCATTACTGAAATAGATTATTGGCGAGCGGGGAGGTGCCGCTCGATATAGGGGAGAACAATCTACGAAATTTTCTCGAATTTCGAAATTCTAATTTCCGGGAAAATTCAGGTTTGGCGGGTTTCTTGCACTCAGGAGGCCGGCTTGAACTCCCCTTCCCACCGGGCTATGACGACGGTAGCAAGGCAGTTGCCGACAACATTGACCATCGTCCTCCCCATATCCATCAACTGGTCGACGCCAAGCAGAACGGCCACGCCTTCAAGCGGGAGGCCGAAACTGGAGAGCGTACCCGCCAAAACCACAAGGGCAGCCCTCGATACGCCTGCGACGCCTTTGCTGGTGAGCATGAGGGTGAGGACAATAATCAGCTGCTCCCCGAAGGAGAGTTCGATCCCCGCAGCCTGCGCCACGAAGATGGCAGCGAGGGAGAGGTAGAGAGATGTTCCGTCGAGATTGAAGCTGTAACCTGTAGGTATGACAAATGAGACAATCCGGCGCGGCACACCCAGCGCCTCCATGGCCTGCATTGCCTTCGGGAGCGCCGCTTCCGAGCTGGTGGTTGAGAAGGCGATCAACGCCGGTTCCTTCACGGCGTTGTAGAACGCCCTGAGCGGTACCTTGGCAATCACCGCTACCGTACCGAGAACAAACACCACAAATATTGCCAGCGCGATATAGAGCGCGACGACGAGCAATCCAAGATTGATCAACACCGACATCCCTTTGTTTCCCACCGTGAAGGCGATCGCGGCAGCGACACCTACAGGTGCATACTTCATGACGATGTTCGTAAACTTGAACATCGTTTCGGCGAGAGAATCGCAGAACGTCAGAATCACGTCTCGTTTCTCCCTTGCCACCATCGCCAGGGCGAAGCTGAAAATGAGTGTGAAGACGACAACCTGAAGCACTTCTCCGTTCGCCGCAGCTTCAAAAAAACTCTGGGGAAACACGTGCGTCAGCACATCACCGAATGTTTGCTTCTTCGCAACCAATTCGCCCGCGTCCGCCGTCGACTGAAGGCTTGCGCCGACACCGGGCTTCATGATGTTCACAACCGCCAGACCCAAAAACAACGCGATCGTGGTCACGACCTCGAAATAGACGAGGGACTTGACGCCCATCCTTCCGACTTGTTTCAAATCTCCATGCCCCGCGATACCGACAACAAGCGTCGCAAATATCAGGGGGGCGACGATCGACTTGATCATTCTCAGGAATATCGTACTGAGCGGTTTGAGTGTAACTGAGAATTCGGGCGCCAGCCATCCCAGCAGAAGTCCGACACCCATCCCCACGAATATCCACTGGGTCAGAGAGAGTTTGAAGAGTTTCATTGGTTCATTTTGATTTTGTGAATTCTCAAGAGAAAAGAGATCTCACGCAAAGTCCCCGCTGAGAAGAGCGGGGCAGGCGCAAAGACGCCAAGAAAGAATTTGAATTTGTTCTTTGCGGCTTGCTTGCCCCGACGCTTTTGGTTCGGGGGCGCCCTTACGTGCTCAATTCACAGGCGATCACCCGAAGGAGCAATCCCCCCCAACCACAACGCCTTAAAATATTTCCTTTGCGGCTTGGCGGCCTTGCGTGACTATTCTAACGAAGATCTTCTCGTCCAGTAATAGTAGAACGGCAACGAAATCAGCAACAGGACGATCCCTATCACAGCGTTGCGCGTGTCTTCAACAAGCGTATTATAGAGGAACCAGGTCGCGATGCCAACAAACAACAAGGTCGCGTACGGATAGCCCCAGGCTTTATAAGGCCGTTCTGCGTCTGGCATTTTCTTCCGCAGGATGATTACACTCACGGCCGTCATTGCGTAGAAACCCCAGGATCCAAACACGACATAGGAAGTGATCTGATCGTACGTCCCGCTGAACGTCAGGAGAGAGCCCCACACACCGAGCACAGTGATTGCGATATAAGGACTATGATGCTGAGGGTGGACTTTTCCAAATGCGGGAGAGAACGTCTTGTCGGCCCCTGCGGCGTAGATCGAACGCGGCCCGCTGAGGAGCATTCCGTTGGTCGTCCCGAACGTTGAGCACATGATACCGATGACGATCAGCGAGGCGCCCACGGGGCCAAGAACCGTCTGTGCGACTTCTGCAGCTATTCTCGGCGATCCCTGCATTGACTGGATCGGAATGACATACGCGAACGCGAAATTCGCTGAAATGTAAAGGACGATCACAGCGAGCGTGCCCAGGAGGAGTGAAAGCGGAACGTTTCGGCCCGGATTCTTGAACTCACCGGCTGTCAGCGTTACGTCGATCCAGCCATCATAGGCCCAGAGGGCTGAAATCATCGCCAGGCCAAATGCAGCCGTCATCTGGCTTGTCCATTGATCGGGCCACCACGGAAGGTAGTTAGCCGTCGTCCCCTTCCCCGAGAAGATCACAGCGAGGATAAGACCTACAAGCGCAACGACCTTGGCTGTCGTGAAAATGTTCATCACCCAGCCGCCGAACTTCACACCGCGCACATTGATGAACGTGACGAGCGCGATCGTCGCCATGGCCACAATCTGAATCCAGCCGAAGGAAAACTCCATCGGGTGGCCGAGGAGTGACCACTCCCCTTTGAGCATGGCGTACTCGGGACTGAGAGCGGGAATGAAGTAGCCGAGGTACGTGGCGAATGCGACAGCGATGGCTGCGGCAGATCCCGCTTTGTTGATGAAGTAGTCATTCCAGCTGAAGAGGAAGCCCCAGACGCGGCCGAAGCTGTGTTTTAGATAGACGTACGGGCCACCCGCCTGGGGAAGCACGGAGCTGAGCTCGGCCAGCGTCAGCGCCCCGAACAATGTCAGTAGTCCCGCCACCACCCAGACGAGTACGATCGGTCCCATGGCCTGGAGGTGGCCGGCAATCGTCGCAGGGACGATGAAGATCCCCGATCCGATGATGACGCCCATATGAATGGAAATTCCTTCGCGCAGTCCGAGGACGCGAAGAAGCTGCGGCCGTCCGGAATCGTCGGAGTGTGCTCCGGTTGGTACGCTCATGTCCCTCCTCCTTCATGAACTGATCTCAAGCGGCTTTTCCAGAAACCGTACGAAAAGTAGAAGATCAAACCGACCAGGAGCCAGAGGCCGAACCAGATCCACGTGATGAGCGGCAGCCCGAGCATGAGGTAGAGGCACATGGCGATTCCCAGCAGGGGGATCCAGGGAACGAACGGAGTTCGGAATGCCCTCGGCCGGTCCGGATCGGTCACACGGAGAATAATGATCCCGATACAAACGAGCATGAATGCGAAGAGCGTGCCGATATTGGTGAGCTCAACGATCTCATTGATGTTCGCGACAGCGGAAATCGCGGCAACGACAACGCCGGTCCAAATTGTCGTGACATGCGGTGTCTGGAATTTGGGATGAACTCTCGCGAAGTACTTCGGCAGGAGTCCGTCGCGGGACATCGAAAAGAAGATGCGCGGTTGACCAAGCTGGAAGACGAGAAGAACTGCCGTCATGGAGATGACTGCCCCCAAGGCAACGATTCCGGCGGCCCAGTCAAGCCCAACCCGCGCAAACGCGGCGGCCAGGGGATCCGCCACACCCAGCTGGTGCCACGGTTCCATTCCGGTGAGAACCGCCGCCGTCGCGACATAGATGATGGTGCAGACAATCAATGAGCCGATAATGCCGATCGGCATGTCGCGGCCCGGATTGCGGCATTCTTCTGCCGCAGTGGATATCGCATCGAATCCGATGAAAGCGAAAAAGATGAGACTGGCGCTTGTCCAGACTCCTGTCATGCCGTTCGGCATGAATGGTGACCAGTTCTCCGGTTTTACGTAGAACGCGCCGACTCCGATGAAGAAGAGAAGAATGATAATCTTGAGCGCGACCATGATGTTGTTCGCACGGATCGATTCTTTGATGCCGATGACAAGTATCCAGGTCACCACAGCGACGATGAGCACGGCAAGGAAATTGAAGATGATCGGAATCCCGGCAATCGTCGGGTGGTTCTGCCACGCATCGAATGCGAGAACCTTGTCGAGCGATACCTGGCCGCCGGCTGCGGCGACTGCATCGGCAGCCTGGGACGCTGAGCGGTAATCGACCGCCAGCCAGGCAGGGATCTGAACCCCGAGACCCTCGAAGAGCTGATGAAAATACGCCGCCCAGGCGATCGCCACTGCAACGTTTCCAACCGCGTACTCGATGATGAGATCCCACCCTATGATCCAGGCCACGAACTCTCCCAGCGTAGCATACGAGTAGGTGTACGCGCTTCCCGAAATCGGAACGAGGGCCGCAAACTCTGCATAGCATAATGCGCAGAAGCCGCAGGCAACCGCCGTTATGATAAACGAGAGCATTACCCCCGGTCCGGCGCCGGCATGGCTCGCTCCTCCCGCCGCAGCCGTGCCAATGACGGCGAAGATGCCGGTGCCAATGATGGCGCCAACACCGAGCGAAATCAAGTCAATAGGGCCAAGGGAGCGTTTGAGGTGGATTTCGGTGGACCGTTCCGCGTCCGCCGCAATGAGGTCCAGGTTTTTTCTTCGAAAGAGATGCGTCGCCATTCTTTGTTCCGTCAGGAAGGGTGGGAATTACAAAGAGGCTGAGAAGAAACCAGTCTGAAAGAGAATCCATGCCGCCAAGTATATCGAGACTTCCGAAAGACAGGAGATCATGCAGTCCTTCTAGAGATTCGGGCGATAACCCTAAATCTTACCACCCCTGCCCGCCTCGACCGATTCAAAAAGGCAGGCGGGGATGGCACACGGATGGTCACCGAGAAAAGGAAACATCGGTATAAATCGGTGTGTCATCCGTGGTGAATTCTATATGCGCATTTTTCGCCCAGCTCTCTAGCGGTTCTTGGCGTCTTGGCGGTTCGCTTTTCCAAATCGTGTTCGAAGCCTACCACATGACAAAAACTCTGAAAAGGATAGCAATTATTGTTGGAATGTCCAAGGAGAAAGTGGCGGGAGTGATGTCAGCTGGAGGTACAAAACGACTCAGTAGATTCATTGAAGAAGCAGGGCCACAAGGACACCAAGGCACGAAGGTGATTGTAGAGAGAAAGTGTGCCAAAACATCTTTCTTGGTGTCTTTGTGACTTTGTGGCTAACTCGGGATTTTCGACGGGGGCGGTACTAGCCGCCGAAGATGACGAGTTGAACGTCTTCAGGAAGGAGACTGCTGAGAGCGCGCATGACGCTCCCCTTGAGGACATACTCCAGCCGGCTGCGATGCTGGGCCCCGATTATCACACGTTCAACGCCGAACGTCGCCGCCTGCTCGGCAATCGTGTAACCGACATCGTAGCTGGGGATCTGTACCGACTGATATTCAATACCGGCTTCCGCACACACTCGTTCAATCCACTGCTCCTTGCCATTCGTCGGCATTTCCAGCTGTGCCGGCAGGGCACCAACGGCAATCTCCTTCACGCGGAGGATGAACAGAAATGCATTCCGGGACTTCGCCTCCTCGATGGCAAACCGGATGAGCTTCTCATTCACATCTTTCAGCGCAAGCAGGTACTTGGTACTCGGGATCGTACGCCGCCGGCGCCTGACTGGAGCGGCTGGTGCCGGAGCTGGCACCGCCTCCACGGCGGGCACCGGCACTTCGGCACGGGACTTTGCGATGGCCCTGGCGCTCAATCCGGCGATGAGGATGGCAGACGCAAACAGGGCTGCCTGAAGCTTGTTCACCGCAATCGAAATCTCGATGAGCAGCAGGATGGTCGCCGAGATCATCATGAAGATCCGCAAAACCGGTTTGATCTTTATGCTCCGGTCGGTTGCCGTCGATCCGAGATTGATCGTCATTGCGCCTACGAGACCGATGGCGTAAAGGTGAGAGAGTGTCTCAATGCTACCGACAAGGAGCAGCACAATAATGGGGACACCGGTGGAAATCAGCAGAGGGATGATCGGGACACCGTGACTGTTCAGAATTCTGAGCGATGATGGAAGTTCCTTGTCCACCGACATCAGGAACTGCACGGAGATAAGCCCGTTCAGCGCCGTGTTGCCGGCCGAGATCAGGAGTACTCCCAGCGATGCCGCCACTACCCATCCAAACCACTGACCGACGTAATGCTCTCCCAGAAAGCGGATCATATCCTCGAGATGGTCGCCCGGGCTCAGACCTTGAATTGCAAGCATTGCGAGCCCCAGAAAGCAATTCACGATGAGAACCTTGAGGAGTATGGAGAGTATGGCGCGGCGTGAATCCCGTGTGGGATCCTTCATCAGGCCGGTCATGTTCGAGATCGCCTCGATACCGGAAAGGCTCAGGATAAACCCTGTGAAAATCCCCCAATTGTGGAGGAATCCTCCCTGCGGCGGGTCAATTCTCGGAGATGAGAGGGCCGTGGGAGCCGAGACAACAACGATAATGAGGAGTGTGACAACGGTGATTCCTGTAATGAGCAGAGCGAGTCCGCCGGAGTGCTTCGGACCGAACCAATTGATGGCAGCGATCACGCAGATGATCATGATCGCCCATAGAACGGGGTTCTCAACGCCGAAATAGTGGCAGGCGTCGAGGATGGAAAGTGCCATCGTTACGATGTAATCTGCGGCAAGGAGAAGCGCCCCGACGACAGCAAGGAATTGTGACCGGTGGTAGACGGATCCATAGACGCCCCCGCCATTGGGATAGAGCCGGCAGATGGTGATGTAGTTGATGGCGACAAGGCTTGTCAGTGCCATCATGGCAGAGAGGTGCCAAAAGCTGCCATATCCCGCAAGGGCAAACCCAATGCCCATCACGTAGGCAACGCTGGTACCCCAATCACCATCGAGAATAGCTGCACTGCGGAGCCAGCCAAGAACTCTCGGACGGCTGGTCGCCAGGCGGGTGACTCCGTGAGGAGTCGACGAGATGTCAGTACTTTCAGAGGACAACGGTTTTACTCAGAACGACAGAAAATAGGAAAGCCAGGGTATTGCTACCATGGCCTTCCATCCAGAGGCGGGACTATCTTACTATTTTATGCGGATTGACGCAACAGATTTTTCGAAGGCTGGCAAGAAGTCTTTCTTGGCAGGCTCGTAATAATTGAAAATTATGCGATAAATCTTGTCGTTTTTGACAACAAAGTATGCCCTGCTGGCAACTCCCTTTGACATTGAGTATTCGAAGTAAGGCGCCTTTATCCCGTCGATCGTGGCAGATCCCGTTGACGTGGGCTTGTAGAACTTCGTGTTCTGCTCCACCACTTTCTCAACGGTAAGTTTCTTTGCTGGTCGGACGTCGATCAGGATGTTCGAATCGTTCCGATATCCGCTGAGCGTCAGCATGAAGCTCACTTCGCCCTTGGGCGCCGGCATCGAGGGATTGAAGTTGTTGGGATACGAAATCGACAGTACGGCATTGTCGAGGGTCTCGTATGTAGTTGACGGTATGGATTCGTCAACCTTCGCAGCCTTCGCTCTCGGCAGTATCGCCGTGCCGACGAACGTATCCATGACGTTGGTCCAGGGCGCGAAGTACTCGTTGAAGGCCCAGAATGTTGCCTTGTAGAGAACCGAATCCTTGAGAACCATGACACGGACCGCCTCAATGACCGTCTTCTCCGTATACCGCCCGCTGTAGCCAAACTTCAACGCCGGCATACCATCAACTGTGACTGGCTCGGCCGGTTTCACGGTGAATCCTGAGGCGGTGTAGTCGGCGATTTCCGATTCGACGTACGCTTCGAGGGCCTTCACTGAGTCTTGCTTCTCATAGCTCACCATGATTTGTGCCCCGTCCGGCGCTTCCTTTGACGTCGGGTCGGCGAACTTTGCTGCAGCAGCTTCCGACGACGTGAACGTCATTCTTCCCGTCTCGCCGCCTTTGAACCATCCTTTCGGATAATCGAACTGAACCTTGAAGTAAGGATCCTGGTTCTTCTCCCATTCCGTAATCGGCGGGAGCGGTTCCTTCTTGGAGCAGCCGGTCAACCCGATAATGATTACCAGCGCGATGCCAAGCAGTCTGTGCTTCATCGTGTACGCCCTTTCTTTGTAAGATGGATGGTTCGTTGGATAGCTCAACTTATGAAGTGTGAACGAATCACGTATCCTACGTTGATCACGATTGGTACAACTACCAGTCCCCTACATCCACTTTGAACAGGACAGTCTTCTCGCGCGAATTCTCTGGACAAGATGGTCCTGTCATTTCAGTCGACCGGAATGCCAAGCATTTCCAGGCCCTTCTTGGCGTCCTTGTTCTTCGGGTTCAGCTTGAAGGCCTTCTGAAATTCCTTGATCGCTTCGTCCTTCTCGTTGGTCAGTGAGTACGCCTGACCCAGCCGCGTGTGAACGTCATCATCGTTGTCGTTCAGCGCAGCGGCCCGTTTGAGAGGAGCGATCGCCTGCTCGTACTTCTTGTCCACGAGATAGGCAACACCGATGGACTTGTGCGCCTCGTTGAGTTCCTTCTTGAGCTTTGCTTCATCGGCATCGGGAATGAGTTTCACCCATTCTTCGTAGACCTTGCGGGCCGCCTGGAGAGAATCGGAAGAGACCAGGACGAGTGACCGGGCAAGATTGAGCCAGGCGGGGGCGTAGTCAGGGCGTTTGCCAATGACCGTTCTATATGCAACCCGGGCCGAGTCAAATTCCTTGAGCTGCATTTTGCATGCCGCGTAGTTCAGGTACGAACTAAGCGCTCGTGCCGTAGTATCAAGCTGATATCGCTTCTGGAACATCGACGCCGCCACTTCGTAGTTCGGCGGCACTGCTCGCATCAGCGCCTGCCCTACTTTGTCGTAGAGCTCGGTCTGATTCGGGTCAAGTTTGATTGCTCCGTCATAGGCCGAGATGGCAGCGGGGTATTGTTTCAACTCGACATTGGCATCGGCCAGCCGGATCCAGTCGTCAACCTTCAGCGTGTCCACAGCCAGAAGCCTCTGATAGTTGTCGATGCTCTCTTTGTATTTCTTCTGGACATACAGGCACGTAGCCGCGACGCGAAGCGCTTTTGAGTTCGTTGGCTCGAGTTTCAGAACGCGTTGCGCCGCGTCCAGAGCTTCGGTAAACTTGCGAAGAAAGAAGAGGGACTCCGTATACATCACCCACGCTTCCGCCTCTGTCGGGAAACGATCGACGTAAATCTTCAGGTATTTTGCGGCGTTGTCATATTGCCTCGGCCGCGAGGCAAGATACATCTTTGAAAGCTCGAGCAGGACGACCTTGTTCTTGGGATCCAGCGCGACGACGCGTGAATACGCACGGGCGGCATCATTGTAGCGGCGCTCTTTGTAATACAGCTTGCCGAGTTTGTCCTGGACAATCGCGTTCATCGAGTCAAGCTCAACAGACTTCTCATACTGGGAAATGGCGTACGCAGGGACTCCCTGCTTGTTGTACGCATCGCCGAGCCCGTCGTAAATGACAGCCGCCGTGGGATTCGCTTCTTTTGCCTGCGTCAGCACGACGATGGCGCGGTCGACTGAATCAACCCGAAGCAGGAATCCTCCGAGGTGGATCAGTAGCTGGGGATTGTTCTTGAGCTCTACAAGCCCCGTTGTCAGCGTTTCGTATGCCAGCTTGATGTCTTTCTGGGACTCCGCGATGCTCGCGAGGAGCAGATACCCGTAAACATTCTTTTCGTCGAGCGAGATCACCCGCTGGGCGGCAACCGTGGCTGAGTCGTGATTCGCTGATTTGTGATAGGCCTCCGCGAGGATAAGCCAAGCATCGACGTTCTTCGGCGCCGTTTCCAGCACCTGGCGGGCTAGTCCGACGGCCTCCTTCGCCTTACCCTGTTTCAGAAGCTCCTTTGCGGTGCCGATTTGCGCCTGCGCCCAGAGCCCCGATACAAACACAGTGCACGAGAGGATGACAATTGCGGCGAGCTTTTTCATTCTACACCTATTCCTGTGTAAGTTGTATAGTCCGATATGGAATGGTCTTTGGAACAAGACCGGCATACTGAAACATCCGCTGCCCGCGCTCTCCAGCCACAAACGCGCTGAAGCCCTGTGCTGCGCCGGGCAATTTCTCCGACGTGTAGATGAAGAGAGAATACGTCAGCGGGTAGTATCGATCATAGACGTTGCGCGGGTTCAGCTTGACACTCGATACTACACCTTGCGAATCTTTTGCAGAGAACGCAAGGAGCTGGACATTTTTTTTCCAGCGCTCTTGTGCGGCATCCGAGGTGTCTCTCCACAGACCGTAGGAAATCAGGCCCATGGACTCGGTATGTGTTGCCACATATTCAAGGATGGCGCGTTGTGACGCTGCAACCGCCGCAACCGGTACATCCCCCTGAATCTTGAAGAAATGGCGGACAACCATTTCATACAGTCCTGAGTTTTTCCCCGTCAAACAAAGTGCAATCGGGCCTCGCAGTGTTGACGCCGGCAGGGCATTCCAGACTCCCGTGTTCCCGGTCAGGATCGCTGCCAGCTCATCCATGGTGACGGAGGAGAGCTTGTTCGCCCGATGAACCAGCACTGCAATGCCATCCTGGGCGATTTCCGTCTCAACAACACGGAGGCGTGCGCTCTCCATGGCGGCGCGCTCCTCCTCGTTCAACCGACGGTCCACGACAATGCACTGGACGCTGTCGTTTGCCATCTCTACGATCGCTGCCCGGGTCGTTGTTCCTTTCGGCTCGATCACGGCGTTCGGAAACGCGTCGTGATACTCAGCCGCCATATGCTGCACAAGCGGCAGGTGCGATTCCGTCACCAGAACCGTGATGGTTCCGCTGCGGATATCAGATCCCTGCCGCTGTGTGCATCCAACAACACCAAGAACGATCAGAACTGCTGCAACTCCGGATTTCATTCGTCTGAGCTTTCTTCTTCCCGTTGTGTGCGCGCCCGGGTCATCATGAACCGGTAGACACTGTACAGGACAAGCACGATGCCGAAAAGAACCCGTAGTTCCATGGTCATACCCTCTGTCATCAGGACGCCGCTCAGAACGAGAATCCCGACCGTCGCCATCAAAGCAGAGATCGTATAACCCACAATCGTCGATACAGCTCCAAGCTTCAACGCTTATTTCCCTTGCAGCTTGAACCGGAACGGAATCGAAACCCACACCGACACCGGACCGTTTTTCATCATCGCTGGCGTGAAGACCCACTGCATGGCGGCTTCTGTCGCCGGCTGATTGAAGATTTCAGCGTCGCTCTTCTGAACGACCGCCTTCTTCGGCTTCCCTTCCTTGTCGACCCAGATCTTCACCCAGACAGTTCCTTCGAGGCCGGCGCGTGTTGCCAGGTCGGGATACTTCGGCTGGACCTGCTTCACCGCTTCCGGTGCTTTCTCGTACGGAACGTAGTCCGCGGGCGGTGCCTCATCCTCTTCGATCTTGATCTCCTTCTCACCGCCGCCGGTCGGACCCTGGTCGATCGGTGCCACCTGCTGGCTCATTTCCGTCTGCGTGGCGATCGTCTGTTCCGGACTGACTTCAGCATCAGGCACAGGAACGGGGATACCGACGCTCGGCTTCACACCGGCAGACGCAGCCGTGACAGCCGCGGCCATTGCCTGTGTCAGCGACGGCGGGGGTCCCAGATCGGCATACTTCATGATCAGCTTCACCGTCCCGGTCGGAGAATCGTCCGTTGTCGCGTACACGATACCCCAGTACGCACCGACACCGACAAGATGGATGACCATGCCGATCACCAGTGCCCTCGTCAGATACTTCTGGTAGAGCTTCTTCAGCTCGGCCGCTCCGTAGTCGGTCTTATATTTTACTTCGAATTTTTCCATACGCATGTCCCTTCCCTTACGATGCGCGAGCTTTTTGGATCTGGCGCTTGTCGTACTCACTCATCGGCGCCAGACTGAATCTCGTGACCTGGGCAATGTTGATTTCGTCCATTACCTTGATCAGCATATTATACTTGCCGTCACGATCGATCTTGAGCAGCGTGATGAGTTTCGGATTTTCCTTGTTCTTGTCGACAAGGAACTTCCTCAGCTCTTTCACATCGATCCGGTTCGCGGGATCCATACCCGTGTTCCAGAAGAGCTCGCCATCCGCCGCAACGCGGATGGTCAACAGATTCGATTCGGCAACTTCGACCTGCGCTTTCTCATCCGCTGGAAGGTTTAATTCCATCGTCTGAGGCTTGCTAAAGTACGTCGTCAGCATGAAGAACGTCAGCAGAAGAAACGCCACGTCCACCATCGGCGTCATATCAATGCGAATCCGAAGGCGTCGTTTTTTCTTATGCTTTTTTCCGCCGCGAGCGTGACTCTTCGATTCACCACCGCCTTCAACGGCTCCCATAAGATTGCTCCATTCTTAGTTTTTCTCGAGTTCCGTAACGAGATTAAATCGTGTGATTTTCACCTGTCGCAGGATGCCAAGAATATCCTCGACGGGCCCGTAGGGAGCTTCTTTGTCTCCCTTCACGAGTGTACGCAGCTTCGGATTGGCGATACGAGCCTGGATCAGCAGGTCGTGCAGCACATTGCGATCTTCAATCTCCATGTTCGCGCGCAGTTTGTTCGCCTCCCCGAAGAGCTGAGCCCTCAGCGACTGGGCATCGACTCCAAGGAATACCCGTCCGTCCTTGTTGATCGTGACCACCATAATGTCGGTCTCGGGCATCTTGAACGGGGCGTGCGACGCCGGCATGTCAATGGCGGTCGCCTCCTCGGGGCGAAACTGCGTTGTCATCATGAAGAACGTAAGGAGCAACATGGCTACGTCCACCATGGGCGTCATGTCAAGCGCATATCCGACGCGTTTTTTCTTGATTTTCGGCATGGTGTGCCCTCACGTTATTTGGATTTGCCTGCGGGGAATTTCTCCGCAAGCGACTGAACGATTGAATAGCTGGCTTCGTCGATCATATAGGTGAAGTTGTCAACCTTCGTCGTGAAGAAGTTGTACGCCAGAATGCCGCCGATGGCTGCGATGAGTCCGCCAGCCGTGTTGATCAGGGCTTCCGAGATACCAAGAGCGAGCTGCACTGCGTCCGGTGAGCCGGCTTTCGCCATGGCACGGAAGGAACGAATCATACCCAACACCGTTCCAAGCAAGCCCCACATCGTGGCAACCGAGGCAATCGTTGACAATGCAACAAGGTTCTTTTCGAGCAAGGGAATTTCGAGCAGCATCGCTTCTTCAATCGAGCGCTGAACTTCTGCCATCATTTCCTTCTGACCCTTCACATCGCCGTCCTGCACGAGCTGCTTGTACTTGTCGAGCCCTGTACGGACGATGTTGGCGCAGGAACCGCGCTGCTTATCGCAAGCCGCAATGGCGCCATCGATGTTGTTCTTGTTGATTTCCTGTGTGACGTTCTTCAGGAACACTGCCAGGGAACCGCGACCCTGAGCCTTCCGCAGAGAGAAAATACGCTCGAAGATGAACGTAACAACCATAATGGTCATCGCAATCAAACCGATAACGAGGTAACCACCCTCTTTGATATAATCGGGAAGGCCGTATTCGAAAATGAAATACGACGCGATGAGCGATACCACCAGAACGATCGTGATGAAGACACCTTGTTTCATAGGTACTCCTTTGATTAAATGGTGAATTGGAAAAAAGAAGCAAAGAGCAACAACTAGAATTTCTTCACGGCTTCATCACGTGTTTCCTCCAGATCAAAGACACTGGCGAGACGCGTGATGACAAAAACGTTTTGAACACCCTTCCCCATCTGACAGAGCTTGATTTTTCCGCCCGCTTTTGTGTACGCGGTGTGAATACCAACCAGGGCTCCAATCCCGGAGCTGTTGATGTAGGAGACTCCTCCCAGATCCAGCACCAGCTTCCGGTTCCCCTGCTCCAGCAGATCCTTCGCCTTGGCCTTCAGCTCGTCTGTTTCCTCACCGCCGATGAGCGATCCTCGCAATTCAAGGACGGCGATTTCCAAATTGTTCATGGTGGTAACTTTAACTGCCATACCTCCTCCCACTGTGTGCGTTAGGGGTCATTTACTAGCCCGCCATCAGGGCGTTTTGTTTGTTTGGCTGTTCGAAAGGGCGCAATAGCTATGCCATCATTTCTGCCCAAAACGGCCTGCAATCAGCGGTGTCAACTCACTTCACGGGATCAAAAAGGGGTGTTCGTTGTATTCTGCAAGATTGAAAAAGAGAAACGGTGCTGAGATCGGTTAAACCATTAAGGTGCAGCCATTTACGGGATATTGCAGATTGCACTGAGTAGTTGGCTATCCAAGGCCGAATTTCTTTCTCTTTCTCCATAAGGTCGCCGGATCAATTCCAAGCACCCGAGCCGCCTCGTCGAGATCCTTTGCCTGCTGAAGCACTCGCTTGATGTGGAGCTTTTCCATCTCCTCCAGCGAACGGGCATCTCCGGGCTGTTCCGCTGCAGTCCGGACCTCCTCCGGAAGATGCGAAGGATCTATCGTACCGTTCTGGGCAAGAAGTACCGCACGTTCGATGACATGCTCGAGCTCGCGGACGTTTCCATTCCATCGATATGAGCGGAGCGCTTTCATCGCATCGGTGGAGAGATTCACGTCATTCCCTTTCCCGAACTTCTCCAGGAAATGCTGAATCAGCATCGGAATGTCCTCCGGCCGCTCACGAAGCGGCACGAGCTTCAACCGCACAGCGTTCAAACGGTAATACAGATCCTCCCTGAACGCGCCCTCCTTCATCGCCTCGTCCAGATTCCGGTTCGTTGCGGCAATTACCCTCACGTCGACCTTTCGCGACTCACTCTCGCCCAACCGCTCAAACTCCTTGCTCTGCAACACCCGGAGAAGCTTTCCCTGCAATCCCGGCGACAGGTCCGCGATTTCATCGAGGAAAATGGTCCCTCCATTGGCAAGCTCGAACCGTCCCTGCCGGTCTTTCACGGCACCCGTAAACGCACCGCGGACGTGTCCGAAGAGTTCACTCTCGAGCAATTGCTCCGGAATCGCAGCACAGTTTACTTTGACGAACGGCTGTTCCGCCCTCGCGCTCTTGGCATGGATGAAATGGGCAAAGAGCTCCTTGCCCGTTCCGCTCTCACCCTCGATGAGGACGGTGATCGCACTGTCCGCAACACGCGCAGCGAGATCGATCTGCGCCAGCATCTCGCGGCTTCGTGTAACTACCTCTCCTGTTCCGGATGCAAGACTCAGCTTTGTCCGCAACTCGCGCACCTCCCGAGACAGCTGGTGGTGCTCCCACGCTTTTTGAGCAAAGAGCTGAAGCTCTTTGAAGTCGAATGGCTTCTGAATATAGTGATACGCTCCCCGCTTCACGGCCTCGATCGCAGTATCAATAGAGCCGTGAGCGGTGATGATAATGACGGTGGTCTCCGGCGAGAATTTCTTGATCTCACCCAGCAGTTCCATGCCGTCGATCGGAGCCATCTTAAGATCCACAAACGCGAGATCGAATTGCTCGCGCCTCAGCACGTCAAGCGCCTCCTGTGGCTTGGAGAACAGCTGTGTTGCATACCCCACGGCGTTGAAGCAAACACCCATCGTTTTCAGGATATTCGGCTCGTCATCGACCACGAGCACTTTCGGCTGACCATCGCTCATTGACTCGTACCTTCCGCTCTCGGAATTGTGAAGAAGAACGTGCTGCCCGCACCAACGATGCTCTCCACCCAGATCTTGCCACCATGTGCCTCGACGACCTCTTTCGCGATCGCCAGCCCCAATCCGACGCTCCCCGGCGTCGAATCGGTGGATTGCTTGACCTGCACGAATTTGTCGAAGATTACATCCACTGCCTCGGGGGGAATGCCCCGACCCGAATCACTCACCGAAACGCGCACGGCATCGTCCAGAAGACCTGCCTCCACTCGTACGGTGCCCTCGGCCGGTGTATACCGAAGAGCATTGCTCACAAGATTGGTGATGACCCATGAAAGCTGCTGCTGATCTCCCGGCACATCTGGTATCTGCGCGGGAATCTCCGTTTCCAGTTGTATTCCTTTCTCCCGGAACTGAAGCCGGAGCGGCTTGAGCGCTTCCTCCACCAACGAGCGCAGACTCACCGTCTCCCGCTTCATTTCGTACTTTCCGGACTCGAGTCTCGACAAATCGAGCAGCTCTTTGACCAGCTTCGTCAGCCGGTCACAGTCGTCTTTTGCTGTCCCCAGCATGTCCCTCTGTGGATCATTGACCTTGCCCAACACTTCCTGTGAGAGAATATCGACTGCCATATTGATCGACGTCAGAGGCGTTCTCAGCTCGTGGGAGACTGTCGCAATGAATTCGGATTTCATCCGGTCGAGATTCTTGAAGCGGGTCACATCCTGCAGCAGCGTTACGACACCAAGGACTTTTTTCGATTCGTCGATAATGGTTGTTTGCCGCGGCCGAAAGTAGAGCACCTGCTGGTCGGCCTGGCGGATTGAAAGCAATGTATCGCGCTTTGCCGATTCTTCGATGCTGACCCCTCCGCCTCTCAGGAGCTTCAGCCAGCGCCCGTCATGGACGATCTCATCGAGAGGTCGTCCCTGCCAGTCATTGCCGCGGATCTGGAGAAGCGCCCGGGCTGCCTGATTCATGAGGATGAGCGTATTCGCTTCGTCGGTCATGATCACCGGATCCGGAATGCTCGCGACAATGGCTTCCGATTTCTTCTTTTCCGAAATGAGCTGATACACGTTCATTTGTTCGTATGCGCGCAGCCGTTCCGTCATCTTGTTGAACTCGATGCCAAGCTCGCCGAATTCATCGTTGGATGTGATGTCGATTTTTTGGTTGAGCTGGCCGCGGCCGATTCGCCGTGCGGCATCCGTCAGTTTCTCGGCCGGGCGGATAATGGTTTTCGAGATCTGGAGACTCGCGATAAGAATGAGCGCAATCGAGAATATGGACGTAAAAAGGACGGAGAATGCCGAGTTGTTCGAAGCCTCCTTCGTTCGCTGATCCGCGGAGACCACCGCCGCCTGGTTGAACACAAGGAACCGTGAGCACTGACCATTGATGGTCTGCACAAGGGGTCTGAGCGTCTGCTGATGGAAATCGCGCGCAACCGAGCGTTTCTGCCGCGCCTCGAGCATCTTGAAGAACACATCCGATGTTGCCAGGTATGTCGTGTAACTCTTGAGGATGCTGTCAAGGACGGCAGGCTTGGGGGCAATCTGAACACTGTCCGTGGCGGTGCGGTACCACAACAGAAAATCGTCTCTGTAATTGTTGAAGACGCCCTTCGCCGAGGTGAGCTCGTCCCTGGGTGTTGGCGGCGGCTCGAGCGAAACGCTTGCATAGATCAACGCCTCCTGCGCTCCCTGTTGCTCCAGCAGCGCCTTCGACATGTGTTCCGCAGCGAGCACGCTCTGGTAGTTCTCCCGAATCATCTGGCCGACGGAGCTTTGCAGCTCCTGAAAGTTGTAGAGTGCCACGACGCTGGCCGCAAGGCTTACGCAGGCAAGAAGGAAATAGCTAAAACCTATTTTGTAGCGGAGGCTGCTCATCATCAAAAACTATTGCTTTTTCGATGTAAACGCAAAAAAGCGATACTGAATCTTTCGAGCTGAGTACCCCTTCTAACTGCTTGAAATGTAACAACTTCGAATATGCACCGGCACTCATACAAGCATACATTATCGATTCTTAACTTGAAGTGCGCAACTTTTCCAGTATCTTGTCCGTAGAAACTGACCATTAGTCATTTATTGAATGGGTGTCATCTTTGGGAACTGTCGAAAGAAAAGAGAGAGAGAAAGAACACCGCCGCGAAGAGATCCTCGACGCGGCCCAATCGGTGTTCTTTAAAAAGGGACTCGCCGTTGCGACCATGGACGAGATTGCCGAAGCGGCTGAACTCAGCAAAGGCACTTTGTATCTCTACTACAAGAGAAAAGAGGATCTGTATCTCGCGGTAATGATGCGGGGAATGCAAATCCTGAACACCAACCTCGCGATCGTGATAGCAAAGAATGACCCGGTTCCCCGGACAGTGGAGAACCTCTCCAAGGCATTCTACGATTTCTTTCATACTCACAGAGAGTACTTTCGCATGCTTCATTTTCTCCAGACGCCGGAATTCCACAGACAGGCAACTGAAGAGATGCTGCAAAGCTGCCAAACGCTCAACCACCGGATGTGGGAAATGGTTGTCGATGTGCTCTCCCGCGGCCAGCGAGACGGCACCGTCCGCCCCGATTTGAATCCGGCAGAGGTGCTGACCATCCTCTGGTCGAGCGCCACAGCGCTCCTCCTCCGCATTGACAGCCAGCACGACCTGTGGCATAAACGGTTTCATATCGACCTGAAAGAGACACTGGAGCTTTCGAACAAATTGCTCTTCGGCGCGATCTTCACTGAGCAAGGGAGGCGCCTGCTCGCAGAACCATCAGCACTCTGAACACATTCATTGAGGATTCCATGAACCTGAAACACCTCTCCTTCTTCAGCCTGAAGTCTCTTGCGCTGGCGTTGCTGTTTGGCATCTCCGCGATACGAGCTCAGGAAGGTACCACCAAGCCTCTGTCACTCGAGGATGCCGTTCGCATGGCGATGAGGCGCAATCCCGATCTGATCAGTGCCCGCCTCGAGGTTCGGCGCTCTGATTCCCGCGTCCTCGAGGCATGGGGCAACGCTCTCCCCGTGGTGGATCTCTCCGGCCAATACGTCCATATGGTCGACAAGCCGGTGACATTCTTTCCGGACTTCTTTCTCTACACGTTCATGAAAGACATCGATTCCACGATTCCGAAACCGTCCGGACAGCTTGTCCCGGTTTCCTTCGCGCCAGGTTTTTCGGCCAACGCGACGCTGAACGTCCGCCAGATTCTTTTCAATGGTGCCGTGTTCATCGGCGTCGGTGCGGCGCACATCTATTCAAACCTTGCCCGCGACATCTACCAGGCTAAGCAGGTCGAAACCGTTGCCAAGGTGCGCAAGGCGTACTATGGAGCTCTCCTTGCTCAGGAGGCCCAGGACCTCATGCGCTCCAGTCTCAAGAACGCCGAGGAAAATCTCAAGAATGTCCAGTTGATGCGAAAGCAGGGAATCGTTTCCGAGTACGATGAGCTCAGAGCCTCCGTCGGCGTCGAGAACCTCCGGCCCGCGGTTATTCAGAGCGAGACCAATGCGCTCCTCGCCCTGGATAATCTCCGCAATACCGTGGGTGTTTCCAGCAGGGACAATTTCACACTGACCGACGGGTTGGCATTCCACCCCGTCGACGAGGCAATTGTGCAACGATCGGAACAACTTCTGATGGAATCGAATCCCGGACTGAGTGCCGTCAGGCGGCAGATCGAATTGAACGGCGCCGCCGTCAATGCCGAACGATCGAGCTATCTTCCGACAATCGCAGCCTTCGGTCAGTATCAGTACCAGGCTGCCAAGAACCAATTCAATTTTTCGACGAACGATTTCTATAAGGGCTCGACCGTCGGGCTCTCCCTTACAATGAACCTCTTCCAGGGATTGCAGACGTATTCGAGGGTCGAACAGGCCCAACTGGAGAGACGAAAGAGCGAAGAACAGCAGATCAGTCTTGAGCGGAATCTGAAAACGGGCCTGAATTCAGTGCTCGGCAATCTGCGGCAATCACGCAAACGGGTTGAGGCGCAGGGAAAGACCGTCGAGATGGCCGAGCGCGGCTACTCCATCGTCACCGCCAGATTCCTGAGCAATTCAGCCACTCAACTTGAAGTCAATGACGCGCAGCTGGCGCTGACACAGGCAAAAGTGAACCGGGTCCAGGCGATTTATGACTACCTGGTGGCTTCTGCGGATCTCGATCAGCTCATCGGCCGACTGCCCGGCTATGCCCTTGAAAGTGAAACAAAGTAATAATCTGAAGGAAGGAACTATTCCATGAACATCGTACAACGCAGCGCCCCATTTGTTGTGGCCGCCCTGATTACTCTTGTGCTCATGTCATGCGGGAAATCCGGCGGAGGAGCCGGTGCTCCCCAGGTTCAGCCGGTCAATGTCAGAATTGAAGTCATGAAGCCTCAACGCCTGGTTGACGGTATCGTCATTGCCGGGACGGTGAAGGCGTACGAGGATGTCAACCTCAGTCCTGAAGAAGGCGGCGTGGTGAAGGAATGGAAGGTGAAGAAAGGCCAGTTTGTCAAGAAGGGCGATCTTGTCGTCGTGCTGAAGGATGAGGTGATCAAGGCTGGGTACGACGCAGCCGACGCTCAGTACAAGATGGCCGAACTGACCCTTCAGAAACAGCAAAAAGTGTTCGATCAGCAGGGCATCAGCGAACTGCAGATGAAGAATCTGGAATATGGACGCGACGCCGCCAAGGCCAATGCAGACCTGATGAAGGCCCGGTGGGAGCGTACGCAGCTCCGAAGCCCGATCGACGGTTTCGTGGATAATACCATTCCCAATGAGGGCGACTTTGCACCGCCCGGGATGCCCCTGGCACGGATCGTCAACTCCTCGACGATCAAGGTGCAGGCCGATGTTCCCGAGCTCTATTCAGGATCGGTTCCGGTCGGAGCTCCTGCCGTCATCACATTTGGCGCGCTCCCGAAGGATACGCTCCGCGGAAAAGTGTCGTTTGTCGGCTCCACGGTCTCCAGCGCCAACCGTGCCCTCCAGGTTGAAATCGTGGTTGCCAACCCGGCACGAAAGGTCAAACCGGAAATGGTGGCGAAGATTCGGCTTGTCCGGGAAGTTCGAAACAATGCGCTCCTTGTGAGCGAAAACATCGTGCAGCTTGTCGACCGCGACCGTTCGATTGTCTTTGTGGAAAACGGAGGCAAGGCGGAGGAGCGGCAGCTGAAACTCGGCGGACGGCAGGGAATTCTCCTGGAGGTGCTGCAAGGACTCAATGCCGGCGACCGCCTGATTGTGAGCGGATATCAGAAGATCACCAATGGCTCACCGGTCACTGTGACGGAATAGCGGAGATCCGACTATGAAAATCTGGAGTATAGCAGTAGACAATAGGACGGCAGTATATCTGTTGATGGTCCTGATCGTGTTCTTCGGCTGGACTTCGTATCAGGCATTACCGCGCGAGGCAGCGCCGGATGTGAAGATTCCCCTCATTATCGTCGCGACTCCGTACATCGGCGTCTCCCCTGTCGATATCGAAGGTCTCATCACGCAGCCGCTCGAGAAGGAACTGAAGGGGCTGAAGGATATCAAGCAGATCACATCCGTGTCCAAGGAAGGGTTGTCGACGATTCGCGTCGAGTTCAACACCGGTATTGACATCGATGAGGGCCTTCGCCGTGTCCGCGACAAAGTGAATTCGGCCCGGCCCCAGCTTCCGAGCGATATTCTCGATCCTGTCATCAGCGAAATCAATATCAGCGAATTTCCCATCATGTATGTGAACGTCGGCGGGAAAGTTGGTCTGGCGCGGCTGAAGCACATCGCCGATGACATCAAGGACGAGATCGAGGCAATTCCGGGTGTCATCAGCGCCGATATTTCCGGCGGCCTGGAGCCTGAAGTGCAGGTCAATGCCGATGTCTACCGGATGAATGCGTATCAGATCAGCTTCGACGATATCGCCAACGCAATCAGGGCAGAGAATCTTTCGATTCCCGGCGGTTCGATCGATACAAAGGAAAAGAACCTCACCGTGCGCGTACCCGGGGAATTCAAGGATGTGAAACCGCTGGAAGACATCGTACTCAAGATGCAAAACGGCAAGCCCATCTACTTGAGGGATGTCGCAGCTGTCAATTACTCGTTTGAAGACCGGCAAACGTACGCCCGGCTCAACGACAACGAAGTTGTCTCCGTCGCTGTGCGCAAACGCGCGGGCGAGAACCTTCTCCGCATATCCGATGAGGTCAAGCGGATCGTCAAAGTGAAGCGTGCGGAGCTCCCGGCCGGCATCAGTCTCGACATCTCGAACGACCAATCGAAGTTTGTCACCCGGATGGTGAAAGAGCTCGAAAACAGTGTCCTCACGGGCATGTTTCTCGTGGTGATGTCCTTGTTCATGTTTTTCGGCCTCAAGAACTCGCTCCTGATTTCGACGGCGATCCCCCTTTCGATGTTCGTCGGATTTGCAGCCCTCTCCGCGTTCGGCATCACATTGAACATGGTGGTGCTCTTCTCCATGGTGCTCGTCCTCGGTATTCTCGTGGACGACGCCATCGTGGTAATCGAAAACACCTACCGGCATCAGCAGGAATACGGGGAATCTCCGACTGCAGCTGCCAAGAAGGCCGCAGGCGAGGTTTTCGTTCCCGTTCTCACATCGACGGTAACGACCCTCTCCGCATTTCTCCCGCTTGCATTCTGGCCGGGGATCGTCGGCGACTTCATGAAGTACTTCCCGATCACGCTGATCATTACGCTCACTGCATCACTCTTTGTAGCGTACGTCATCAGCCCCGTTCAGGCTGCGCAATGGATCAACTACAAAAGGGATATTGCGAAGGCGAAGGAAAACCTTGAACATCCGCATTGGTACAAGAAGTACAATCCCTTCACGATTCTTTATCACAAGGTCGACGAGGTGATCTTCCCGTGGCTTCAGCGGGAGTACGTCCAGACGCTGAAGTGGACGCTTCAGCATCGCGGCGTGACTATGGTGGCCGCGTTTTCCACTCTTGTGTTCATCATTGTTCTCTTCGCGATTTTTAACAAGGGCGTCGACTTCTTCCCCAACACCCAGCCGACACAAATCAGTGCAAGTATCGAGATGCCCGCAGGCACATCGCTCGATGTAACGAACAGCGTCGCCAGAATCCTGGAAGACCGCATCAGAGAGATTCCCGGACGAAGCGACGTCGAATTCGTGGCAAGCAGCGTCGGCACGTCGGACGATCCGTTCGATTTCGGAGGACAGGGGACTACCAACAAAGGACGCATTGCCATCAACTTCTACGAAAAGGCGCTCCGGAAACAAAGCACCTTTACATCGCTTGAAGAAGTGCGCAATACGACAACCGGCATTGCCGGGGCGGAGCTGCGGGTGGCAAAACAGCAGATGGGTCCGCCGGTCGGAGCACCAGTGAACATCGAGATTTCAGGCGAAGATTACAGTCAACTCGAGATGTTGAGCAAGAAGTTACGGGGGATGCTGAAGGACGTGCCGGGGCTTGTCGATTTGAAGGATGACTACAATACCGGCCGCCCCGAGGTGGAAATACGCATCGACCGGGAGAAAGCCGGCATGTACTACACAAGCACGGGCCAGATTGCCTCAACGGTCCGAGCGGCGATTGCCGGAGTTGATGCCTCGAAATACCGCGTTGGCGAGGATCAGTACAATATCCGGGTCCGGTTGAAAGAAGATCAACGCACTTCGCCGACCGACCTTGAAAACCTCCGAATCACGTTCATGAACAGACGCGGACAGCTTCTCTCGATTCCTCTGACATCGGTTGCCGATCTGAAACGCACAACAGCGGTTTCAGACATACGCCGCAAGGATCAGAAGCGTGTCATCACAGTCTCCGGCGATGTTGAAGGCCGCGTGCAGTCTGAGGTCATCAAGGACGTCAGAGCTCATCTCGCGGATCTTGAACTGCCGGCAGGATATGCCACCAAGCTGACGGGATCTCAGGAAGAGCAGCAGAAGGCGGCTGACTTCCTTTCCAGAGCATTCGTCATCACATTGCTGCTGGTCTTCCTGATCATGGTTGCGGAATTCAATTCACTGAAGGTGCCGTTCGTCATTCTCGTTTCCGTCATCCTGTCGCTCATCGGCGTCATGTTTGGCTTGGTGGTCACCGCGACGCCTGCGAGTGTGATCATGACGGGGGTTGGCGTCGTGGCGCTCGCTGGAATCGTGGTCCGCAATGGCATCGTGCTCCTCGACTTCGTGAAGCACAGACTCAACGAAGGCGGCGAGACATTGCACGAAGCACTGCTGGATGCAGGTCGCATCCGTCTCCGCCCCGTGGTGCTCACAGCTGCGGCGACCGTGCTCGGCGTTTTACCGTTGGCAACCGGAATTGATTTCGACTGGCAGAATTTCCACTTCGTGATTGGTGCTGAAAGTGCGGAGTTCTGGCGCCCGCTGGCTGTAGCGATCATCTTTGGGCTCACAATTTCCACCTTCCTGACGTTGGTGATCGTACCGACGGTGTTCTCCCTGATGGATGAGTGGACGGTGAAGATCTCGGCATTCTTCGGCCGGTTCAGAGGAGAGAAAAACGGAAACGGAGTTTCATAGTCCGTTCCTGCATCGTTTTACCGAAGGAAATGGGAGTGATTTCGCGAGGTTACGGGAGCACTCCCATTCCTGTCTGTAACACTGCGAAATTGGGAGGTTTTTGGCCCACCTTTGATGAATTTCCATCTGAAATGCCCGAATGTAAGAGACCATTCACTGTTTCATGCGTCTATTGCTGTTAGTGGTTTGATTCCCGGCTCGCTTGTCGTACAAAGCGTCCCATGTCTTACGGGAGGACACAATTATGTCGATTCGATCGCACGTTTCATTGCTACGACAGAATCTCTCGTCCCTCCCTTTGATCTCCCTTCAATGCGCCGTGCTCGGCGCGGTCTGGCTCGCGACAGGCTGCGGGTCCTCGTTCGAGCTCACCAGTGAATGGACAAGCGGGGATGTTACCATCGATGGTGTGTGCGCCGAATGGCCGGACATGTAGGCAAGAATCGCAGGGCCCGATGTCCGGATTGGCATCAAGCACGACAAGGACAATCTATATGTCTGTCTCACATCGCCGAGCCGTCGACTCAGTTCCAGATGCTCGCGCTCGGAACAACAGTCTGGCTCGATGCCGATGGAATGAAGAACAAGACGTTCGGCATACGGTTTCCGGTGCAGGGACTCATGCAGGAAAGGCGCTTCTCCCCTTCCGCAGGTCCCGATGAGGCAAAGCGCATGATGGAATCTCTCGTTGCGACAGCACAGCGTCAGTTTGAGATCATCGGCCCCGGGACCGGTGAACGGAAGAAATTCGCTGACCGCCTGGCCCAGGGAATTGATGTTCATCTGCCGGGCAGCCCGGCCGACACACCCGGGAAACGTTAGATTCACATACGAAATCGAATCTTCGCACTACAACTCAAACTCACAAACCTCAACACATCCACACGGAGCACAGCAATGAAATCCACAGCACAACGCTTCATGGTTCTTGTCGTCATGGTCGTCATCGCCGGCCTGCTGCAAATGGCCATGGGCCAGGACCAACAACGCAGACCCGGTGGTCCAGGACAAGGCATGAGGATGTCACCAAAGGAACGCGCTGAAGCACTTGCCAAACAGCTTTCGCTTGATTCCCTCAAGACCGCGAACGTCGAGGCGGTCTACGAGAAATATCAGAAGATCATGATCGACAAGAGGATGGAGCTTCAGGGAGACATGGACGCCATGCGGGCAGCGATGGCGGAGATCAGGGAAAAGCAGAACAAGGAAATCGTCGGGCTCCTTACGGAAGAGCAGGCCAAGAAGTTCGAAGAAATCCAGAAGACGCTAATGCAGCGGGGACCGCGTCCGCAGCGTAACAACTAGTCAGATTCCTGTATCGATTCTCAGGGCGATGGAGGGCCGGAGTGGTGTTCCCGAACCATCATCGCCCTTGCTGCTTTCCACCAGCTCACCTACATTCCATCTGGTAACTTGGAAGCACACAGAGGCGCGAACATGAAGAACAAGGTCATCCTGATAACCGGTTCGACAGACGGCATCGGCCGACAGGCAGCTCTGGAGTTGGCCGCAACCGGAGCGAGGATCATTGTCCACGGACGCGACGCTGTTCGTGGCGGGAGGATTGTCGACGAGATCCGGACTGCCACGGGGAATCGGAACGTCGAGCTAGTGGTCGCTGACTTTTCCACGCTACAGCAGGTACGGCAACTGGCGGGCAGGATCCTGGATTCGTATGAGCGACTCGATGTGCTTGTGAACAATGCCGGGGTGTTCATGAAGCGACGGGAGATGACGGAGGACGGGCATGAGATAACGTTTGCCGTCAATCATCTGGCGCCATTCCTCCTGACAAATCTCCTGCTGGATCTTCTGAGAAACAGCTCACCCGCGCGCATCATCACTGTCGCTTCGGTCGCACACATGAGAGGAACGATGGATTTCGGCAACCTGCAGGGGGAAAGAGCCTTTGGAGGATACAACGCCTACGCGCTCTCGAAGCTGGCCAACATCCTTTTTACGTACGAACTGTCCCGCAGGATTGAAGGAACAGGAGTGACAGCAAATTGCCTCCATCCGGGTGTGATCGATACAAAGCTTCTCCGTACCGGTTTTAGTTTTGCGGGGGCACACCCGGCTGACGGCGCATCGACCATCGTCTTTCTGGCAACCTCAGCCGCTGTCGGGAAGATCTCAGGCAAATACTTCGAGAACAAACGGGAAGTTCCTTCTTCTCCAACATCCCACAACCCGGATTTTCAGCGGAAGCTCTGGGAGATCAGCGAAGGACTGACGGGCCTTTCCTGAGTTCTTCCCCCATTTTCGCCGGCCTATTGCATCTTCAATTGGAGCTCCGACGATGTCCGGGTCTCTGATTTCCAGACCTCCACGCCATTGATCCGCAGGAACGTTCCTTCGACGATGCAGGCACGCACAGGCTGTCCGGCCTCCCTGTGAAGAAGCACACAGCGCGCATCGGTGGCAACGACACCATTGTCCATCGGAGTTGAGGAGAGGTAGAGATCGTCAGAATATGCCGAGGTACGTATCTGGAAGTGAGTCTCTGAAAGCGCTATGCATCGTAGAGATTCCGGTTGTTCGCGGAACGGAGCGAGCAGAACCACAAAACGATTTGCAGACCCTGCCGTCGAAACCTTGTCCAGCGCGAGCCAGTTGATTTCTTCCGTCCTTCCGGGCGTGAGATTGCTGGTGCTCGCGGCCATCCCCTTGCCAGTGCGGGTTGTTGTCTCCGCGCTCACGGGGACAACCAGGAGCCCGGGTGTTGAAGTGCTGCGGTAGCGGCCGTTGCTTTGTTCGAGCAATGAAGGAGTGTGAATGTACCACGACAGGGTGTCGCCGTCCTTGTTACTCTGCAAATCGTCGATGACAAGCCAGTAGCGCGGCTTGACAAACACGATCTGACGGCGATGGTGCACCCCAAGCCTGATGTACCCATCGTGCTCCGCGGAAAAATAGTCCAGCCGATTATCCGAGCTCCAGGCGACATTCCTCCCCTCGCATTTCTCACGATCGATGTTCTGGTCATTCACCGTCACCATGTTGTGCGCCCGTGATGACCGGTACCACGGAATATAGAGAGGGTCGTCATATGTCAATCCGAGTCCGGCGTCAATGGCGAGTGCCCTTCCATAGGCGTAGAGTTCGAAGTCGAGCATATCGTAGTGCGTGTGCGATCCGTTCCATTTGCCGTAGTTGATGTTCATATAGAACGCCTCGCGCGACCAGTCGCTTCTCATGATGGTGAATCCCGAGGCCGGCATGTGCCGCGAGACGAACGACGGAAGCGAAGGAGTTGTTGCAGGGGGGCGCGTCCCAAGCAGATTGTTGAGAACACCATAGACGTAGGGTTTCTGGAAGAATTCTGCACCATCCCGAAGAACAAACACGGGGAACAAGCCCCGGTGGCTGTCGTTGATGGCCGGGATTTCTCCGGTCGGCGCCAGCATCGAAATCCACCAGTCGATCGTGTTTCCCATCCGCTGTCTGATGTCCCTGGCCACCGTATCTCCGACACGGTACACTGAGAACAAATAGCTGAGGTTCCGGTAGCTCAAATAGGTGGCGAGGGTGTAATTGCGCGGCGCACGTTCCGAATGTCCGCCATCCTCGAAGAAATCCTGGTTCAGGTGTTCCTGCAGGCGCAAGAGAGCCATCCGGAGCCACTCATCGGCCTCCCGAAACTCGGGAAAAACCATGGCAATCTGGGCCAGCATGTAGGAGCCGTGAATTTGCCAGTTTCCCGGACGATAGCCTTCCCACCGCTCAAGTTCGTAGAGCCAGCGTGCTGCACCGAGGATCGTTTTCAACAAACGTTCGTGCGTCCGCCAGGTCCGATTTTGGTACGGGAGGAAATAGTACTCGATGAATGCCCGATTGCGAGTGCCAAGTCCCAGCTCGTAGTAGACGACATCCAATTCAGGAAAGCCGCGGGTGATGGTATTTCGCTGTTCATACCATCGATGAAAGAGCTCATCGAATTTTGCCAGGTAGGACTGGTCCTGCGTGAAAACGAAGGCGGCAAGGAGCGGTTTTGACCAACCCCAGTAATGAAAGCCGTACTTGCCGGATTGACCGATCTCCCGGTTGAAGTCGACTTCCGTACCGAAGTCGATGACCGCGTCCCCCCAGGTACGGATGATATTCCGTTTCAGGAGTGAAGCGCGTGCAAGGATGGAATCTCGTTCGGCCGGCAGGGCAGCGGCTTCGGTTCGGGCTTCTTCATAGCCCTTGAGCATCTCCGTATCGAGGAGGAATTGGTGATCCCTCGTGATGTACTTCGGCTGTGCCTTGGCGGCCCAGTACTTGCCCCAGCGCTCATACGCGATTCTGAACTCTCGCTGTCGGACGGCCTGAAGAACCTCACTCAGCCCCGCAAGGTCTCCACGAAGAGCATCGAAGAGATCGTCGTCGCTGATATTCCTCACAGCGCGCTCAATGTAATCACGATCAGCCAGTTTTGAACCCTGGGAGAATTTCAGCTGGGAGGCAAGATCGCGGGGAGAAACACAAAGAACGATGAACAGAATCAGATATCGTGCAACGGTCTGCATCACGGAGTACTCAGCGGAGAAGGGTGACAAGGAAAGAAGAGGCGCCGGCGGCTTACGCTGGATGTTACGGAAGGTCGATCTCGAGCCCCTCCCGCGCGCCGATACATTCGGTGGTTCCTTTCAGGTGCACCACGTGGTTCTTCGCGTCGAGCACCATGCCATCGACAAAATCGTCGTCATGCTGCGGATCGTGATGGAAGAGGGCGAATTTCTTCACGCTGGCCTGAACGGCGAAGCGCGCGACCGATTCAAGCGGAGAGTGACCCCAACCGCGCTTCTCGGGATACTCCTCGTTTGTGTATTGGGCTTCGCCAACGAGCAGATCGGCACCGGTCATGAACTCGACAAACTTCTCATCAAGATATGTGGGAAAATCGGTGGCAGCGGTTGCAAGTTGCGTATTGTGGAACAGTGTTCCCTGATATGGTTCGTTGTCGGTTGCGTAGACGAAGCTTCGTTTTCCGTCGTTCACGCGGTAGGCCAGACAGAGCGCAGGGTGGTTCAGATAGAAGTGTTTGATGTCGAGGGAGCCAATCTTCACGTCTTCACGAACCTCGTGAACCTGGATGCTGGCTTTCATCGCACCGAGCTCGACGGGAAAATAGTCCGAATCCATCTGGATTTTGAGGATTTTGTCGAACGACTTGTCGCGCCCCGGGGGTCCGTAGAGGTGAATTGTGTTCTTCGATTGATATGCAGGAAGGAAGAACGGAAATCCCTGAATGTGATCCCAGTGGGTGTGGCTGATGAACACATGCACTGTCAGCGGCTGCGCCGGGAATTCTTTCAGAAGTTGATTGCCAAGGTCCCGAATCCCCGTGCCGGCATCAAACACCAGAATCTCGCTGCCGCAGCGGACTTCGACACACGACGTGTTTCCCCCATATCGCATCGTCGACTGCCCGGGAGTTGCAATGGAGCCCCGGGTTCCCCAGAAGCGGACCTTCATCATGACGGGTTCTGACGTTTGTTCATGTGATGACGGGCGGTTTTCAGCAAATCCTGAAACTCGAACGGCTTCACCACATAGTCATCGGCACCCAGTTCGGCAGCTTTGTCGAAATCCGGTTTATACGATTTGGCGGACATGATGATAACAGCAGTCCTGGAGAATTTCGTGTCGCTGCGAAGAGCCTGGCAGACTTCGAATCCCAGCAGTTTCGGCATGACAAGATCGAGCAGAATCAGATCCGGTAATTCTGTCCGCGCCAACGAAAGGCCATCTTCGCCATTGTCGGCCTGGCATACTGTAAACCCTTCCCGCTCAAATCCCATCGCGACTATTCGGCGAAAGAAATCTTCATCATCAACAATGAGAACTTTGGGATTCAAGTTGGTTTCTGCTCCGAAGGGCACAATCGTATTTGGAGGAATGCATGACGTACAATCCTCTTGTCATGCATTCTGCCACGTTGACCGATAACATATTAATTACTTTGGCGAAAGGCAATACGCAGGAGTGACGACGGTTGCAGCACGCAGCGAAGGCCCTCTGCTTCGGGTCGACAAAGGAATTAGCGAATACCCTGCCGAGGTTTGTCCGACTCGGCACTTGCCATACAATTTCCGGGGGCGAGGTTCAGACGGCTACCTTCCGGACTCTACCTGCACCATCCAGGATTCTAACTTCTACCTTCTGCAATCTACCTTCATTCGTCGGGGTGACAGGATTCGAACCTGCGACCTCCTGCGCCCAAGGCAGGCGCTCTAAACCGGGCTGAGCTACACCCCGAAACACCGAATGCCAGGACAATGTACGGAAGGATGGGCAGGAACGCAAGCGGGGATGTCTCGATTGCGGCTGCGTCGGGACCGCTGATGAACTCGTCCGGCTGTTTTGTGAAGACGAAAAGCACATGAGCCTGCGTGCGCCGCCGGTTTATCTCGCGCGCTGAATCATTGAGGGTTGAATCCACGCGGTCTGATCAAGGCCGTTGCTGATTTCAGCGCGGACATATCCTTCATCTCCCCGAATGTTGTACACCGCTTCGTTCCCCTCCACCTGCGCGAGAATTCGGCCGGAGCTTCCGATAAACCTGACTCGCGTTCCATTTGCGCTGCGCACGAACATCTTATCCGGGCCCCGGCCGATCGTGTCGATCAGGATACCGTTGCTCGAATAGAACTCGCCATTCCGGATTGCGTTGAACAGCGTGTCGGGATCTTTCGACGAGGCATAGACGCAGATCCATCCTTTGCCGAAATGGTTTTCCTTATGTGTGTCATCCGAGGCAACACCATACATCACTCTCCCCGTTGTCAGCACGCTGTCCCACAACGAAGTATCAAATCTCGTCGGTTTGTCCGTGTTGCCGTTGAACACCTCGAAGTGACGGAGATTCTGTTTCATACTGTCGATGATCTTTGATGCGGAGATTGGTATGACCGTCCATCGGGGGTGATTGAGAAAACCGAGCCCTCCCTGGTTCGCAATCTCATCGAGCAGCTCTTGGTGTGTCTTGTTGCGGCCGATGATCTTGCTCGAGATCTTCATTGCCGTGAAATGTCCCCACCGACCTGAGCCCGCGATTCCCGCTTCCTCGCCGCTGATGACCGTGAAATCCGGCGTCGAGAGTGAGTCGGCATTCCAATACTCGCCATGCTCCGTGAAGACGAGGAAATCATACCCCATGGCTCTATACTTCGCCACCGCAGTATCCGCGGTCCAGGTTTTCGCAGCATCGCCGCTTCCGGGAGATGAGTGCGTATGCGTGTTCCCTTTGTAGTATTTCTTTTGAGCAAACGAAATCCCGGTGACCGCGATGAGAAGCAACAAGACGATGCTCTTTTTCATATGGTTCTGTTATCCGTTCAAGAAGACATTCAGGTGTCGAGAACAAACAAGAAAAGAATTGGGCGAATGTCAATGCCTCCTGCGGTCTCGGCTCCGGCTGACGCGGACGACTGATTCGCCACACCGAACGCATCGCCAAAAACGGGCCATCCGGTTGTGTCCTCCCCGCACGTGCCTCTTCCCTCCCGGCTTTCGCCATTCGGCCGCTTCTTGACCCCAGATGTTTGACGGTTGTTTGACATTTCCGTGACAGATCATTCCCCTTGCCTCGCTATGTTGCGTCCGGAAACACTGAGGACAAAACCATGACGACAACAGTCTTTGTGACAATAGCCATCGTGACCCTCGTGATGGTCCTGGCAAGAGTGACACGATCGCTCGGTGTCTATCTCAGAGCCATCTCCCGGTGAATTGCAGAACGTCGGAGGTAAGACTATGCCGAATTCCGAAATCCATATCATCCTGAATCCCGCGTCAGGGGCTGGCAAGGCCAGATCGAAATTCGCGACTATACTCGGAGAGTTCCACCACGTATTCGGTCACGCGTATTCCGTGCACATCACACGCGGGCCTCTCGACGCAACACGCGCCGCCGCTGAAGCGGTTCGGAATGGATCCTGCCTCGTTGTGGCGATAGGCGGAGACGGGACAATTCAGGAAGTGGTCAACGGAATGTTCGCCAACGGTCACCTCGTCAATCCGGATTGCAGGCTCGGCATCGTCAATTGCGGCACCGGACACGGCTTTGCCCAGAGTCTTGGCTTGCCTCCTTCCCTTCATAAACAGATTGAACTTCTCCGGAACGGGGACTGCCGCGCGATTGACCTGGGAAAGGTGACGTTCCGGGACAACCAGGGAGAAACTCGGTACCGATATTTTGTGAACGAATGCCAATTGGGGATCGGGGCCTCCGTTGTAGAGCGCGTACAGGGTCAACACAAAAGGCTTGGGGGGACTCTCGCATTTGGGCTCGGAGTACTCGAGACCGTGTTCACGCAAGAAAATCAACGCGTGAGTATGACTTTTGATCGAACAGAAACCATGGCCGAGAACGTGACCGGCATTGTTGTGGCGAACGGCGCATACACGGGAGGAGGCATGAACCTGGCCCCCACCGCACAGCTGGACGATGGCAGACTGAAGATCCTCGTCATGCACAACCTCTCTCTCTGGCAAAGACTTCAGAGTTTCCCCAGGATCTATGCGGGTACTCATCTTTCCATGTCGCTCTTCAGTTATCACGAAACAAAGACACTCGCCGTCGATTCCGAAGAATCAGTCGGAGTGGAAGCTGACGGAGAGTTGCTGGGCCGGACACCGTGCTTCATTGAAACGATTCCGTCTGTGCTCAAGGTTCAGTCAATTTCTAAGAACGGAGAATAAACCATGCAATCTCTCATGAAACGAATACAACAATGGGAGTTCGAGTCACGTATTTTCGTCTCCCTCGGCATTGTTCTCGCAGTGTGCCTTCTTTCATACTTGCTGTTTGACCCCTCGCAGACGAATGCTGCTCTTGCAGGACGCCTTCTCCGGCTTTCCCAGAGGTCGTCGCTCCGGGCCGGCTTTCTGATTGCAGCTCTCCTGATGGTCCTTGCGTCCGTCCTCAGGATGTGGGCGGGTTCAGTCCTCAAGTCGGATCGAGTGATGGCTTTCAAAGTGCAGAAGGACCGACTGCTTATCCGGGGCCCCTACCGAATCGTGCGCAATCCGATTTATGTCGCGGATCTCATCGCCATGAGTGCCTTTGGGCTTTGCCTCCCGCCAACAGGTGTGCTCCTGTCGTTTTTGATGTATGCGCACTATTCGCGGTTGGTGCGGTACGAGGAGATTTCACTCGAGGCCGAGTTCGGCCCGGAGTTCTCCGGGTACGCCCGGGAAGTCCCGAGGCTGATACCGAATCTCAGCAGTGCAAGAAACATCCCCGCCGCCTTCAGGGAATTCCAGATTTCGACTGATGGCGTCAGGCATAACGCGCTCTATGTTCTTTTCGTTGCGGGATTGGTCGTCGCTTCCTTCACTCAGCAGTTCTTTCATGCCGCAATTATCGGCCTGCCGGCGTTGTACGATTGGGCCGTGCTGCATACCAAGAAGGGATTGAAGGGAAGCATCGATGAACAAGGAAGAGAGAGACGATCGCCACGCAGGCGCAAACGTGTTTTCGAAGACATCCTGTACGCACAATGCTGGGAGGATCCGGCATTGGATCGAACCGTGTTGAATATCGGCCCGGACGACATCGTTTTTTCCATAACCTCCGGTGGATGCAATGTTCTGGCGTTCCTGTTGGATGGCCCGAAGAGAGTTATTGCACTCGACATGAGTCCCTATCAGAATTATCTGCTTGACCTCAAGATTGCCGCGTTTCGTGTATTCAATCATGATGAACTGCTCGAGTTTGTCGGAGTGCGGCCTTCGAGTCATCGCCAGCAGTACTACCTCCGCCTGCGGCCGACATTAGGCAGCGCCGCCCGATCGTATTGGGATTCACAGACGGACAAGATCAATCAGGGCATCATCCACTGCGGGCGGTACGAGCACTACATGCATCTGCTCCGGGTATGGCTGCACCGGGTCATCGGCGAATCAACGATCCGACAGTTTTTCGAGATCGAAAGCGCGAGGGAGCGGGCAGAGCTCTTCCGGGACAAGTGGGAAAATGGTTGGTGGTGGATTTTCACGCGAGTCCTGCTCAGCCGGACGACGATGTCGCTCCTGTTCGACAAGGCTTTTTTCAGTTACCTCGACACATCGTTTTCCTTCGGACAACACTTTGCGGAACGCACCAGGCACGCCGTCACCGAATTACCGCTCAGGGAAAACTACTTCCTGTCGTACATCCTTCTGGGACGCTACTACAGTGAGGCACATCTCCCTCCCTATCTGAGAAAAGAGAATTTCGACGTCATCAAGGAGCGGATTGACCGCATCGAAATTGTGACCGACAGCTGCGAGCACTACTTCATAACGCTGGCCGACGGAAGCATCACAAAATTCAATTTCAGCAACATTTTCGAATGGATGTCTCCCGGAGCTTACGAACATCTTCTTCGGGAAACAGTACGCGTCGGATCGGATCATGCGTTCCTGGTATACCGCAACCTCCTGGTGCGGCGCGAGCGACCGGAGGCTCTTGCACAGTACATCCGTTCATCACGTGCGCTGGCAAAGGCGTTGCTGCAGAATGACCTTTCATTCATCTATAACAACTACGTTGTCGAACGAATCGACAAGGGGAGCGCGAGGTGCAATACGCCGTCACGACAGTCCGCAATCGCCGCACGCTGAACGATTTCCTGCGGTTACCGTTCACGCTCTATCGAGGCGATGAGCGTTGGATTGCACCGCTTGCCTCTGAAGTAAGCCGGACCCTGGACGCGGCCCGAAATCCCTATTTCGGTGACGCATCGCTCGATCTTCTCGTGTGCTATGCCGATGGCCGTCCGGTTGCGCGAACGGCACTGGTTGCCAACCGGAAGCACTGGGAGAAATTCGGCGAGAGAGCTGCGTTCTTCGGCTTTTTTGAGAGCGTCAATGATCGCGTCGCCGTCCGGTCTCTTTTTGAACTCGCAGAGGTCGTTGCGCTGGCCCGCGGCGCACAGTATCTTGAAGGGCCATTCAATCCGAACCACTATTCCGAGCTGGGTCTTCAGGTAAGCCGTTTTGGGACACCCCCGGCATTCTTCCAGCCATACAATCCCGAATACTACGCCGGCCTCCTCGATGCGGCGGGCTTCCGCTCTACAAAGACGATCCACACCCGGAAAAACACACACATTCGCGAATACATTCGCCAACGGTACGGAACCGTCTCGCAGCCTGCGAGTTCCGGCACATACTCAGTGCGATCATTTCGCATGGACCATTTCGAGGCTGACCTCGAGCGCGTACGGGAGGTGTTCAACGATGCGTTTTCATCAAACTGGCATTTTCTTCCGCTCACCTCGGCTGAGTACGTGTTTTCGGCGAAATTCCTCAATCTGGTCACCCGTCCGGAACTGATTACCCTTGTTGAACACGAGGGCAGACCGGTCGGCGTGCTCGAATGTGTGCTGGACATCAATCCCTTGCTCAAAAGGCTCAACGGAAGCATCGGACCAATGAAATATCTACGGTACCTCTACGACAAGAACGATGTCCGCTCGCTCATCATTTACGCCGTCGGCATCAAGAGAGCATATCAGGGAACGAGGGTGTACAAGCTCCTCCTCGATTCTCTGTGTGCACAGGCCAACGCATATGACTCCCTTGAAACCACCTGGATGTCCGAGGACAATCATCTTGCGCTACGCGCCGCGGATCACCTGGGACTCGAACGTGACAAGGAATTTGCGATCTATCAGCGCGATCTGCATCCGCAGCATTCGCGCCGCCGTGATCTTGAAAGACCTTTGACGACGGTTTGACAATTACGTGACAACGTAGAACAGGCCGTCAGATATCTTACCTGTGAACCTGAACGAGGGATATGAGATGACACCGAATCACGAACTGAGTGCATGGGGTCTTGAGAGCCGGGGCAACGGCGAACTTGTTGTTGCCGGTTGCAGCACGATAGACCTTGCCGGGCGGTATGGGACTCCGCTTCACGTCGTTCATGAACAGCGGCTCGAAGACACAGCCCGCCGGTTCATGACAACCGCACAGGCTCAGTACTCCGGAATCGTCTCCGTACACTTTCCGTTCAAGTGCAATTCCGTGCCGGGCGTCATAGAGATAGTTCGCCGCGCTGGATTGAAGGCCGAAGTAATGACAGAGTATGAGCTCGAGCTGGCTCTTTATCTCGGCTATGACGGGGGAGAGATTATCGTCAATGGCCCCTGCAAGACGGAAGAGTTCATCCGCAAGAGCATCGAGCACAGGGTCGGACTTCTCATCGTCGATTCCCTCGAAGAGCTCATCGTCATCCGGCGCATCGCTGCTCGAATGAGAACGAAGCCCGGCATTCTTCTCCGCATCAATCCGGACTACGTGCCCCGAGGCATGAATCACGGCTCGGCCACCGGTAGCCGGAAGGGATGCGCATTCGGGCTTGACCTGAAAGGCGGAGAAGTCGGCCAGGCCCTCCGGATGCTTCAGGATTCGCCTGAACTCACTTTCAAAGGATATCACTTTCATATCGGCACGGGAATCCGGGATGCGCGGGACCATGCAGACGCACTTTCATGTCTTTCGCTGCTCGTTCAGGAGTCCCGGCGCGCCGGACAAACGGTACAAGTCGTTGATGTGGGGGGTGGGATCGCATCGACGACCACCCGCGAGTTCACCTCATTCGAAATGCTCAGATACCAGGCTTTTGGAACGCTGCCGTCGCTGAACGATAGCCTGTCAGATGAACAGTGGTTTGCCGGCATCACTCGTGCAATCTCTCATGCGGTCGCCAGAGCGTTTCCGCAGGGCGAGCTCCCGGAATTGATCTATGAGCCGGGGCGATGCATCGCGAGTCCAAACCAGTTTCTGCTCCTGACAATTCACCGGGTCAAGACCCGGGCCGGCGCCGGCACATGGCTGATCGCCGACGGTGGACTCAGCACGGTCACGCTCCCGACGTACTACGAATACCACGACGTCATCCTCGCGAACGACGTGAACCGGGCGTTGACAAAGAAAGCTACCATCATCGGTCCGGCCTGTTTTGCCGGAGATGTTATTTATCGCAACAAACTCCTGCCGTCCATCCGGGAAGGAGAGGTGATCGCCATCATGGATACTGGCGCCTATTTCACCGCTCTCGAATCGTTCTTTGGATTCTATCAGCCGGCGGTCGTTGCCGCAGCGAACGGAACGGCCCGACTCATTCGCTCGAGGGAGTCATTCAATGGAAGCATCAGGCGGGATGTCGTTTCACACCATGACATTGTAAAGGAGGGTGTATCATGAAATTCGCTATCACACAGGACGGTACAAATCCGGTTCGTGACAGGGTTGTGAGCGCCATTGTCGACGAATTCGAACGTCACGGTCACTCCATTTCAAGCGAGTCGAACGGCGTGAGCTTCATTCTGAATCTCACAGACCTGAACCATCCGCGCGCAGGCCGCCGACGATCTCAATCGGTCTTCATCATCACCGTCGTCGCGGGAGATCATGAGCCTGGCGACATCCGGGCGACGTGTTATTCCACATTGATACGGACCCTCTCCAACCTGCTCATTTATGTGGGGCCTCCGAACGGCTCTCCCTCCGAGATCTACTTCACCACGCCGGAAGCAGGTTTCTATCATCTTCCGTTCGATCCGGCGCACATCTACGAGCGAATGTTTCCCATTGCGGGATCTCATTACGCGATCGAGAACGAATTCAGCCCCGATCTCCCGGAACGGTTGTGGAGCACGTCACCGATTGTGGAGAAGATCAAGCTGTACGCCAGGGAACTTGACGCTCTCGGGGTGCTCCCGCTTCCCTTCCCGCTCAGGGATGTGCTTGGAGAGGAAGAGCTGAGGCATCTTTACAAGATCTACGGCATCACGGGACTCAGCTACGGCAATCTGAGCGCACGCGAGAACGTTCCCGAGCTCGGCGGCACAACATTGTGGATGACGGCACGCGGCGTCGACAAAGCGAATATTGCCACCGTCGGCAAGGATGTGCTTCTGGTGAAAGGATTTGACTACGAACGCGGGACTGCGCTGGTGAGCGTGCCAGCTCAGTACGACCCGAAAGCACGGGTGTCCGTCGATGCCGTCGAACATGAGTGTATCTATCGAAATTTTCCCGACGTTGGTGCCATCGTGCACGTCCATGCATGGATGAATGATATCGCCTGCACACGGCAGAACTATCCTTGTGGAACGCGTGAACTGGCGGAGGAAGTGGTTCATCTCCTTTCTCAGACGGATGATCCTTCACGGTCGGTCATCGGGCTCAAGAACCACGGCCTGACAATTACGGGCCACACGCTCGAGGAAATCTTCGACCGGGTCCGGGGAAGGCTGTTGACCGAAGTGCCGATGTTCGGATAGGGAACACCCATGACAAACTACTCTTTTCGAATACTGAAAGCACAGCCGGCTAGGACGGCCTTCACAATCGGCGGTGTTGCCCTCTGTGCCGTCCTCATGCTCTTCCTCCTCTCCGTCTATCGCGGTGTGGCCGACGGATCTGTCGAGTATATCCGTCATAACCGGACCGATTTGTGGGTGCTTCAGGAGAATACAACGAATATCCTTCGGGGATCTTCCATCCTTTCAACCGGCCATGGCAACCTGCTCCGGGAGATCAAGGGCATCCGATCGGTCTCTCCACTGTTGTTTGTTCTTTCCGCCATACGAAAAGGCGGGCGCGGGTCTACAGTGTATCTGACCGGGTATGATCCGGCAACCGGCATCGGAGCTCCTCCCCGCATCATTCAGGGGCGAACGATCCGGAACGACGGGGAAATTGTTCTTGATCGATCATTTGCGGCGAAATTCCGTTTCCACACGGGTGACTTCGTTTCGCTCAAAGGAGATTCGCTTCGCGTTGTCGGCATCAGCGCGCAGACGAACATGTTCGTCATCCAATATGCTTTCGTAACGCTGCGCCAGGCGCAGTCGCTTATCGGCTACCCTGGACTCGTGAGCTGCTATCTGGTGCAACTTCAGGAACCTCAGTCTGCTTCTTCGATGAAAGAACGTGTCCGGGACGAGATCCCGGGGCTGGAAGTGTACGACCATGACGAGTTTCTGGGCAACAACATCCGCGAGATGCAGTCGGGATTTCTGCCGCTCCTTTATGTCATCGCGACAATCGGCGGGATCGTCCTGACGACGATTCTCACGCTCATTCTGTCGATGAGTATCCTCGAGCGCCGGATGGATTTCGCTGTGATGAAGACACTTGGTTCTTCACACAGGTTCCTCGGCGGGCTGGTCTACGGACAAGGACTACAGATCTCGCTCGCGGGTTGCGGAACGGCGCTGGCGTTGTTCTTTCCAATGATTCGCCTCATTGAAACGATTTCACCCGAAGTCAGCACCAAGACGTCCATCGAACAGGTTGCCGGCGTTTTCCTGGCAGTGTCGGTGATGAGCGGCGTCAGCTCCTTCGTCGCCGCCCGAAAACTCGGACGAATCTACACACTGGAGGCATTCTCGTGACTACCAACGCATGCAACGAGGCCCTCATCGTTTTGCAGAATGTCTCGAAACGCTTTGGAGACAACGGCAACGGAACGACGGCAATCAGTGATGTTTCCCTTTCATGTTCCGCGGGAGAGTTGGTCCTGCTGCTCGGGCCGAGCGGAAGCGGCAAAACAACCCTTCTGACGTTGATGGCCGGCCTGATCGGGCCATCGAAAGGGAGAGTTCTCCTGTTTGGGAGGGAAGTGCAGAGTTATTCAGCGGGAGAGCTGCAGCACATTCGGGCCCACAGACTGGGATTCATTTTTCAGAATTTTCTGCTTATCGAGTCACTCAGTGTGTTGGAGAACATTGTGCTGGTGCTACGGTTTGCAGGAATAACAGGATCGCAGGCGACGGGAGAAGCACGGCGGCTCCTTCGTCAATTCTCGATTGAACATTTGTCCGACAAATCGCCTCTGAGACTCAGTCAGGGTGAGAAACAGCGGGTCGCGATTGTCCGCGCAATTGCCAACGGAGGGCAACTGATCATCGCCGATGAACCGACGGCAAGTCTTGAATCAAGTCAGGGACTTCAGGTCATCGAGCTTCTTCGGAATCTTGCCCGCTCAGGCAACCGGTGCGTTGTTGTCGCGAGCCACGACCAGCGGCTCGTGGAGTATGCCGATTGTGTCGTTCGCCTTCGTGACGGATCGATTGAGCCGCTGGAAGCCCGGCGAGGAGCTTGACTGCTATTTCTTCAATTCAAACGAATCGAAGAGCGAGCCGGTGGCGGTGTAGGATTTGTAAGTCAGCGTGTTTCCATCGACAGTAATTGTCTGGAACAGCTGGACGTTCTCGGCGGTCTTCACCATGAGATCCTTGTATTTCAGATGGAGCGGGTATGCCTTCGATCCACTGACGGAAACGACGTAGACCGTTCCTTTTTCATCAGGCCGAACGACGACGCCGTTCTTCAGTTTGTGGCTGCGCGAATAGACGTGGTCGTGACCGGTCAGTACCAGATCGACTCCGTACTTGTCGATGAGTGGCAGCAGCGCATCGCGCGTCTGACGTTCATCACGGGTGCGCCCCATGGAATAGAGAGGTTGATGAACCGCGACCACAGTCCAGGCACAGGGATTCCGGGCGAGAAGTGGCTCCATCCATGTCGCCTGCTCGGCGAGTTTCTCGTTGCCGTTGATCATGATGAACCGCACACCCTGGTAGTCAAAGCTGTACGACGTCTCCTCCAGGCCCTTTATTCCATTCTCAGGAAGAGTGTAATGTGCCCGCCAGTAGGGGACGAGCTCCTTCTGGGTTTCGGTTCCCTTGGGCTTCGGATATTCATGGTTCCCCGGCACCATCACAAATGGCGTCGTCGTGGGAATGAATCCAACCGAGGTGAAGAGTTCACACCAAAGGCTGTCATACTCAGGATCTCCGATCATGTCGCCGACGAAAAGCCAGAACCTGGAGTCAGGAGCCGTCTTGAACGTCTCGTGGAAAACTCTCGAGCAATACCGAACAAGGTCGTACTGCGGATCACCGAAAAAGGAAAACGTGAAGGGTGCTTGACCCGATTTTGCCGTTCTGAAATGAGCCCAGCCGCTCCAGACAGAATCATGCCCAACGCGGTAAGCATAGAGGACATCGGGCTGAAGATCTGTGATAACCGCTGAGTAATGGAAATCGGGCGTGTTGTTACGGTAGGAAATCCCTTCTTTGCGAGCTGGGACCGTGCGCGCATCCTTCGCGAGGTCGGTCCAGTCCGATGCCTTCGCGATTTGGATCCTGCTGTCGGAATAGTCTTCGAAGTTCCGCCAGGTCACAGCGATACTTGTCGCAGGATCTGCCGTTACATTGAGAACAATTCGTTCTGGTGGATCCAAGGGTCCGTATTGCTGGGCGACATTAGTTCCAGTCAGCAGAATGTGTGCAATGAGTACAGAGTAACTATATCTGATTCGCATGAATTTTCTTTCTAGGCGGTCAGTTTGGTGAATCACGGCGGTCTTTGACTTTTTGCTCCGTGCCTCCCCTGACGAGGCACCCGTGCCGCCAATACAGTGATGAAACGGGCTCATACTTTGACGAAAATCTTGTTCTTGTATAGGTACAACAGCAAAAGGTAGAGAACCGAGAATCCCCCGGCTGCCAACACGAAAGGGTACCAGGGCCCCACGTATTCAGTCGATGGGCTACCGAAGATCATAGCTGCAAGTCGGCCATTTCCGACCGGCAGTGCTTCGTTCCAGTTTGCAGCCGGTTGATCGTACCAGAGTTTCAGCGGCGTCTGTCTCTGGGCGGAAAGAACCACCGGTAGTATTGCCAGAAGGAGAGACGAGCATCTCGTCAAACGCATCACGTCGAATGCACTTATTTGGTGAGGATCATCTTCTTCGTATCCACAAATCCATTGTATTGCATCCGGTAGAAGTACACACCGCTGGGCATTCCCGATGCGTCCCATCGCACAGTATAGACTCCCGGCTCCCGGTACTCACGTACCA
>Ga0233425_10000905_pt1 | contig 71280 bp, 68 predicted proteins | sample Watercolumn_Towu_2_FD_181712 | JGI IMG/M metagenome (GOLD analysis project Ga0233425, IMG submission 181712) | Freshwater microbial communities from Lake Towuti, South Sulawesi, Indonesia - Watercolumn_Towuti2014_140_MG | ecosystem: Environmental > Aquatic > Freshwater > Lake | place... | reverse complement strand
CTATGTCAACATTACTCGATGGCAAAACTGTCTGGAGCGGAAAATTTCTAGGCTGAATTTAACCTGACAGACACCGCTAAAAAACCAGTAATTGTCAGGTTAAGTCTGAACTACTACAATTTAATTAACTCTGTTTTGATTTAAAAAAGCAGAAATAGATAACAGTGAATCTTGCTTTGAAAAAATTGGACTTGGAAAAATTCCGTCAAACGGATGCAACTACTGAACTTCCAAACGCCAATAGTGGCACTGATTGCTTATTTCCCATTCGGCCTCTAACCAGTCATCTAATTCATGACCAGAAATAAACCCTCTTTTTTCAGCTTTCAAAAACGCACGCTCGGCAACCATTGCCCAAAATACATCCCTATCGGTTGCCAGCTGAGCATTATTTTGCCGCCACTTTGATCTAGCGTCCACGTTACCTCCCCACAACTTAAAAACATTTCAGCACTTATTACCACAAATAATAAGCAAAAACAAGCCCACATATCTGATAAATTTTTCTCCTTTAGTACAACAAAACCGGGGCTTGGTAGCAGTTGTTATGTTAATTCAGCTACACATTGATTTCGACCTTAAAAGGCAACAAGTAGGCTATTAAAGATGACTTTGCAAGGCTCAAAAATCTGCGTTTGAAACATTGAACTTCTATCTCGCACAAGACCCTAATGAAACGAGAAAAATTGCTTGCATTTCGATAGCCCTCTTGAAAACAATTCATTCAACCCCATATTCATTATCAATAACGTTACATGGCTATTAACTTACTGCAGGTAGCTTTCCTGTCTGGTTTTCAAGACTGTCGACAGCAAGGATGCTGTCGCCAAGGCTACAAGGATGTATTCACGCTGTGTCTTGAAAACCAGACAGGAAACAGCTCATCTCGAAAATAGCCTGTGGTTTATTAATAGGCATTTAACGTTATTACGTTAGAATATTTTTATATCCATTCATTTAGGAGATAACCTATGGCTATTACTCGTTATGAACCCTGGAGCTTATTAAATCAGTTACAAAGAGAATTTGAACGTTCGCAAATTGACAAAGCAGGAGATGGCTCAATTGCAACTGCGGAATGGGCGCCTGCCGTTGATATTAAAGAAGATACCGACAAATTCGTGATTCACGCCGACATTCCCGGCGTCAAACCGGAAAATATCGAAATCAGTATGGAGGCAGGCGTCTTGACTGTTAAAGGTGAAAAAGAGTCCGAAGCCAAAACGGAAAAAGAAGGCTATAAGCGCGTTGAGCGGGTGTTCGGATCTTTTTACCGGCGCTTTAGCTTGCCAGACTCAGCTAATGGCGATGCAATCAATGCCACTAGCAAAAATGGCGTGCTGGAGATTGTAATTCCGAAGCGTGAAGCGGTGAAACCTAGACGCATCAACGTCTCGTCAATTGAATAATGTTAGCTTTTGAGACCTGACAGCGGTTTAGCAAAATAAACGGAAAAAGAGGTAAGCCATTGAATTTTTAATCTTTCAGGAAATATTGTAAAGTAAGAACCATCTTTACCTTATTAACCATATCCCGAATTCTCAATGGCTTGCCTCAAAACATTAAATTTTGTTGAACACCCAGAAATAGAAAGCTCGTGTTTATATCCAAGCAAACTTGCTAAACCGGGGTTATTCAAGCAAAGTAGACTGATAGCAGGTTAACAAGAAAGACAACGCACTTTTTCTAAAGCCAGGCCAAGTTGCTCACGATCTTCCGTGTCAATGCCAATCACGGAAGCCATTTCCATTTCCGAAAGTGGCTGGGCAACAGACCGCTGATAACCAAGAACCTCTAGCGTAGCTTCCGAGGCATCGCCAACCCGGCTTCGAATACGCGTTGATAGCGCTTCGTTTGAAGCCCACAAATCAAGAATAACAAAACCAACACACATCTCCTTTGCTAAACGCCGAAACCTGTCGCGCTGCTTGATTTGAAGAAAACTAGCATCAACAATTGCTGTAAAACCGGAAGTTATAACGTCTTTTGCTAATGTCGCGAGACGCTCATAGGTCGCTATCGTAGAATATTGGCTATAAATACCATCGGCAATCCCGCTATCGCTATGCCCTAAAACAGGAAAACCAAACAAGCGCTTGCGTTCTACATCCGAACGAAGCTGGATAGCGCCTATTATTTCAGCCAATTGTTCCGCGATATTAGATTTGCCTGAGCCTGAATAACCGTGCGTAATAATTAATAAAGCTTTCTTAGGCTGCATAAACCTCGTCGCCAAAGCTATAAAAGCGGAAAATTTTTTCTGTGCTAACTGTCGCTCATCTTGCTGACACTGCTGGATCCTTAATAATGAGATTTTAGCCATCACCAATGCGCGGTAAACCAAATAGAAAGGAAGTAGAGCAAGCCCGGAATAGTCGCCAGTATACTCAAGGTAATGATTAATAGTGCGAAACGCATCAGGCTCATGGCCAAAATAACAAAGATCTATCATCAAAAATGCGATTTCGCTGATGACGTCGATCCAGCGTAGCATCGGATTGAATTCAATGCAGTCGAACATCACGGCATTGCCTTCTATCAAGGTAATATTGCTGAGATGTAAATCACCATGGCATTCGCGGACAAATCCCTGTTGTTTACGCAATTTCATCAACGCAGATTTGCTAGCCCATTCCTCGTCTCCCCAGCATTGAATTAATTTTAGTTGCCGCCTGTCATAATCCGCGACCAGCAAGGACTCCATTTGAACGAAATTTTCATCCATCCAATGTTTAATATCAACCGGATCACCATAGGCCGAATCTGCCTTCGCTTTTTCAATTTGCAAATGAAAATTGGCTATTATTGGAGCAATTTGATCAATCTCTGCTCTCGACAAAACGCCATTTTCAGCGCGTTGACTAAAGAGGCGTCCATCAGCAAACTGACACATTTTAACAGCATACTCAACGACCGGACCCAACTGGCCATCCACTTTAGGATGACCAGGCTCACTTGTAATCGGCACCACGTCCAAATAGATTTGGCCCGCCAATCGCTGATTAAGCCTTAATTCTTCTCGGCAAAAAAGATAACGTTTCTCTAATGTCGAAAAATCAAGAAAGCCAAAGCAAACAGGCTTCTTAATTTTATAAGCATAGTATCCTGTCAACAGCACCCAGGAAATATGAGTTTCAACAACCCTGACAGGTGCAATTTCATGTGCATAAGCCTGTTTATTACATAGTGCATTGATCAGATTTAGGCTTTTGTGATAGGCCGAATCGCCATCAGTTAATAGTCCTGTCATTACTGCACTCCCATCTTCCTATTGTAATTATTAGAGACAAAAAAAACCAAGCAGTTAGCGAATCCAAACGATCAAGCTAAAAAGCCTTTAAACCACCCTAAAAAATCCGCCCCATTAGTTATTTACAAGCTTTTAGTAAGATGATAATGTTCCAGCCCGATCTTGTAACCTAATTTAGCGCATTGCCTTTACCCATTACAAAATCCACTATCTTGATTGATATAATTTTTCAGCCTATTACTAACAAACACAAAATTGAAACTCATGAAAATACTTAACTTATCCAAGATTTTTCTGATTTCCAGCATGGTTATCTATGCGTTAGCACTTACGGGCTGTTCCGACTCAGATGAGAAAGAAAAGAAAGCCACTGCTGAAGCCAAATTTAATCCGTTTGATCACACCCATGACGTTGAAGTGCCTGATATACAAAAGCATAAGTTTGAACATGATTTCGCTAGACAATGCGTTGAGAGAGAATTGCAAAACTCGGTCAACAAGGAAGCCGATAAAGAACGTCTAACTGAAGATTGTATGTGTATTGCTACTTATATGATGAAAGACTTAACTGCCAAAGAAGCAGAAAAATTCATCACCGAACATGAAAGCCCGCGTTCTCTGGAAATTAAGTTTGACAGCGCTGCATTCCATTGTCTGCAGAAAAAGCCCTTGCCTAAAGGGCCCAATCTGTTTGGAAGACCGCAGCAATAACTAATTGAATAATCGTTATTACTGGTAGAATCCAGTAATAACGGTTTTTTACTAAACGTTTAACAAAAAACCTTGAAACGGCGGCGTGATTTTGTTTTCAAGGCCAAGGTGTTTTTTAAAATCCAAACAATATAAAGCAAACCAAACCAGCATTGAGCAGCAAAAAAAGCTTTATTCTATCGAAGAATGATTGCTCAGACCAATAACTAAATAAACGTGCTTTATTTTGTTGGTAATGTGCTAACAAATACGCCTTACTTTCACGATAACGGTTTGATATCGACCTGCAAAAGCAATAAATCGCTCCAGAGGCCATTACCACCATCAAATAAAAAACAATTATTTGTGTTTCCTTGACATCCGTGTGAAAAATATGTTCGACAACATGATCCAGCGCTGATTCGAAAAGTTCAAAAAACAAATGAGCCAATTCAAACATCACATGCAGCAACTCAAGAACCAAACCAAACACAATGTCAGGCATAGTAATCACAATGCCGATACCAACTAGATAAGAAGCATAAACTGTTTTTTGATAAGTCAAGGTAGTCATGAGCACCTCCAGGGAATGTAATAACGCTAAACCCTAGTGTAGATGACCTGATTTAAATGGCCCGGCAAGTTACCGAATCTGTAGATTGGTTCATATTTTTTTTCAACTCGTATCCTAAATCCATCAAACTGCAAAAATCGCGCTGCGCTCAAATTCTAACTTTTTATTTCAAATCAACACGCTAGAATTAAAGAACAATGCTCAACTCTGAGCAAATGAGGCACCATCAACTATAGACTTAAATTAATCTTAAGCGTATAGTTTCAGCTATGTTTTATCGAAATCCGAATAGTGTTCGTTTTCGGCATAACAATGACAAACATATAAAATAGATAGGCATTTCGACTTAAATTGAAAGCGATTACCTATTTTTTTATGTATTGCTGAATAAAAAGAAAGTTATTGTTTTATAAATATAAAGTATCCATCCTTTACTTTTAAGAGTGAAATGCAGCTTATGAAATTTAAACAGCGTTTTCTTTTTGCTTATTTTTCAGCCCTGTTGCTTTTTTCTTGCAGTATTTTCGCAGACCGCTATCAAGACGAACTACAACAGCGACTAAATGAACAAGTACTCTCTCAGCCATCTAACGTTCCAGACGATGTGACCTTAGACAAATCCTTGAATGAAGCAACCGAAAGAGGCAAGCCCAGCAAATCAAAAACCAAAGACCATTACTATCGTTACTGGTATAACGGATATTACTATCCACATCCATACACCTATTACGGTTGGCACCGATATTGGCCTTAAATTAACTTTTTAACGACTATTTTAAAAAACCAAATTGGGGGGAAAATGGGATTTTTGCAAACTCACAAAAACCTAACGATCGTTTTTATTCTGATATTTTTAACGTTACTAAGCGGTTGCGCAGCAGTTCATACTTCGATTGCCAAAAAAGACCTCGATGTGCAAACAAAGATGAGCGACACGGTTTTTCTTGATCCTGTTGGCCCCGATAAAAAAATAATCTATGTTGACATACGCAATACCTCTGATAAGTCCAATTTCGATATCCAAAACTCCATTGTAAGTGCGCTTCAGGCCAAAGGTTATACCATCACTAACGACCCTGAAAGAGCCCATTTCTGGTTACGCGCGAACGTTCTCAGCGTCGACAAAGCCAGCCCAACCGCCGCTGAAAACGCCCTGCATGGCGGCTACGGTGGCGCTTTAGCCGGCGCGGCAATTGGTACCGCAACTGGCGCTGCACTCGGCGGCTGGAGCGGTGCTGGAATAGGTGGCCTAGCTGGCGCGGCCGCATTCGGAATTGCTGAAGTTGTCGCCGACGCTGCCGTCCATGACGTGACCTACATGGCAATCACTGATGTTGAAATAGCGGAAAAAGCCAAAAAAGGTGTTATCGTCCGCCAAGACAGCAAGCAAGACGCCAAACAAGGAGTTGGTGGAGCAAGAACCCAAACCTCGTCAGAGATTTCGGACAAAAAACAATACCGTGTACGCATAGTAAGCACAGCCAACAAAGTTAATTTAGAGTACCAGGAAGCCGCACCTGAATTAACCAATGGCCTTACTCGCTCCATTTCCGGATTGTTCTAATCGAAAACGCTTCATTTACATGGGGTTACTTTAACAATTAACTCAAACTTTTTGTTAAAGTATTCCCACTTATCCTCTGTTTCCCCCTTGTCATCGTAATGCGCTTTAATGATGCCTGCCCGCATCAAGGAGCAAGCTCATTTCTTAATTCTTGAGTTAGCCTCACAGCAACGCTACGATAAAGTTTTTGCAATCAATTAAACCCTTTTATAATGCTGGAACTATATCAGGACGGCAGGGAACTCACGCGCTCACCATGACACATTTGCAGAAATCGCTATTATTGCGCCTCGATCAACTTCAAGACCAAAATCTCCAAACCCATCTTTGCGGCGGATTGAAAGGAATAGAAAAAGAAAGCCTCAGAATTTCCAAGGATGGTTCAATCGCACAAACACCCCACCCCAAAGCGTTAGGTTCGGCGCTAACGCATCCCTATATCACCACGGATTATTCAGAAGCGCTGATCGAGCTGATCACACCGGCATTTGCAGATATCCGCAAAACCTTAGATTATCTCCAAGATATTCATCAATTCGTCTATCAGCATCTGGATCAAGAGTTTTTATTATGCACCAGCATGCCTTGCGGTATCGATGGCGACGAAAGCATCCCTATCGCGCGCTATGGCACATCAAATATCGGAAAAATGAAACATATTTATCGACATGGATTATGGCACCGCTACGGCCGGACCATGCAAGCCATTGCCGGAATACATTTCAACTATTCCGCGCCGATTAGCCTTTGGTTGGCTTTGCACCGGCTAGATTCCAAGGGCCTTAATCTGGAACAATTCACAGCTGATGGCTATTTCGCTCTAATCAGAAATTTTCAGCGCATTGGCTGGCTAATCTTATACTTATTTGGCGCTTCACCAGCTATCTGTAAAAGCTTTTTCAAAAGCCGCCCTTCCCTGATAAGTCAATTCGAAGATTTTGATCAAGGCACGCTGTATCATCCCTATGCCACCTCTCTGCGCATGAGCGACATCGGCTATAAAAGCAAAAATCAAGCAAGCCTGAAAATTGACTACAACACTTTGGATGGCTATGTCGCCAGCTTGACCCGCGCCATCCAGACCCCTTTCCCCGACTATGAAAAAATCGGCGCGGTTGTCAATGGCGAATATCGGCAACTCAACTGCAACATTTTACAAATTGAAAACGAATTCTATAACGTCATTCGACCGAAACAAATTGCCGAATCTGGCGAAAAACCGACGCTTGCGTTAAAGCGCCGAGGCGTTCGTTATGTTGAAATGCGTTCACTCGACTTGGATCTCTACCATCCGCTTGGCATTGACACGGCGAAAGCGCGCTTTATCGAAGCTTTATTACTAAGCTGTTTATTGGCCGAAAGCCCAGCCTTTACAGAACAGGATCAACAAATCAATAACGCCAATCAATTAGCAGTGGCCAATTTTGGCAGAAAACCCGACCTGGAACTGCAGCAAAATCAACACAAAATTAGATTGCAAGACTGGGCTTCCGACATCCTTGAAGCCATGCAGCCCGTATGCGCCATCCTCGACCAAGAGGATGCCAGTAAACCGTACAGCGCTGCCCTTGAACAACAAAAGCTCGTTATCCAGAATCCCGATCTGACGCCCTCTGCGCGTATGTTGCAACACATGTCCGAGCGCCAACAACCGTTTGCGCGCTTCGCGCTGGACCAATCCATTGAGCATTTGCAGTATTTTAACCAACACCAGCTAAACCCTAGCATAGCCGAGCAATTCAGCGAAATGGCCGAGCTTTCGCATGCCAAACAAAAAACACTGGAAAGCAATACGCAAATCTCTTTCGATGTATTCCTAAAACACTATTTTGCCCAAAGCTAAAGGCTCTGTATAAATCTGTCAAACGAATTAGGCTTTTTATCATGACCAAACCCGATATCGCTTTCTTGCAAACAGAGCTCACTGGAAAAAATCCCCGCGTTATCCTGAAAAAAGCCCTTGAACTGTTTGATAATATCGCTATCTCGTTCAGCGGCGCTGAAGATGTGATATTGATTGACATGGCGTATCAGATCAAAAAAAACATCGCTATTTTTTCTTTGGATACGGGCCGTCTGCATCCGGAAACTTATCGCTTTATTGAAAAAGTCAGGACGCATTACCAAATCGACATTGAGCTATTAACACCTGACCGAGAAATTCTGGACAAGTTTGTCAAAAGCAAAGGCTTATTTAGTTTTTATCAAGATGGCCATCAAGAATGTTGCGGCATTCGTAAAGTCGAGCCATTAAAACGCAAGCTTGGTTCAGTTGACGCGTGGATTACCGGTCAACGGAAAGACCAAAGTCCGGACACCCGGCAAAGCATCGCCGAAGTGGAAGAGGATTCGGCATTTTCCAGCACCGAACACCGCTTAATCAAATTTAATCCCTTGCTGAATTGGAGTTCAGCCCAAGTTTGGGATTATATCGAAGCCTATCAAGTGCCTTACAATGAGTTGCATGGCCGCGGTTTCATCAGTATCGGTTGCGAACCCTGCACCCGGCCCGTTCTACCAAACCAGCACGAACGCGCCGGACGCTGGTGGTGGGAAGGCAGCGCCAAAAAAGAATGCGGCCTTCATGCGGGCAATCTAACAAAAACCTAAGCCTTTGATTTTTTTGAATGCAAGATTTTGTTTCAGCAACCCATCATTAATGCTCCCTGATCAATTTTTGAGGCATTGTTATGCATGTTACTTTAGTCCACGTTCAGGTTAAACCTGACCATATCGACGATTTTCTCATCGCAACCCGGTTAAACCATGAGGCATCCATCCTTGAATCCGGCAATCGCCGATTTGATGTATTGCAATCGCCCGAAAACCCCAGCCAATTTATTTTGTATGAGGCCTATATCTCGGCTGAAGCCGCCGCCGCACATAAAGAAACCGCGCATTATCTGGCATGGCGCGACACCGTTGCCGACTGGATGGCGCAAGCCCGCCAGGGTATCTGTTATCAAGGGCTGTGGCCGCAGGGTTAATTCCCATGCAATTTAACGCGTTTTCAATTTCACGTTTTCCGCGTATTCATTACGGCGCTGGCCGAATTCTCGAAGTTCCCAGTTTGGCGGCAGCCTACGGGCAAACCGTTTTGCTGGTAACAGGCAAGCAATCGTTTTGCGCTTCAGCCTGCTGGCCTGAATTTATTCAAGCTTTAGAAGACAAACAACTAAAATGCCTGCATATTAGTGTATCGGGAGAGCCTTCCCCAACGCTAGTGGACGATATGGTAAGCCGTTTTCTCGGTGAGCAAATCGACGTTGTGATCGGCATCGGTGGCGGCAGCGTGCTTGACGCTGCCAAAGCCATAGCCGGCTTGTTGCCTCATGGCAATTCGGTCATGGATCATCTGGAAGGCGTCGGCAAGAATATTCCTTATCGCGGCCCGAGCACGCCTTTCATCGCCGTGCCGACTACCGCAGGAACCGGCAGCGAAGCCACAAAAAATTCAGTACTGAGTATGCAAGGCCCACAGGGCTTCAAGAAATCCTTCCGCGACGAAAAATTGATTCCGGAATATGCCGTCATTGATCCCGATTTACTTGCCAGTTGCCCTTCCGAACTGATCGCCGCAGACGGCATGGATGCCTTTACTCAACTACTGGAGTCCTATGTATCGATCAAAGCCAATCCGTTTACCGATGCACTCGCCTTAAGCGGCATCTGCGCGTTTAAAGAAGGCTTTTTCAGCGCCTGGCAAGGCATCGAACCAGCGGCCCGGCATGGCCGAGCGGCTATGGCCTATGCTTCACTTCTTTCCGGCATTACCCTGGCGCAAGTTGGCTTAGGCTCTGTCCACGGATTGGCATCGCCTTTAGGCGCTTATTTTCCGATTCCGCACGGCGTTGTGTGCGGCACCTTGGTCGGCGCAGCCACCCAAATTAATATTCAGGCGCTTCTCGAAAGGGATTCAGCCAATCCGGCTCTCACCAAGTATGCTCAGGTTGGGCGTCTGCTGAGCGAACAGCAGGAATTATCCGATGATGAAGCAAGATCGACCTTAAGCTCGCTGCTAATGGAATGGAGCCAACGCTTGCAATTGCCCCGGCTTAGCCGTTTCGGCGTCGGTTTGGATGATCTGCCTCGGATTGTCGCGACTTGCCGCAGCGGCAGCATGCTAACCAATCCTATCGTGCTAAATAATAATGAAATTGAGGCTCTATTAAAACAGCGCTTGTGAACTTATCAATTTTATCTGGAAATTTAACCAGGCGGCCAATTCATTTGCCGGCCACCCAGTAAATGCAAATGCAGATGGTAAACGGCCTGGCCGCCATCACGATTGCAATTGAACAACGTCCTGTAGCCATTCTTCTCGATATCTTCCCGCTTAGCCAACTTCGCAGCGGTCAATAACATTTGACCAGCTATGCGCTCATCGTCCAAATCATTCAACGTGGCGATATGGCGCTTCGGGATTACCAAAATATGCACCGGCGCTTGGGGATTGATATCTCTGAACGCCAAAATCGTCTCATCTTCGTAGACGATATCGGGCTTGATCGCTCCTGCCGCCATTCTACAAAACAAACAATCAGCCATTGCCGCAACCTCGCTTAAAGTGCTTTTCGCCCACTAAAGGCATGGGATAAGGTGCTGCTGTCAATAAACTCCAATTCACCGCCCATCGGCACGCCATGGGCTATCCGGCTGGCAATAACGTGATATTTTTTTGCCAGTTCAGAAATAAAATAAGCCGTCGCTTCACCTTCTACGGTTGAATTGGTAGCTAAAATCAATTCTTTAGTCGCGCCAAGGGCTAAACGCTGTTCCAATCCAGCCAATCCCAGCTCTTCTGGCCCGATTCCATCCAACGGCGACAAGCGGCCATGCAGAACAAAGTAATAGCCCTTGAAACCAGTGGCTTGTTCAATAAGCCAGACATCCGAGGGATTTTCAACGACACAAATAATCGATTCATCGCGACTGCTTTCTGCGCAAATAGTGCAGAGAGTTTCTTCAGAAAAGGTCCGGCACTGCTGGCAATGGCCAACGGTTTCAATCGCGCGCAATAAGGTCTCAGCTAATAAACGCCCGCCATTTCGGTCGCGCTGCAATAGATAAAAAGCCATCCGTTGAGCAGATTTTGGGCCGACTCCCGGTAAACAACATAAACTTTGAACCAATTGTCCTAACAAACCCTTTTTCAGCATGGTTAGAAAGGCATTTGAAACCCTGGAGGCAATGGCAAACCCGTGGTAATGCTTGCCATTTTTTCTTTTTTCATTTTAGCGACTTTATTGACCGCGTCATTAATTGCCGCCGCAACCAAATCTTCCAGCATATCCTTGTCTTCTCCAACCAGCGATTTATCTATCGTTACTTTTCTAGCTTCCCGCTTGCCAGTCATTAAGATAGTCACCAAGCCTCCCCCCGATTCACCCATCACTTGCATACTGGCAAGTTCTTCTTGCGCTTTTCTGAAGTCTTCCTGCATTTTTTGGGCTTGTTGCATGATATTGCCCAGTGCATTTTTCATAGTATTTTCTCCAATTGCCATACCATTCAGGATACCATGATTATCAATGTACAGGCTATTCAATCAATAGCCAAATGGCTAGACCGGCTCTATCGTACCTGGCAAAACCCGGGCGCCAAAATGCTCTTTCAGCGCTTGAATGGTTTCATCCGCCTGAACCGCTTCAACAGCAGCCTGCTGTCTGTCTTGCCGGTCCTTGCTAACCAGCGCGGCTGGCGTATCAGCCTCCAGTGCCTCAACTGCAATTACCAGCTTCAATGCTGCTTTTCGATAGGTCTGCAATGCCTTTTGTAAGTTTTCGTAAGCCCGATGGGTCAATAAATGTTTATGCAGGGGATCCAAATTTAATCTGCAGGTTTTATCATCCCACGCTATCAACACGCAATTGTTGGCCAGTTCCTTGGTCAATCCGTTAATCTTGAGCTCAGCGATAATCTTCGTCCAGTCGTCATGAACTGTCGCCGGCAACAGCGAAAGGCCGTCGGCAGCGAGGGCTGGCGACTGCCCGGCAGTTAAACGCTGCTGCGGATCGCTGCCATCAGGAACGACTGACTGAGAGCCTAGCCTTACTGTAGCGGCTGTCTGATCAAGAACAGCAGGTTTAAACACCAGCATACGCAATAAAAGCATTTCAAAACCGCTTTTCGGATCCGGCGCCAGAGCCAAATCTTTTTGCCCGAGCAAAGCTATTTGATAAAAAAGCTGCACATCCTCAGCATCCAATTTTGAGGCTAGCTGGGCGATGGTTTCAGCATCAAAATCAAAAACCGGTAGCGAAGGAATTTGCTGAACAAGCGCAATACGATGAAAAAGCTGTAACATTTGCTGGAGCACATCGCTAAAATCGGCTTGTATTCCGGCTAAGGCCTCAATTTGCTGCAATACGGTTAAAGCATCGCCTGCCGCTAACGCTGCTATCAGCTCTTCTACTGGCTGATGCGCAACTGTACCCAACATCAATCTAACATCTTCCGCTTGCACTTCACCATTACCATAAACGATGGCTTGGTCGAGCAAGCTTAATGCATCGCGCATACTGCCATCGGCGGCGCGCGCCAATAACTTCAGCGCTGCGATTTTAAATGGAATATGCTCCTGATCGAGTATCGACGCTAACTGCGTATAAATTTGCTCCGGCAACAAGCGCTTCAAATTAAATTGCAAGCAACGGGATAGAACGGTAACCGGAATCTTATGCGGATCTGTCGTCGCCAATAAAAATTTCACGTGCGCGGGCGGCTCTTCCAACGTTTTTAATAAGGCATTAAAACTATGCCCAGACAACATATGGACTTCATCGATTAAATACACCTTATAGCGCCCCTGCGTGGCGGCATATTGAACATTGTCCAACAAATCGCGGGTGTCTTCGACCTTTGTGCGCGAGGCGGCATCGACTTCTATCAAATCAAGAAACCGGCCTTCTTGAAAAGCCTGGCACACACTGCACTCGCCACACGGATTAGAGGATTTGAGCTGTTCGCAATTAATAGCCTTGGCGAGAATTCTGGCTATCGTGGTTTTACCAACGCCCCGGGTGCCAGTAAACAAATAGGCATGATGCAAGCGATCATGTTGCAAGGCGTTGATTAACGATTTGACAACGTGATCCTGACCTACAACATCCGAGAAATTAGAGGGGCGCCATTTTCTGGCTAGAACTTGGTAGTTCATTGCAGGCTTGAGAGTGGTCTATATCTCAAATGGGCGGTGACCGCACCAGCCTCATCCCGGCACACGAATCTGCTGCTACCGTTGCTTCCTTCCGGACCTGGCGGGGTTTACAGCGTATCGTTGCGAGAGGACCGACACGATCACCATGTAAAATTCAGCCATACTATACTGGCTAAAGGCTGGCTATTATCGTTTAATACCGCCAATAATACAATCCATCAAGGAAATATTTTTGGCTTAAACCCGTTAAAGCAAACAACAAGGCAATCTCTTCGGTAAAGCCTTAAGCGCTTCAAGCATGCCTTTGGCCAGCCTATTTTGCCGGGTGGCGAATATAAGCTACATATTTCCAAAATAAGCCGCCAGCTCTTTGATGTCGGCATCAGTCAGACTCGCAGCGATCGCTTCCATATGCCCGCTTTTACGCGCACCTGTCTTAAAATAGTTTAATTGTCTTTGTATGTATTCCGGATGTTGACCTGCCAATCGTGGGATTTGACCATTACCTTCAGCAGCGGAACCATGACAACCCAGGCACATGCTTGCTTTGGTTTGCCCTGCCTTGGCTAGCGCCGGTTCTCCACCGCTGCTAACAGGAGGCAAACTGGCGTAAAAAGCGGCTAAATTTTCAATGTCATCATTTTTTAAATTGATGGTCATCGACTGCATCATTGGGTTGCTACGGCTGCCATTTTTATAGGCGTTCATTTGGTTAATTAAATACTCCGCCTGCTGAGCGGCTAAATTCGGCCGTTGAGCATTGCCGCTCTTACCACTCGGTCCATGACACCCCACACAAACACTGGCTTTCTGCTCGCCTGCGATCACATCAACAGCCTGCGTTGATGTAGCCGGAAATCCAACTAATAAAAGCAAAATTGATGATAAAAGTATCTTAATGGCATTCATTTTCACCTCACGTAAGATAATAGGTCTTTAAGACAGGCAGTCCGTCCGTCAGTTGCGGTAAACGGCTTAAGCAATCAACACCGTTAACCGCTAGTTGGAATCACCCGCTTTTACAAATATACGCACCTGCTTTTTTCTTGATCTTTTCTCTAACCAGAGGCAGTGTATGCAAAGCAGTTATTATATGGAAAAGTCTACAGCTACATTAACGTCATTGCTTACAATGACTTGATTACTATACCTCTAAACTAACTCAAAGGTCATTAAATTTCAATGACAAAACCTTTATGAAAAATACGCGCGCAGGCGCAGATCCGATGCCGACGATCGGCGTCGGCGGCATCCTGTTCAATGCCGCCAATCAAGTATTGCTAATTCAGCGGAATCAACCGCCCGCCTCTGGGTTTTGGTCGGTTCCTGGCGGCAAACAAGAGTCAGGCGAGTCTTTGGCTGAGTCCTGCCAACGGGAAATTTTCGAAGAAACGGGTTTAGAAGCAGAAGCCAAGTCAATCATCGCCGTGGTGGAAAGGCGCCTCGAAGGCTTTCATTACGTCATCGTCGACTTTCTCGCCGTGCTAAAGCACGAACCAAGCTGTCCGCCCATAGCGCAAACCGACGTCGCTGATGCTCAATGGGTTAATGTTGAGGCTATACAGCATTTTGCGTTAGTCGAAGGTTTGGCGGAAATTATCCGCCGCGCTTATACTTTGCACATCAATCAACGATTTGGCGGCTTGCTAAACCTCATTGCAAACGGCCAAGATTACATCCTCTCCATAGAGGACGCTGCCGGCCAATTTTAGGCCAACCTTCTTAACTTGTTTTAACATAAGCCTTATGTCGGAAAAACTTATTTACAAAGTTGTCTTCATTAACCAAGATCAGATTTACGAGGTATTTGTTAAAAATGTCTACCAAGGCGATCTGTACGGATTTGTTATTATTGAAGATTTTGTATTTGGAGAAAAAAGCCCGATTGTTGTTGATCCTACCGAAGAACGGCTTAGAATTGAATTTGAAAATGTAAACCGGACATTCATCCCGATTCAGCGAATCATCCGAATTGACCAGGTAAAAAAGCGGGGCAAGGTTAATGTAGTCGCCTTGTCTAAGGAAGGGTTTGAGAATGCCGGCAAAATAGCCGCCCTGTATCCAACTGATAAAAAATAACGCTTATTTTACCACCCGCAAAATAGGCTTGGCGGGTGGCCTGTTTTCCGGCGGAGTCGTATCGCCATCATCTTCTTCTCTATCGAAAACCATTCCTTTGCCATTTTCCTTGGCATAAATAGCCATAACTGCGACAACTGGCGCTACTATATGCAGGGGTTTGCCGCTAAACCGAGCATTGAATTCGATAGTATCATTCCCCAAAGACAAGCCTTGAATAGCTGCGGGCCGAATATTTAGCACAATCTTGTTATCCTCAACGAACTCTTGCGGCAGGCAGGCAGCGCTGTTTTGCGCATCCACCAGCAAATACGGAGTCAGATTATTGTCAACAATCCACTCGTAAATAGCTCGAATCAGATAAGATTTTAATGAGGTCATGCTGACGGCTATCTCAAGGCTTCAGCCATCTCTTTTTCGGCATCGCTCAGGCTGCGCTTGAATGCCGGCCGTTTAAAAATTCTCTCGGCGTACTGCGTGATCACTTCAGACGGCGTTGATACATCAATGCCAATACTCGGCAAACGCCATAACAAAGGCGCGATCGCGCAATCGATCAGAGAAAATTCCTCGTTCATAAAATAAGGCCTGTCAGCAAAAATAGGCGCCGCCGACAAAATACTCTCTCTCAGCATTTTTTTCGCGCGCGCGGATTTTTTTTCGCCTGAAAATAAAATCTCATCTAACAACTGATACCAATCCTGATCGATGCGCTTAATCAACATTCTGGCGTTGGCTCGCGAAACAGGATCCATCTGATGCAAAGGCGGGTGAGGAAAACGTTCGTCCAAGTATTCCATAATGATGCGTGAATCGTAAAGCACTAAATCCCGTTCTATCAGAGTAGGCGACATACCGGTTGGATTAAGTTCCAGCAAATCTTCCGGAGGATTGTTCGAATCATAATATTCCACGTCGGCAACGACGCCTTTCTCATGCAGAACAAAACGAGCACAATGGCTCATTGCACAAGTAGGAGAAGAAAACAATGTCATTCCGGATTTACGGCTAATCAGATTTGCCACAAATAACAACCTCTTGAACTTTTAGAACCAGTAAAAGATTGCCATTATACCATGAACGAACAAGTTTTTGAGCGACGGCCGGCGCATCAAAGCAGCGTCCGACTTAACGAACATCCCTGTCCGAAAGCGTGATTTAGTAGATGTCCTTCCAATATTCTTTTTTCAAAAGGTAAGCGATAATCAAGAACATAAACAAAAAGAACAGAACATATTTACCCATCCCTTCTCTTTCCAATTTCATTGGCTCACCAACATAAACCAAGAAATTAACCAGATCCGTCACCAACTTGTCAAACTCCTGTTCCGATAGTTTGCCAGGTTCCCTTAATACCAATCGATCGATAACTTTTTGACCTTCCTCTGTTTTATATACCGCTTCCTGCTGACCCTGCAACTGCCAGAACACATTTGGCATGCCAACATCCTTAAAGACGATATTATTGACGCCTAATGGCGGCTTTGCCGGGTCAATATAAAAACCTTTCAGATAATTATAAAGCCAGTCTGCCCCCCGGGAGCGAGCGATTAATGACAAATCGGGCGGCTTAATGCCGAACCATTTTTCCGCGTCATGCGCATTCATTGCGGTTAGCATATTGTCGTAAATACTCGCGCCTTCAGGCGCTATCTCTTGCAAAACTTTTTTATTTTCCAGATTAAAATCCTCGGCAATCTGTAAATATCGCATTTGCTTGATTGAATGACAGCCCAAGCAGTAGCTTACAAAATATTGGGCTCCGCGTTGCAGCGACTCCTTGTCAGTTAAATCGTTTTCGACTGCATGCAACTTGACGCCTTCAGATGCGCCTGCGGCAAACGATAGAAGCGCCATCAAAAATACCGTAATTAAATTTTTCATATCAGTCGAGGCTCGCTTTTAATTTTTTTGCAAAACGCGTGATGACATTGACAATCCCTTTAATACTCAGCCCTCGCTTACTACCGGCCTGTCCATTTGATCCCGTTGCCGGCGTCACCACCGTCGTGATTTCATCAAAAGCCTGTTTGAGTTCAGCAACACATTCTTTCATGCCGGCTTGAGAAGCCACTCGAACCGGCACCGGCTTGGTTATCTCCCAGCGGGTATAAATCGGCATCAGCAAAAAGAAACCAAAATAAATCGCGGTAAAAATACGCGCAATAATGACCGCAGCCGGAGTAGCCGGTTGCGTTCCCAAATAACCTAGGACCAAAAAGCTAATGACAAACAACACCAATGCCTTTTTATAAATACCGCCACGGTAACGAATTGATTTTACTGGCCCGCGATCGAGCCACGGCAACATAAACAGCACAATAATCGCGCCAAACATCGCGATCACGCCGGCGAATTTATCAGGAATCGCTCTTAAGATGGCGTAGAAAGGCGTGAAATACCAAACTGGCGCGATATGCTCAGGGGTTTTCATCGGATCGGCCGGAATAAAATTGGCATGCTCAAGGAAAAACCCATTCATCTCGGGCATATAAAAAATAACCGTTGAGAAGAATATTAAAAACACCGCGACCCCCACGATGTCTTTTACCGTGTAGTAGGGATGAAAGGCAATGCCATCCAGAGGAACGCCTTTAGCGTCCTTGATTTTTTTAATTTCAACGCCGTCCGGGTTATTAGAACCGACTTCATGCAGCGCAACTATATGCAAAAACACCAGCATCACCAAAGCCAGCGGCACAGCAATCACGTGAAACGCAAAAAAGCGGTTTAAGGTCGCATCAGACACTACATAGTCGCCTCTAATCCAAAGCGACAAATCATCGCCAATGACCGGAATAGCGCTGAACAGAGAAATAATTACCTGAGCTCCCCAATAAGACATTTGTCCCCATGGCAACAAATAGCCCATAAATGCTTCGGCCATCAACGCGACAAAAATACACATGCCAAAAATCCAGATCAACTCGCGCGGGTGTTTGAACGAGCCATACATCAGGCCTCTGAACATATGCAGATAGACGACGATAAAAAAAGCCGACGCTCCAGTGGAGTGCATGTACCGAACCAGCCAACCCCAGGGAACCTCGCGCATGATATATTCGACAGAATCGAAAGCCAGCTTGGCGTCCGGCTTATAATTCATGGTCAGCAAAATGCCGGTAACGATCTGAATCACCAAAACCAGCAAGGCCAGCGAGCCAAAAAAATACCAGGTATTAAAGTTTTTCGGCGCATAATAATGCGTCATATGCTCGTTCCAGACTTTGGCCATCGGGAAGCGATCTAAGAACCAATTGCCACACAAAGTTAATCGGGACGGTTTCATGCGCTAGCCTCCTTTGCGAGTTCGCCAATAACAAGTTGTGTGTCGCTTACATAGCGATAAGGGGGGATTTCCAAATTGGTCGGCGCAGGCACGCCGCGATATACCCGCCCAGCCAAGTCAAACCAGGAACCGTGGCACGGGCAAAAAAAGCCGCCTTTCCATTTTTCCCCCAAATCGGCGGGGGCGATTTCCGGACGAAAGGTCGGCGAACAGCCCAAATGCGTGCATATGCCGACAGCGACAAATAGTTCCGGTTTCAGTGAGCGTAAAGGATTTTTTGCTGACGCCGGCTGAACCGACTCTTCTGAGGCGGGGTCTCTAAGCTCAGTGTCCAGCGTGCCTAAGGTAGCAATCACATCCGGCGTTCTATTCAAAATCCACACCGGCTTGCCGCGCCAGGCAACGCGCAATAACTGGCCAGGCTCCATCTTGCTGATGTCTACTTCTACCGGCGCGCCAGCTGCTTTAGCCTTAACACTCGGCTGCATCTGAGCCAGAAACGGAACAGCAATATACCCTGTCCCTACCGCGCCAACCACGGTCAAAGCCGAAGTTAGAAACTGGCGTTTTGATTTATCGACGCCTTTATTATTCATTATAGGATTCTCCTGGATTGACTAGGCTTTTACGATTTACGGCAAATATACCACTAGAACCTAGTGCTTTTGAAGTGCTTATACTGAAATGTTTCCGATTGAACCAGCGCCGGAATCCGCCCCTTTTGATGAATTAAAATTAAGCTGATGAAATTAAAAAGGATTATAAAGCGCGACCGAAGCACGAAAGCGCTGTCGGCTCCTGACAGAAAGGCTCTATATTCAGCAAAATAACGGGTAAGCTAAAAATTGACTTATCACAGTTCAGCATTCGCCGCCTGCTTCCAGCGCCGATGCCGAAACTTGCTAAGCGAGGGAAGATGAGTTTGTTGGCTTATGGCGTTTCCAACCCTTTCAGACTGTCGCGCAGAGCGCTAAGAAAAGCGTCATTTTCTTCTGGCTTGCCGACAGTGACCCGCAAGCAGTCAGCCAACATTCCGCCTTGGGGACTAAGATTTTTGATCAGAACGCCCTGCGCTTTAATCAATTCAAACAGCCGGCTCGCTTGATTTTCAGGGGTTTTGAAAAGGATGAAATTAGCCGCGCTAGGATAAGTAATCAAGCCATCAAGCCTCTCAAGCGCCAGCGTCAAACGCGTCCGCTCAGCGCAAATTTGCTCAGTCTGTTGGTCAAATAAGGTCTGATGAGTCAGCGCAAAATCAGCGCTTAATTGAGTAAGACTATTGATGTTGTATGGCAAGCGAATCTTATCAAGCTCGGCAATAATTTCCGGCGCTCCGGCAAGATAACCCAGGCGTAGTCCTGCTAAACCCAATTTTGATAAAGTGCGCATAATCAGCAAATTAGGATAACGGCCAAGGCTTCCGGCAAAGCTGGTCCGGGCAAAAGGCGTATAGGCTTCATCGATAACCACTAAGCCCGAACTTGCTTCAATCATCTGTTCAATCGAACTTATGTTAAATAAATTACCGGTCGGATTATTAGGATAGGCCAAAAAAATAATGGCGGGTTGGTATTGCTCAATTGCCGCCAGCATCGCTGGCAAATCCAAATCGAATGACTTGCCCGATAATGGAATGCCTTGATAAGCAAGCCCCAAACTTTGGCTGAGCTGCTTGTACATGACAAAGCTCGGCTCTGGCGCCAGAATACAGGCATCCGACTTAAGCGCCATCAACAAAAGCAAAATAATCTCGTCCGAACCGTTACCCAATAACAAACCAAACTCAGACGAAATATGATTGACCTGTCTAAGCCTTTGAGTCAATCGGCGCGCCGCGGGATCTGGATAGCGATTTAACGGGCAATCTTGCAATAACTGCAACCACTGCTGTTTAACGAGCTGAGGCCATTGATAAGGGTTCTCCATCGCATCCAGCTTGATCAGCCCATCAGCGTCCGCTACTTTGTAAGCCGACATTGCCCGCACTTCAGGACGGAAAACAGAGGCAATCAAACTATTTACCGACATTGGTCAACACCTGTCATTAACACCCTTTTCATTAGCGGTTTTTCGAATCATAGGGGCTTTAGTTTTAATGCCTATTAACAAATGACAGGTCATTAAAACGCTAAGCTGTTTTCTCTTTGGTTTTCAAGACTGTCGACAGCAGGGCCGATTTTGCAGGAGCAAACATCGGCATTTCCGCCATCCCTAGCGATCAAATGCTGTCGCCAAGGCTACAGGGATGTATTCATGCCGTGTCTTGAAGGCCAAACAGAAAACAACCAGTGATCAGTCTACAGCCATATTAGTTTTTAATTCGGTACTCAGCGGAGCGAGCATGCGCGGTCAAACTTTCTCCACGCGCCAAAACCGAGGCGGTACGGCCCAAACTATCGGAGCCTGATTCAGAGCAGTTGATCAGGCTGGTACGCTTTTGAAAATCGTATACGCCTAGAGGCGATGAAAAGCGCGCCGTGCCCGATGTCGGCAAGACATGATTCGGGCCTGCGCAATAATCACCCAGCGCCTCCGCTGTATAGCGCCCCATAAATATTGCTCCGGCATGGCGAATATGCTGACAAAGCGCTTCAGGATTGGCCACCGAAAGTTCCAAATGCTCAGGCGCAATCTGATTAGCCACCGCCGCAGCCTCTTGTAAATCGCTTACCTTAATTAACGCGCCGCGGGTCGTCAAGGATGCCCTAATGATGTCAGAGCGCTCCATCTCCGGCATCAAACGCCTCATGCTGGCCGCAACAGCCGTTAGGAAATCTTCATCTTGACTGATCAAAATCGCCTGGGCGTTTTCGTCGTGCTCGGCTTGGGAAAATAAATCCATCGCTATCCAATCCGGATCGGTTTGCCCATCGCAAATGATCAGTATTTCCGAGGGCCCGGCGATCATATCGATGCCAACCTGGCCAAACACCAATTTTTTCGCGGTAGCCACATAAATATTGCCCGGCCCGACTATTTTGGCTACGGCCGGAATTAACGCGGTTCCATAGGCCAGCGCCGCAATCGCTTGTGCGCCGCCAATCGAAAACACCCGATCCACGCCAGCTAGATAGGCCGCTGCCAGTACCATCTGATTGGTCTCGCCCTGCGGTGCCGGCACTACCATAATCAATTCAGTCACGCCAGCGACTTTTGCCGGAATCGCGTTCATCAATACCGAAGACGGATAGGCCGCCTTACCGCCCGGCACATACAAGCCCACGCGGTCTAAAGGGGTAATTTTCTGCCCAAGCAGTGTACCGTCAGCCTCAGTATACTGCCAGGACTGCATTTTTTGCCGCTCGGCATAACGCCGAATGCGGTCAGCCGCTGTTTGCAACGCTAAAGCCTGATCGGATGGCAGCCCATTCCAGGCCGATTGCAACTGAGCTTTTGGCAATTCTAATTCCGCCGCTTCTTTAACCGCGCGCTGGTCAAAGCGATTGGTGTAATCAATCAGCGCTTGATCGCCTTGCGCCCGAACATTCGCAATAATCGCCGAAACCTGCTGCTCAACTTCTTTGTTCTCAGTCTCCTGCCAGGCCAACAATCGTTTTAACTGTTGCCCAAAATCATCATCGGCGGCATCGAGCCGAGTTATTGTCAAATCACGCACCGTGGTCACCTATCCAATACAGCCTGTTCCAACTGTTTTAACAATACCGCAATGACCTGATGTTTCATTTTCATCGCTGCTTTATTAACGACCAAGCGGGAACTGATAGGCATAATCAAATCCCGCGGCTCCAGACCATTGGCTTTTAAAGTGTTTCCGGTATCGACAAGATCGACAATACAATCTGCCAAACCGACTAGCGGCGCGAGTTCCATAGAACCGTAGAGCTTGATGATGTCAGCTTGCACGCCTTTACTGGCGAAATAGTTGCGCGCCGTCTTGACATATTTGGTAGCGACACGAATACGCCCCACCGGTAAAGGCGCGCCTTGATGGGTCGCCGTCATTAGTCGGCAGCAAGCGATCTTTAAATCCAGCGGCTCATAGAGGTTCTCGGCGCCATGCTCCAACAGCACATCCTTGCCGGCAATACCAATATCGGCTGCGCCGTATTCGACAAAGGTCGGCACATCCGTCGCGCGAATAATCACCAATTGTACATCAGGACGCGTCGTGGCCAGAATCAATTTTCGGCTGGTGTTCGGATCATCGACCGGCGCAATGCCGGCGCTGGCCAGCAACGGCAGGGCATCTTCGTATATTCTGCCTTTGGATACCGCAATCGTCAGCATAGTCAACCCTATTTCGGCACCCGCCGGATCGTTGCGCCCAATTGCGCCAGTTTTTCTTCGATATGGTCATAGCCCCGGTCAATATGATAAATGCGGTCAACCTTGGTGTCGCCCTGAGCGACCAAGGCGGCAATGACCAAACAAGCGGACGCTCTTAAATCCGTCGCCATCACCGGCGCTGCGGTCAATTTCTTAACCCCGGTGCAAATTGCAGTGTTGGACTCCAACTTAATGTCCGCTCCCATGCGCTGTAATTCCTGAACGTGCATAAAGCGGTTTTCGAACACTGTTTCGGTAACCACACCGACGCCGTCGGCAACGCTGTTCAAAGCGATGAACTGGGCCTGCATATCCGTCGGAAAAGCCGGATAGGGCGCTGTCCTTACCGACACCGCTTTCGGCTTTTTGCCATGCATATCCAGCTCAATCCAGTCTTCACCGGTGCAAATTTCAGCGCCGGCCTGAATCAATTTGGCCAGCACCGCATCCAGAATATCGGGACGGGTGTTTTTTAAACGAACTCGGCCGCCAGTAATGGCCGCGGCAATCAAGTAGGTGCCCGTTTCAATCCGGTCTGGCAGAATATGGTATTGCAAATCATCGACGCCCAAGCGGTTAACCCCTTCGATCACTAATACATCGGTGCCTATGCCGGAAATTTTTGCTCCCATCGCATTTAAAAAATGCGCCAGGTCGGTCACTTCAGGCTCTCTGGCGGCATTTTCCATGATCGTTGTGCCTTCCGCCAAAACAGCAGCCATCATTAGGTTCTCGGTGCCGGTCACGGTCACTTGCTCAAGCACCAAGCGGCAGCCTTTCAAGCGATCGGCTTTGGCATGAATATAACCGCCTTCGACCACGATATCGGCACCCATCTTCATTAAACCGTTCAAATGAATATCCACCGGACGCGTGCCGATCGCGCAGCCGCCGGGCAAAGAAACATGCGCTTCACCAAAGCGCGCCAATAAAGGACCCAATACCAATATCGAGGCGCGCATGGTGCGAACTAATTCATAAGGCGCCTCAAAACTGTTGATTGTGCTGCTGTCGACTTCGACATTCATTTTTTCGTCGACCATCAAGCGAATGCCCATCCGCCCCAATAACTCCAGAGTCGTCGTGATATCGTTCAGGTGCGGTATATTAGCCACGCGAACCGGCTTTTCAGAAAGCAAAGTCGCCGCTAGAATGGGCAGAGCGGCATTTTTTGCTCCGGAGATCTTTAATTCACCGGAAAGCCTCGTACCGCCCGAAATAATTAGTTTATCCATACGTATAAGTACCTTAAGAAGTAGCGTACACCCAGCAACTAGGCTGTTTCGGTTAAATCCGGGCGAATGCCAAAATGGCTTGAATGATCAAAGCCGCTCAATTTAGCCAGCGTCAATAGCTGTTCGGGAATGTTTTTAAAGCGTAAGACAATGCGTTTACCGCGCGCATATTTTATCCATTCAATCATCAGCGCCAAACCCGCGCTATCGGCATTTTCAACGCGGCTCAAGTCGATCATGATGTCTTTACCCGCTCTTAAAAAAGCGAGCGAAGAGATAGCTTGGCCATCAATCGAATGGAAAGTCAAATCGCTATCCACCAATAACTGGCCTGAGCCCTGATCCACAATATTCAGTTTGCTCATTTTTTTTCTTCAGCCGATTTGAACAAGAACTGTCCGATCGCTTTTTCAAGAATAATCGCCGGCTGGGTAATATCAATTTCGCTGTTGTTATGCAAATAGTCTTCAGATCCGCCCGGCTCAAGACTGACGTATTGCTCGCCCAGCAAACCGGCGGTAAAAATGCTTGCCGTTGTGTCATCCGGCAATTTGTCATATTTAGCATCGATACTCAAATGCACGACGGACTTGAAGCTTACGGGATCAAAGCTAATCGCGCTCACCTGGCCTATTTTGACGCCAGCCGCCGAAACTGGCGACTTCACTTTGAGTCCGCCAGAATTATCAAAACGGGCGATCACGGTATAGCTATCGCGCTCGGTAAACGAGCTCAAATTGCTGACTTGTAAAGCCAAAAAAAACAATCCGGCAATCCCCGAAGCGACAAAAAGACCCACCAGCGTGTCCTGGGTATGAGTAGTCTGCATGTTAATCGTCTCCAAACATCAATGCAGTAAGAATAAAATCGAGACCTAAGATACTGAAGGCGGAATTGACCACTGTGCGTGTTGTGGCGCGACTGACGCCTTCCGAAGTCGGAATCGAATCATAGCCTTCAAACAGGGCAATCCAGGACGTCACAAAACCAAACACAACACTTTTTATCACACCATTGACGATATCATCCTGAAAATCCAGATTTGCCTGCATTTGCGACCAATAAGCGCCGTCATCGACGCCCAGCAAGCCCGAACCGACCATTTGCCCACCCAGTATGCCAATCGTGCTAAACAAGGCCGCCAGCAAGGGCATCGACAAAAAGCCAGCCAAAAAACGCGGAGAAATGATGCGCCTGATCGGATCCACAGCCATCATTTCCATGCCTGACAATTGTTCGGTCGCTTTCATTAAACCGATTTCTGCGGTTAACGCGGAGCCCGCCCTGCCCGCAAACAACAAAGCCGAAACCACCGGACCCAATTCTCTGACCAAAGACGCCGCCACCATGACGCCCAGCGTTTCTTCCGCGCCAAAGTCGGAAAGAATGTAATAACCTTGCAAACCCAGCACCATACCGACAAAAAGACCGGAAATCGTAATAATCAAGAATGACAAAACGCCTACTGAATACATCTGATTCAGCAGTAAGCGCGGTCTTGGCAAAACGCTCAAGCTGCCGCTTAGCGTTTGCAGCAAAAAAAACGTACCGCGGCCAAGCTTGGTGAAACTGGAGCGAGTGCGGCTGCCCAAATAGCGAATAAATTCGATGACCATCGTTAACCTGAACTAATGGTAACGCTTGCCGGCCGATAATAAATCATCGACATAGTCTCGCGCCGGATAATGAAAGTGTACCGGGCCATCGGCGGCGCCATTAATGAACTGGGCAACCCATGGCGACGACGAGTTTTTGATCTGTTCAGGCGTTCCCTGATCAACTACCCGGCCGTCCGAAATAAGGTAAATGTAATCGGCGATCGCAGAGGTTTCATGCACATCGTGTGAAACAATAATGCTGGTCAAATTCAAGGTGTTGTTCAACGATTTGATTAAATGCACCAAAACGCCCATAGAAATGGGGTCTTGGCCAGTAAAAGGCTCGTCGTACATAATCATCATCGGATCCAGCGCAATCGCTCTGGCCAGCGCAATTCGCCGCGCCATGCCGCCCGAAAGCTCATTTGGCATCAACTGACGCGCGCCGCGCAAACCGACGGCTTGCAGTTTCATCAACACGAGCGAACGAATCATCGACTCGGGCAGTTGCGTATGTTCGCGCAGCGGAAAAGCAACGTTATCGTAAACGGTCATATCGGTCAGCAAAGCGCCGCTTTGAAATAGCATGCCGATCCGCTTACGCAAATTATAAAGTTCGGCCCGGCGTAAGCGATGGACATTTTTTCCATCGACAATGACCGAGCCCTGATCAGGATATAACTGGCCGGCAATCAATTTTAATAGCGTCGTTTTTCCGGTTCCGCTCGGCCCCATAATGGCGGTGATCTTGCCACGCTCAAAATTGAGCGATATGTCGTCAAATATTTTTTTATCGCCCCGGGAAAACGATAGATGATTGACACTGACCAGATTATCTTGCAAAGCAACGCCGTTGATATTCATTCGTGATGAAGGCAAATCCAACCTAAAATGGATTATTTTCAATGACCAGACATTGATAAGTCAATATTGCGTCTGCAAATTAAATTCTTCTATAAACAGCTAATAGGCTTCGGCTGCGTAATTGGATAAAATAGACCCTGCCCCATTCAGCCCTCATACTTCAACAGGACACTCTTATGAAAACGATAAAGACAAACCTTTTTCTAATACTGACCCTTGGTTCTTTTGCCGTAATGGCAGCGCCGCGCATCGGCCATCACGGCGACATGATTATGAAATGCCACAAACCCATGTTTTTTAATGAGGTACCAAGCAACAACGCGAAAGTAAGCGACTTTCAAAAATTCAGTTTCAATGCCTCGGAAAATACTGACATAGCCACTTTAAAAGTATGGGTCAATAACCAAGCGATCAAAGTCAATAGTCAAAAACTGCCCAGCGGCCGCTATTTGATTTCCGGGCAAACCGCTCAGCCGCTTCTTGATGACAAAGTCTGGGTCAAAGTAGGCTCAGAGAGTGACGATGGCTGCAAAGGACTGCAAACTTGGAATGTCTATATTGAGTAAAATTAAACAATTGCCTATGCACCTCAGTCAACAAAGCTACTTTAGTGCGACGGCTTGCCGAAACAAAGGCGTCAGCTCAAATCCACAGGATAAAATTTCCCCGCCGCTGACGCCTTTGGGCCAGCGCCCGCCTTTGCTTATTCATTGCACACACTCGCTTTTTTAGTCCGCTTTTCAGTCCGGCATTACGGTATTGTCATCGTAAGCGCGCTACTGATACTGATTTACGGCGGTTATCGTTTTACCACAGCCGGACTTGATATTTTTCCGGAATTTGCGCCCAAGAAAGTCATCATTCAAACCGAAGCCTTGGGTCTTTCCGCCGAACAAGTTGAAACCCTGATCACTCAGCCGATTGAAAACCATATTAATGGCCTAATTGGGCTGGAGTCGCTGCGTTCCGAATCAATCCAGGGCTTATCAGTAGTCACCGCCACTTTTAAAGCAGCCAGCGATATCTACCGAAACCGGCAACTCGTTTACGAACGCTTGACCAATCTGACTCATCTATTGCCGCCCGGCATCACGCCGGTTGCGGTGCCTTTGTCGTCTTCCTCAGCCACCGTGCTTACGCTGGGCATCAATTCAGACAGCCAAGACTTGATGGCTTTGCGCAGTTTGGCCGATTGGACCATTGTCCCGCGCGTGCTCGCCATTCCGGGTGTCGCCGATGTCAATGTGTTTGGCGGCGAAAAAGCACAATTACAAATTCAAGTCGATCCGCATAAACTGCAACGCTTCAATCTAGCCCTGGACGACATCATAACCGCCGCCAGCAAAGCCAGTTCAGTGCCGAACGGCGGCTTTATCGAAAACATCAACCAACGCTTCACGATACAATTATCCGGCCTTGCCGCAAATCCAGCGCAATTTGCCGAAATCGTGGTCAAACACGAGAAAACCCATATCATCAAACTCGGCGATATCGCAAGCATCCGTTACGCCCCAGAACCGCCCATCAGCGCCGCTCAAATCATGGGCAAATCTGGCATCGTGTTGATGGTTATTGGACAACATGGCGCAAACACCTTGACTGTATCACGCCACGTTGAACAAGCCTTGAAAGAATTTGCCCCAATTTTCAGCCAGCAAAAAATTCAATTTCATGCGCATTTATTTCGCCCCGCCGATTATATTGAACAATCGTTAACCAATTTATCAGGCCATCTGCTGATCGGCGGCTTGTTTGTGGTCGTCATATTATTCCTATTTCTTTTCAATTTTCGCACCGCCTTTATCTCTGCACTGGCCATTCCGGTATCCATGCTTGGCGCCGTCATCGTCTTACTGGAAAGCGGAGCGAACTTGAATATCATGGTGCTGGGCGGCTTGGCCATTGCATTGGGCGAAGTGGTTGACGACGCCATTATCGACACCGAAAACATATTCCGGCGCTTACGGGAGAATTGCTTAGCCATTCAACCGCAAGCCGCCGCCGATGTCATTTATCAAGCCTCCATAGAAGTGCGCGGCTCTGTGGTTTACGCCAGCTTCATCGTCGCTTTGGTATTTGTTCCGCTACTCACCTTAAACGGCGTCGCAGGCCGCCTGTTTGCGCCTTTGAGCCTTTCTTACATTCTAGCTGTTCTGATTTCTCTGCTAGTAGCGCTAACCTTAACGCCAGCACTCTGCTATCTGTTGCTCGGCGATAAAATCGCCACACCTAGAGACCCACCCATCGTCAATGCAATTACCCCTTTTTATCGAGTTTTACTGACGCGCGTCAGCCAGCATTTCAACGGGATTATCCTAATCAGCGTCTTGCTTTGTTTGTCCAGCTTCTTGGCGTTTGCCAAACTCAAAAGCCAACTGCTGCCGGAATTGCGCGAAGGCCACTATATTGTGCATACGGCCAGCATTCCCGGCACATCATTAACCGAATCACTGCGCATCGGCCATCAATTGACGCAACAATTTTTAGCCATTCCCGGCGTCGAATCGGTTTCGCAATGGGCCGGCCGAGCGGAACGCGGTGCCGACACTTATGGCAGCCACTACAGCGAATACGAAGTGCGCTTAAAACCTTTAAGCGGGGCTCAGCAACAAGCGATTAAAAATCAACTGCGAGCCATTCTTGACCAGTTTCCCGGCATCTTATTCGAAGCTAATACCTTTTTAACCGAACGAATCGATGAAACCTTATCCGGCTACACTTCGCCTGTCGCGGTTAATATCTACGGCGCAGACTTAAACGAGCTGGATCTTAAAGCCCAGGCCGTAGCGCGAATCATCGCCAGCATTGAAGGCGCTGCCGACATACAGGTACGCTCGCCGCCCGCCACACCGATGCTGGACGTCAGCGTGAATTTGGCGCGCGCTGCTTTTTGGGGCGTTTTGCCGGCGCAAATCATTGACATTTTGCAAACCGCTTACAGTACCCGAGTGGTCGGCAAAACTATCATCAATCATCGAGCGATCGATATTGTTGTCACGCTCTCGCCAGAAATTCGCAGCCAAGCCCAGTCAGTCAGCCAATTACCGGTCAAAACGCTGAGCGGTCAATTGATAAAGCTTGAGCAACTAGCCGAAGTTCGGCACATGTCCAGCCGTTACAATATTCTCCATCAAGGCGGTCAACGCCATCAAACAGTCACCTGTAATGTGATTGATACGGATCTGGACCGCTTCATGCAGCAATTGAAAAGCCGCGTTTACCGCGAGCTGCCCTTATCGGACAGCGGTTTCGTTGAATTCACCGGCGCCGCTGTTGAACAGGCGATTGCTCGCCATGATCTGATTTTGCACGCTCTACTGGCTGGCACAGGCGTTTTGCTGTTGATTTATCTGGCTATCGGTAGTTTTCGCCATCTGCTGTTAACTTTGGCGAATCTGCCATTCGCCTTGGTAGGCGGCATCCTGGCCGTACTTTTGACCAACGCTTCGTTATCGGTCGGCTCTATCGTCGGCTTTGTCACGCTGTTCGGCATTACTGTGCGCAACAGCATCATGCTGCTGTCGCATTACCGGCATTTAATCGAGCACGAAGGCAAAACCTGGGGTTTGGAAACAGCAATACTGGGCGCTCAGCAACGCCTGCCATCGATTCTGATGACCGCCCTGGTTACCGCCTTGGCGATGTTGCCGATAGCTTTCAACAGCGACAATGCCGGCCGCGAAATCATGGGGCCAATGGCGGCCATTATTACCGGCGGCCTGGTTTCATCAACATTGTTAAATTTACTACTGCTGCCCAGCTTGCTGCTGCGCTATGGCAAGTTTGTCAAAGGCTCTTGTCCAGGCCTTTAGCATTTTCTACTGTGCGCCAAGCCTGGCCAAGTAAACTGCAATTAGCTTTTCATCAGGCCGGTTTGCCAGACCTCTCAACCACGGCAAAAACAATCCTCAAAGGACAATCAGGAAAAGGATATACTATGCGCCCTGATAAGACATATTAAGCTGCCCATTGATTAATCCCAGCCGCAAACCAATTACACTTTATCCGCTTTAAAAGCACATCGACAAAATAAACAGGTAACACTATGCGAAAAGTTTTTTTATTCATTTCTTTTCTTACTCTAGCGATTTTTTCGTTATCGCTTCGAGCTGAAGCTCTCGCAAAAGACGCCATTCCCAGCAAAATCACAGATCACATCTATAAAAAGTACCCTAACGCTATCGACATTAGCGCTCAACACAAACAACACTTTGGCCAGGAGCTCTATGAAATTCAATTTAAAAATGGCGAAGAGCAATTGATTAATTATTACCGGGCGAATGGGCAATATTATGTCGAAGGCGTCAAAATCGACACCTCGGAAACAACCAACATGCTGCCGCCAACGGGTAACGACAATTTAAAATCGGCCTTTCCTAAATATGACATTACTGAAGCCATTCTGATCGTCAACCCCAACGGCGCTGGCGAAGAATACGATTTGATCGTCAGTACTGACGGCCAGAAATGGCGCATTTCGATGGACAAAAATGGCGCTTTAGTCGTTAAAGAACGCAACTAAATTCAGCAAAGGAAAAAAACCAAGCCAAGCACAAAATTGCTTTATTTTGTGCTTGGTTTTCAAAACCGCCAAGCGGAAAGCTGAACTAAAAACAGGTTAATAAGCCGTAACGACAAAGTTATGGCCTTCCAGCCCTCAGCAAAGCGCGATTATGAGCCCTTCCTTTGTTTTATTCTCCGGCCGATAGCCAATGCTCAGAATTACCGAACTCAAGCTACCTTTGGAACATACGGAAAATGAAATACGAACAGCGATCATTAACCGCTTGCTCATTTCCCCCGATCAGTTAATTAGCTTCACAATAGCCCGCCAGGGTTACGATGCGCGCAATCGCAATGCTATCTTTTTTGTCTACACCCTCGATATCTGCCTCAACAATGAAACGGAAGTATTAGCGCGTCTTCAACATGACCCTCACCTTGTGCCAAGTCCGGATACCCGCTACCAGTTTGTCGGCAAAGCGCCTGATAAACTGGCATCCCGGCCCGTTGTCATCGGCATAGGGCCATGCGGCCTGTTTGCTGGATTATTACTGGCCCAAATGGGCTTTCGGCCGATCATTCTGGAACGTGGCAGGAACGTGCGCCAGCGCACTCAGGACACCTTCGGGCTATGGCGTAAACGGCAATTTAACGCCGAATCGAATGTTCAATTTGGCGAAGGCGGCGCCGGAACCTTTTCAGATGGCAAGCTGTACACCCGGATCAAGGATCCGCATCATTACGGGCGCAAGGTGCTCACCGAGTTTGTCAATGCCGGCGCTCCGGAGGAAATTCTGCGCGTCAGCAAACCTCATATCGGTACTTATCGCCTGGTCTCGATGGTTGAAAAAATGCGCGCCAGCATTGAGGCGCTGGGCGGTGAAATCCATTTTCAAAGTCGGGTTGAGCGTATCGACATAAAAAAAGGCCAGGTCCGCGCTGTTGTACTCGCCAATGGCGATAACTTGCCTTGTCAACATGTCATTCTGGCGATTGGCCACAGCGCTCGTGAAACTTTCAAGATGCTGTATGAGCAAGGCGTGTATCTTGAAGCCAAACCTTTTTCCATAGGCTTTCGCATTGAACATCCGCAGTCTCTAATCGATCATTGCTTGTTTGGACCTTATGCTGGTCATCCTCTATTGGGCGCAGCCGATTATAAACTGGTTCATCATTGCCGCAATGGCCGCTCGGTTTACAGTTTCTGCATGTGTCCTGGCGGGACCGTGGTGGCTGCGACCTCTGAAGCTGGGCGTGTCGTCACCAATGGCATGAGCCAGTATTCGCGAAACGAGCGCAACGCGAATAGCGGCCTTGTCGTCGGCATTACACCGGAGGATTATCCGGGGCATCCCTTGGCCGGCATCGATTTACAGCGCGACTTGGAATCCCGCGCGTTTATCTTGGGCGGAGAAAATTACGACGCTCCCGGCCAGTTGGTCGGCGACTTTCTCGCTAATCGGCCATCGACCGCCTGGGGTCGAGTGCTGCCATCTTACACGCCCGGCGTGCGTTTAGGCGATCTCAGCTCGGCTTTGCCTGCTTACGCCATCGACGCAATTCGCGAAGCTATCCCTGCTTTCGATAAGAAAATCAGAGGATTTGCAATGGCTGACGCCGTGCTAACCGGCGTTGAAACACGCACATCTTCCCCCGTTCGCATTAAGCGTAACGCCGATTATCAAAGCGTGAACACCCAAGGCTTGTATCCGGCTGGCGAAGGCGCCGGCTATGCCGGCGGCATTCTGTCCGCAGCCGTTGACGGCGTCAAAGTTGCCGAAGCGGTCGCACTCGATATCATTCACGGCAAATAAGGCTTGCCGACAAAATCAACGCGTTTAAGAACTGTATGAAACAAAAAACCAATACTTAAAGCTTGATATAATGACCCGGCATTGATCACGGAGCAAGCGACTTTGACCACGATACAGGACATTACCAGCCCGATGAGCGCGCCAGAGAGGCGCGCCACATTATCATTAGCCAGTATTTATGCCTTGCGCATGCTGGGCTTATTTCTGATCATGCCCGTCATATCGCTGTTTTCCGAGCAACTGGCCGGCTCAACACCGGCTTTGATCGGTTGGGCTATTGGCGCTTATGGCTTAACTCAGGCAATTTTCCAAATACCTTTCGGCCTGTTGTCTGACCGTTTAGGCCGCAAAAAAATCATTGTCATCGGTTTGCTGCTGTTTGCCGCAGGCAGCATCATCGCCGCCCTGTCAAGTAGCATTTACGGCGTGTTGCTGGGCCGCGCAATACAAGGTTCGGGCGCTATTGCCGGTCCTATCATGGCTCTATTGGCGGATTTGACCCAAGAGGTTCATCGCACCAAAGCAATGGCCTTAATTGGCGCCAGCATTGGCCTTTCTTTTGGTGTCGCCGTGACTGGCGGCCCGGCGCTGGCCGCCATTATCGGCATGCATGGCTTATTCTGGCTGATTACAGGCTTTTCTTTGCTGGCAATCGTGATGATCGTTTATCTCGTTCCCAATCCACAACAAGTCAAAAAGCACCGGGACACGGAGTTGATACCGGCCAATTTGAGCCAAGTGATCCAAAATCTTGAGTTAATGCGCCTGGATTACGGCATTTTTAGTTTGCACCTAATCTTATCGGCGTCATTTGTCATTGTTCCCTTGTTGATGCGTGATGCCGGGTTATTTCCGGCCGAACATTGGAAGGTTTATTTGCCCGTATTTATCGGTTCAATGGCCGCGATTATTCCTTTTGTGATACTGGCGGAAACCAAGCAACAAATGAAAGGCGTCTTTCTCGGCGCCATTGTCGTATTGATCACTTCCAATCTCGGCCTGATGTTTTGGCATGATTCCTTGCTAGGCATCATTGTTTTTCTGGGACTGTTTTTTTGCGCTTTCAATTTATTGGAAGCGACTTTGCCGTCATTAGTGTCGAAAACCGCACCGGCCGATTTACGCGGTACCGCAATGGGCATTTACTCAACGACCCAATTTTTGGGCGCCGGGCTCGGCGGCGCTTTGGGCGGCTGGTGCTACGGTAATTTTGGCGCAGGCGCGGTATTTTTGCTCTGCGCCGCCGCCGCATTAAGCTGGTTGTTGGTTTCATTCAATATGAAAGCGCCGCGCTACTGGTCAAATCTGCTCATCTCACTGGAAAGCTTCACGGATCAGGCGGTCGATGAGCTTGCAAACGAAATGCTAAAAATCAACGGTATTGAAGAAGTGACTTTGCATCTGGAAGAAGCAGTCGCTTATCTTAAGGTCGATCGGCAAAAGCTGGATGCGCAACGCTTGCAAAGTTTGATTAGGCAAGCGACGGCAGCCGGCTAATCGGCAGCCGTCCCCATTTTCCAGAAATTTAACCTCAACAGGAGACTTCCATGCTCAACAAAGTTACCTTGATAGGCAATCTGGGCGCAGACCCAGAAGTTCGCTACATGCCCAGCGGCGGGGCGGTCACCACGATCCGCCTGGCAACCACACGACGCTGGAAAGACAAGCAAAGCGGCGAAAGAAAGGAAGAAACCGAATGGCATCGCGTCGTGTTTTTTACCCGACTGGCCGAAATCGCTGGCGAATATTTGAAAAAAGGCAGCCAAATTTATGTCGAAGGCCGCATCCGCACGCAAAAATGGCAGGGGCAAGATGGCCAGGATCGCTATACTACCGAAATCGTCGCCGAAGAAATGCACATGTTAGGCAGCCGCAGCGGCGGCACAGCCAGTTTTAGCAACGAACCCAACGCCGCTTATGGCGGCCAAGCGCCCAAATCCGGCTACCCGGCAGGCAAACCGGCGCCCGCGAATAACGGCCCAACGCCAACGATGCCGCCGGACTATGACGATTTTGACGATGATATTCCGTTTTAGCAGGTACCGGTTTTAATTGATAAGCCAGTTGGCGCCACCGCAAGTAGCAAACAGGTTTAGTGATGCCCCACGCAATGTTTTGTTGCCAACTGACCTGACAATTCCTCCGGTTGTGTTATTACTAGACATCCTTATGTCAATGGGAGGCTGGTATAACGAAACAGCGGGCAGAGTCGGCCTCGGAAATTTGGATAGTCAGATAAGTGATAGTCTTACTTATGTTACGTCCCTCTGTGATGGAATGACTCTATAAAACGGATTAAAACAGGAACAACACCATGACCAGCACCCAACAACGCGCCGCACTGCAACGCCAGATCTGGCAAATCGCCAATGATGTCCGTGGCGCTGTCGACGGCTGGGATTTCAAGCAATACGTACTCGGCACCCTGTTCTACCGCTTCATCAGCGAAAACTTCGCCAGCTACATTGAAGGCGGTGATGACAGCATCCACTATGCAGAGCTCCCCGATAGTATCATCACCCCGGAAATCAAAGACGATGCCATTAAAACCAAGGGCTATTTCATTTACCCCAGCCAGCTGTTCGCCACCATCGCCGCCTGCGCCAACACCAATGACAGTTTGAATACCGATCTGGCCGCCATCTTTGCTGCCATCGAAAGTTCCGCCAATGGCTACTCATCGGAGCCCGATATTAAAGGCCTGTTTGCTGATTTTGATACCACCAGCAACCGCCTCGGTAACACCGTCAAAGACAAAAATACCCGCCTGGCTGCCGTGCTCAAAGGCGTGGCCGAGCTGGATTTTGGACATTTTGACGCCAGCCACATCGACCTGTTTGGCGACGCCTACGAGTTCCTGATCTCCAACTACGCCGCCAATGCTGGTAAATCCGGAGGCGAGTTCTTCACTCCACAGCATGTATCCAAGCTGATTGCGCAACTTGCCATGCACAAACAAACCAGCGTCAACAAAATTTATGACCCGGCCTGCGGCTCCGGCTCGCTGCTGCTGCAAGCCAAAAAGCACTTCGACGCCCACATCATTGAAGACGGTTTTTTCGGACAGGAGATCAACCATACCACCTACAACTTGGCGCGGATGAACATGTTCTTGCACAACATCAACTACGACAAGTTCAACATCCAGCTCGGCAACACCCTGATAGACCCGCATTTTGGCGACGACAAACCTTTTGATGCCATCGTCTCCAACCCGCCGTATTCGGTGAAATGGATAGGCTCAGACGACCCAACGCTGATTAACGATGAACGCTTTGCCCCGGCGGGCGTGCTCGCGCCAAAATCCAAAGCCGATTTTGCCTTCGTGCTGCATGCCTTGAGTTTCCTCTCCAGCAAAGGCCGCGCCGCCATCGTCTGCTTCCCCGGCATTTTTTACCGGGGCGGGGCCGAGCAGAAAATCCGCCAGTATCTGGTGGACAACAACTATGTCGAAACCGTCATCTCGCTGGCACCCAACCTGTTCTACGGCACTACCATCGCCGTGAACATCCTAGTGCTCTCCAAACACAAAACCGACACACAAACCCAGTTCATTGATGCCAGTGGTCTGTTCAAAAAAGAAACCAATAACAACATTCTGCTCGATGAACACATCGAACAGATCATGCAGGTGTTCGACAGCAAGGCGAACGTCGATCACTTCGCCCAGTCCGTGCCGTTTGAAACCATTGCCAACAAAGACAACGATTACAACCTGTCGGTCAGCAGCTATGTCGAAGCCAAAGATAACCGCGAAATGGTGGATATTGCCCAGCTTAATGCCGAGTTGCTTACCACCGTCGCCAGGATCGACCAGCTACGCAAAGACATTGATGCCATCGTGACAGAGATTGAAGGAGAAGCTCCATGATTCTGGAAAACAAGCTCCACATCACCGATCAAATCGAATTAGCCAAAGCCGAAGAAAAAATCAGTAAGCAAAAAGCCAAGCAGCTTTTTGACTCCGGCGACATAGCCGAGGTGGAAGTCGGCAGCTTTGCCGGGCTTAGCTTTATCCATGCCTATTTGTTTGGGGATATTTATGAATTTGCCGGCAAAATTCGCGACGTCAATATCGCCAAGGGTAATTTCCGTTTCGCGCCGCTGATGTATTTGGAGCCATCTCTGAAACATATCGACGCCATGCCGCAAAACACCTTTGACGAAATCGTCGAAAAATATGTCGAAATGAACATTGCCCACCCCTTCCGCGAAGGCAATGGCCGCGCCACCCGCATCTGGCTGGATTTGATGCTTAAAAAAGAAATCCGGCAGGTCATCGATTGGAATTTGGTGGACAAAGATGACTATCTATCGGCCATGCAGCGTAGCGTGGTCAAAGACCTTGAAATCAAAGCATTACTCAAACCCGCCCTGACCGACCAAATTGACGACCGCGCCTTGTTTATGAAGGGCATTGATGTCAGCTATTACTACGAAGGCTATAGCGAATTTAAAACCGAGGAGCTGTAGGCGTGAGTCATTTGAGTTTTATTTCACCTCGTTCCCACGCTCCTGCGTATCTCGTTCCCACGCTCCCGCGTGGGAATGCATACGGACGCTGAATAATGGGTAGAAGCCGCTACAAAATAACCCAACCCCAACTGCCTCACTTCGTCACCTTGACGGTGCTGCACTGGATTCCGGTATTCACACGCCCGGACACCGTCAACATTTTGCTCGATTCCCTGCGTTTTTTAAATAAGGATGGTCTTCAGGTATTTGCGTGGGTCGTGTTGGAAAATCACTGCCATTTTGTACTTCAAAGCCAGGCTTTGGATCACGACATTGCCCGCTTCAAATCATGGACAGCAAAAAGCCTGATCCAATATCTTGCGGCACATAATGTCAGGCAAATACTGGATCAGCTGGCGTTTTACAAAAAAGCCCACAAGGATGATCGCGCTTATCAATTCTGGCAGGAGGGCGTTCACCCTGAGTTGATTCAGGGCGAGGATATGATGCGGCAAAAGATTGAATATATTCACCAAAACCCGGTGAAACGGGGCTATGTAGACGAAGCCGCACATTGGCGCTATTCCAGTGCCCGAGATTATCTTGGGGAATCCGGCTTGTTGGAGGTTAATCGGAAATGGTAAAGACGGTATGCATTCCCACGCTGGAGCGTGGGAACGAGAACAAGCTGCTGGAGCCTCGTTCCCACGTGGGAATGCATACGGAGCCTGAAGGGAGAAAAGCCATGAACAGCGCGAACTTCTTGGAAAAGCTGCTGGATGGGGTTGGGGTGGAGTGGAAGCCGTTGGGGGATATAGCCAAAAAAATTTCGTCTGGCGGGACCCCTCAAACAGGAGTCAGAGAATACTGGGAAGGCGGCACTATTCCTTGGATGAGTTCGGGTGAAGTTAATCTTGAAACGATATATAAAACAGAAAACTTTATTACCGAGGCCGGACTAAAAAACTCTAGCGCTAAATTTGTTCCAAGGAATTCACTTGTAATTGCATTGGCAGGGCAAGGAAAAACTCGTGGGAAAATCGCAAGAACCAGAATTGACTTAACTACTAACCAATCACTTGCGTCGATTACAGTTGATGAAACGGTTGTTAACCATGATTATCTATATCACTTCCTTAAAACACAGTATGAAAATTTGCGACAAATATCATCAGGGAGCGGTACTCGCGGTGGTCTTAACTTGCAAATGATTTCAAACTACAAATTTCCTCTTCCCTGCCCAGAAAACCCCAAAAAATCGCTAGCAATCCAAGCCGAAATCGTCCGCATTCTGGACGCATTTACCGCCCTGACCGCCGAGCTGACCGCCGAGCTTAGCATGCGGAAAAAACAATACAACTACTATCGCGACCAGTTGTTGAGTTTTGAAGATGGCGAAGTGGAGTGGAAGGCGTTGGGGGAGATTGGCGATGTGAAGATGTGCAAACGTATTCTGAAAAATGAAACGCAACCTGAAGGTGATGTGCCTTTTTACAAGATTGGCACCTTTGGAAAACAAGCAGATGCATTCATTTCTAGTGAAATTTATGAATCTTATAAAAGCAGGTATTCCTTCCCTAAAAAAGGTGATGTTCTAATTTCAGCATCAGGAACCATTGGGCGTGCAGTGATCTATGACGGCGAGCGAGCATATTTTCAGGATAGCAATATCGTCTGGTTGGATAACGATGAAAGCGTCGTCACCAACAGGTATCAATGACACTTCTATAAAATTGCAAAGTGGTCTGTGTCAGAGGGAGTGACGATAGATAGACTGTATAACGACAATATCAGAAAAACTAGAATTCCTGTTCCATACCCAAATGATCCCAAGAGGTCGTTAGCGGCGCAGACTCGCGTGGTGGCCATCCTGGACAAATTCGACGCCATCACCAACTCGATCAGCGAAGGCTTGCCCCGCGAGATTGATCTGCGCCAGAAGCAATACGCCTATTACCGCGATTTGCTGTTGAGCTTTCCCAAGCCAGAAGTAGCGGCATAACATGAGCAAGACGCTAACGGAAATAGCGCAACAGCTGAGAAACGCCAATAGAAAAGTGCAGTTGATCTACGCTTTTAATGGCACTGGCAAGACACGCCTGTCGCGGGCGTTCAAGCAGCTAATCGCTTCACAAGATGATGGTGGCGATGAGGTCGATCAGCCCGAGTTGTCACGCAACAAAGTCCTGTATTACAACGCCTTCACCGAAGACTTGTTTTATTGGGATAACGATTTGGCGGGAGATTCCGAGCCCAAGCTGAAAATTCAGCCCAATTCGTATACCGATTGGCTGCTCACATTGCTCAAAGACCTGGGGCAGGATGGCAATATTGTTCAGTATTTCCAGCGCTATGCGAATGACAAGTTAACGCCGCATTTCAGCGAAGACTTTTCCGAGATCAGATTCTCCCTGGAGCGTGGCGACAACGAGCGTTCCGGCTATATCAAAATATCCAAAGGCGAAGAAAGCAACTTCATTTGGAGTGTTTTTTACACCCTGCTGGATCAGGTGGTTGCGATTCTCAATGTCGCCGAACCTGACGAGCGGGAAACCCACAAATTTGATCTGCTGGAATATGTATTTGTCGACGATCCAGTCAGCTCTCTGGATGAAAACCATTTAATTGAATTGGCGGTCAATTTGGCTAGCCTCATCAAATCTAGTCAATCCGACCTGAAATTTATCGTCACGACGCATAGCCCGCTGTTTTATAACGTGCTTTTCAACGAGCTGAACGGCAAAGTCTGCTACATGCTGGAGCGTTTTGAAGATGGCACATTCACCCTCACCGAAAAACTCGGCGACTCCAACAAGAGCTTTTCTTATCACCTGCATTTAAAGCAAACCCTTGAGCAGGCGATTGCTGAAAATAAGGTCGAAAAGTATCACTTCACGCTGCTGCGTAATTTGTACGAGAAAACGGCCAGCTTTCTGGGTTACCCGAAGTGGTCAGAACTTTTGCCCGATGACAGACAACTCTATTTGAGCAGAATCATCAACTTTACAAGCCATAGCACACTATCCAATGAAACCGTTGCAGAGCCAACGCCAGCGGAGAAAGCGATGGTTAAATTATTGCTCGATCACTTGAAAAGCAACTATGGTTTTTGGCAGCAGGCGGAAAACTAATGATTAAATTTTCCGACACGCTCACCTAAGGAAGGAGTCTTATGTCCAAGCATCTAAGTCTGCAAGACCAAACCACGGAATTCCTGCTCTACACCGCGCCCAATGGCGCGATCAAAGTGGAGGTGCTGCTCAGTAATGAAACTATCTGGCTGACGCAGGAGCGCATGGCGGAGTTGTTTGGCGTGCAGCGCCCGGCGATCACCAAGCACCTGAAAAACATCTTTGAAAGTAATGAGTTACAGGAAGATGTGGTGAGTTCCATTTTGGAACATGCCACTGCCCACGGGGCAATTGAGGGCAAAACCCAAGCCAGCAAGACTAAGTACTACAACCTGGATGCGGTGATTTCGGTCGGTTACCGCGTTAATTCGGCGCAGGCTACCCAGTTCCGTATCTGGGCCACGGCCCTGATCCGGGAATACATTATCAAGGGTTTTGCCATGGATGATGAGCGCCTGAAAAATGGCCGTTATTTCGGCAAGGACTATTTTCGTGAATTACTGGAGCGTGTGCGTTCTATCCGCGCCAGCGAGAGGCGGATTTACCAGCAGATCACCGACATTTTTGCTGAGTGCAGTATTGATTACGACCCCAAGTCGGAAACCACCCGGTTGTTTTACGCTCATGTGCAGGACAAATTTCATTTTGCGATTACCGGTCATACGTCGGCTGAAATTATCTCGCTGAAAGCCGACGCCAGCAAACCCTTGATGGGCATGAGCACTTATAAAAATGCACCGGATGACCGGGTGTTGAAGTCCGATTCGACCGTGGCGAAAAATTATTTAAGCGGAGCCGAAATTAAAAAGCTGGAACGCGCCGTTTCGGCTTTTTTTGACTATATCGAAGGCATTATCGAGCGGCGTAATACCTTCACCATGGAAAGTTTTGCCGAAAGCGTGAACAAGTTTCTGGCTTTCAATGAGTACCGGATTCTGGAAGGCTATGGTTCTGTTTCACGACAGCAGGTGGATCAAAAAGCCCACGCTGAATATGAAAAATTCAACAAGCAGCAACGCATCGAATCCGATTTCGACCGTGAAGTGAAAAAGCTGCTGCAAAAAAAGGACGCGGAAGAATGAGCGACTACAAAACCATTGCCGAATCGAACAGCTTTATCGTTCTGGATAAATACACCAAGGACGATAAAGTTAGCGAAAGCTACCAAAGCGAATACGATTTGGAGCGCGAATTCATTCAGGATTTGCAGAATCAGGGCTATGAATTCCTGCCCGGCCTGAACAGCCCGGAAGCCTTGCTGGCCAATGTGCGCGTGGCTTTGCAGGCACTCAATAACGTGCAGTTTGCCGACGGCGAGTGGTTGCGCTTTGTGGAAACCTTTCTGGACAAACCCAGCGATGGCATCGTCGACAAAACCCGCAAGATTCACGACGACTATATCCATGACTTTGTGTTTGACGATGGCCGTATTCAGAACATCTACCTGTTGGATAAAAAGAACATTGCCCGTAACAAGGTGCAAGTCATCAAGCAGTTTGAGCAAACCGGCAGCCATGCCAACCGCTACGATGTCACAGTGCTGGTCAATGGCCTGCCTCTGGTGCAGGTGGAGCTGAAAAAACGCGGTGTGGCGATTCGTGAAGCCTTTAATCAGGTACATCGCTACAGCAAGGAGAGCTTTAACAGCGAGCATTCGTTGTTCAAGTATTTACAGCTATTTGTGATTTCCAACGGCACCGACAGCCGTTACTTTGCGAATACCACCCAGCGCAACAAGAACAGCTTCGACTTCACCATGAATTGGGCGAAAGCTGATAACAGCCTGATCAAGGATCTGAAAGACTTTACCGCCACGTTCTTCCAGAAGAACACCCTGCTCAATGTGTTGCTGCATTATTCGGTGTTTGATGTCAGCGATACCTTGCTGGTGATGCGCCCCTACCAGATTGCCGCTACCGAGCGCATCTTGTGGAAAATCAACAGCGCCTATCAAGCCAAAAACTGGAGCAAGACGGAAAGCGGCGGCTATATCTGGCACACCACCGGTTCGGGCAAGACCTTGACCAGTTTCAAGGCCGCGCGTCTGACCACCGAACTGGAGTTTATCGACAAGGTGTTTTTTGTGGTGGACAGGAAAGACCTCGATTACCAGACCATGAAGGAATACCAGCGCTTTTCGCCGGACAGCGTGAATGGCTCGGACAGCACTGCTGGCCTGAAGCGTAATCTGGATAAGGATGACAACAAAATTATTGTCACCACTATCCAGAAGCTTAACAACCTGATGAAGATCGAAGCCGACTTGCCCATCTACGGCAAACAGGTGGTCTTCATTTTTGATGAGTGTCACCGCAGCCAGTTTGGTGAGGCTCAGAAAAACCTGAAGAAGAAGTTCAAGAAGTTCTACCAGTTTGGCTTTACCGGTACACCGATCTTTCCCGAGAACGCTCTCGGCGCGGAAACCACCGCCAGTGTGTTTGGCCGCGAATTGCATTCTTATGTCATCACCGATGCTATCCGAGATGAAAAGGTATTGAAGTTCAAGGTGGACTACAACGACGTGCGCCCACAGTTCAAAGCCATCGAAACCGAGCAGGATGAGAAAAAGCTCAGCGCGGCGGAAAACAAACAAGCCTTGCTGCACCCCGACCGCATCCGCGAGATTACCCAGTACATCCTGAACAACTTCCGGCAGAAAACCCACCGCCTGCAAGCGGGCAATAAAGGTTTTAACGCCATGTTCGCGGTTAGCAGCGTGGACGCTGCCAAGCTGTACTATGAGTCGTTCAGGAATTTGCAAAAGGATAGCGACAAGCCTTTGCGGGTAGCCACCATCTTCTCGTTTGCGGCCAACGAGGAGCAGGATGCGGTGGGCGATATTCAGGATGAAAGCTTTGATGTTTCTGCCATGAACAGCAGCGCCAAGGAGTTTTTGGGCGCGGCCATTGCGGATTATAACGCGCTGTTCAAAACTAATTTCAGCGTGGATAGCAATGGCTTTCAGAACTATTACCGCGATCTGGCCAAGCAGGTTAAAGCCAAGGAAATCGACCTGTTGATTGTGGTGGGCATGTTTCTGACCGGCTTTGATGCCCCCACGCTGAATACCTTGTTTGTGGATAAAAACTTGCGTTACCACGGTTTGCTACAGGCCTATTCGCGCACCAACCGAATTTTTGATGCCACCAAAACCTTTGGCAATATCGTCACCTTTCGCGATTTGGAGCAAGCCACGATTGATGCCATTACCCTGTTCGGCGATAAAAATACCAAGAACGTGGTGTTGGAAAAGAGCTATAAGGAATACATGGAAGGCTTTACCGATGTGGTTACCGGCGAAGCTCGGCGCGGCTTTGTGGATGTTGTGAAGGAGTTAGAACAGCGCTTTCCTGATCCCTCTGCCATTGAAAAAGAGTCCGACAAAAAAGCCTTCGCAAAGCTGTTTGGCGAGTATTTGCGCGTTGAGAACGTGCTGCAAAATTACGATGAGTTTGCCAGCCTGAAAGCCCTGCAAAGCGTTGACATGAGCGACCCGGAAGTAGTTGAGGCATTCAAAGCCCAACATTATCTAAACGATGACGATCTGGCTGCACTACAAGCCATCAAAATACCCGCTGAGCGGAAAATTCAAGATTATCGATCCACCTATAACGATATACGCGATTGGTTACGCCGAGAAAAATCTGCCGCTGAAAATGAAAAATCCACTATTGATTGGGACGACGTGGTCTTTGAGGTAGACCTGCTTAAATCACAAGAGATCAACCTAGACTACATTTTGGAACTGATTTTTGAAAATAACAAAAAAGTAAAAGATAAAGCGGCTCTGGTTGAAGACGTACGCCGAGTGATTCGCGCCAGTTTGGGCAACCGCGCCAAAGAGAGTTTGCTTGTTGATTTTATTAATCAAACCGACCTGGACAAGATTGGCGATAAGGCCAGTGTTATTGATACCTTCTTCACCTTTGCGCAAGCGGAACAACAGCGTGAGGCTCAAGAGTTGATTAGTAGCGAGAGCCTGAATGCTGAGGCGGCCAGGCGTTATATCGCCACCTCACTAAAACGGGAGTTTGCCAGTGACAATGGCACTGAGCTCAATGCCATTCTGCCTAAAATGAGCCCGTTAAACCCGAAGTATCTGACAAAAAAGCAAAGTGTCTTCCAGAAAGTAGCCGCCTTTGTTGAGAAGTTTAAAGGCGTGGGTGGGCAGGTCTAATGGGATCGTTCCATCCGTCTGGAACACCTTCAAGTCTGTCGTGCGGTCAGCAGAGCCCCCGAGTTCGGGAAGGGTACAATGTAAACAGTTACAGAATTATTCCGTACTGTTTGCGATTATGGGTGTACACAACCATTTTGAGTCTTTCAACGGGTCGCGCTATTGTAAGTAATGCGCCTTGCTGACTGTTTTTCCCGTTCCTGCAGCTTGTAAGGGTAAAAAAAACTCCAGACCGGCTTGTTGGCTTATGTCGAAAAAAAGCGGCTAGCGCCAATCAAGGGCGTGCGTTCATTGAGCGACAGCTTAACCGAAACCGTGTGCAACAGGTCGCTAAAACGGCCTTTAGCCTTAAAGGCCTGAATAAAATCCCTCGAACGCATCGCTGGAAGAATCTTCTGGGCGATGCCGCCGCCGATATAAACGCCGCCGATCGCAAATGATTTGAGCGCCAAATTGCCGGCTTCAGCGCCGTAAAGCTCGACGAATAATCTGACTGCCTCTCTGCACAAGGGGTCTTGCCCGGACAGTCCAAGCCCGGAAATAACGGCATTCCGATTACTATCGGAAGCGCAGCCTAAAACATCGAGACAAGCCGGCGCAAAACCCTGGCGACAAAGAAAATCATACAGATGGCTGAAACCGATGCCGGAAATAATCCGCTCATAGCTGACATGGCCCGGATACAGCGTTCTTAGATAGGTCAACAACTGATCCTGCTGGTCATTCTGTGCGGCAAAATCGGTATGCCCGCCTTCAGTCGCGATCGGATGATGCCTTTCGCCATCCCAATACAATATCGCTTCGCCTAAACCAGTGCCGGCGGCAATCACCGCGCAATTACCCGTTTGGCTGACAGCGTCCGGATTCAGTTCAAGCAAGTCCTGCTCCGGCAAATGCAACATACCCAGAGCCATCGCTTCGAGATCATTTAACAACTTCACCTCAGCCGTTCCTAGTTGAACTTTCAGCCTGTCCGCATCAAGCAACCACGGCAAATTAGTTGTTTGGCAGCGCTGATTGACCACAGGTCCGGCGACGCCAAAACAGGCTGCGCTAACGCTAATATCGGCAGGCAAAAAGCTTGACAAGATATCGCTGAATTGCCCAAACGACTGACTGGGGTAAGTTCGCTCCAGAACACCAGTCAATTGACCTGAATCATTAGTAAAAAGAGCTAACACTGTTTTGGTGCCGCCTATGTCGCCTGCAAGAATCACTCTATGCCTCTTATCGAAAATGTTAACTCGTCGATTATCACTGTTCGACAAGCAAAAAACAAATCGAACAAACAGCCCGCAAAAAGCCGATGGCCTTGTTCTTTTCTTTGATTAAGCCAGTTTAAAGTTTTATCAGGTAGATAATTACCTGAACAAGCGCTGAAACGACCTCAACTATTTGATTAAAACCCTTTTTATCAAAGCGGGCGAATAAATGATGTGCTAAGCATATTACAGGTTTTTGGAATCAGGCTGGCGGGTTATAATAGCTGCTTTATGCCAGCAAACCCGCCTTAACCTTTAAACGCCACGACCTGGGGAAACGATTGATCACAACAGCGGCAATCCATACAACTTAATTCAAAAATGCATCGATCCTTAGGATGACGCTATCGATAGCCTAAATACTTGGAGACTAAACGCTATGACCGAACGACTGGAAGTGCTGAAGCCAGCAACGTTAATTCTGGAAGACCAGACTTATACCCTGCCGACCTATCGAGGCATTGAAGGCGAAAAAGCGATCGATATCACTAAATTGCGCAGTCAAACCGGTTATATCACGCTCGATGATGGCTATGGCAACACTGGCGCCTGCGAAAGCGCGATCACTTATATCGATGGCGAGAAAGGCGTCCTGCGTTATCGGGGCTACCCGATTGAAGAACTCGCCGAACACTCTCGCTTTACTGAAGTGGCCTATCTGCTCTTGCACGGCGAGTTACCAACCGAAGAGCAATTATCGCAATTTTCGACGCAATTGAACGAGTCGTCGATTATTCACGAAGACATGCACCATTTTTTTAATGGCTTCCCAAGGGGATCGCATCCGATGGGCATTCTGGCTACGATGGTCGCCTCCTTGTCCACCTTTTATCCAGTGCCTGATCAACTCGACAAAGCCACAGAAAATCAGATTGTTGCAAATCTGATTTCACAGGTGCGCACCATTGCGGCTTTTTCGTACAAAAAATCGATCGGCGAGCCGCTGGTTTACCCGTCCTACAAACTTAAATATGTGCGCAACTTCCTGACCATGATGTTCGCGTCGCCGGTGCGGGATTATCAACTGGATGACGATATTGTTCGCGCCATCGACATGTTTCTGATCTTGCATGCCGACCACGAGCAAAATTGCAGCACCTCATCGGTCAGAACCGCAGGATCGAGCTTAGCCAATGTTTACGCGGTTGCGTCGGCAGGTATTTCAGCCTTATGGGGCGCGCGTCATGGCGGCGCGAACCAGGAAGTGATTTCGATGCTGGAACAAATCCACGCCGAAGGAGGCGACGGCACCGAATTTATCAACCAAGCCAAAGACAAGAATTCACCTAACCGCTTGATGGGTTTCGGCCACCGGGTTTACAAAAACTTTGATCCGCGCGCCATCGTATTAAAGCAACACTGCCATAAATTATTGAACAAACCGGGCATGAATGATCCTTTGTTCGATATCGCTCGGCGGCTGGAAGAAATCGCGCTACAGGATGATTACTTCATTTCCCGGAAACTATACCCCAATGTCGATTTTTACTCTGGCTTGATACTCCGGGCTGCGGGCATACCGACCAATATGTTCACGGTGCTGTTCGCCATCGGCCGCATGCCCGGCTGGCTGGCGCATTGGCGGGAAATGATACACGCCGATCATATGTCGATCTACCGCCCCCGCCAGATTTATGTCGGCGAATCCTTACGCCACTATCAGGTCATTGAGCAGCGAAAATAAGGCAACCCTGGTTGGATAGGAATGGCTTGATTCGTTTGTCTATGCCGAATCAGCTATTCGTTAATACCGCCTTGGGTAAGATGCGCCGGCTCCAACAATTTTTCCAAGGCTTCACGGCTCAAATCGGTCATTTCGGCAGCGACATCGATAATCGGCCGGCCTTGTTTATAGGCCGCTTTAGCAATTTCAGCCGCTTTTGCATAACCAATGATCGGGTTCAATGCAGTCACTAGAATTGGATTTTTTGCCAAAGCCTGTTGCAAATTATCTTGCCTCACTTTGAAACCGGCAATCGCCTTATCGGCCAGCAAACGGCTCACATTGCCGAGCAATTCAATGCTTTGCAAAATATTAAAGGCAATCAGCGGCAACATGACATTGAGCTGAAAATTGCCCGATTGACCCGCAACTGTGATCGTCGCATCGTTGCCAATGACTTGAGCCGCTACCATAGCCGCCGCCTCCGGTATCACCGGGTTGACTTTACCCGGCATAATGCTGCTGCCGGGCTGCAAAGCAGGCAACTCAATTTCGCCCAAACCTGCTAAAGGGCCGCTATTCATCCAGCGCAAATCATTAGCGATTTTCATCAGGCTTACCGCAATGACTTTAAGCTGACCGGATAATTCAACGATGGCGTCCTGGCTGCTCAAGCTTTCGAAAAAAGATTCATTCGGCTTAAACGGCAAACCGGTCTCGCTGCTCATAGCAGCGGCAAATCTTGCGGCAAATTCAGGGTGGGCGTTAATTCCAGTACCCACTGCCGTTCCGCCTTGCGCTAAGCGATAGAGCCTCGGCAAAGTCGCATGAATTCGTTCCAGGCCATTGCGGATCTGCAAAGCCCAACCTCCTAATTCCTGGCTCATACGAACAGGCATCGCGTCCATTAAATGCGTCCGTCCAGTTTTGGTCAATTCGTTCAGCAACCCGGCTTTGTGCTCTATCGTCTGCGCCAAATGTTGCAAGACCGGCAACAAACGATGCTGGCATTCCAGAGCGGCGCTGATATGAATCGCGGTGGGAATCACGTCATTACTGCTTTGCCCGCAATTGACATCATCATTGGCGCTCACAGCTTGTCCTGCCAGATCAGAGGCCAAGTTGGCCAACACTTCATTGACATTCATATTAGTGCTGGTGCCAGATCCGGTTTGAAAAACATCAACAGGAAATTGCTCAGCGTGTTGCCCGTCAATTACTTGCTGCGCCGCCTGCACAATAGCCTGAGCCTTCCACTGCTCCAGTTCGCCAAGTTCCTGGTTGACCTGCGCGGCTGTTTTTTTAATCAGCGCCACCGTTTTAATAAAAGCCGCCGGCATTTTGATGCCGCTGACCGGAAAATTTTCCACCGCGCGCTGCGTTTGAGCCCCATACAAAGCGGCAGCCGGAACTTCCAGTTCGCCCATACTATCTTTTTCGATTCGGTATCGTGCAGTCATAGTTATCTCGTTAATCAATAATTCAACTTGAGCTTGGTCAAAGGGCCAGCTCAATTCTTGTTGGCTATCCGGGTGGCGTAAAACCGGTATGCGCAAGGCATAGTACATTTGCCAATGGTCGGAGTCGGCAATATCAATGGCTTCAAAAACATAGTCTGTTTGGCGCGCCAGGCACTCGCCAACCATCCGCTCGGCTTGCTCGCATAAATGACAGCCGGACGTTCCAAAGAGCTGCAAATGCATCAGTGTTTGGTCAATTTTTCCAGATAACCCATGAACAGGGCGGATAACACCAGCGTCAAATGCAGCACCACATACCAAAGCAATTTTTCGTTGGCGGTTGCGCTGATATTCATAAACACTTTGAGCATTTGAATCGATGAAATCGCCACTATCGACGAAGCGACTTTCATTTTTAACGAACCGTAATCGTGCTTGCCCAGCCATTCCAATTTTTCAGCCGGCGCGCAGATATTCATTTGCGAAACAAAATTTTCATAACCGCTGAACATCACAATTACAATCAAGCTTCCAACTAGCGTCAAGTCAATCAGGCTCAGCGCCGTCAACACTAGATCGGCCTCGCTTAAAGCAAAAATATGCGGTAAAAAATGCCAGAGCTCCTGAAAAAATTTCACCGCCAAGGCTAATAAAACCAGCGACAAGCCGATAAAAATCGGGGCCAATAGCCAACGGCAGGCATACATCAACTGTTCTAAAAAGCGTTCGATTTGTTCTCGTGGAGTCATAAAAAAGTCAGTAAAAAATAAAATGCCTATTAATAACCTACAGGTTGTTTTCGAGATGAGCTGCTACCTGCAGTAAGTTGATAACCATGAAAAATAATTAAAAAAGTCTATTAACCATTTGCTTCTATCAATAGCATTAATGATGTAAATGCGCCGCCAGCCAGCGTTCCGCAACCTCTTCGGCCATACCCTTGCGTCTGGCGTAATCCTGCAGCTGATCTTTATCGATCTTGCCGACATTGAAATACTGTGCTTCTGGATGCGAAAGATACCAGCCGCTAACCGCGGAAGCTGGGTACATCGCGTAATTCTCGGTCAATTCGATACGGGTATTGCTAGTCACATCAAGCAGTTCAAACAGCTTGGCTTTCTCGGTATGATCAGGGCAGGCCGGATAACCCGGCGCCGGACGAATACCTTGATAGACTTCGTTGATTAATTGTTCAGCCGTATGCGCCTCATCTTGGGCATAAGCCCAATAACCCTTACGCACCGCTTCATGCAAATATTCGGCAAAGGCTTCCGCCAAACGGTCAGCCAGCGCCTTCAACATGATTGCGCTGTAATCATCATGATCCCGCTCAAATTGCAGCAGCTTGGCTTCAATGCCCAAGCCGGTGGTGACCGCGAAGGCACCGATATAATCAGCTTTAGCACTCTCAATAGGCGCAATAAAGTCAGCTAGACAGTAGTTGGGTTTTCCCGGTGCCTTGATGTTTTGCTGACGTAAATGATGCAGCACCATGCGCTTTTGCTGCCGAGTATCGTCCTGATAAATCACGATATCGTCACCCGCGCTGTTGGCCGGAAAGAAACCTATCACGGCGCGCGCTGACAGCCATTGTTCAGCAATTAATTGCTTCAGCATGAGTTGAGCGTCTTCAAACAATTTTCTGGCTTCTACGCCAATGACCTTGTCGTCAAGAATCTTTGGATAACTGCCCGCCAACTCCCAGGTTTGAAAAAACGGCGTCCAGTCGATATACCAAACCAACGTTTCCAAAGGAAAGTCGTCAATAACTTTAACACCCAAAAAACTGGGCTTTGTTGGATTATGCGCAGCATTCCATTTGAATTTATTGTCGCGCGCCGCCGCCAGCGAATGCTGCTTGGTCTGCGACTCCCGGCCTTTATGCCTGTCTCTGACTTCAGCATATTCCTGGCGCAAGCTTCGAATAAACGCTTCTTTCAAATCGCTGCCCAATAATTGGCTCACTACGCCCACGCTGCGCGACGCGTCACTGACGTAGACGGTAGCGTCCTGCTGGTATTGCGGCTCGATTTTTACCGCGGTATGGGCGCGGGAAGTCGTTGCCCCACCGATGATCAGCGGAATATTAAAGCCCTGACGCTGCATTTCCTTGGCAATATGCACCATTTCGTCGAGCGAGGGTGTAATCAAGCCACTGAGACCAATAATATCGACTTTCTCCAGACGCGCTGTTTGCAATATTTTTTCAGCGGGCACCATAACACCCAGGTCAATAACATCGTAGTTGTTACATTGCAAAACCACAGCGACAATATTTTTCCCGATATCATGCACATCGCCCTTTACCGTCGCTATTAAAATCCTGCCATTCACCTCCCTTTCGCCAGCCGCTTTGTCGTCTTCCATAAACGGCATCAAATAGGCCACTGCTTTTTTCATAACGCGCGCCGACTTGACGACCTGAGGCAAAAACATTTTGCCAGCGCCAAACAAATCGCCCACAACATTCATGCCGTCCATCAACGCGCCTTCGATCACATGCAGCGGTCTTTCGGCCAACAGCCGGGCGGCTTCGGTGTCTTCATCGATATAATCAGTGATGCCTTTTACCAAGGCATGTTCCAAACGTTTATTAACTGGCCAATTGCGCCATTCCATGGTTTCCTGCTTAGTCTCGCCGCTGGCTTTGTCATGACGGTATTTTTCGGCAATTTCGAGCAGCTTTTCGGTGCCGCCGCCATCATGCTGGTTCAGGACAACAGCTTCCACGGCAGCGCGCAAATCGTCCGGTATATCGGCATAAAACGCCAATTGCCCGGCATTAACAATGCCCATTGACATGCCAGCCTGTATCGCGTGATATAAAAACACCGCATGAATGGCTTCGCGGACAAAATTATTGCCCCGAAACGAAAAAGAGACATTGGAAACGCCGCCTGAAATCAATGCATAAGGCAGGTTCTTTTTGATCTCGCGTGTGGCTTCAATAAAGTCGAGACCATAATTATTATGCTCTTCAATACCGGTAGCAATGGCGAAAATATTCGGATCGAAAATAATGTCTTCGGGTGGAAAGCCAACTTGTGCGGTCAAAATCTGATAAGCGCGCTGACAAATCTCGATCTTTCGGGCTTTGCTATCAGCTTGCCCTATTTCGTCAAACGCCATAACGATCACAGCCGCGCCATAGCGTCGAATCAGCTTGGCTTGCCGAATAAAAACCGCTTCGCCTTCTTTCAATGAAATCGAGTTAACGATGCCTTTACCCTGAATACATTTGAGCCCGGCTTCCAAAATATCCCATTTTGATGAATCCAGCATGATCGGCACTTTGGCGATATCCGGTTCCGATGCAATCAGCAATAAAAAACGCACCATCGCTTCTTTGGACTCCAGCATCCCTTCGTCCATATTGATATCGATAATCTGCGCACCATTTTCCACCTGTTGTCTAGCCACTTCCAAGGCAGACTCATAGTCGCCGTCAATAATCAAGCGCTTGAATGCCGCTGAACCGGTGACATTGGTGCGTTCACCGACATTAACAAACAACGAATCGGCAGCAATCGTCATTGGCTCCAAGCCTGACAAACGGCAGGACTTGGGCAAATTGGGAAGAGGTCTGGGCGAAAATGACTTAACCGCATTCACAATGGCTTTGATATGCGCCGGCGATGTGCCGCAGCAACCGCCGATAATGTTTAGGTAACCATTACGCGCCCACTCGGCGAGTTCCTCAGCCATGGCCTCAGGCGATTCGTCATATTCCCCAAACTCATTGGGCAAGCCGGCATTCGGATGCGCAGACACATAGGTATCGGCTATCGCCGATAATTCTTCGATGTGCTGCCGCAACTCCTTAGCGCCCAGCGCACAGTTAAAGCCGAAGGAAATCGGTTCGACATGGCGCAAGGAGTGCCAAAAAGCGGCAACGGTCTGACCAGACAAAGTTCGGCCCGAGGCATCCGTAATCGTGCCTGAAATCATGACCGGCAATTTCATGCCCAAATTGTCAAAAACCTGTTCAACGGCAAAAATAGCCGCTTTAGCATTGAGCGTATCAAACACCGTCTCGATCAAGACAAAATCAGCTCCGCCCTCGATTAGCCCACGCGTTGCTTCCGCATAAGCCTCGACTAGCTGATCAAACGTGATATTGCGAAAACCCGGATCGTTGACATCCGGCGACATCGAAGCCGTTCGATTCGTTGGCCCTAAAACGCCAGCAACGAAGCGCGGCTTTTCCGGCGTTTTGCCGCTGTACTCCTCGGCGCTTTGCTTGGCCAGACGGGCCGATTCCAAATTAATTTCATAGGCCAGTTCCTCCATGCGGTAATCCGCCATCGCTATGCGGGTCGCATTGAAAGTGTTGGTTTCAACGATATCGGAGCCGGCCTCAAAATAGGCGCTATGAATCGCTTTGATAACAGCGGGCTGAGTCAGCGATAACAAATCATTATTGCCTGTAAGATCAACTGGCCAATCAGCAAAGCGCTGACCCCGGTAATCTTTTTCTTCCAGCTTATAACTCTGGATCATCGTACCCATTGCGCCGTCAAGAAACAAGATCCGCTCAGACATCAGCTGAGTCAATAATTGGGTTTTTGTCATGAGTCTGGCAGTATGAAGGATTTATCTCAAAATAACGGTTGCTTGCAAATTGGGCAATCTATATTATTTTTGCAACTTTTGGAAAACCGCATGTCAAAGCCAACCGTAATCGAAATAATAAAAAGCGTTTTGTCGGCAGCTATCGGGGTTCAGAGCGACGCCAATCGAAAAAAGGATTTTGAACAAGGATCGCTGCCCGCCTATCTGATTGCTGGCCTGATTTTTACCGTGCTCTTTGTTGGTTTTCTTATATTCCTGGTCTCTACCATCCTTGGCTAAGAACAAGCGATAACCGCTACCGCTCGCCAGTTTGGCATGATGACCGCCATAAAAAAAGCCCAAGCAGCTAAGCCTGGGCTCTTTTCTTAAAGCATTGCAAAATACGCTTACTGTGCAGATTTAAAGCTGTCTTTAATGCTAGTAAACATTTCTTTTAGGCCGCTAAAAAGATTGCCCATCGAGAAAGCTTCCTTGGTGATAAATTTTAACCGAATAAAAGCCGCCGCCAAGAAACCAGCAATAGGCGGCATTAACTCAAAAAAGACCGATAAAAACCAGCCGCCGACGCCTTGGAATCCACCTACATTCTTTCTATCGCCAATACTTATCAGGTCGCGCTCGTAATTAGCATCGCCGCCGCCGCCTCTGACAGCTTCCAAAATATAAACGTTGGCCTGCACAAACAAGGTTTGCACGACAAAAAACGTTACTGTGCCGATTGCAACCCACATCAATGCATTATCAACTTTTGCTTTCATGGCTGACTGATACATCCAGAGAGCCACGAAAATCATTATTACTCCACCAATCATAGTTATACCCTTTTTTTAGTTATCATAATTTTGTTAAGAAGAAATAGAGGTAGGTGCATTTTAACACCATGCTGGCGCTGTCTTTTTCCACAACATTGCACATCTCATATTTCTCACGGCCAGGCGATGTCTGTTTTTTGATATCCCCATTTTCGATGGAATATTTCAGGTCAATTACCATCTCGTTGGTCCGCCCGCCCGCATCCGTTGCTATAGTGTGCAATATGCCGCCTGACTGAAAATCCCATTCAACAATAACAGATTTTTTTTCACCATCCAACTTGGCTGCTTCGGCAGTCAACTTCCACTTACCCAGTATTTCAGACTCATCTTTCAGCGCAACTTCAGCATTCGCCGAAGCCCCCCCAAAGACAACTGTCAACAGCAATAGTTTCATATATGTTTTTATCATAATTCGCAGCCCCTATCTACCATCTATAAATAATGCAGAGTGTAAACTATACCACAGCCCCTTTCGAGCATTAAATTTCGCGCAAGAAGAATTATTTTTCAACTTCGTTTGTTTAAAACACCACAATTAGGCCTTGACTTTAATTGCGCCTAAAGTATTATGGTGCTTCCGTTTGCTAGTCATTTAGCAATTTCTAAAATACAAAAACTATAGGTAGGACAGACATGGGGTTCATCTTAGATTTAACTGAAACTTTAAAAACACCAGCCGGCATCGTTGGTCTGATCGTTGTCGTAGCAGCTGTTGTGATGCTCGTAAAATGGGTTTTTGCTCCACACCCAGATGACGAGTAAGCAATCGATTATTTAACTCGCAGTAACAATCAAATACTAGGCGTCTATCCAACCGTTATTGTTGATAGTCGCCTTATTGTATCTGTAAACATCAAAAATAAACACTCTCAGCGGTAGCCTATACATTTTCCGTTTTTTTGAAATGTATACGTTCATCTGCACAAAGCTTTCAGAACTCCATTCTAAACCAGCGCCTGCAACAGGCATTGGCCTGTTCCGTTTGTTTTACGGATTAGTTACCTTTCAAGAAATTTGTTTCCTGCTGTATTTCAATCATTTGATTTTCGATCCGATACCTTTTATCGACATCGAATTTCCAATGATCCCTTTTTTCCTCTGCGTGTGGGGAGTTGTTGCTGCTTTCGTTGCCATCGGTTACCGCTACCAGTTTTCGCTCCTTTGTAATTATGTTTTCTGGCTCATTTTCGTCAATTTCACGACGATGCAGCGTGATTTTGATGGCGGATTTGATACTTTTATGACCGGCGCCAATTTTTTTCTGCTCTTTATGCCTGGCGACCAGGCTTTTTCTGTAGATAAATTGCGCTACAAACTGAGTACGCCATTCATCCATTATTCCAGCTATCCGGCACCTACTGTTTCGCGATTAAGCTACTATTTGCCAGTTTTGATCTGTCTCGGCTTTCTTTACTTTGATTCAGCCATTCACAAACTCTTTGCCGAACAGTGGCGTAATGGCCTAGGCCCCTGGCTGCCTTCGACCCAGCCTTACTATGTTTCCGCCATCGACATGTCAGCGCTGTTAAACATCGAGCTGCTACAAAAACTGATCGGCTATACCATCCTGGTCTTTCAATTTAGTTTCCCGTTTTTTTTTAATGACCGCAGATTCCGGCTGTTTTATTTGTTTGTCGGCCTGGGTTTGCATCTTGGCATTACGCTAACTTTAAATATTTATCCTTTCGGTCTGGGCATGCTTTGCTTTTACACGCTGCTGGTCCCTTTCAGCTGGTGGCGCTGCCTAAGCAAGCTGCTCACCGCGAAACAACCTGCATTGATTGTATTTTATGACCAGCTATGCCCGCTCTGTAATCGAACCGTGTTGATTCTGAATCATTTTGACATTTTCAGCCGCATCGACTTTAAGAGCGCTCAGCAATACGCCGTTAACTATCCAGCCATGGCAAAGCTAAGCCAAGAAAAACTACTGACAGACTTATACGCCTTGGATAACCAAGGGCAAACAATTTACGCTGGTCTTGACACTTATATCCAGATCTTAAGAAAAATGATCTATTTAGCGCCCTTCGGCTGGCTGCTCAGCATTCCCGGCATCCGCTCCATGGCCGCTAAAAAGTACCGCATCATTGCCGACTCACGGCTCCGGTTTACTTGCACTACAGACTGCTATACTCCCGCAAAACTGCAAAACACAACTTTATACAAACAAGTCTTTGTAGATTTTGCTCAAGCCAAACCCAAAGCATTTGCCAGAAAATTAGGCAAAATCATTGCCGCCATGATCCTGTTACAAATCAACAGCTCAATCCATTATGGCTTGATTTACCGACTGGATTTTGCAGCTAAACACCACGCGCTCAGCATCCCATTGTCCCAAGCCAGCAACGCTTTGCTCATGGTGTCGCTGACTTTTTTCGGCATCACGCCACACGCCTTATATCTGCACGATCATTTCGCCGGCTATGACCGGATTCTGGCGATCACTTATCTCGATGCCAAAGGCGCGGAGCAATGGCTCCCGTTCGTTAACGAACAGGGTCGTCTACTGGCGCCCAACTGGGGCCGCGTTCATTCGATGTGGGCCAATATTGCCGTTACGCCCACTATTGATAAAGCGCGTCTGCACAAATTCATTATGAAAGTAACCGCGTTCTGGGGCAAAAAAATAGATTTGGATCTGGATAAAACCGTGTTTCAGATCAAAATGAAAAAAATCGACGCGCCCAGCGATTGGGTTTATGATCAGCTGCATCGCAACTTTTCGGCCCCCTGGACAACCATCGGCACAGTACAATGGCGCGGCAAATACATAAGCTACGATCTGCCTGATGACATCAATAACTTGTAAAAGCTTTATAACTTTTGCAAAAAACGCAAAATTTCACATCAGTGATGAATTACTTAAGCACATCCGGAAAGAATAACTGCTGACCGCCTTTTTTAAAGGCCCGAATGATGGCTTGCCCCTCTTTACCGGTAACAAACTCGATATATCTTTTAGCGAGTTGATACTGCACATGCGCATGGCGCTTAGGATTAACCGCGATGATATGATAAGGATTAATTAGCGCAGGATCACCTTCAAACAATAAAACCAGATCGAGTTTAGCCTGATACGAAATAAAGGTGCCGCGATCCGACAAGGTATAGGCCTGTTTTTCATCGGCAATTTCCAAAACCGCCCCCATGCCTTGGCCGGCCGATATGTACCATTCTCCTTGCGGCTTAATGTTTGCGTCGCGCCATAACTCCCCTTCTTTTTTTTCCGTTCCAGAATCATCGCCGCGCGAAATAAATTCGCTTTGCGATTGGGCAATGCTTCGAAAAGCTTGAACAGCTGTTAACGCTTTTTTAACACCTGCTTTGTCGGCTTCAGGGCCGACAATAATAAAATCATTATGCATAACCGCCGATCGATCAACGCCAAAACCCGCATTAACAAAGGCTATTTCGGCTTCCGGCGCATGCGCAAACACAATATCCACATCGCCATTTTCAGCCAGCTTTAAAGCCTTACCGCTACCCACCGCAATCACTTCAAGCCGAGCGTTTTGCTGTTTCTCAAAAACCGGGTTAAGCACATCCAGCAAACCAGAATCAGCGGTGCTGGTGGTTGTCGACATACGCAGGATGGTTTCGGCGGCATTGATGTTACCGGCCAACAACAAGACGCCAAGCAGAACTGTCAGTTTAAACCTTTTCATGCCCCATCACTCCGAACTAAAAATTATGCCCAATTGTTAACCTCAACACCGAGGCCATCAAAACCGAAACTCAGTACTAACAAAAAAATAATCTGTATCTTTTTGTCCACCTTGCGGCAAGCCGGCTGCGGCAGGCAAGCGTTTAAAATAATCGCCTTTAAACCAATGTTCATATCCGGCTTCGACAATAATATTGTTTTTTAAGCGCCAAGAAGCCACCAACTCCAGATCATGGCCTAAAAAACGCCCCGAAGCCCCGGTTTTATCTTGCAATGCGCTAAAACCGGTAAGATTTGACCCGATCAAGGCATCTTTGGCTTCCGCCAAAAACCAAACATGGTGTTTGACAAATAGCTTCAAATCATCGCGCGGTTGCACGGTAAAGCGTGAACCCACAGATTCGATATTAGAGCGGAAAAAAGGCCCAAAGATGCCGGTTTCCATCATATCTGAACGGCGTAAACCAAATAGGCGGTCAAACGTATGATCGTTATTGCTAGCGGGATTCTCTGTGCCGCTAGCGTAATCGTATTCTGCATTAAACCGGGGAAACCACGGCAGCTTAAACGTGTAGCCCAACTCCGCATGCCCCATATAGGCAAAAAAATCTTTATTGCCTTTGTCCCCGGTTTGCACCGCAAACTCAAGCTCATAATCCATTTTGCCAACATCCCGCTTCACAAAATGAGCCGTCTTTGCCGGACTTCTATAAACCCGGGCGCCATAGGTGGAAAACGCAGTATTTTTACTTTGATCCGAATTGCGCTGATCATTGAAGCCAAAATAGTAGGCCTCGCCACTCAGCCAAGAAATCTGAGTCGATTCGAAAACCGTACCCCAAAACAAACGCTTATGGCTGCTCTCGTCCAGCTCGGTCGGATCAATTAGAACCGGCGCGGTCAAAAAGGCTCTAACTCGCCATTTTTTATCATTGCCCAAAGCCAACTGAGCACCGTCAAAACTGTTCGTAGTATTTCTGAAACCGTTGCGTACCATCAAACGTCCGGAACCAACTTGCATGGCCATACGCCCAACATGTACATCTGTGCGCAAACCCGTATCGTTAATATTGCGAAACGTCGCCGAACCAAATAACTGCAAAATATCAAAAGTATTGGTGACTGTCGTATTGTTAAAGTCATGCTCGTCAGCAAAATGCGTGCGCGAGTCCTGGCCTTCAAACATAAGCCAAAACGGCCCATGACTAAGGCCGGCATGGATACGCGATTGCAAAGCCAACTGCGCATCGGTTCCGCCCGTTTGACCTCGCCGCCAGGGATGCGACAAGGACTCAAAACGAGTGCGCTGGCTCAAACTGAATTCCATCCAGTCGGGCAAATTTAACGCCGCCTTCGCCAAACGGTTCCATTTAATTCGACTCGCTGGAATAAGCGCTTCATCAGGCAATTCTTGCCATTCTTTGGATTGATAGGCTTTCGATACACGCTTATTCACGCCATACCAAAAGCCATCATCAGCCGCCGCATTAACCGCTAACAATGAACTGGCAATACCGGCAAGCGATAAGATTCGAAGAGTCTTCATACAAATTTGTGCTTTTTTATGTTAATTTTTGAAGAAAATAACATAAAAAGTTTTTTATGTAAAAATGACACTTTAATGCATAAGTTTTTAGTTTAACCTGAGTTCGGGATAAGGAATTCACGCAACACATTGAATTACAAATTAGATTCAGTATTTTTAAGCTAAAAATAGGCACCAAAAAATACGATTTCATTAAAACACGTAAATAGAGAACCAATTAACTTAAATAAGGTATATAAATCCTCAAGTTATAATTTTCTTATCCCGAACTCAGGTTAGTTTAATACTCTCATCAACAGTCGAAGAAAACAGCAACGGTTCATTAAGGCCAAACAAATTTAAGCCCTATCAACAGAAGCACAGAAGCTAGAATCGGACGCAGAATTTTATCGGGGACCTTGGCGCTCAGATGACTACCTATCCAGATACCCGGCAACGAGCCCATCAACAAGCTGGCCAGCAGCGTCAGATCGACATTGCCCAAACCAAAATGCCCGACGCCCGCCACTGCAGTCAACGGTATCGCATGCGCCAAGTCGGTTCCGACTATTTTTAACGTGGTCATTCTGGGATACAAAAACAACAAAGCCACCGTACCTAAGGCTCCGGCACCAACAGAAGAAAGCGTCACCAAAACGCCCAATACAGCACCCGTCACTATTGTGGCCAAGCTATGAAAATGCCGAAACCGCGCGGCATTGGTTTCGGTGCTGTGTTCATCATCAATCTGACCCAATTTTACCGATTTTTGCTGCAAAAAGCTTCGCAGCAAAATTGAGCATGCCGTTAACAACAAAGCAATTCCCAGGGCGAAGGTAATCGTACCGGTAATTTCCTTACCGCTATTAACCAGATCCCTGAGAACATAGAGGGTTGCCCCGGCACAGGGCAAACTTCCCGTAGCAAGCAATGCGACGATTTTCCACTCGACCGAACCGTGTTTGCCATGATGAACAAAGACACCGCCCGTTTTGGTGATCGCGGCAAACAATAAATCCGTGCCTACGGCAACGGCTGGCTTAAAACCAAATAAAAACACCAACAATGGCGTCATTAACGAGCCGCCTCCCACGCCCGTCAGACCCACTAAAAAACCCACTGCAAAACCCGAAAATGTATATGCCAAATCCATAAATAACTCGCTTATCTTTACTATTGTTCCCAAAACGCTCACGATTGCTTCAGTGCAACCCGCTCAACCGCGACACTGAAAACAACTACTATAACAAGGAAGCCATATAATTAATAATGAAATATAATTCTATCTATATAAAATAAAATTATATAAAAGCGGCATTGCTAACTTTGGTTCCCTCGCCACACGGCAAATTTGGCAATAACCAAACTAAAATGCTTATTAACTGATGTTACACACCATTATGCAAGGCACGTTGATTTATTCTGTTGTGTCGCTCTCGCGACGCATGATTCAATCGGGTTCTCGCACCCGAAGGCGAGATACTTTCTTTTGCTTCGCCAAAAGCAAGTATCCAAAGAAAAGGCGACCCGGCTGCCGCTTGCTTCCTGCGCTCTGCCATTTTTATTAGGGGTTGCCAAAAGGGACTTCCCTATCCCTTTGGCAACGCGCAGCATCCCTGCTGCGCCCCTTGGAGCTATTCCCAATAAAAATGCCAGTGCTCGACGCGGCATACGGGAAAATAACGTTACCTGCGTAACATGAGTTATTAAAAACGACAAGTCGTTAAAACGCTGAGCTGATGAAAATAGAAGTCAAACGAGCGTTAACAAACGTCCCAAAGAATTACAAGCCCAACATCGCATTGACAACTATTTTGACACTACGGGGGCGGCGGAAGGAAAGAAACGACGATCAATCGTCTTGTGACTGACTGCTTTCGGGCTTAAATAACTCGGCGACTAGGTCGATATATGATTGATATTGCGGAATTTCAGGAATCTTCCATGCTTTTTGAGTAAAGCGAGAAAGTAAATTCTGCAGCCAAGGCCGATTGGCTTGCGCTTCTTGAATGATCAGATGATAGCCATCTTCATGGCTTTCGATAGTCAATCCAGCCAAACTGACTTCAATCGCTTCCGACTCTCCGTACAAAGTCGCTTGAAAATAAGCTTTACGGACATCAAGATCCAAATCAAAATCTGACAGCTCGGCTATGCCTTTCAAAATAAAATTCGCCACCCACAAAACAATAACATGGGGCGTCCAGTCAATGGCCACTTTTACTAAACTGGTTTTAAAACTCATCATTAACTCTAATTTTAACTTGTTACTAAACTCAAACAACGGACCATCGGCTTCTCTAATCCGCTTACGATACCCAGACTAAAAACCGCCTGAATGGTCCGACGCTCTGCCAATAAGGCTCCCATAAATAAAGCAATCCTAAAAGACTAACAATAACCAGGCCGCCGCCAATCCAACGTTTAAACAACAGATCGTTGCGCAAAATGACATGATGCGCTTTCAAACCCAGAAAATGCCCAATAGCGGCCAATGGCAAAAATATCACGGCCGTTTGAAAATGCAGGTCGACGGATAAGGCTAAAAAAGTGGCCATTTTGATACTGACCAACACAAACCATAACACAAACAAAGTATCGCGCAACTGGTGTTTGCCGACATTGCGCATATAAACCGCCACCATCAATGGCGCGCCCGTTAACGAAGTGCCTGCAATATAGCCGCCAAGGATCAAAAGCAGCCGGTCCGCCCAAAGGTGACGGCTTTTTATAACCCGATTTAGCAACCAGATGAGCCCGTAAAATAAAGTAATTGAATAAATGAAACAATTCAGCCAGAACATGGGCAAGTTGAGCAAACCGAATACGCCGAGTATCGCAGGCGGGATAATATAAAGCGAAGAATATCTTAAATAGCGCCAGTCAACATTATGCAAACGGTTGAGCAAGGTTAAGCCGGAAAAAAACAATAAATGCACGCCAATAATCGGCAACCAAAACAACGGACTGTTTTGCACAAACAACATCAGCGGCAAACCCAGCGCAGCGCCGCCAAAGCCCAAGCCGGTTCTGACGAATCCTGTCCAAACGAAAATCAAAGCTACAGCCGCCAATTGATAATTAGAAAATGTCTGTATCATGACAGGAAGTTTGCCTGCATTGGCCGAAAAAACACCCAAGGCTCCATTCAATTTAATTCTAACAAACAGTCAAAACCTACGATCCGTTTAAATAATCCAATCAATCGCCAATAATTTTTGGGTTTCGGCCTGAAGCACGCAAGGTATAATGCTTACAAAGCTGCCAACCTCAATCACAAGCGATGCCAAGACCCGAAACGCCCGCCCTTGCCGCCGATATTATCATTGAACTGATCGACTATCCCAACCGGCCTATTGTATTGATCGAACGCGCTTTCCCGCCGTATGGATGGGCAATACCCGGTGGATTTGTCGATATCGGCGAAAGAATAGAACGCGCCGCCATCAGAGAAGCCAAAGAAGAAGTCTGCCTAGATGTCAGATTAATCGCCTTATTAGGCATCTACTCCGAGCCAAGCCGCGACCATCGGGGGCACACCGTCACGGCCTGCTATGTCGCGGAAGCAACTGGCAAGCCTGCTGCTGCAGATGACGCCAAAAACTGCCAGATTTTCAGCCTCGACCAGCTGCCCAATCTGTTGGCCTTCGATCACGCCTTGGTTTTAGCCGATTATCAACGTTTCCGTGAAATCGGCTTGGTCGCGCCGCTCAGAAGCGCCTGAGCCTTTTCTTTAATACCCTTCGCCAACCAAAAGCGACATCGCTCGGTTCATTGCTGGAGCTGACGGGGCATTTCGCTTGCTTAATGAATATGCACTTCGCGCGATTTGACCGCATCGCTTCTACGCAAAGTGTAACGCTCCTGATCACCAGAAACACGTGATCCATCGGGGTTCAACTGAACCAATGCGCCAGCGTCTTCAATGCGGTATCGGCGTATTTTTGACTCTTTGCGGGATGTTAACAAAAGCGTGCCATTTTGCTCATTCCAATCGTATTTGCCTTTCTCAAAATACTCCCGGTTCGACTCCCGAGCCGGCTGTATTACCAATAAGTAGTTGTTGTTCTGCTTTAAAGACAAGGTCATTTTAATACCATCGCAGTCATCGCAGGGAAGATAGCCATAAAACACGCCACGAAATTGCGAATTGCTTGCAGCGCTGTTCTCATGGCCGGCGTGTTCAGCGTGCTGTTGATTCATTTCTCGCGCCCTTAATACCTTTTCTTGAAGCTGCTTGTCCGACTCGGCCCGCGCGTCGACGAAGACAATAATCAGAAGGCTAAGGAAAAAATAAATCAAACCTGGTTTTAATGAATTTGCTTGCATTTTAGTCTCTCTTTATCAAAGTGCCGAGCGGTTAAAACGTTAGAAAAAAGTTACAAAAATAAAATTTACTCAGATCCCAATTATCCGTTACCCTATCCCAAATTAGCACGACCAAATTGAGCATGAGAGGCGGCAAGGCTTCATTTTTCGCGACTTTTAGCCATACAACAATTCGCCGCATGATGCCTATGAGGCTTGCGCCAAAAACTGGCTGTTCTTTTACAGCCGCATTATGCCATTTTTCGCTTTGCTAAACGTGTAAACATTGCTAACGAAGCATTATTTTTGAAAGAGTATTTCCTGCCATGTCAGCCATGCCGAATCAATCATTGCCCGAAGGCGCGCGTCTTGGTGTTTATGAGATTAAAAAGACCATAAAAGCCGATAGCTTAGCCATTTTTTACCAAGCGTGGAATCACCATCTAAAAGAGCAGGTGGAAATTCAGGAGTATTTCCCGCATGATTTTGCGGTGCGAGCAGCTAACGGCTTAACAGTCGAATGTAAATCAGCACGCGATACAGATCATTATCACTTCGGATTAAAGGCCTTTTTGGCTCAGTCTGAACGCCTTAGCCAAATTGAACATCCAAATTGCGTTAAAGCCGAAACCATTTTGCCTTTCAATCAAACAGCTTACCTGGTTTCGGCTTGCCCAGAAGGAACGCCTTTATCGCAACGGGTAAAATCGTCAGCGCCGCTAACCGAAGCCGAGTTAACTTTGATTCTGACGTCGACCCTGAAGGTCCTACAAACGCTCCACGACCATCAAATCGTACACGGCAATCTCCAGCCTACAACGATTTTATTATCCGCCAACGGCGAGCCGGTGCTCACTGAATTTGCCAATGCGCGCTGGGTGTTGGCTGCGCATGCAAATAAATTTCCCAATGAATTAGCCTCTTGCTTTGTCGCGCCGGAGCTTTATGATCCGGCGTCTGAGCCCAAACCAGCCAGCGATTTTTATGCTCTAGGCGCAACGCTTTATTATTGCCTGACTCAGGAGCAACCCGCTTCAGCATTGAGCCGAACGATGGCTTTGAGCAAAGGTAAGCCTGACCCGTTAAAACGATTAAGGGAATCTCAAAACGAAACTTTCAACGCGACGCTGCCAGAAATCATTCACTGGATGCTACAAACCGACACTCAGCAACGCCCACAGTCGGCAGCCCAAATTCTAGCGCGCTTACAACCCAGCGCGCCAGACAATCCTTCCGGACAAAAAGCAGCCTCATCAAACGGCTCAGCTAGCGGCAAACTAACGTTTTTACGCAAGCACCCTTTGATCGTCTACGGCACTCCCGTCATCGCCGGATTAGCTATTATCGCGGGATTATGGCTGAACCAAGCTGAGTTCGAGCCAAAAGTTGACGCTAGCCGGCCATTACTGCCTGATAGCGCCCCATCGGCGCCATTAATCCAAGCAGAAGGCGCAAGAGCAGTTCCTACTAACCAACAGCCGGCTCCAGCAACTGAACCGACGCCAGCCAGCGCCGAAACTAACGCAGCACTCTTGCTGGCGCAGAACACTACGACAAGCGCCGCCACTCCTAATCCGACAAACCTTGCAAGCGCTCAAACACAAAAATCAGCAGAACTGCCCGTGCAATCTCCAGAAAAATCGCCATCAACAGTTACTGTCGAATCAAAGGCCGCGTCTGACCCGCTAAGCGATCCAACTAAAGTCACTGATCAAGCTGAGATCAAGCGCTATCTAACCGCCGCTCAAAAAGCAATGAAGCGCGTACAATTAACCACGCCGGCAAGCGATAATGCGCATCATTATTACCGAAAGGTTCTTGAGATCGACCCCGAAAACGCAGAAGCTCAAGCGGGCTTGCAAAAAATAGTTGACCGTTACATCTGGTTTTTACAAAAGGCAAAAGCTGATGGCAAAATCAATACCGCCAAACGAACACTGTTAAGAGCAGAATCAGTTTTGCCAAACGACCCCAAACTGCATAAAATCCGAACAGAATTATTCGCCCCCGAAAACTAAGGCGCTAATCATTTAAAATTAAATGCCTATTAATAACCTACAGGTTGTTTTCGAGATGAGCTGCTGCCTGCAGTAAGTTGATAGCCATATAAAATTATAAGAATCCCCATCCAATGCTGACCACCAAAAAGCTTTGGAAAAGCGCGGCGGGCGACTGCAAAAATTAATTTTCTAAGAGATCAATCAATGAACCCAAACCCTAATTTTGAACGTACCGATCCATTTTCTTCGCGCATCTTCACCATCGGCTTGATTGCTGCTGGCTTAATGTTGCTATGGAAATTTTTGCCTTACCTAGAATCTTCTTTTGCGCTGAAAAATACGCCAGTACGCGCCATTACAGCTCGCGGCGATTTCGCTGAAGATGAAAAGAACACCATCGAATTATTCGAAAAATCGCGGGACTCCGTCGTCTATATTTCAACAGCCGCGCTGGTGCAAGACCCTTGGACCCGCAACGTATTCAGCACACCCAAAGGCACCGGTTCCGGCTTTATTTGGGATGAAGCCGGTCATGTAGTAACCAATTTTCATGTCATTTCTGGAGCCAATGAGGCTACCGTCAAGCTGGCGGACGGCCGGGACTACAAAGCGGGATTAGTCGGCGCCAGCCAAGTTCACGATATCGCAGTATTAAAAATCGGCGTGGGCTTTAAACGGCCGCCGCCAGTGCCGATTGGCACCTCGCATGACCTGAAAGTCGGCCAGAAAGTATTCGCCATCGGCAACCCCTTTGGTCTAGACTGGACTTTAACCACCGGCATTGTTTCAGCGCTCGACCGTTCTTTAGCCGGCAGCGAAGGCCCTTCAGTTGAACATTTGATTCAGACTGACACCGCGATCAATCCAGGCAATTCTGGCGGCCCTTTACTGGACTCTGCTGGCCGCTTGATCGGCATCAACACCGCTATTTATAGTCCGAGCGGCGCATCTGCCGGCATTGGCTTCGCTGTTCCGGTCGATACGGTGATGCGTGTCGTTCCACAATTAATCAAAAACGGCAACTATATTCGCCCATCGCTGGGCATCGAAATCAGCCAAGACATCAATGATCGCTTAGTCGCTGAATCGGGCACCGAAGGCGTCGCGGTACTGCGGGTTAGACCCGGTTCTGCTGCCGAAAAAGCCGGCCTAAATGGGGTTGTCGTATCAGAACAAGGCTGGCTGGCTGGCGATATTATCGTTGCACTTAATGGCAAGGAGATTAAAAATATCCAAAGCTTGCTGACGCGCCTGGACGACCAAAAAGTCGGCGACACGGTGACTTTAACGGTCGTAAATGACGGCAAAAAGCGCGAAGTCGAAGTGACTTTACAAGCCGGAACCTAAGCTTTGCAAAAAACAATTTGCTGTTTTCATTGAAGGGGCCTTCGTTGGCAAAAAACTCAACCCGAGTCATTCAACAAAAAGGAGTGATACATGAAAGCTTTTCGCGCCTCTGTGTTTTATCTTTCTCTATCACTCTGTCCTGCGTTATTTGCCAACCCCATCTGTGTAGATAGCCAGGACACCTTCAACGACTACGATTCACAGGTGCCTCCTGAGGAAATCAATAATCTAACCTCGGAATATTATGTTCTGTCTTACACTTGGGCGCCCAATCATTGCGCTCGCATAAGGCCCCAAGATAAAGCGCCAGGGCGAAGAGAATATCTACAATGCGGAAGCGGCGCTCAGTTCGGCTATATTCTCCACGGCCTGTGGCCACAAGGCTCGATAAAAGACCCCGGCAATTATCCTCGCGCCTGCGAAGGCAATAAACCTAAAATTGACCGCCGCATTCTGGAAAATTACCTGTGCATGACCCCTAGCGTTTATCTGCTGCAACATGAATACGAATACCATGGCACTTGCATGACCGATGTCAATCTAAGGGCGCCCGCTTCCTATCTGAGCAAGGCCCTAGCATTGCATCAAAAAATAAAACTGCCGAATCGCAGGCTTGCCGCCACAGAACTTCATTGGTGGAGCGAAAACAATACGCAGCTGAACGAAAAAGGAATCATCTACGATGAAGGCTCTAAAGAATGGCGATTCTGTCTAGGAAAAGACTTCGCCTTCATGAGTTGCCCCAGCAAGAACATTGACGCCAGCCAACCAGAAACGCCGCGCAATGGCGCGGAGAATAATGAAACAAGCGATTGCCCGATCAAGGGCAATATTTCAAGTCGAGGCAGAAAATTATATTTCACATCCTCTCACCGCGATTATCAGGATGTGATTATCGACACAAATATGGGCGAACGCTGCTTTAGTTCGACCCAAAACGCCGAAGGGGCCGGCTGGATTAAAGCGCCCTAGCTATCGGAAAATCTGATATGCAATACTAGAAATACCTGCCTATTGACAACCACAGGCCATTCAAACGCTGATTTGCTTCCTGTAAGTAAGTTCATAATCATTGAAATGTATAACTTTTTCATTAATTTTTTTAAGCCTAATCAAAAACAGACGGAAGAAGCGTTAAGCTATGTTGAAATCCCTAGCGTACAATCAGCGCTTTATTCAATTTTCTGGATACATGGTTTTGGCGCAGATGGACACGATGTTGACCACATCGCGCCTGAGCTCGAATTAAAAAAACGCAGCCATATCCGCTTTATCTCACCGCACGCGCCGGTTCGGGAAATGATGACCAGCGGGGAGCGGCGCATAACCATGCGTTCTTGGTATGACATTTCGGAAATTGTATTAAACGCCAGAGCCGATTACAAAGGCATAGACCGGTCGGCCATGGCCATTAACCAGTTAATAGACCGAGAAATAGCGGCGGGAATTCCGAGTGAAAACATTTTGTTGATGGGTATTTCCCAAGGCGGCTGCATCGCATTGCACACAGGATTGTGCTATCCAAAACGCTTAGGCGGAATTGTCGCCTTGTCCACCTACCTGTCAACGGCTGACATATTGGCCAAAAGAGCCTCCGCCGCAAACAGCAATATTCCTATCTTTATGGCCCACGGAACTGAAGACACGTCCGTCGAAATGGAAAACGGCAGAGCAGCATTTAGCGTCTTACAAAAGCGCCATTATCCTGTCCAGTGGCATGAATATCCGATTGGGCATCGGACTTGTAGCGAGGAAATGGCGGATGTTTCCGGCTTCATCAATCAAATCTTTTGCTGAACGCTGCGCTTTGCCCTGGTTCCAGCCTTATCCGGCTAACTGAGTTGAGCCAAACCTTTCGCGCGCCTCCGTTATCGTAAAAAAGTCTCTATACTTAAAGCATATAAATGCCTTCTCCACCTTAATGGCTTTGTTTAACTCTCAGAGACATCCGGTACGCTACTAGCTACTCGTCGTAAATCCGCAGTATCGGGCTTGCATTAATTCTTGGCAGCCGGGCGGAATCACATCAACCCGCCATGAATCCAGGTTTAGATGACGGCGCTTGGTATAGAGACATGTTTCAGACCCTAATCAAATAACGAACAAAATGCGCGCATTTTTATTTTCTTGGTTTGCCGAGTCGCACAATCGACCACATAAGTTCTCGTACTCTCTCAAAGAAATTTCTAATGGCGACCATTCTTACCGCTCACTAGGGCCGGATTATTACCTCGATATCAATGTCGAAAAAATAGCTGGCGCACGCCTGGTCCTTTTCAATCGAGACTTGGCAGATGAATTAAATCTCAAATTGCCCGAATCCGACGAAGCGCTCGAAAGCATGGTGCTGGAAAACTTTGCCTGGTTTAAATGCGCTGACCCGCAAAGCGGCCCGCTAACGAACAATAAAACCGTCAAGACCTATTTTGCTACCCGCTATCAGGATTCGGACGACAAATCCGAAGGAAATGCGTTGGGCGACGGACGGGCAATTTGGGTAGGAGAAATTGTCAGCGAGCCTCAGCCAGGGCGTTTTCGCTATCTGGATGTGGTGTTAAAAGGCACAGGAGTTACCCCCTTAGCCTGGTTCAACCATTCCCGGCAAAGCCATAAAGACGGCATGGCCAGCATGACCGAGGTTGTCCATGAGTATATCCATAGCGCTGCTGCAAAAAAGAATGGCATCAAGACTGCTGACGTCCTGGCTGTCATTGAACTTCCCTTTTATCGTGAAACGGATAATGAAAAAGCCGCCATCATTGTTCGGGTGGGCAACCATCTAAGATTCGCGCATTTTCTCTATTTTTCGGATAGCCCTGCGCTCCTGAAAAAAATTTTCGAGTATGCCCTAAAACGAGACATGGGATTTTCATTAGACCATCCCATCACGGCTGAAGATGTCCGGAAATATCTGGACTTGGTCGTCACAAAATTGGCAGAAAATGCGGCAGTCTATTTTGATGTCCATGCCGTGCACGGCTCACCAACTTTCGGCAACAAGACTTCATGCGGCGGAAGTATAGACATGACAACCTTTGTATTTCCCGATGCCCATCATGTCAATTACAGTTATATGTCTGGCGACGCAAATATGCTCGGCGGCATCAATGGGCAAACCGAACAGTTCTTCAATTTGTTTGCTCATTTAGTTAAAACCCTTAAAAAAAGCGGCTTTGTCTATCAAATGGAAATTTTACCGGTGGAATATTTTCACCGGCAGTTTGGACATAAATTCGAAAAAGTATTGACCTATCGATGGTTAAAGAGGGTCGGCCTGTCAGATCATGAAATCGATGCGCTTTCCATTACCGCTAAGGAGCGCTTCTACGAAACAGTAAAATCAATCTATGAGGCCACCGGATCGAAACGGATCCGATTAAATAAAGGTAATGTTTATCTGGCAGCATTCGAGCCCAGGAAAATCTTGTCCGGAACAGCTGATTGCTTTGAAAATCTTGATGTTGTTGTCTCGATTTGGGGAAAGCTGTTCAAAGTAAACCGGAAGTGGGGCACATATAAGCTTTCGGACGCCAAACCCTATATCGTTGAATACCGAAAATCGATCATTGGCATTTTCAATGACCTTAAAGCATCGAAAGATACTGTTGCCGCATGGAAGCGGAGAAGCCAAGAAATAAAGCTTTCGGAAAGATATGAGCCGGGGGCGGATTTTTTTTACGATTCCGAGAGATTTCTGGCCTCCGAGGAAGTTATGCGCCTCATCAGACAAGGAAACGTTTCATGGCCCAAAATCAGCCAAACCGCCGAAACGTCCAGTCTAAAACTTGTTGATCATTTAAAAGACTGATGAACTTAGTGTGACAAGTCGTTATGAAAACATGGCTGATACAGTTGAAGCCACTAATTGTCAATCAACATTGAAAATTTTCCACTTGTCAACATCCAAAAGTTTCCAGTTGGCTTGAAGGGATTAGATTTTTTGGATAGTCTTTTTCCGCTGTTTTAATCGATAGGAATCATCGCCTGTTTCC